>Ga0207693_10000140_pt1 | contig 65993 bp, 60 predicted proteins | sample LARL81metaG_FD_184347 | JGI IMG/M metagenome (GOLD analysis project Ga0207693, IMG submission 184347) | Corn, switchgrass and miscanthus rhizosphere microbial communities from Kellogg Biological Station, Michigan, USA - LAR L8-1 metaG... | ecosystem: Host-associated > Plants > Roots >... | reverse complement strand
AGGAACTGCTGTTGATACTCCGCCAGCCCTTGCGCCTTCCAGAACTCGACCACCGCGGCGATTTCTTTCTCAGTAACAAACGGAGCGTGCAGGCGATGTACGCGAGCTGATCCCGACGGCAGATAAAGCATATCGCCCTTGCCGAGCAATGCTTCAGCGCCATTGGCGTCAAGAATAGTTCGCGAGTCCACTTTCGTAGCCACGCGGAACGACACGCGAGCCGGGAAGTTGGCCTTGATCAGGCCGGTGATGACGTCGACCGAAGGCCGCTGCGTTGCCAGCACCAGGTGAATGCCCACCGCACGCGCCATTTGGGCCAGGCGCGTGATCGACTCTTCTACATTGCTGGAATCGAGCATCATCAGGTCGGCCAACTCGTCGATGATGATTACGATGTAAGGAATCGGCTTCTCGTCGGACTCTTCGCCGAACAGGCTTGGCGTTCCGCCCTGATCGAATAGCTTGTTGTACTGATCGATGTTGCGAACACCCTTGGCCGCAAGCAGCTTCAGCCGGCGTTCCATCTCGCGCACGGCATTACGCAAAGCATTGGCGGCAAGTTTCGGCTCGGTGATGATCGGAGTGTAAAGGTGCGGAACGCCCTCGTAGTTGCCGAGTTCCAGCCGCTTCGGATCCACCAGAATCAGGCGCACTTGATCGGGCGTCGCCTTGTAGAGAATCGACATGATCATCGCGTTGATGGCGACGCTCTTGCCAGCTCCCGTCGAGCCCGCGATCAACAGATGTGGCATTCCCGCCAGATCGGCGGTCACGATGCGGCCGTTGATGTCTTTGCCCATGGCGATCGTCATCTTCGACTTCGATCCCATGAACTCCTGCGACTCGATATTCTCGCGCAGCCAGATGATTTCGCGTTGGCGGTTGGGCACCTGAATGCCAACCGTGCTCTTGCCAGCCATACGCTCGATCAGAATGCTCTCAGCCTTCAGCGCCAGGCAGAGATCGTCGCAGAGATTGGTGATGCGGCTGTACTTGATTCCGGCTTCCGGCTTGAACTCGAAGGTGGTGACCACAGGACCAGGATTGATCTGCGTGATCTGTCCGTGAATCTCGAACTCGGCGTATTTCTCGGTGAGCACTTGCGCCAGAAGCTTCAGTTCGTCGGCATCGACTTGCTGCTGTTCGTCGGGACGCTGCAGCAGGCTGCTCGAGGGAAGCTTGTATCCACCGGCGATGCGGGGCATCGTGGTCTTGGCCTTGTTTCCGCTGTCGGCGCGCTCGGTGACTTCGGGGTCGGCGGAGGTTTCGGTCATCGCCAAAGGCTCGGCCAGAATTCCACCCGTTGCAGGGGAGGACTTCTGCTCTTGCTTCGGGGCTTCTTCTTCCGCCATCATGCGCTCAATGCCAGTGCGGCGCGGCTCGGCGGGCGCTTGCGACGCGGGCGTGTTTGGACGCGACTGGATCAGTTGAGTCTTGACGACAGGCTTTGAAATCCGTCGTTGTTCCAATTCTTTCTGCTGACGCTTCTTGGCGCGCTCCTGCTGCCAATCTTTATAGCGATTCCACAGCGCGGTCACGAATGCGAAGCGTGTCGGAGCCCAGAGCTGAATCGCCGAGAACGAGAACGCCGTTGAGAGATATAAGGCAACGGCAAGTACTGTGATACATACGATGTAAGCGCCAATCACATTGAGGTAGTGAATCAGCACATCGCCTACGACGCGGCCCAGCAGGCCTTCGATGGGGATCACGTGCATCCAGCGCAGGTGTCCGGGCAGCAACGCGAGCATCGCGGGGACGAACATCACCAGCCAGATTCCGCCCAGACTCTTGGCCAGCGGAGACTGGATTTTCATGGAACGGAACCAGCGAATTCCCAGCATCGTGGGAAAGATCACCAGCAGGAAGGCGCCGATGCCGAAGAACTGCAGCATCATGTCGGCGGTGAATGCGCCGACCACTCCGATCCAATTGCGAGCAGCATGCGAACCGGTCAGCACTGAAGCGCTATTCCACGAGGGATCGAGCGGAGAATACGAAGCGAGCGCGAGGAAGAGAAGGAGCGCGGAGACGCACATCAGGAACCCGACGAGCTCGTTGAGCCGACGGTTCCCGGTGGGAACAAAAATAGTTGCCAGATAATCCATTTGGGCCAGATTCACACACACTGAAGACACTACATTCGACACTCTTCAGTGCCGCAATCGGCCAGAGCCCTATCATTATGCCAAGAAGCGGGTGATCCGACAATGAAGGAAAACATCTGTAGTATCCATTTAGCTTCCCGCCTTAGAGACATTGCTTTGCAACGTCTTGTCGATATCGGATGAAGCACGAGTGGGTAGAGCAGACGCTGCGAGCAGCGTCTCTACATCAATCTTGCCGCGAACACTAGCACCAGCGCTCCGACGATAATTCTGTAGACCGCGAACGGGGCGAAGCCACGTTTCCGGACGTAACCCATGAACCACGCGACTGAGCCATAGGCAACGATGAACGATACGACGAAGCCGATGGCAAGGACGATCCAGCCATGAGCGTCGATTTGCGAGACGCCGATCGGATTCTCGCCTTTGCCGCGCAGCGATTTGAATAGCGTGTAAAGAGTTGCAGCAGCCATCGTGGGAATCGAAACAAAGAACGAAAACTCGAGAGCGGCGGCGCGCGACATGCCGACGAGTTGTCCGCCTGCAATGGTCGACATGGAGCGTGAGGTTCCGGGGAAGACGGCTGAGAAGATCTGGCAGAAGCCGATCCAGATCGATTGGGTGAAACTCATGTCTTCTATCTTCCAGGTGTGGATGCGGCTTCCGGTGGCTCCGGGACCTGCGGCTTCTGATTTGGCGTTGAGCGCGTCAACCACCCACATGACAATTCCGCCGATCAGAAGGGACCATCCAATGATCGTGATGCTCTCCAGATGCTTGCCGATCACCTTGGTCAGTAGGAACGATGGAATCGCGGTGACCACGAAGGCAACCGCGGTAAGACCGAGCGGATGAGTCAACGCGGTGCGATTTCCGCTTTCACCTTGCGGGAAGGTCGACAGGAATTTCGTAATGCGGCTCCAAAAATACACCGGGAGGCACGCGATCGCGCCGAGTTGGATAACGATGGAATACATCTTCCAATATCCGTCGGAGAGGCTGATGTGCAGTAACGCTTCCGAAAGGCGCAGGTGCGCGGTCGAACTGACGGGCAGGAACTCGGTCAGGCCTTCGACAATTCCCAGGATCAGTGAGAGTAAGTAGTCGTTCAATTGTCCTCCGAAAAATCACGGCATCAGTATCTCAAAAGTGCTGTGCGATGTTCGCTACTTGCAGATTCAAAAGCGTTCACCACAGAGGACACAGGGGATACAGAGAAAATCTTCGCTTGAGTTCCAACGGCTAGTCGCTGGCGTTTCCGTATGTCGGGACGCCTTGTTGCACGTAGAAGATCAGGCTCTGGGCGCGCGAAGACCAGTCGCTTTGCGCGTACTTGGTGACAATCTCTTGCGCGAGAGCGAGGGCGCGGTTCTTCGACTCGTCGGATTTTTTCTGGTTGGCTTCGGTTTTGTAAATCTCGATGAGGGCGGAGCGGCGCCAAGCCGCGTCGTATAAGGCTTCGGGCGCGGACGGGGACTGGTCGTGCTCTTTCGCGTACTTCTCGTACATGTCGGCTTCTTTGTCAGGGCACTTGGACGCGCCTTGCCAGTCGCCGCAGAGTTTGTTTTCGATGAGGTGGAAGGCGGCGAGGTCAGCCCATTTGGTGCCGGGAAATTTTTTCATGACCAGCTTCATCCACTGCTCGTCGATCTGGCCGCGCATGTAGGAATCTCGTTCGCGCGCGGACGGCCGCGTCAGCACATCGGCTCGCTCCATTTGCCAGCGGATATCGGCGGCGCGGTAGAGTCCCTCGGCAGCGACAGGCGAAGTGGGAAACAAATCATAAACGCGATAGTAGAGGCGCATGGCGTCTTGGGCGGCGTCGCGGCGTCCGCGGCGTCGACTGGCCTGATCTTCAGAGTCGGCGGCTTCGCCGAAGACTACTTTGTCACCATTGGGAGTGGTCATGCTGACTAGCGCTTTGCTGGAAACCCATCCGGTGATGGTTTTGCCCTCGGATTCGGGGTCGTCTTCGTCTGCATCTTTTCTGGGTTCGCGGAGGATGGCTTGGACATGCGTCCAATCGCGACTGGTGTCGATGATGATGAGTTCGTGTCCGCGGCCAGCCATGCCGAGTTTGGCGGCATCGGAGCTGGGTGCGACGCGAATGGTTGATTCGTGTACGAGAGTTCCACGCTGCGCCTGCGCGAAGGCGAGGGTTGAAGAAAACAGCAGGCAGATGAGAAAAATTCCGAATTCCGGGAATGGGAATCTAGATGTAGTAGGGGGTACCCCCCCGCCCCTCCGGTCCATTGGAATCATTGGCTTAGCGGAAAATCTCGAAAAGATCCAAGGGCTGCAATCAGTTACGGGTAAAATCCTGGGGACAAAGGAGTTAGCGGCGTCTCTTTGAGCGAGTTCCATGAGAGTTTTGATGCATTCAGAATCAGCGTTCAGGGTTGTTGAAGTCAAGGTCATTTGAACATTGTGATCCGGTGAAAATCTGGCACGCTCGAGCCGAGAAACCTGGAAACCAAAACCTTGAACCACAAAGGGCACTAAGGCGCACGAAGGAAAACAATTCAGGTACGAAGCTCTTTGAGCATGGCCGACTCGATGTTGCCGCCGGAGATTATGGCTACACTCAGCTTTGATTTCGGGAGTTGATCAGATCGGAAGAGAAATCCGGCGGTGGCGACTGCGCCGCTGGGTTCGGCTACCGTGTTGCGATTGGTTGCGAGAAGTTTCATGGCTTGGTGGATTTCGTCTTCGGTCACGGTGACGATGCCGTCGACAAAACATTGCATGTGATCGAAGTTGATGGGGCCGACGCTTTGGGTGCGAAGTCCGTCGGCGATGGTGCGTGTGACTTGGTCAGCAGGGTAGCTCACAATTTTCCCGGCGCGCAGGCTGGCTTGTGCGTCAGCGGCTAGTTCTGGTTCCACTCCGAAGACATGCACCGTGGGCTTGGTCAGCTTGATAGCTGCGGCGACGCCGCTGATGAGGCCTCCGCCGCCGACCGGGGTCAGAACGGTCTCGACATCGGGCAGGTCTTCGAGAATCTCGAGACCGATGGTGCCTTGTCCGGCAATGATTTTTTCGTCGTTGTAGGGAGGCACGATGATATAGCCGTGCTTGGCAGCCAGTTCCTCGGCCTTCAGTTGGCGCTCGGTGCTGCCGGGGCCTACCAATACGATGTCGGCGCCAAGGGCCGCAGTTGCCTCACGCTTGATAGCGGGGGCGTTGTTGGGCATGACGATGACGGCTTTGACTCCGAGGGCGTGGGCCGCGTAAGCGACGCCTTGGGCATGATTGCCGCTGGAGTAGGAGATGACGCCGCGCCTTCTGTCTGCCTCCGACAGGGAGGCGATCTTGTTGTAGGCTCCGCGGAGTTTGAAGGCGCCGATGGGTTGCTGGTTCTCGGGCTTGAGGTAGAGGCGGCGGGTTGAGCTTGGAGCGGAAGTCCTCAGGTCTCGGGAGTCGTAAGTATATTCGATCAGGCGGGTGCGGACGGTGATGCCGTTGAGGATGGCCTGAGCGGAGTGGAGGTCGTCGAGGGTGATCATTGTTTGGTCTTAGATATGCCTTGGGGCACAGGGTATCGATAACCGGGGCGTTCTCGCTAGGAAAAGATCTTCTAGAGTCCGCGATGGCGCCGCTCGAGTGATTGGTAAGGATAACTCAAGGAGCGCGAGGCGAACTCCTCGATGCGCCGTTTGATTTGACGACGGGCAAGAGATCCTTCGACTTCGCATTTGTTTTTGCTTCGCGGAGGCAAATGCTTCGCTCAGGATGACAACGGTGAATTTGTGCTTGAACGACTCGGCTTCGCCTTTGATGGACAGCCGATGGCGGCTGTCCCCATGAGGATGATTAGATTTCAAGGATTACCGGCATGATCAGCGGGCGTTTTTGGGTTTGCTTGGAGATGTAGCGTTTGAGGTCGGCGCGGATTTTTTCTTTGATCACGCCGTAGTCGCCTTTTTCTTCTTCGCTGGAGTGGGCGAGTGTATCTTCGACGATGCGCTTGGCGCCTTCCATCAGGCCGTCGTCGCCGGGATTGAAACCGCGGGTGACGATTTCTGGGGCTGATTCCGCTTCTCCGGACAACTTGTTGATGGCGATGATGGGGAGGACGATGCCGTCTTCGCTGAGGTGCAGGCGGTCCTTAATAATCAAGTCCTCGACTACGTCGGTGCGGTTGCCGGAGTCGATGCAGATGCGGCCGACTTTGACGCGAGCGGTTTTGCGGGCGCCGAGTTCGTCGAATTCGAGAACGTCTCCGCTCTCGATGAGCATGACTTTGCCTACGGAGCCATGCATGGCTCCGGCCATTTCGGCGTGCAGCTTGAGTTGGCGGTACTCGCCGTGAACGGGAATGAAATAACGCGGCTTGACGAGGTTGATGATGAGCTTGAGTTCTTCCTGGCTGGCGTGTCCGCTGACATGAATTGGCGGCGAGGTTCCGTCTTCGTAGATGACGTGGGCTTCGCGGCGGAAGAGGTGGTCGATCATCCGGTAGATGGTTTTTTCGTTACCGGGGATGATGCGGCTCGAGAGGACGACGGTGTCTCCCTTTTCGATTTTGGCGTGCTTGTGGTTGTCGACGGCGGCGCGGGAGAGGGCGGACATAGGCTCGCCCTGAGTGCCACTGATGAGGACGCAGACTTGTTCTGGCGGGAAGTTCTTCATCTCGCCGGGATTGATGACGAGGCCGTCAGGAACTTCGATGTAGCCGAGATCTTCGGCGATCTCAGCGGAATTGTTCATGGAGCGGCCGAGGAAGGCGACTTTGCGACCGTGCTCGTGGGCAAGTTGCACCGCGAGATTGATGCGGTGGATGGACGACGAGAAGCACGAGATAAAAAGGCGGCGCTTGGTGTGGGCAAAAACTTCGTCGAACTTGCGGCGGACGGCGCGTTCGCTGGGAGTGTATCCCTTGCGCTCGACGTTGGTGGAATCCTGAAATAGGGCCAGCACACCGTTTTTGCCATACTCAGCGAAGGTGTGCAGGTCAAAAAGTTTGTTGTCGGTGGGCGTGGGATCGACTTTGAAATCGCCGGTATGGATGATGACACCGAGCGGGGTGTGGATGGCGAGGGCAACGCAATCGACCAGGCTGTGCGTGACCTGGATGGGATGGATGGTGAAGGCTCCGGCCTTGAAGCGCTCGTTGGGGCGCATCTCGCGAAGGTCCGCGTCGTCGAGCAGTCCGTGCTCGTCGAGTTTGTCTTCGACGTAGGCGAGCGTGAACTCGGTACCCCAGACCGGGACATTGAGTTCGGAGAGCACCCATGGTAGCGCTCCGATGTGGTCCTCATGGCCGTGAGTGAGGATGATTCCGCGAACGCGCTGGCGGTTTTCGGTGAGATAAGAAATGTCGGGGACGACGATGTCGACGCCGAGGAGTTCAGCTTCGGGGAACATGAGTCCGGCATCGATGACGATGATGTCGTCTCCGTAGCGAACGGCCATGCAGTTCATGCCGAATTCGCCGAGGCCCCCGAGGGGAATGACTTGCAGTTTTCCGGTGGGCATTGAGTAAGAATGATGCTAGCACAGTAGATAGCTGCGAGTTGCGAGTTCCGAGTCGCGAGTTGAGCATTCCTCAGGGGCTAAGGCCCGCGTCGTTTGGCGCGGCTTACGGCACGGCTGAAGCCGTGCCCTTCCCAAAACACGTTGGGGCGCGAGGAGCCGGATGAACTGCGAGCTCAGAGCTAGGAGCTGAGAGCTGAGAGCTTAGGAGCTGAGAGCTGTACCTGCTTCGCTGGATGGCGCTAATGCAGCGTGTGCGATAAGGTGGGAGTATGGGGGGACAGGGCAAATCGTGGTTGCGGCGGCGGGTTGAGGCGGGGATGGTACGAGGGTTGACGCGCGCCTATTCGACAGTGCGTGTGGATCCGGACAAATTTCTGCTGCAACTGCGAGCCGCCTACCGTATGCCGATCAGTGGCTATCACGGGGTGTATTCGCTGGAGATTGGCGAGATTGATGTGGTGGCGGACTCCGTCATTCGCAGCGGAATGAAAGTTGCCGCGGTCGAGGGAGCGGGATTCGGGCTGGGCGGGCTGATCACGATTGTGCCGGATCTGGGGATCCTTTCGGCGATCACCATGCGGACGATTGAGAAGTTGAGTCTGGTCTACGGATTTGAGTTCAAGACGGATGATGAGATTGCGGAGCTTTGGGTGGCGGCGGCAAGCGCGGCGGGGGTCGACATCAGCCGCGAGCTTTTGGAGAAGGAAGTCGTCAACAAATTTGTTCCCAAGGTGATTCAGCGAATTGCGGCGAAGGCCAGCGCTGAAGTGGTGGAGAAGTGGGCGGGTCGGCTGATTCCTCTGGCGAGTTCGGCGATTGGGGCGGGACTGAATTACTGGTTTGTGCGGGCTTGGGGGGAACGCGCAAAATCGCATTTTCGGCAGCGGCATTTGATGCTGCGGCAACGGGCGCGGGATGCGGCGTTGCTGGTAGAGCGGCAGGCGAGTCTGACTGGTCTTTAAGTTGCGCGGGAAATGTCGGCATACTTGATGTGGCAAACCTGCATAAATTTTTCGCTCAGGATGACAGTTTGATTTTTGGCATTACCGTTGAGACATCCTCGCCTGCGGCGATGCCGGCGCTACGGTTGTGCGAGTGGTGTGATTAAATATTCAGAGAATGCCTACCTTTTCCTGCTCAGCCATACTTTTTGATCTGGATGGAGTTTTGGCGGATTCGACACGCGCGGTGGACCGCGAGTGGCGCGAATGGGCTGCGCGTAAGGGCGTGGATGGCGACGCCATCATGGCCATCGCCCATGGAGTGCGGACAATCGAAGTGATCCGACGGGTGGCGCCGCACCTGGATGCTGAAGTCGAGGCGAGCGCCATTGAGAGTCACGAAGCGCACGACCAGGCCGGCGTTGTGGTGATGCCGGGAGCGGCGGAGTTGGTGCGCTCTATTCCACTGGGGCGTTGGGGAGTGGTCACGTCAGGATCACGGTTGCTGGCCACGAATCGGCTACGTTATTGCGGATTGCCCGTCCCGGAGGTGCTGGTTACTTCCGATGATGTCGCGAACGGAAAGCCGCATCCAGAGCCTTATTTGAAGGGGGCAGAGTTTTTGCGAGTCAAACCGGCGGACTGTCTTGTGATTGAAGACGCTCCTGCGGGGATCCAGTCGGCGCGCGCGGGCGGGATGAGCGTATTGGGGATCACGAGCACGTATGCAGCAGACGCCTTGCAGCACGCCGATCAAGTGATCGGGAAACTTGCGCAGCTGCGAGTCACTTCAAACGGCACCGGGAAGTTGTCCGTCGAGGTCGAGCCGGGAGCGGGACGAAAATAGAAGAAACCTGGCCGGTCAGGATCGCTCCCAGCCAGGCTTCAGAGCAGCAAAATATACATTCAGTTTTATTCGGAGTTGCCTCGCTGCTCGGCTGCGGTTGCATTGATCTTTCCGAATATTCCATCACTCTCGTCATTCGGTCCGGCCGTGAAATAAAGATCCGTAGGAGATCCGTTCACGGTGCTGTCGCCGGCGAAGCTGAGAGCCCATAGGCCGTCAATCACAAGCGAAGCTCCATTGGCATCGAGGAGCGTTCCCTCAAACCTTCCGCTGAAAGCGTTGAAGGCGTGGACTGTGCCGTCGCCGAAGTTACCGATGAGAAGCCGATGGCTGAAGGGGCCGAAGTCGCCAGGAGCCAGGGCGATGCCCCAGGGAGCGTTCAAGAACATGTTGTGCTGCAGGCGCAAGAGCACGTCTCCGCCGGTGCTGAACACTCTTACGGCGCCCAGGCCGGGCCCGTGATTTTCATCTTTCGAGCCGGGATCGCGTTGGGCGTACGTGACCACAAGATTGCCGCCGACATTCTGAATTCCGAAGGGGACGAAGTTCGGCGGAAGGTCGGTGACATGAAAGCGTTCTTCCTGTGGCACGCGATGAAACGTTCCGTTATAGACTTCGATTTCCCCGCTTTGAAAGTTGGTGACGTAGAGCCGGGGACCGTGGCCAGTGGTTGCAATGGCGCAACCTTTGAAGATGGCCCGCTTGGGGTGATTCACCATGAGGACCGCTTCGCCGACATTGACCGCGGGGTTCCACCCGGAGATCGTGCCATCCTCGGTGACGAAAATGAACGCGGCCGGCTCTCCCGTAGCGACATTGAAGCTGGTGGTGTAGTTAAACACCGTTCCGGTGGGGGCTGATGGTCGCGTGGCATTTTTCGGCGGCGGGATAGTCACGACCAGGGATTGCGGGACGCCGTTCAGGTCATAGAGAGTAGACAACCCGGCTCCGTTGTCGGAGATCCACCAGGGCGAACTGGTGGCTCGGGAGAGCCCCCAGGGGTTGATCAGGTTGGGATCGATGTTCGGAGCCCCGGACACACTGGAGGAGTCTGTGGTGAGATCGGTTCGGGTATAGTGCTGCGCGAAAGCCGCACTGACAAGAAGAAGAGAGACAGCCGCCATCGCGGTAAAGCGCCCCGCGAACCTACGGTTCAGATTCGAAGCCATAAAGATCTCCTGTGGAAGCGTTCGTTGCGGAGAGGGTCAGGGTGTCGGAGCCTTCTGACGTCGCGGAGATCTTGACGCTCATTCGGGCGGGGATTGTCACTGAGATGTTTCCGAATTGTCAAATTCTTCACCATGACGTTCCGCCCGCCACACCAGGTGACTCCGAAACGAAATGTCGGTTAATATTGGCCCGGCAAACGGGATTGCCGAAACCAGTTCCGAAGGGCATGTCAGCACGGTGTTTTTAGACGATAGAGCGCATGGTCGGAACGGGATTCTCACGAATTTTTTCACGAAAAGAATATTCGGAATAAAATGGTGAGCGATTCGCCGATCTCACGACACCCGGGGGAGTTATGGAATTCGCGCAAAACGGCAGGGAACAATCTTTGGTAGCACTTCTATCCAATGACCGCGTGACGCTTGCATTGATTGCAATGGGAGTCGTATTCGCGTCACTGGGTCTCGGCGAAGCGGTCTATCGTTTTGCATTCCTTGATTTCGACGGAGCCACGGACCGTCTCCCGATCGAGATGTTCTTCGGGCTAGGCTTCGCCTGGATGATCACGAAACTCGTAAGGAAATTTCACCAACATCGCAAGGAAACCTCGGAGAGAATCAAGTTCATTCGGGACCGCAATTACAAGATTCGCCATGCGGTGGAAGCCATCAGACTCGTCCCCTTCCCGACGGACCATCAAGCGATCCGCGTGATTCGGGAAGAAGTAGACCGAATTGAGTGGGCACTGACCGAGATTGCTCCTCACTAGGTGGGACGGGTGCGATCGCGGAAGATAGCGTGTTACGACACGACTCTAAGACCGGGTGTGCGCGCCGCACTTGGAAAGGGAATGACATCCTCATTCCTCCCGCCTTCCGGTAAGTCCCCATTATCAGCCCGCAAGTGCTTCCAATAGTTCGGTCGCAGGGAGGCAATCAGTTCCCGGCGGTTCTTGGTTACGAGCGGCGTTCCCACATGAATTTTGCCAATCTTTTGCAGGATTTCTTCCGGCGCGAGCCCTGCGAACATCATCAGCGGCCAGGTGAAATTGGGTCCGTTGAGTTTGCGCAGGCGGTAAAGCCACATGAACAATGCTCCGGTGCGCCAGGCCAAGGGGCCCCACCAGCTGTATTGCCCCGGGCGCAGATTGTGCTTCCAGCACTTCATCATCAACTGCCATTGCAGGGGGCTCAGCTGGCGAGTTTGGGTGACGCCGGTCTGATGCTGCATGCGCGTATCGTGCAGCGGGGTGAAGATTGAAGGCACCAGAAATGCAAAAAGGCCGCGGCGGTCCATTTCGTAGACGAGATCGAGTGTGTCTTGCACGTCCTGATCGGTCTCACCTGGGTTGCCGACCATGAGGGTCATCATGGGGAACCAGTTGTTCTGGTTGGCAATGCGCAGGCCTTCGAGGACGACACTGGGCCAGTCGTCAATCGAAAAAGGAATGGCTTTGCTAGGCATGATCTGACGGGCCATGCGCACCGAGCCGGTTTCGAGCCCGATCAAAGGGACCAATGCTTTTTTCTGAGGGTGGGTGCTGAGACGTGGCAGGTGGATGGGGCTCTTGGGAAGCAGTTTGTCGGAGAGCTGTTGGATCAGGATCGGATCCACAACGAACGGCGCCATCGTGCAGTGGCTGAGGAGATGTTGTTCCACTCCCGGCGTGTCGACGATTTCGGCGTAGAGGTCCACGAGGGCTTCGCGGTTGGGAAAAAAGAATGGCGTGTCCGTGTGTACCTGTCCCCAGATGAACATGTCTTCGGTGGCGAGGGAGATCAATTTGTTGCCCTGCCTCACGTTGGCACGGACTGCTTCCATGATCCGGGCTTTTGGCAGATCAATCTGCGGATTCAAGTCGGGAACACAAAACTGGCACCGGCGACCGCAGCCGGTAGTCATCTCCACGACCCCGAAGGTGGTTCGCTTATCGGGGAACAGGATGGCATCGCGCGAGGTAGGATGCGCGAGGTTGATTTCGCGCGGCATGGTTTCGCCGGCGACGGCCTTGCGGAACAGCGTCAGCGTATCGGCGGATTCGCTGCGGCCTTCGGCCACGCAGTCAATACCCAGCTCTTCAAAGGCATTGGTCTGCATGATCTGCCATCCACCCGAACCGCCAACAATGACTTGAAAGTTCTTGCGGTATGGACTGGATTTGATTTTGTCGAACATCACGCGCGTGTAAATCGAATTAAGAGGCTCCTTCGACGAGCCGTAAATGGAGGTGTACACACCGGCGGCAAAGGTTACGCCTAAGGGATTGTGCGTGGAGACGGCCACGATGCGCGTGTTGGGTCCAATAAATTTGTCCAGGTCGTCGGGAAAGCACGCCACCACATCGTCGGCGCTGTAGTCGCGCAATATGGACTTCTCGAGCACTCGCACGCCCGCCGGCATGTATCGGGCAGAACCATCCTCGTTGCGCTCTACCTCACGCCACTTCGGATACTTCTTGTTGAGGACGACCTCCAGCCATTGCGGTATCGAAGCTAAAGCCATCTGGATGAAGAAGCCGGCGTGATCGATTGATTCGGTCAGCGGGGCAGTCAGAACGATCAGTTTGCCGCTGGAGGGAACATGGCGTTCTTCACGAGATACTTTCTCCGAAGTTCGAGTGCGGTGGGAAATGTCCTGTTCGGTGGACGGTTGCACGAATGCCTCCCTGCATGAGGATCATCTGAGGAGACTGAAGAGCCCGAGTGGGGCCAATTATACTCTCGATGGTTTCGACCGAAATGTGGGATGGTTCGGGATCTGCGACTAGAGACGATAGTAGACGGCGACACTATCTCAGCCAGTCTTCCAGTTCTATACCTCGGTCGGTTTTTTCGTCGCGGTACTTTACGATGACTGGGGTATAGAGGGAAAGATGCCACTCGGCGGCGACGCCTTTTTTCACGGCGCGCGAGCCGGGGACGACTACGGCATTTTCCGGGACCTCAAGCGACCCTTCGTCGGTGGCGCGGTAGACTTCGCCTTTCACCAGATCATAGAGCGGGGTGGAGCGTGTCAGGATTGTGCCTGCGCCCAGGACAGCACGGGCGCGGACTAGCGTACCTTCATAGATTCCGCAGTTTCCTCCGACCAGAACGTCATCTTCAATAATGACGGGGGCGGCATTGATGGGTTCGAGGACTCCGCCCACTTGTGCGGCGGCGCTCAGGTGGACTCGCTTGCCGATCTGCGCGCAGGAACCGACGAGCGCGTGGGAGTCGACCATCGTGCCTTCGTCGACGTAGGCGCCGACATTGATAAACATGGGCGGCATGCAGATGACGGATGGGGCGACATAGGCTCCGGTGCGAACCGAGGAGCCTCCGGGTACGACGCGAACGCGATCGGCGACGGCGAACTGTCGGGCAGGGAAGGTGTCTTTGTCGACGAAGGAGAGGCCCGCGGGCATTTCCTGTATGACGCCCAGACGGAAACCCAACAGGATTCCCTGCTTGACCCAGGCGTTGACGGTCCAGCGGCTGTTTTCTTTTGATTTTTCGGCAGCGCGGATTTTGCCTTCGGTCAGTTGATCGCGGAATTTCAGGAACGTTTTGCGGGCGTCGGGGTCGTGCTCGACTTCGCCCAGGGAGGCGAGTCGCTCGATGGAGGATTTCAGGGAGGACATGGGAGTGATGATTGTTGATTGCTGATTGATGATTTGTCAAAACCTCAAGGCTCAACCACTAAGGACACGAAGGTTCACGAAGGGAAAACCAACAATCAGACAATATTCCTACACGCACTTGCATTCGCTGCGAATCAGGACTCCGGTCATGGCGTGGGCGGTTTCGCGAGCCTCGGCGAGGGTGGAGTAGGGACCGTGCCAGCGGGCGTGGTTGACGTCGTGTCCGGCGGGGCGGCCCTTGCCGTGGCTGCACTGGCCGCAGGAGCCGCGGTGCACGACGATTTTGCGCGGGCCAGCCGCCCAGTTTTCATAGATGAAGAAATCGGCAGCTTCGGCGGCGGGTCCGGCGGGCTTGGCGATCAGTCCTACTTCGGTGGCGATCTTCTGCAGGCGCGACCGAGTGTCGCGGCGCATGGGGAGTAGAGGCAGGCGGTAGACTTCTTCGACCTTGCCCATCATCGCGAGCACTGCTTTCACGGGCAGCGGGCTCGATTCGATGAAGTTGGCTTGCATGAGCGGTAGATATCTTCGAAGTAGGGTGCGGGCCGTCGTCCAGTCGTTCGCGAGGGCAGCGCGCGTGAGGGCGGCCATCTCGTGGGGAATTTCGTTCGAGGCAACGGAGATGATCCCAACGCCGCCGAGGGCGATGACCGGGAGCGTGACCGCGTCGTCGCCGGAGAAGACTAAGAATTTTTCTGGGACGGCGTTGATGGCCTCGGCGATCTGCGTCATGTTGCCGCTGGCTTCCTTGACGCCGATGATGTTCGGGATTTCGGCGAGTCGCGCCAGCGTGGAGGGTTCGAGATTGGCGGCGGTGCGGCCGGGTACGTTGTAAAGAATGATGGGCTTGTCGCCGACGGCTTCGGCGATCGCTTTGAAGTGACGGTACTGGCCTTCCTGCGTGGGCTTGTTGTAATAGGGCGACGCTGTGAGGATGGCGTTGACTCCGGGACGGGCGGCGAGTTCCTTGGCTTTCTCGACTGCTTCATGCGTCGCGTTGGACGTCGCTCCGGCGACGATGGGGACGCGCCCGGCGGTGACTTCGATGGTGGTGTCGATTACGTAGAGCCATTCGTCGTGCGTGAGAGTGGGTGTCTCGCCAGTAGTGCCGCAGGGTACAAGAAAATCTATGCCAGACTCAATTTGCCACGTGACCAGATTACGCAGGGCTGTGTCGTCGATGGAACCATCCTGATGAAACGGGGTAACGAGGGCGGTGCCACAGCCGCGGAGTTGCATAGGAATAGGATAGCGCGAGTGTGGGCAGAGGGAAACTCGCGGATTTTCAAAAGCAATCGAGCTTCGCTCGATGGACAGCCGAGGGCGGCTGTCCCCACATTCAAGTTTCTACAGTTCTCGCCACACATCCTTGAAATCGTAGAAGCCTTTTTTGCCGGCGAGCCATTCGGCGGCGCGGATGGCGCCTTCGGCGAAGCCGCGGCGGGATTTCGCATCGTGACAGAGGTAGATGCGGTCGGCGGGAGATTCGAGGACGACCTCGTGGAGGCCGACGACGTCTCCTTCGCGGAAGGAAATAATCTCTAGTCCCTCTTTGTGGGTGGCGGCTTCGCGGATCACTTGTTGGATCGCGATGGCGGTGCCGGAGGGTGCGTCTTTCTTGTGAGCGTGGTGGCGTTCGAAAATCTGGCCGGAATAATCGTGATGCAGGGCGGCGGCGGCGGCGCGGGCGACTTCGAGGAAGAGATTTACGCCCACTGAAAAGTTTGCGGCGTAGAGGAATCCGGTCTTGTGCTGCTCGACTAAGGCGCGGATGCGGTCGAGGTCGTGATACCAGCCGGTGGTTCCGACGACTACGTTTTTACCGGCTTTGACACAAGCTTCGATGTGGGGAAGGACCGTGTGGGGAGTGGTGAAGTCGATGACGGTGTCGATGGCTTCAAGGGTTTCTGGGGTCAGGACGGCGCAGGCTGCATTTTCTTTCGAACTGACTACGCGGACGTGATGCTTGCGCTCGGCGGCGACCTCTGCTGCGAGGGAGCCCGTTTTGCCGCGGCCTAGGATCAGGAGATTCATGTTCGTACCAAAACGATTTAACCACAGAGGACACGGAGGGGCACAGGGGGGTGGGACCCTCCAAGCTAGATTCTCGCGGGCGGACGAATGCGTCCGCCGCTACACGTGCTGTCTAGGCGAAGACTTCCGGGTCTAGTTCTGAGAAGAATGTTTTGTGCAAGCGCTGGATAACGCTGGGAACTTCGTCTTCTTCGATCACGAAGGTCAGGTTGATTTCCGAGGCGCCTTGCGAGATCATGCGAATCTTTTTGTCGGCCAGTTCGCGGAAGACCAGGGCTGCGATGCCCGGCGTGTCGCGCAGGTTCTCTCCTACCAGGCAGACGATGGCTTTGCGGCCTTCGTACTTTACGTCGGCCAGCTTGGCGAGATCGGCGGCGAGTGCCGGGATGGCCTGATTGGAGTCGACTGTCAGAGAAACGCTGACTTCGGAAGTCGAGACCACGTCGATGGAAACTTTGTGGCGATCGAAGGCTTCGAAGATGGAGCGGAGAAATCCGTGGGCCAACAGCATGCGGGGAGCAGCTACATCGACAATGGTGATGCGCTTCTTGGCAGCGATGGCCTTGAAAATGTTTTTGCCTTGCGGGGCCCGCGTCGTGATGCGCGTGCCTTCGCAGGACGGGTTGCGTGAGTTCAGAACGTAAACCGGAATATTTTTCTGAATGGCGGGAAGTACCGTGGCGGGGTGCAAGACCTTTGCGCCGAAGTAGGCGAGTTCGGCGGCTTCGTCGAAGCTAATGACCTTGATGCGGCGAGCTTCGGGACAGATGCGTGGATCGGTGGTGAGGATGCCGTCGACGTCGGTCCAGATTTCGATGCGGTCGGCGCCGAGACCGGCACCGAAGATGGCGGCGGAAAAATCGGAACCGCCGCGTCCGATGGTCGTGGTAATGCCGGCGCGGTTGGCGGCGATGAAACCTCCCATGACCGGGACTTGCCCGTCATTCAGCAAGGGCTGAACTTTTTGTTGCAGCCGGGTGTTGGTTTCTTCATATTGCGGGACGGCTTGCATGTAAGCGCTGTCGGTAACGAGCACATCGCGGGAGTCGATGTGGGCTCCGTTCAGACCACGGGCAGCGAAGGCGGCGGCGACGATCTTGCTGGAGAGCATTTCGCCGAAGGCGGCCACGTGGTCGGTAGTGCGAGGCGTGATTTCTCCGACGGCGGAGATGCCGCGCAGGAGTTCGTCGAGTGTCTCGAAGTCGCTGCCGAGGTCGGAATGGAATTCGGTAAAGCGCGCCGTGCCGAGCAACTCGCTGGCGGTGTTGTAGTGACGCTCTTGCAACGATCGGCAGAGTTTCAGGGCGGTCTTGCGCTCGCCAGCTCCGGCAGATTTGGCCATGGTCAGCAGAGTGTCGGTGACTTTGGCCATGGCGCTGACGACGACTACGGGTTTTTGCGCGAGGCGGCCCTCGACGATGGAGGCGACTCGGTCGATGGCTTTGGCGTCTTCGACGGAGGTTCCGCCGAACTTCATGACGATCATGGGCGGAACCTGCCAACAGATCGAAAAGTCAGGGCACATTTTCTCCGCGCAAGTTCCTTCGCTCCGCCTGGAAAGCGGCTACGCTCAGGATGACGCTTGTCTTTTGGTCCTGACGCTTCGTCTACCGCCCGTCCGTTCATCCCAGATAGCCTTTCGCTTTTAAGAGTTCGGCGTTGAGGACAGCGGCACCGGCGGCGCCGCGGATGGTGTTGTGGGATAGCACTGTAAATTTCCAGTCGAGCACGCCGCAGGGACGAAGGCGGCCGACGGCGGTCGTCATGCCGGCGCCCATGTCGACGTCGAAGCGGGGCTGCGGTCGGTCGGCGGCTTCGAGGTAGACCACAGGCTGGTCGGGGGCGCTTGGTAATTTCAGTTCCTGCGGCTCGGCGCGGTAGTTATTCCAGGCCTCGATGATTTCTTCCGGTTTTGCTTTCTTCTTGAGGCGGATCGAGATCGATTCGGTATGTCCGTCTTCGACGGCGACGCGGTTGCACTGCGCGCTCATGGCGAAGTCGCCGGGAATGACTTTCGAGCCGTTGAGCTGGCCGAGGAGCTTCTTGGTTTCCTCTTCCATCTTTTCTTCTTCATTGCGGATGTAGGGGATGACATTGCCTAGAATGTCGAGCGACGCCACACCCGGGTATCCTGCGCCGCTCACGGCCTGCATGGTGACGGCCATGACGGTTTCGAGACCGAACCTCTGGTGGAGAGGAGCGAGGGCGAGCACCAGACCGATGGCGGAGCAGTTGGGATTAGTGACGACATAGCCGCCGGATTTCTTGCGCCACGCCTGGCCGTCGATCAGCTTGATGTGTCCACCGTTGACTTCGGGGATGACGAGCGGAACGTCTTCCTGCATGCGCAGGGCGCTGGAGTTGGAGACGACGGCGCAACCGGCGTCGGCGAAGCGTGGCTCGAGTTCGGCGGCGATAGAGGCGTCGAGGGCGGCAAAGATGATTTTCGGCGCGCCCTCGGGCGTGGCCGGAGAAACTATCATTTTGGCGACGGCGGGTGGAAAGGGCGTCTTCAGGCGCCACCGAGCAGCTTCGGAGTACACCTTGCCTTCAGACCGGTCGGAGGCGGCCAGCCAGGCCACCTCGAACCACGGGTGGTGCTCCACCATTTGGATAAATCTTTGTCCTACGACGCCGGTAGCGCCCAGGATCCCAATAGGAATTTTTCGATTCATAGAGTACTTGGAATTCTATAACAGTCGGGAAAGGCAGATTCCTTCGCCCCTCGCGCGCGCTCGGGGGTTGGAATGACAAGAGTAGTTTTCAACGTCCTCAACCGACTGCGCAAGTAGCGAAAGGAGGACAACTTCCGCAGCGCGTGATGACGGCGGGGCAGGCGCGACTGTAGAGATCCTTCCAACTGCCGATAGAAGAAGCTGGAGGGATTCACATGCCCGAGCTTCGCCAGAACTTTTTTACGAAAGAGTGGGTCATCATTGCCACCGAGCGGGCCAAGCGGCCTGAGGATTTGGCCACGCATCGCGAGGTGCAGCCGATTCCTGAGTTTGTGGAGAGCTGTCCGTTTTGTCCCGGGAACGAGAGCAAGACGCCGCCGGAAGTGCTGCGGTGTCCGGCGAATGGCGAGCGCTGGGACGTGCGCGTGTTTCCCAACAAGTTTGCCGCCCTCTCGACCGAGGTGCAGCCGACGCGTAGCCTGCAACACCTGCGGCGGCGGATTGACGGCTTCGGATTTCACGAGGTGATCGTCGACAGCCCGGATCACTCGCGGTATATGGGGCTGCTGTCAGATGCGCACGTGGCCAGCATTCTCCGGGTATACAAGGAGCGCTACAACGCTTTGAGCCTGGACCACCGGGTGAACCACATCACGATTTTCAAGAATCATGGGGCGGATGCTGGGGCGAGCCTGCAGCATCCGCACTCGCAGTTGATTGCCACGCCTGTGATTCCGAGCCAAGTAAGGCATCGATTGTTTGAGGCACTGCGGCACTATGACAATGCCGGGGAGTGCATGTTCTGCCACATGGTGGAGCGAGAAGTGGAAGACCAGACGCGAGTGGTGTTGAAGAGCGAGCGCTTTGTGGCGATGGAGGTGTTCGCGGGCGGCCACGCCGTTTGCGACGCACATCTTCCCGCTGCGGCACATGGCCAGCTTCGGGACATCTCGGAGATGGAGATTGCCGACCTGGCCCGTGTGCTGCGGACTCTGCTGGCGAAGATTTATGTGGGGCTGGAGAATCCGGATCTGAACTTTACCGTGCGCAGTGGTCCGGCGGAGTATGCGGCGGCGCGGCATTTTCATTGGTATGTCAGCGTGATTCCGCGGCTGACGCGGGTGGCGGGATTTGAGTTGGGCTCGGGGATGTTCATCAATACAGTGCTGCCCGAGGCTGCGGCGGAGTTCTTGCGGAAGGTGTCGGTGGAGAGGGTAGCATGAGCGGGAGCGGGGCAGTAACGGCTCGATCGCTTATGAATCGTGAATGCAGCGCGGGCGCCTCCGCCCGCGCTTTGTTGTAAGCTAAACAATCATGCGCACGAAGGAACCCACCCTTCGAACCCATCCTTCGCATCACTAAGTAGCTGACGGCCGCCTCGATTCCCGGTTCCGATATTCCCCTTGAAGCCGAATGTACAGCCTGTCCAGACGTGCACTTCGAAACTCCGTTCAGCCTGCGCAGCCATCTCGCGAAGCCTTTCCACCAACCGGACCGAGAGTGTTTTCATAATCACCTTCGTCGCGCTTTCGAATCACACTTCAAGGAAAAGCACTCCAGGACATTCTGACGGGAAAAGTCCCACCAAAATGGGGCGACGGGCAAGAACATCGCCTGAAGTTTGCGCGTGATGCTACGGGCGATGCGTTTCCTGGCTGCGGAAAGGGTAGTCGGTGAGGGGGCCGAACTTTTTCTTTTCGGCGTAGAGGCGCCAGCGGCGGAAAACGATGCGGAGGCTGGCCATTACTGGGATGGAAAGATAAACGCCGAGGATGCCGGCAACTTCGCCTCCGGCCATGACACCGAAGATCGCGGCCAGGGGATGCAGTTCCATGCTCTCGCCCATGATGCGGGGAGAGGAGACGTAGTCTTGCAGCAGGCGCCAGATGCCCAGAAAGATGATGAGGATGAGCCAGTGTTTGTAGCTCATCAGCAAGGCAACGCCGACGATGATTACGGCGCCGGCTAAAGGGCCGACCACCGGGACAAATTCCAGAACTCCGCCAATGGTGCCCAGAACGAGCGCGTAGGGAACGCGCATTACCCCTAAAAAGGCGGAGTACATCACTAACGTTAACGCGGCTAGCGTGAGTTGGGCGCGGATGAAGTGGGCGAGCATCTGGTTGAGGTCGTTGAGCACATTTTCCAGAAACTCGCGCTGCGGCCGGGATTGAATAGTGGATAGCAGGAAGTCGCTGAAGGCTCGGCCATCTTTCAGGAAGAAGATGGACAAGAGCGGCACGATGAAGAACATCCAGGCCTGCTTGGCAACGTCGGCGACGCGCAACCCGATGCGCTGCGCGACTTCTGTGATGTCGTCGCTGTGGGCAATCAGGAAGGACTGGGCCAGTTCAGTCGTCTTGCTGTTCCAGCCGTGCTCAGCGCCAAGCTGACGCGCGATTTGACCGGAGCTCAACTGATTTAGCAGAGTCGGAAGGGATTGCCCCAGTTTCGCGCCCTCACGGGTTACTTTCGGGCCGACCAGCACAAAGAAGACAACGACCAAAACGAGCAGGAGGGTGTAGATGACGGCTATGGCGCGCGCGCGCCCTCGCAGCACGCTTTCCAGTCGATTGACCAGTGGGCTCATCAGGTAGGCAAAGAAGATTGCGAAGAGAAAGGCGATCAGGGTGGTGCGGGCAACATAGAGAAAGCCTAGTGCCAGGGCAAATAACAGCACCGTGACCAGAGCCCGCGCCGTACGTGAGTCAGTCAGCAGCAATAAATTTTCCAGATCAATCTCGATTCTGCCGCCGGGAAGGCAAAACCTAGTCCCGGTCTACGATCGTGTTATCGGCAGGAATCGCCACGCGTATGAGCTTAAAGTGATCGGCGTCATCCACCCACAGGGCCCAGTCAAACTGATCCCCATGAAGGTTCAATCGCAGCAAATCGCGCTCGGTGCCGCGAATCGTCACCTTCTCTTTGCCAATGAGTTCCATGCGGACGCTCATGGACGTCCGGTCTTGCGGTACGAGCGCGCCAAAATCGGCCGGTTCGCAATGCCGATGGCCGTTCTCGTCTTTGCAGGGCGCGACTGCCAGATACTTCCACGCTAACACCTCGCGGTGCACAAAGAAGTTGTTGTCCAGTATCGGCGAACTGGCAGGCAACAGGAACGCCTGCTCGGCAGCCTTGGCGGTTCCGGAGGCGGTGATTTTCTCTTTCAGGAAGTCACTGTCGGGAAACACCGAGAGGGAACCGCCCGAGGCCTGGCTCCACTCATAGCGCAGCAGTTCGCCCGTGGGAGTGAGTTGCAGGTCGGACTTCTCGCTATTGGAATCTCCCCCGGAGGCATCCTTGACCTGAGACTTGATGACGCTGGCGCCTTCCACTTGGTCGATGCGGAAAGTCTCGGTGGCCACGCGCTGGCCCTTGATGAAGACCCCGAAGGAACCGGAGTCAACCGTTTGTTGAGCTTCAGTCTTTGCCTTGTCTTTTTTGTCACCCGCGTGAGCGCTGAGTACCGCAATGGAGGCAGCCAACAAGGCGGCCAGGGCACGGCGCATTGGTATTTCACACTTCACTCGACTTCTCCTTGTTCCGTGCGTAGCGCGATTTTCTTTAGACCCAGCTTTTGCTCAATTTCGGCTGAGATCGATTCCACGGTGCGCTTGCCGGTTTGAACCTTCAGAGCCGCCTTCCGGTAGCTATTGCGCCGAGTTTCATACAGCTTGCGAAACTGCTCGACGCTGCGCAGCAAAGGACGCGCGGCCCCGGTTTCACTGGCTTGAGTGCAACAGCGCTGCCATAATTCTTCTATGGGGGCATCCAGAAAAACCGTCGGCGCGCTGAAAGCTTTCAGCAGGGTCGCATTCTCCTTCTGAACAAAAGCGCCACCTCCCAAAGCGACGATTCTCGCGCCGCCACCGCGCAATTCCTGTAACACATGCTGCAGGGCTGCATGTTCGGCACGCCGAAATTCCGTCTCTCCTGAATCCTGAAAAATCTCCGCCACCGTGCGGCCCTCGCGGGACTGGATGCGATCGTCCAGATCTTCAAAGATCCAATTCAGGCGCTGCCCAAGGGCGCGGCCCACGCTGGTTTTGCCGGCGCCCATGAACCCCACCAGGAAAACGGAATTCACCGGGGAACTGGCGTGCATCGCGGCCGGCCGTTTGAGCCGCACACGTCGCCGCGTGCTCACGCTTTTGCCAGAACCGTTCTTCAAAAGTTCGTTTTATTTGGAGGTGCGTTTTCTGAGGTGGATTCTACCACTGAAGGTGCGCAGCACCACGGTCGAAGACACTGCGGCCCTGCCCATGGTACCCCAGAAGGCACTTCCCTCTTTGATGACGAAGGAGGTGTGCGCCTTGGGTTGGAGAGGAATGTCGTCGTGCACTTCGCCACGGACGGAGCGCGCGCTCACATCGGCCGAAGTGGAGTCGGGCACCGTGGCTTCAATGTTCCCGCTGTGGCTAGTGAGGCGGTAGTCGCCGTGGTCGCCGAAGTCGCCGATGTAGTTAATGCTCCCGGTGGTGGAGATCACCTGTACCAGGGGCCCGGTTACGGCGTTGAGAGTGACTGCACCGCTCAAGGAGTCGATTTCGACATGGCCATCCTGCACGTTGGTAAGAGTGACAGGACCGTTCAGGGTCTTCACATGAACATGGCCGCCGACTATGTCACGGATCTCGACGCTGGCGGCAGAGCCTTCCAGGGTTACGTCGCCGTGAAGTTTCTCGGCGCGCAACGGGCCGGTGGTGGAGCGCAGGGTGATGCTGGCGTCAGCAGGGACAAGGATTTCGTAATCCACGCGTCCGGACTGCGCATCGGCGCCCGGCAACAGGTGCGATTGAATGTCGATGCGGTTGCCGACGAGGTTGTTGTCGACCTCGACTTTATCGGACGCGAGCACCGCATTGACCACTACGACGTTACCCGTCGATGGTTTCACCGAGATGGAGCCATAAGGATTGTTGACAGAAACCCCAGCCTTCGGTCCGACATTGAAGCGAAAGTCCTTATGGGTCTCGGCAACCAGTGTCCCGGCCAGCATCGCGCCGACCACTACAAGTTCGATTGTGCGCCCGCTCATAAGATTCCTCGAAAAGCCCCAGTGGGTCCGCGCAGCGCCAGGGCTGGCGGCCGAGAATTGCCTACATTACGGCAAAGAACGATCCATTGCCAACTCGAAAAGCATAGCCTTTTCCTGATAAGCCTCCATCAGCGAACGGCGAGCTTCCTCGTCGTTCGGATTGGCAGCGACGACACCCTTGGCATCTCGGATGTACTCATTCACATTCCGGAGATTGTCGGTGTACTCCGCCTGCATGGCGGGGGACAGTTGCGCGACTTCTTGAAGCAAGTCGTCGTCGTTCAAGCCGGCCACGGCCGAATCGGAAACCACAGGAGCTGGAGTAAAGTTGTTTGCAACCGGGGCCGGAGAATTCTGCCGAATGTAAATGGCCAGCAGCGTCAGCGCGGCCGCGGCAGCGGGAACCATCCAGCGAGTCCATGCCCAACGACTGCTAAAGGAGGGAAGAAGGGAGCGATTGGCGCGCTGCGGGCGAATCAGCCCCTCTTGGCGCAAAGCAATTTCAATGGAATTCCAGACCCGGGGGCTGGGCTCGTCCGCGGCACGCAGGTCACCCGCCGCGGCGATAATAAAATCCAGTTCCGCCACCAGAGCTGAGCAATCTGGGCAAGTCTTGAGATGATTCCTCTGTTCGATGCTCCTGGCGCTTTCGATCTCCGCCAAACTGGCTTGCAACTCGACGCAATTCATACCGCTCTCCCCAAGCTTCTGCTGAATCAGTGAAGTGCCAATTCAAAATCAGCTTGCAGTTACGCCTCAGTCAAAATCAACTGCGTGTCCGGTCTACGCCGGCTCACTTGAATCGTAATGCCTTGTGTCGCTCAAGATTTGTCGGCCTTTTCAGCTCGACTCATCTTGAGCAAATCGCGCAGTTTCATGCGCGCTTTGTGAAGCTGTGACTTACTGTTGCCGATCGAGCAGCCGACGATCGTCGCGATCTCATTATGTTCGTAACCTTCGACGTCGTGAAGAACAAAAATCGTACGGTAGCCAGGAGGAAGATCGTCGACCGCTTTCTGCAACTGCAACCGGTCGATGGACCCGGCTAACGCCAAATCGTCTGCCCCGAAATCTTTCTTCGGCGTATCTTCTTCGCCACCCTGCGTGGTTTCCTCCAGAGAAACCACCGGGAGACTCTTTCGTCTCAGCTGCATCAGCACAACGTTCACCGACAGGCGATGCAGCCAGGTTGAAAATGCCGATTCGCCGCGAAACGTTCCTATCTTACGGTAGAGCTGCAAGAACGCTTCCTGGGTCAAATCTTCGGCTTCGGCAGTGTTCGCGGTCATGCGCAGGCAGAGCGAATAAACTCGCCGCTTGTGCTTGTCGTAGAGAGCCTGGAACGCCTGGGCGTCGCCTTGTTTGGCTCTCTCGATGAGCTCGGCTTCGTTTAAATCGTTGCCCTGTCGCTGCATTCGGTCGGTCAAGTTGCCTTTTTCCGGCCGCACCCCGTGAGATGCGGCTAACTATCTTTACGTTGTATGGCTTGCGAGCTCTTGCTGTGGAACTAAGGTAATGTCTGTATTCAAAATATTAGAGTATTTCTACCGAACTTGGGATTCCGTTCGCCGCCCCTTGAAAGGTGGAAATCCTTTGTCTGCCCCGAGTTGAATAACGCCAGTCTCGAAGCTACAAACCCAATTCCAAATTTAGAGTCGCAATCTTCGCAAATCGGTAAATTTTATTTCAGTTGTCCGTTACTTCTTGCCGGTTGTGATCGTCTCCAATCCGTGTCCGTGAGGTCCCGTCTCGCGAATGCGAAGCAGGATTGCAAGGGTCATTCCGATGAACCCGAGGATCGAGAAGATCCACAGCCCCAGGGCGTATCCACCTGGATTCTGGAGACCGGCCCCCGCATAGTCATTAGCCTTTCCGATCAGGAGATTCATGATAAAGAACCCGATCTGTTGGATCAGGGTCATCAGCGCATAGGCCGTGCCCAGGCGGGATTCGTCGACGATATACGCGACCGATGGCCACATCACCGCGGGAATCAAGGAGAAGGCGATTCCCATTAAGGCGACCGGTACATATAACGAAATATTGGAGTAGGCCATCATCAGGTAGACCGGCATCAGTAACAGGGAGCCAAACATCATGAACCACGCCCGCTTGCCTACCCGGTCGACCAGGAGCCCGAACAAAGGAGTCGCGATCATGGCGGACAAGGGGAGCAGGCTGTTCAGGCGACCGGCCTGCTCCAGCGAATGCACTCTGACCACTTCCAAGGCTGCCACGCCGCCGTGGGACGCCAGTATCTTGTTGGTAAAAAAATCGATGGCGAAGGTGCGAAACGGAAAAATCGCAGAATAGAAGGTGAAGCAAAGGCCGACTACGAGCCAGTATGAGGGATTGAAGCGGAAGATCCCCTTGAACTCGAGCTTGTCGACGGCACCGGCCTTGCCCAGTTCGTAGAGGGATTCGGCGCGGGTTTCCAGAGCCCAATAAACGAGCGCCGTGGTCACGCACATGACTCCTGCTCCAACGGCCAGCAACAAGGGCCCTTGCCAACTTGCCGGACCTGCCGGACCCTGCGGGTAGAAGACCCGGTTCGCCCAAGTCGGGGAATTGTCGGCTGCCACCGAGGCCAACCGGGCGATCGTGAGATTGATCCCGAAGGCGAAGCTGAGCTCTTTGCCCTTGAACCATTTCGCCAAGGCCGTGGTGACCGCCACGATCATCGACTCCGCGCCGAGCCCCAGCACGGTCCGTCCCGCAATCATCACAGGGGCACTTCCCCGCAACGCGGTCAGGGCCGCTCCCATCAGGCAGAGGAAGGCGAACATCGTGATCGCCTTTTTGGTGCCAATTCGATCGATGATGATGCCGCCAATCAGCAAGGTCGCAACGGCAGCGACGCTGTAACTAGCATTCAGCCAGCCAAACTGCGTGGCGGAGAATCCGAGGTGATCAATGAAGATTCGTTCCAGAGGGTTGATGCTGTCATAGATGTAGTAGTTCCCCCCCTGCGCCAGACTGATGAACACGAGAACCGACCACCGGTAGAACGGAGACGGCTGGGGGCGAACCATGTCTGGCATCAGGACTCTTTTCTGAGCAGATTCAACTCCGGGAATGACGAGCAGAGAAGATTAGCAGAACTCTGTCACTTGATCCTAGCTGCCAAACCTGTAACAAGTGACAGTTGGCGCGAACCGATCGTCGTGGTGCACTAGCCTTGCATGGGAAGTCTGTTGAAGCAGATTCCCAGAGGACGCTGCAATGTCGAAAGCTAGAGCCACGATAGGAATCAACGGACGGCCACTGCCGATTCTGCCGCCGGAGCGCGACGCGCGCGTTTGGGCGAAACTGGTGCGAGTGATGTTTTACACTCCCGGATTTTTAGCCATGTTGCTTCTGAAGGCAGGCGAGCCGGAGGGCTTTGGGATCACGGTGGAGTTGTTGATGCTCTCGAGCGCCGCGGCCATTGTCGGGGGGATGTTCATCGGCACGCAATCCGCCAAGAATGCAGGCTCAGATGTTGTGTCGAAGGTCGGCACATGGTGCGGATCCTTGGTGCTCGAGCTACTGGCCGCTGTGCCGTTGCTGTGCGCAATTCCGGCGTTGTTCCATCAGTTGGCCCACAGCCGGCTGCTGCATGCGGTGGCGCCCGGAACCATCGACATCACACTCGGCGCCTCCGAGCTTTTGCCGATGGTCGCGATCTTGCCGTTTATGGTCTACCAACTCGCGGGATTCGGCACATTGGACTACATCGTGACGAGGCCCGTAAACTGGGCGATCAACATCGGCATCCTTAGTTTGATCATCGCCAGCTATATCGCCAACCGCGAGGGTGCCTACGGCATGGAGAAGAGGCTCGGGAGTACTCTCGTAGTTGCTATGGCTCTTACTGTGTTGTACGGGGTGCTCAAACTGAAGCAGATGCAAGCGGTTTACGACTCACAATGCCCGCCGAAGGCGGCCAAGATGGCAGCGTAAATCTAACTTCCCACATACCTTGCGTAAAGGCTCCGTGCCACAGCGGTGTCGGTTGTGCCTTTGATGATGGCGCGGCCGTCGGGGAAGAGTGTCATCTCGTAAGGATCGTGCCAGAACTTCAGGACGAAGTCGTTGTGGCGCACCCTCCCGTGGGGCTGGAGGCGGCGATCGAGTTCAGCGAAGTTGATGGGACGTTGGCGCTCATGAATTTGCACCGAATTCCTGCCGCATAGCGTGATGTGAGGGCGGCCTTCTCCGGCGAGATGAATGAAGTCGCGTACTCCACAGGCGCGGCAACCGGGTCGAGGTCGGGCGGCGGAGATCTCCGCGTGTTCGTTGCTCCAGACATCGAAGGAAAGCAGAGTGCGTCGCCACTGTGCGGCCCCGACAAGCATCTTGAGTGCTTCGGTAGCAGCAATCGATGCGACCAGGCTCACCGCCGAATTCAGAATTCCGGAGGTCTCGCAGGTTTCAACCATTCCCCGTGGTGAGTCTGGGAAAATGCAGGCCAGGCAAGCGGTTTCTCCTGGCAGGATATTCTGGGTCACGGCGTAGCTTCCAACTGCAGCGGAATAGATCCACGGCAACGAGCACTCGACAGCGTAATCGTTGATGAGATACCGAGTTTCGAAATTGTCTGTTCCGTCGAGGATTAAAGATATTCCTTCAAGCAGAGCTTGAACGTTGGCGGGGACGAGATCTTCAACTCTTGGTTCAACTGCGATCTGTGAATTGAATGCGCTGATCCTGCGGGCGGCAGCGATGGCCTTGGGCAGAGACTCCGCGGCGTCTTTCTCATCGAAGAGTGATTGCCGCTGCAGATTGCTCGGCTCGACGTAGTCCCGGTCGATGATGCGGATCGTCCCTACGCCGGCGCGGGCCAGCAGTCCCGCCAGAGCAGAGCCGGTGGCGCCGCAGCCGACGATTGCAACTCGTGCCTCCGCCAGTTTCTGCTGGCCTTCCACACCAATACCGCGGAACAAAATCTGCCGCGAGTAGCGTTCTTCCATAGAAAAATCCTGCGGGGAAGTTCCCGAACGTCCTGCGGGTTGTGTTTCCTGTGCCAAAGAGGTCACCAGTTTCAACCGGTAAAACCTTTATTATAAGTGGCTGGTCCCCGGCCGATGCTTGCCAGAGCCAGGCTCGACAGAAAGCGCTGCTGAGCATTCGTACAACAACAGCCGGGATGCATTCCATCGAAGTGAATAGCGAAGGATCTAAGGACACTGTTTGCTGAAACGGTACGCGATATGTCTGACCGCGATGATCCTCCTCTGGCCTGCGCTCGTGACAGCGGGAACGGCGGGAGGTGGAATCACGCATCAGGGCAGTCGCGGAACCGAGAACCAGAATCCAGTTCAATCCAATCCGGCGCCGAAGCCTGACTCCCAGCCACAGCAGGGACCAACCAGCGGACCCGGTGCCGGATTTTCCGGCTACGAAGGGAAAACCGTTCGATCCATTGAGATTCCCGGGGTCCCGGAGACCGATCGAGCCCACATCCTGGATTTGCTGCCGCAGAAAACCGGTGAACCGCTGGATCGCACGCGCGTCCGCGACAGTATTCGCGCTCTGTACGGGACCGGGCGCTTCGCCGACATTCAGGCGGAGGTTACGCCCGCGGAGCAAGGGATTACGTTGGCCTTCACCACCTCGGCCAATTTTTTTGTGGGAGCCGTCAACGTGGAGGGAGCTCCGCCGCGGCCCACGCAGAACCAGATTGTCAATGCGTCGAAATTTCAGCTGGGAGAACTTTACACCCACGACAAGTTGGAGCGCGCGCTAGAGAACATCCGGCAACTTATGCAGGAAGGTGGTTTCTACCGGGCGCGGGTAACCGCAGAAACGGTATCACATGCGGATACGCACCAGGTGGACGTCCTTTTCCACCTTACCCAAGGCGAGCAGGCTCATGTGGGCGAAGTGACGGTGACGGGTTCCTCGGGGCTTACTTCCGCGCAAGTTCAAAAGATCGCGCACTTGGATCGAGGAGATCGCATTACAGTGGCGCGTGTCAGTGGAGCGTTACAACGGCTGCGCAAGAAATTCCAGAAGCAGAATAGGGCGTTATCCCAGGTTTCGATCGCGGAGCAGAAATATCAGGCGGCGAGCAATGCAGTAGATTTTGCTTTTCAGATTGATCCAGGCCCGGTCGTGGTGATTTATGCGCGCGGATACAAAATCAGCAAGAGAACTTTGAAAAAACAAATCCCGGTTTACGAAGAGAACGCGGTCGACGACGACTTGCTCAACGAAGGCAAGCGCGACCTGCTCGACTATTTGCAAACGCGCGGCCACTTTGATGCCAAGGTAGAGATCCTGAAAGAAACCGACGCAAAGACAATGCAGGTCATTTATCAAATCGATCCGGGTGCTCTTCACAAATTGGTTTTGGTGGAAATTACCGGAAATAAGGACTTCCTGGACACCGCCAAGCTGAAATCGTATTTGCAGATTCAGTCGACCAGCCGCCTTCTAAGTCACGGCCGTTATAGCGAGACCCTGCTCAAAGGCGACGTTGCGACTCTGGAAGCTCTCTACCGATCGAGCGGGTTTCGCCAAGTCAAGATTGAAACCAAGGTGGACGACAACTACGAGGGCTCGGACAACAAGCTGGCGGTGCATATTCATATCGACGAGGGCGTGCGAACAATCGTGGGAGAGTTGCACGTGTTGGGCACGCAACAGGTGCCGCTCAGCGAACTTCCTGAAACCAGCACACAGCCGGGCCAGCCGTATTCCGAACAGGATCTGGCGAACGATCGGGAAAGAATTCTCAGCTATTACTTTGACAACGGCTTTCCCAATGCCTCACTCGACATTTCCACAAAGCCCTCCGACCACGAACCCAATCGTGAAGATGTGACTTACGCGATCCAGGAGGGAGAGCACTTCACCGTAAATCGGGTCATCGTGGCGGGAACTGAGCATACGCGGGACTATGTGGTGGAGCGCGAGTTGCAGGTTCATGAGAAAGACCCGCTCAGCCAACAAGATCTGCTCAGCACGCAGACGCGGCTGTACGATCTCGGCATCTTCAGCCAGGTGGATACCGCCGTTCAGAATCCTGATGGCACCGATCCCCAGAAAAATGTGCTGGTGCAACTGGAAGAAGCCAAGCGCTATACCTTCACTTATGGAGTTGGACTTGAGTTCCAGACCGGCCAGCCCGCGGGGACGACCGCGCCCCAGGGGACTACGGGAGTGAGTCCCAGAGTCGCGTTTGACGTGACGCGCCTCAATTTTGGAGGACGCAACCAGACGTTGACGTTCCAGTCCCACGTTGGCCGCCTGCAGCAGCGTGGGCTGATCAGCTATGCCATTCCGAAGTTATTCGACAATGACAAGTTCAAGCTGGTCTACACGATTTTTTACGACAACAGCCTCGATGTGGCGACCTTCACCTCGCAGCGACTGGAAGCGAAGATCGGCTTGCGGCAGCAGATCGGCAGCAGCGGTCGTGAGCCCGGCACCCGCCCCGGGCCGAGCTCGATTACCTACCGCTTCGATTTCCGTCGGGTAAAAGCCAGCAATTTCGCGGAAGGCTTTTCTCCTGGTGAAATCGCCTTGCTCTCTCTGCCCGCCCGGGTGGGCGGTCCCGGCTTCACCTTCATCCGTGACAAGCGGGACAATCCGCTTGAGAGTACGAAAGGTAACTACTTCACGCTGGACGGTTTTGCTTCGTCCAAATACTTTGGGTCGGAAGCCGACTTCGGCCGTGTTCTGGCACAGAATTCTACCTACCACGCCTTTGGAGGGAAGGGGAAGGCCGGCCGCCAGTATGTATTTGCGCGTTCGACAACGATCGGCCTGGAACAACCCGTGCGCGGGACGAGGGTCCTACCACCCGGGTCCTGCCCGCTGAATTCGGCCGGGGAACCGACCTGTTCCGATATCACGACAATTCCTCTGCCCGAGCAATTTTTCGCCGGAGGCGGCAACTCTCATCGAGGCTTTGGGTTAAATCAGGCAGGACCTAGAGACCCATCGTCAGGCTTTCCCGTCGGCGGTACGGCGCTGTTCGTCAACAACCTGGAACTGCGTTTTCCTCCCGTCACTTTGCCATATTTGGGTGAAGGGTTTGGCTTTGCGATTTTTCACGATATGGGGAATGTGTTCACAGCACCGCACGATATGTTGAAGGGCTTACTACGCTGGTACCAGCCCAATCCGAATCTGTGTCTGCCCGTTGGCACAACACCCAATTCGTGCTTCAATCAATTCAACAATTCGGGGTATGATTACACTTCGCAGGCAATCGGAGTAGGTGTGCGCTACAAAACGCCGATTGGGCCTCTGCGTTTCGATTTCGGATACAACCTGAATCCAACCAGATACTTCCAGGGTGTATTCGACCCGGTAACCCAAGTACTCACAGGCTATGAGACCCAGCGCCTGCGCCACTTCAACGTATTTTTCAGCATAGGCCAGCCATTCTGATGTGTAGAGTTCGCACGAAGACGATTGCGGCGGTCGCGCTCTTTTTCCTATGGAGTGCGAGCATCCTTCCCATGGCGCACGCCGGGCAGATAATCGACCGTATCGTCGCCACCGTGAATGGGCACATTATTCTGCAGAGCGATTGGGACGAAGCCTTGAGCTATGAAGCCCTGCTGAACGGCCGGGCGCTCAATGAATTCACGGAGGATGATCGGCGAGGAGTTCTCGACCGCCTGATTGACCAGGAACTGCTCGCCGAACAAATGAAATCGGCGAATTTCAAACATGCCTCCGAAGAAGAAGCAGCGGCGCGGGTCGCCGAAGCGCGCAAGCAGTATCCGGACGCGGCGACCGATGAAGGCTGGCAATCGGTTTTAGGCCGCTTCGGCCTGGTACAAAAAGATCTGGTGGCGCATGTGCAACAGCAAATCGATTTGATGCGCCTGGTGGATGCTCACCTGCGCCCTGCCGTGCAGATTGATTCCAAGACCGTGGAAGCTTACTACCGGGAAAAATTTGTGCCAGAGCTGAAGCAACCTGTCGCCAGCGAAGCGCCGCCGGCGGAGGTCGCCGCCAAGATCCGCGAGCTGCTCACCGAGGAGAAAGTCAATGAACTGATGGTCTCCTGGTTGCAGTCTCTCCGTTCGGAAAGCAAGGTAAGCGTGCCCGGCACCGGGTCGAGTGGAGATGGAGTACAAACGCGGTGACCGAGCCCGCCGCCAGGCCGCGACGCTGGTGGAAATATCTGCTGATTGCCGGCGGCATCGTTATTACTGCCATCCTAGCTGCACTCTGGTATACCACCACCAACTCTTTTCAGGCCTATGTTCGAGGGCGCCTGGTCTCCGAAGTAGAGCGCATTACCGGCGGGCGTGCAGAAATCGGCAGCTTCCATGTCGTCCCTTTCCATCTTCAGGTTGAAGTCCGGAACATTACCGTGCATGGAAAAGAGGCTGCGGACGATGTTCCCTTGGCGCATGCCGACAGCCTGCTCGCGCAGGTAAAGGTCGTTTCGTTTCTGCGTACCGAGTTCGGTTTTTCGTCGGTGGTTCTCGATCATCCGGTAGTCCACATCGCCGTTGCGCCCGACGGAACCACGAATATCCCGGCGCCCAGAGCAGCGCGAAAGCCATCGGAGAGCACGCCAATCGAGCAGCTCTTTGGCCTTTCCATCGACCACCTCACATTGCGAAACGGCCAACTCTTGTGGGCGGATCGAAAAATCCCTTTCGACTTTGATGCGCGTGATGCCAGTTCTCAGATGGATTATTCCTTCCTGCGCGGACGCTATGAGAGCCGGATTTCGATCGGAAAAGTCGATAGTGGCTTCCAGGATTTCCGCCCCTTCTCCTGGAGCAGTTCGGTTGAGTTCAGTCTGGGATCGACCTTCGCCGACGTGAAGACGCTGAAATGGAACTCGGGGCGATCGTCGTTGCAGGCCAGCGGACGCATCAGCGATTTCCGTAATCCGCGCCTCGACGCAAGCTATGAAGGGCATTTCGATCTCGCCGAGGCAGCCGCCATTACTCGACGCCATGAGTTGCGCGAAGGCGTTGCCGAGTTCAGCGGTAGTGGTCATTGGTCGTTCGAAGATTTCGCCGCGAGTGGAACGTTGGCAGCGCGCGACCTCGGATGGCAGAACGATCAGATGGTGCTGAAGAAGGCCAACGCAAATTCCGATTACTCGATCACCGACGAACAGATCAAGCTGTCGAAATTACAAGGAAAGTTATTAGGTGGCAGTTTCACCGGCGACGCGCAGGTTGACAACTGGTTGCATAGCATACCGCCGCCGACAGCAACAGCAAAGAAAGGCGCAGATCTGCCCGTGGTCAGCGCACTTCGTCCTCATAATAAGAAGGACCAGAAGGAAAAGCTTGCGGGCGTCCAAAACGGAGTGGTACATCTCCGTTTGCGGGACGTGTCGGCCGGCGAACTGGCGCACGCTCTCGACGTTCCAGCGCATAAACTCGGTAAGTTTCGTCCCACCGGGTTAGCCTCCGGAAATGTCGACGCATTCTGGCGAGGATCGTTCCGGGATGCGGAAGTCGGATTTGCGATGGAGGTGGCGCCGCCGTCGCGCTCTGCTGCGGGGGAACTACCCATGACGGCCCATATTCAGGGAAAGTACCGCGTCGCGAGCGATTCCCTGGAACTCGCCAACTTCAATCTGTCGACCCCTTCGTCCCGGATTCAGGCATCGGGAACCTTGGGGGCTTCGTCTACGGTACGCGTCTCCATAGCGACGACCAATCTCGAAGAGTGGCGACCTCTGATAACGGTTCTGGGTGGTCCCACCAATCTTCCGTTTCAAGTGAATGGCAATGCAACCTTCAACGGGGTAGCCGGCGGAACTTTTTCATCGCCAACCCTAGCCGGGACGCTAGCTGCGGATGACTTCGAATTCACCTTGCCCGCAACCTCGCGGACGCCCCAACAGCAGGTGCATTGGGACTCATTGGCGGGCAATCTCCAATTTTCTTCGCGGGATCTTTCGTTTCGCGGCGGCACGCTTCGACGGGGCGATACGAGCGCTGAATTCGATGTCAGCGCTGTTTTACAGAAGGGGCAGTTTACCGAGAACAGTCCTCTCACGGCGCGCCTGAGCCTGCGCAACGTTGACGTGGCTTCGACTGCTGCTCTGGCCGGTTTCGACTACCCGGTATCGGGAACCGCGGACGTGACCCTTCAGGTTGCCGGAACGCGCTTGCATCCTCAGGCGCAAGGTCACATTCGTGCGGCAAACGCTTCAGTATATGGAGAAGCGATCGAAAAGTTTGACGCCGACTTAAGCATTGCCGGAAGCGAGACCGCCCTTAACAATATTCACCTCACTCATGCCGGTGCGGAAGTAGCGGGCAGCGCTGCATACACCCCGGCGACGCGCATCATTCGCATCGATCTGAAGGGGCAAGGATTTGACTTGGCAAGCATCCGCCAGATTCAAACGGCCCGCTTGCCGGTGGAAGGCGATGCCGACTTTACTCTGCAGGGCAGCGGCACGCTCGATGCTCCGGTCATCAGTGCCGATGTACACGTGCGCAATCTAGCGCTCGATCACGAACAGCAGGGCGGCCTGGATCTCGAAGCCGTGACCAAGAACGGTGAAATGCGGGTCAGTGCACGCTCAGAATTTCTCCATGGAACGTTCTTCGTGGATGGAACGGTCGGGATGCAGGGTGAGTATCCGGCGAGTATTGCTGCGCATCTGGATCATGTTGATCTCGATGCTCTGTGGCGCGCCTATCTCGGTGGTCAACTTACGGGACATTCCTCAGTGGCGGGCACGGTCACAATGAACGGCCCACTTCGGGATCCGCGCCGGTGGACGCTCAACGGAAACGTGACGGATATTGGCATTGATGTGGAGTACGCCAAATTGCGCAACCAGGACCCCATCCGCTTTACCTACTCAGACCAGGTTGCTCGACTGGAAAAGACGCATTTGGTGGGCGAGGGAACGGACGTTGTTGGGCAGGGCGATATTCACTTTGGGGGAACCCGGGAACTCGATCTGTCGGCCGACGGGCAAGTCGATCTCAAACTGCTGGGCAGCGTCGTCCCGGATCTCGCTGCGGCCGGAATGGCTACGATCCATATGACGCTGGGCGGAACTCTGAGCGAGCCATTTCCACAAGGCACAATTCAGATCAAGAATGGATCGGCTACCTATGCCGGCTTGCCCAGTGGGCTGAGCGAAATGAATGGTGCGCTCTCATTCACGCGGGACCGAATTCATATCGACCAACTAGCCGCTCGTACTGGTGGCGGCACGCTGGAGGTGAAGGGCGACGCCACCAACTACAACGGACAGCTCAGCTTCAACCTGAGCGCGGCAGGCAAAGAGGTGCGCCTTCGCTATCCCCCCGGGGTGAGTTCAACGGCGACGGCGGACTTACGCTGGGTAGGCAACCGTTCCGCATCGCTGGTGTCTGGGGATATCCTGGTTACGAAATTGGCGGTGACGCCGGGTTTCGACTTCGGATCGTATCTTGAACGCAGCCGACAGTCGGCTGCGATTACGCCCGCCAATTCTCCTCTCTACAACGTGAAGCTCGACGTGGCGGTTCGCACGGCTCCAGAACTCCAGATGAAAACCGCAGTGGCTCGACTGTCCGGTGATGCCGATTTACGCTTGCGGGGATCCCTGGCGCGTCCCAGCGTGCTTGGCCGCGCCGACATTCTGGAAGGGGATGCCACCTTCAACGGCATAAAGTTTCGCCTGGAGCGAGGCGATATCACGTTTGCGAATCCAGTGGCGATCGAACCCCAAGTCAACTTGCAGGCTACAACGCACGTACGCAATTACGACCTCGACGTTACGGTCACTGGAACTCCGGATCGGCTTACTGTGAACTACCGCTCGGAGCCGCCTCTGCCGAAGTCGGACATCATCGCTCTTCTCGCTTTGGGTCGGACCAGCGAAGAGTCGGAGCAATTACAGCAGCAATCCGGCCAAGGGCTGTTCAACGACGAGGCCACGGCCCTCATCATTAACCAGGCAATCAATTCGACGGTAAGCAGCCGCATGCAGAAACTTTTCGGAGTCAGCCGAATCAAGATCGATCCCCAGGGTCTGACGACCGAAACCAACCCGACCGCGCGGGGACCACAAGTCACCATCGAGCAGCAATTCGCCAACAACATTACGCTCAGTTACAGCACCAACGTATCGCAAAGTGCGCAGCAGATCATCCAAGGCGAATACTACATCAATCGCAATGTCTCGATTGTGGGGACGCGTGACCAGAACGGCGTGGTCAGTTTCGATGTCCGCGTGCGACGCCGTAAGAAATAAAATCATTCTGAGGGACTCGGGTTCCCCACCACGAATGACTTTCGCCGGCAACATTTCTCTGTTTACATCCTTACGCCAAGCCATGGTCGATTCCCAGCTGCGCGCGCGGGGGATCTCGGACCAGCGTGTGCTCGATGCCATGGCGCGCGTTCCGCGCCACGAGTTTGCGCTCGCCAGCACTCGCGACCAAGCGTATGAAGACCATCCTCTGCCTATCGGCGAAGGACAAACGATCTCTCAGCCCTACATCGTGGCGCTAATGCTGCAGGTGTTGAACCTTGTACCCGCCGATCGCGTACTCGAAGTTGGAACGGGATCGGGTTATTTGACGGCGTTGCTCGCGGAATTGGTAGCGCAAGTGGTGTCTGTCGAACGCCATGCCGTGCTGGCGGAATCTGCCCGAATGCTGCTGATCGGGATGGGATACTCCAACGCAAGCGTGATTGTCGGCGACGGCAGCCTGGGGTATCCACAAGCGGCGCCCTACGATGCGATCATCGTTTCGGCCGCGGCCCCGGAAGTGCCCAGCGCGTTGCTCGCGCAACTGCGAGAGGGCGGCCGAATGATCATTCCGGTTGGCTCCGATGATTCCCAGCAACTGCAACTGATCCGCATGGAGAACGGCGAGCCGAAGGTCGCCCTGCGCGAACTGTGCCGGTTTGTACCGTTGGTATCGGGGAATGGAGAATAGGTGGTGGCTGTTAGGTCTTCGATCTCGTGCTTTAGTGGTTTACCAAAGACCAAAGACACTCAATTACAATCTTCTCGTGCCCGTCCTTCACAACTTGCGTGTCACTCTGGAGATGATCAAGTGGGAGCACTCGATCTTCGCGCTGCCGTTTGCTCTCTGCGGAGCAATGCTGGCCGCCGGAGGCTTTCCTTCCCCTCGCCAACTCTTGTGGATCGTGGTCGCCATGGTAGCGGCACGGTCGGCCGCAATGGCATTTAACCGTTGGGCCGATGCGTCCATTGATGCCGCCAACCCCCGCACCAGCACTCGAGCTTTGCCCGCCGGACAGCTCACACCCGCATTTGTGGCGACATTCGTGGCTGTTTCCAGTGCGATTTTTATTTTTGCCGCGAGCCAGTTGAACCGTCTGGCGCTGCTGCTATCGCCTGTTGCTCTTGCCGTGTTGCTGCTCTACTCCTACACGAAGCGGGTTACCCGCTGGTCGCATCTTGTGCTGGGATTCGCGCTCGGGATCGCGCCCTCGGCGGCATGGATCGCCGTGCGAGGCTCCCTTGATCCCCGCATCCTGTTGCTCACTGCCGCCGTGACTTTCTGGGTGGGAGGCTTTGATGTTCTCTACGCTTGTCAGGATTTCGAATTCGACCGCCAAAGCGGGCTGCATTCCATCCCTCGATATGTGGGTATCTCTAGCGCACTGTGGATCGCTCGTGGTTTTCATCTCGTGATGGTGGGCCTTCTGATTGCGCTTCTGATCGTATTTGGCCTGGGCAAGATCGCTGCTATCGGCGTTCTCGCGGTGATTCTACTTTTGTTGTACGAACATTCGTTGGTCCATCCCAAAGACTTGTCAAAACTGAATGCCGCATTTTTTACCATGAACGGCGTTATTTCAGTATTGTTCTTCGTATTCGTCGCGGGTGACTTGCTGCTGCGAAGATGATCCGTCAACAGCCTGCTCTTACCTGATCCCCCACAGCCATGGCATAATCGCTGCGCACTGGAGGACTTCATGCTTCGGAAGGCTATGATTCGCGTCATCTGTGCCCCTTTCCTGCTTGCCGTTTTAGGTTCGGCCCAACAACCGGCGCCGCCAGCTCCGGCTCCCGGTAGTCCGGCAGACTTGGTGCAACAAGGTCAAAAGTTGAGCCGCGACGGCAAACAGGACCAGGCTCTCGCCCTCTACCGCAAGGCACTCGACAAGTCGCCCGATTTGTATGAAGGTCACTTGGCTTCGGGAGTGGCGCTCGATCTTCAGGGCCAATACGCAGAGGCGCAGGAACATTTCACCAAGGCGATTGAAGTGGCTCCAGCTGAGTCCAAGGCGCAGGCGTTACGTTCCATGGCCGTTTCGTACACGTTCGAGGGCAACGCCTCGAAGGCTTCCGAGTTCGAACTTCAGGTGTTCAATGCGCGCCTGGCGAAAGGCGACTCGGTAGGCGCGGCGGAAATTTGCACGGAACTCGCCCGCATCTATCTCGAAACCGGCGACCCCGACCATGCCTACAAGTGGTACAAGATGGCGTACGACACGGTTGGCCGCAAGTCCGACCTGAGTGATGCCGACAAAAATCTGTGGCTGTTCCGCTGGGAAAACGCACAAGCCCGCATCGCTGCCCGCCGGGGCAAAGCCGACGAAGCCCAGCAACACGTGGCCGCCGCCAAAGCCGCACTCGATAAAGCCAACAATACAGATCAAATGAGGTTTTATCCGTACCTGACGGGGTATGTCGCCTTGTATGCGAACGACTACAAGACGGCGATCGCGGAATTGCAGAAAGCCGACCAGCGCGACCCTTTCAATCTCGTATTACTGGCCGAGGCCTACGAGAAGTCGGGTGACGCGGCTCAAGCCAAGAGCTATTACGGAAAGGTTTTGGAATCGAACGCCCACAATCCTCCCAACGCATTCGCGCGTCCCCTAGCACAGAAGAAGCTGAGCAGCGGAAATTAGCCGGAATACGAATGCATGGCCTAGATGAGCCCGCTGTTTACAGGATTACTCTTGTAACCGCCGCCCCGGGCAACCGTGTTGCTTCGACTTGCCTTGGCACCTAGACTTTTGAGGGCGAGCGATTTGTGTGACGAGCTCGCCACTTCTCGTGCGCAATCAATCGGACCCATCGCAGGGCAACGCTATCGACCGCAAGCCGGCACTGCGCATCGGCCTGACCGTGCTGTTGTTTGGGGTCATTCTGGGCTTGGCATTGAATCGGGATTTCTATAACGATTCGATGGCCTCGGCCTTTCTTTCTCTAGCTTTGGCGAGCGCGGTGATAGTTCTCGCCATGATTCGGCGCTCCTGGCTTGATCTGCTTTGGGTTCTGACTGGCGGCCTGTTCCTTGCAGTTCTCGACCTTCGCGTGTTGGGTTTCTATCCGGTCTTCATGGCCGGATTTTCATTCGTGGGGATGGCCGCACTCGCGGTTCTGGGTACACACACGATTTGGGCCGATGGGGACGACCGCAAACTGCTGCTCTATGGATTTCTTCCGGCAGTTCTGTTCGTCGCCTCAGAGTACATGGCGAGCACGCTGCTCGATATCACGGAAAAACTCCATCCCAAAACATTCGACCTGTTCTTGTATTCCTTCGATTGCAGCCTGCGAGTCCAGTTCAGTTTTCTGATGGGACAGCTTTTCTGGACTTGGCCGTGGGTTCGGTTTGTCTGCCTTGTAATTTATCTAGCGCTCCCATTGCCGTTGGCCTTGGTATACACCGCGCAACTGCGCCGGCAGAAAGAGAAAGCGTTGGCGGTCATGTCGGCGTTTCTGGTCACCGGACCCGTCGGCGTCTTGTTCTATAACATGCTTCCGGCCTGCGGCCCGGTGCACATTTTCGGTGCCGCCTTTCCGTTCCATCCGCCGTCAATCGCCGACGTGATGCATATGAATGTTGTGCCTGTCCTGGTCAAAGGAGCGCGCAATGCCATCCCGTCGTTGCACATGACTTGGGTATTGCTCGTGTGGTGGAACTCTCGGGGACTGGCACGCTGGATACGGGCGATTGCCTTGCTGTTCGTGGTTCTCACGGTGATGGCGACCCTGGGCACGGGGGAGCACTACTTCATTGACCTGGTGGTCGCGTTTCCGTTTTCTCTGATGGTGCAAGCCTTGTGTTCTTACTCGCAGCCGTTCCAGAGCGGGACGCGCCGCAACGCTTTCCTGTTCGGCACATTTGTGACGTTGATTTGGCTGGCCTTGCTCAGCTTTACCACGACAATTTTCTGGACTTCGCCCGTGCTGCCTTGGACGATGATTGTCGCCACCGTGGCTCCATCCATCTTGCTATGGCACCGCCTTGTACCTGCGGGGACTCAGGAAGAACCGGTTCGCGCCCGGGCGGCGTCCGCCAGCACGGCATCGTAACGCCTCGCTCCTAACGACAGGTTTGAAACGGCGAAGAGACCTGACAAAGCCTCTCCGCATTGGCCGCCGTTATTGAATCACCTTCAGCAGCAGCATCGTGCCGCTTTCGACCTTCACGTTATTTTTCTCCGAACTGAGTACCGAACCTTGGGTCGCGCTCTGGCCGGCTTCTAACTTCAGATTGGAAATTCCAATCACGCCCTGCGTGTTCCCGGTGATATTTGGACGTGCCCCGCCGGCCTGCTGCTGCGCTTCGGAGCTTGTACCTTGTGCGGCATTCGGCGAACCCGAGTACGGGGGTTGCGCTGTTGAACCGGAGTTGCTGTTGCGCCCGTTGCCCATTGGCGATGTTGCCGTGGTGCCTGCCGCTGCGGGCTCACCGCCTCCGCTGCCGCCACCACTATTGCTGCTCGCGTCGTTCGACGGGGGCGCGATCACCGCTTGAATCGACATCGGCAAGTTGACGTCTCCGGTTTTCAACGTCGCATGATCGAAGGCAATTGCTACTTGAGACCCTTTCTGATCTTTGGTGCTGGCTTGTGCTTCCGTCACATGTCCCGTAACTTTTGTGTCTTTAGGGACGATCACTTCTCCGCTATTGGTCTTGAGGTCCATGGTGACCTTGGCCATGACTGGATCGCCCACCTTTGCCTTCTTGGCGTCGATGGTCTTCGTTAATTGGACGGGGATCACGCTTCCCGGAGCAATCCGGGCGCCTCCTGCGGGCTGAGCCTGACTCGCGCTAGCCTGACCGGTGCTGGGCTGGCTGGCCGCTGGCGCCTGCATTGTCGGCGGCGCCGGTCGCGTCTCAGGTTGCGATTGCGGCTGAGCCTCGGGCTGCGCCGGAGTTTGTGTCTGCGGCTGGGATTGCAGAGTGCTCGGATCGGCTGAGCCCGGAGTTGCGCTTTGTGCAAATGCCGCTCCGCTCGCCAGTGCCGCCATCAATGCTGTGAAAATAAGGACTCTATTCATCGACTCTCCTTCCGTTGTCGAGTGGCGTACCTACGGTAGGATGCCGTTTTCAGGCCTCCAGTTAATGAGAATTTGAGAGCGCCAACCGTCGGGCCCTGGATGGCATCCGAATGACATGTTTCTAAGGTTTAGCCTGTTAGCTTTGCTCGGTTCGATATTGGCTGCTTGTGCGGCCTGTGCGCCTCAGTCTCCCGATCAGCTTCGCGAAAAAACCGCCGAAGCCACCGCGAATCTCAAACGCAACACCAAGGCTGTGGCAGAAGGCGTTAAAGAAGGACTCAGCAGCAAGAAGTCGGTTGATCTAAACAAGGCGTCAAAAGAGGACATCGCTTCCTTGCCCGGCATCTCCACACAAAAAGCCGACCGGATCATCGCCGAGCGCCCTTACGCGACAACCCGCCAACTGGTGACGCGGCATGTGCTTTCGGAAGACGAATACTCTCAAATTCAAGACCGCGTCGTAGTTACTCGCTGACCGGTTCAGCTCGCCAGCCCTAATCCGGCCTTGCTCCCATCGAAGGCGTCATCCTGAATCCGGCGCAGTCTCGAGTCACTACTGCAATGCCCAACTTTGTTCCTGATAGCAGTCCCCGCTGTTCCTGCGATATCATTAAAAGGATGTCCGCCACGCCTTCAAACCACGCCTCTCCGACACATGTTGCGTCGACGCACGCCTTTCAGACTGATGACCCGCGCCTGGCGACCATCCATGACAAAGTTATGGCCGGCAACCGCTTGGACGTCAACGACGCCCTTGCCCTCTATCGCACCGGCGACATTCTTGCCGTGGGCTGGATGGCCAATGCCGTCCGCGAGCGTATGCATGGCGACAAGACCTATTTCAACGTCAATCGCCACATCAATCCCACGAACGTGTGCGTGGCGGCGTGCCGTCTGTGCGCCTTTGGCAGAAAGAAAGACACGCCCGGCGCCTACACGATGGCGCTGGAAGAGGCATTCGAGACCGCTGCGTCCGGATACAGCGAGGCAGTCACGGAATTTCATATCGTCGGCGGACTGCATCCAGACTTGCCCTTTCAATACTTTCTGGATTTATGTTCCGGGCTGAAGCAGCGCTTTCCTCAGGTACACCTCAAGGCCTTCACAATGGTAGAGGTTGCCTACCTGTCGAAGCGCGCAAAGCTCACGATTCGAGAGACGCTCGAACAATTAAAGGCCTCAGGCGTGGATTCTCTGCCCGGTGGAGGCGCCGAGATTTTTGCCGATCGCGTTCGCCACATCATCTGCGATCACAAGATTGATGGTGGCGAATGGCTTGAGACTGCCAAACTGGCGCACCAGATCGGGCTGAAATCAAACGCGACCATGCTTTACGGCCACGTCGAAAATGACGAAGATCGCGTCGACCATCTGATGAAGCTACGCGCGCTGCAGGACGAGACCGGCGGATTCCAGACGTTTATTCCTCTTGCCTTCCATCCTGATAACACGCCGCTGCAGCATCTGCCGAAAACCACCGGCATGCTCGACATCAAACAGATTGCCGTGAGCCGCCTGGTGCTCGACAATTTCCCGCACATCAAGTCGTACTGGCAGATGATGACCGCCAAGATCGCGCAGATCTCCCTGCGCTTCGGAGCCGACGACATGGACGGTACCGTGATCGAGGAAAAGATCTATCACGACGCGGGCGCGACCACTCCCCAAGGCATGCGCCGCGAAGAGCTGGAGCGCCTGATTCGCGCGGCTGGGCGCGTGCCGATCGAGCGTGACACTCTCTACCGGCCAGTCACGCGTACGGAGACGTCAGTCACGGTCGCGGTCTAAGGCTGTCACGCCAGACGTCCAGCAAACGGAGCGTACCCGCTGCCCCGCACGCCTACTGGGCAGGTTGTCCCGCGGGATATTTGTGCAACTCCTCCGGTGAACTGTTCAGTAAATTCCGCAGCACTGCGACCTCTGCCGCGATGCCTGCATGCAATGCGGGCTCGACGTCGGGAGCGAACAGCGGAGAGTGATTCGACGGCAGATGTATCCCAGACGCTTTCGCCTCCGACAGCTTCGCGGGATCGGCCCCTCCCAGGCTGAAATAAAAGCCCGGAACTCCCTGCTCCACGAAGTAGGAAAAGTCCTCAGAAGGGGCTATGGGCCCCGCGGTTTTAACTTTGTCCTTTCCCAGTGCCGCCTCCAGCGGGGCTCGCAGCCGCTCAGCGAGTTCAGGATTGTTGTAGACCAGGTCGGTCCCCTCATAACGTTCCACCAAGGGTTCGCGTGGCGCACCCGCCGCCGCAGCTTCGCCCTTGGCAATGCGCGTGATCGCGGCAAGAATGAGTTTGCGTACATCTGGCTTGAAAGTACGCACGGTCAGACCCATCTCCGCATGATCCGGGATAATGTTGTTCTTTGTTCCAGCCTGAATGTAGCCGACGGTAACCACGGCCATCTCTCCTGGCTTCACCTCGCGCGAAACAATCGTCTGGAGCGCGACAATCGTGCGCGCCGCAATCACGATGGGATCGACGGTGGTGTGCGGCGCCGCTCCGTGCCCGCCCTTGCCGTAGATCGTAATGCGAATGGAATCGGAATTTGTGTTGTAGATGCCGGGCGTAATGGATACTGTCCCGGCAGGCTCTTCGTTGCCAACGTGCAATGCCACAGCCACGTCAGGTTTGGGAAATCGAGTGAACAGCCCGTCCCGAATCATGCCGTCTGCGCCGCCAATGGTTTCCTCCGCAGGCTGGCCAATCAGCATCAGGGTTCCGTGCCATGTGTTTTTGGTGCGCGCCATGATCTCAGCAGTTCCCAGAAGGGACGCCATATGCACGTCGTGTCCGCAGGCGTGCATCACGCCAACATCGCGCCCAGCGTCGTCTTTCGTGCGAACCTTGCTCGCATAGGGAAGTCCGGTCTTCTCCTCGACGGGAAGCGCGTCCAGTTCGGTACGCAGCATCACGATCGGACCGGAGCCGTTCTTAAGGATGGCCACGATTCCTGTGTTGCCCACGTGTTCAGTCACATCATATCCAACGCTGCGCAAGCGCCCCGCTAGTTTGGCAGCGGTTTGCGTTTCGTGTCCGGAGAGTTCAGGATTCTGATGCAGGTCGAGATAGAGCGTGTGGGCATCGGGATAGACGCTCTCGATTTCTTTGGAGGACGGTGCCTGTGCGTTGGCGAGGGCAGTGAGTGACACGAGCAGGGCGAACTTGGACCAGGTCATGGACCCGGATCATACCTTGCGCTTCTCAGGTCTGCAAACTTTGTGGTTCGCGATTTGTTTCAGGAGCAACGAAATTTTCCAAGCGGCCATCCTACGTGAAAAGCGTTGAATTCTCTGCTTGTCTTTTTTCCACCGGGTGTACAATCGGCTTAGAAAGCACTTGGTTGCGCACTTCGTTAGCAAGGCCGAGGCGCTATGAACGTTCACGTCAGCTACCGTCTTCATAAAATTCCCGCCGTCGAAAAAGATATTCAACACCAGATTGAAAAACTGCAAAAACGTCTGCAGGTTTTCCGTCCCGAACTGATCCACCTCAAGGGAGTGGTTGAGGAAACATCTCCGCGCGAGGGCACCAGTGTGTCTCTGAACCTGCGATTGCCTTCGGGTCAGATGGCGGTGCAGTCTTCTGCGCCCACCCCTTCGGCTGCCGTGAAAAGTGCATTTGAGGATCTCCTGCAGCAGGTGAACAAACACAAGGAAATCCTGCGCGCCTCGCACAAGTGGCAGCGTGGGAAGCGTGGCTCGAGTGAGCGCCCCAGCGCTGTGATGCGCGAAGTCCCCTTTGAGCAGACGCTGGCCGCCGTTTTTCCGCCAACGATTTCTTCAGATGACATCCGCTCTTATGTGAACGCTAATCTGGCACGCCTCGAGAGGTTCGTGGAACGCGAAATCTACTTCCGGGAAGCTCAGGAATTCATCGCCCCCGACAGCCTTTCCAAGGAAGAAGTGATCGATGAAGCCATCGCCGCCGCTTTGGGCGACGGTCAGGAGAAGCCCGAACGCCTCGCCCTTGAGCCATGGCTCTACCGGTTGGCTCTGCAGGCGTTGGACCAGTTGTCTCGATCCGATGAGAGCGATGGCCACGCTATGCCGTTGGAAGACTCTGCGCGCCGGCGCAACGTGAAGGGCAGCGACGAGCCCGAACTGCAATTTCACCAGCCCGACGAATCGATTACCGGGGCCACGGTGATTGCCGACGCTCGCGTCGCGACCCCCGAGCAGATCATGGCTTCCGACGAACTGTTGCGCCTGATCGCCTCCTCTCTGCGTGATCTGGGCTCGGCACCGCGCGAAGCATTCATCTTGCATGCCATTGAAGGCTTCACGGTCGAAGAGATTGTGGCGATTACCGGCCTTCCCACCGAACGGGTACTCGCCTTTGTTTCTGCAGCACGGGATCACTTACGTAAGACGCCGGGACTGGCCAGGCAATTTCAAGGCCGGTTCGTTCCTACCGGCGCTGCTTAAATCCAATTCAAATCAATTCCTGGAGACATCATCCATGACGATTACTCGCGAACAAATCCGAGAGCTAGCTGAATTTCAGGATGAAGCATCCTGCGCACTGAGCTTTTACTACCAGCCTTCCACACCGCGGAACAAGGCGCACAAGGAAGACACAATTCTGGTAAAGGACCTGGCGCGCGAAGCCTTGCGCAATCTCGAAAGCAAAGGCAAAAAGGACTGCGCCCGCACCGACATGGACCGCATCCTACGGCTGTCGAGCGAATTGCGCAGCAACGGCACTCACGGCAAGGCTGTCTTTGCCTGTGCTGCCAAGAATATCTGGCATGAGTACGACCTGCCAGCCGCACTTCCTGGGACCCAGCTTTTCGTCGATCGCCATTTTCATCTTAGGCCGATTGCCAACCTTCTGGGTGCTTCCCCTCTGCTGGGCGTCGTGCTCGTCGACCGCCACCGGGCGCGCATCTTCGAACTGCGCCTGGGCGAACTGACTGAGCGGGAAGACCTGTTCCATCCTCTGGCCCGCAGGGGACGAAGTGATGGATTCGCCGGATATGACGGAGGCCATGCCCAACGACGGGTCGAAGACGAAACTCGGCAGCATTTCAAAAATGTCGCAGCCTCTCTGAAGGACCTGCTGGAAAAAGGTGTCTTCGAAAAATGGATTCTTGCTTGCCAGGATGCCCACCGCTCGCTGCTGGAGCCGCAATTGCATTCGTATGTCAGTCAGGCGTTGATTGGCCGCTTTCATGCCGACCTGGCTCACGTGACTCGCGACGAAATCCGCAATCATGCGCAGCAGATCGTCGATCAGTGGCAAACTGAGCGGCGCAGCGAACTGGTTGCCCAGGCCCTTGGCCAAGCCCGCAGCAACGGACGCGGGGTCACTGGATTGCGGCGCGTGCTGCGTTCGCTGCAGTTAGGCGAAGTGCAGACGCTGCTGATTGGGGAAAACTTGCAGGCTCACGCCGTCGAATGCACCGGATGCGGACACATTGATGCGCATCTCGTCAGCTTCTGTCCCGCGTGTGGCCGGGCGACGCAGGAAGTGGTCGACATCAGCGAAGCCATTCTCCCCTGGGTCATCCGGCGCGATATCGAAACGTTTTATGTGAAAAGCGATTCGGAGTTCGACAAAGTAGGTAATATCGCCGCGCTCTTGCGCTTCCGGTCGGAAAATGTTCAGCCCATTTCGACAGCGACCGCGGAACGCCTTGAAAAGGCGGGGTCGGCATATCCCGGCCGCCTGCGCCGGTTCGCGAGTCGGTGAGCCAGCGGCCTCGACAGACCCGCGGACATAGAGACTGACCTGTAAAAGTATATGAGGACAGCCGTCCTCGGATGTCTGTCGAGCGAAGCTCGACGTTGCGTCGAAATCCTTCGTGATCCCTTAGTGTCCTTTGTGGTGATGGCTCTCCCGAGTGTGAATCCCTAATCCGGCCCGTGATATGCTTCCCCGTTCGCCCGCAAGCCTATCGTTGCCAGCGGGCACGAACCCGGAGGACCAGTGACCGTATCGCGCCGTGATTTCGTAAAGACATCAGTGCTCGGAGCTGTTGCCGCAAGCGTGGGAGCACACGCTGCTGTTCCTGAGAACAGCCAACAGGGGCACGCAACGCAGGGCGATGCACCCAAACGTCCGATCATCATATGTGCCAACAACGGTTACCCCTACGTCGAAGCCGCGTACGCTTTCCTTAAAAGCGGTGGAGACACCCTCGAAGCCGGCGTTCGCGTGGTGAAGGGACCGGAGGATGATCCCAAAGACGATTCGGTCGGTCTAGGCGGCTTGCCCAACGAAGAGGGTGTGGTCGAATTGGACTCCTGCTGCATGCACGGCCCGACTCGTCGCGCCGGTTCGGTGGGCGGCGTACGCAATATCAAGAATGTATCGATGGCCGCCAAGGCCGTGATGGAGCACACTGGCCACGTCATGCTCGTCGGCGAGGGCGCCGAACGATTCGCCGTCGCAATGGGCCTTCCGCGCGAGAACCTGCTGACCGAGCGCTCGCGCAAGATATGGCTGTTGTGGAAGGAGTTCAATTCCGATCGTGACTGGTGGGGACCGGGTCTTGCCGATCCGCACTGGCGTCCACCAGCAACGGATTCGAAATCGCAGGCCGATCTCCGGCGCGAACGCATCCAGCAACTGCAGCAGCATGCCGCCGATCTTGGCATCGAGCCAGAATTTCAACTCGCAGCCGTGCGGCGCGTTTTGTTTCCGCCTACCGGAACAATCCACTGCTCGGTCCTGAATGAAAAAGGAGAAATGTCGGGCATCACGACGACCAGCGGCTTGGCGTTCAAGCTCCCCGGCCGTTGCGGCGATTCGCCGATTATTGGTGCCGGCTGCTACACCGACCAGGACGTGGGATCAGCCGGCGCGACCGGTGCCGGGGAAGAAAACATCAAGGTTGCCGGCGCTCATACGATCATCGAAAACATGCGGCACGGCATGTCGCCGCAGGAAGCCGGCATGGACGCGCTGAAGCGCATTGTGCGCAACTACAACGGCGACATGAACAAAATCCGCTTCATGGACATGACGTATTACATCCTGCGCAAAGATGGCGCTTACGCGAGCGTATGTCTGTGGGAAGGGTATTCCGCCGGCAACCCGCACAAGTTCGCGGTGCACGATGGAACGTTGCGCTCCGAAGTTTCAACCCCTCTACTCAAAGGATATTCGCAGGAATGGCCGCCCATGCCGGTGGTTCCGGAAGATTTGAAAAAAGATTCGGAGTATCTGAGGTAGAAATAGCGCCGCCGTCCCGGCGGCTGTCTCGCCCGCCGTGCCGAGAGCAAGAGGCCGTGGTGAAGCCAGCAAGATGCCAGGCTACGAGAACCTGACCTTCAAATCCGGTCCCTTCTCTAAGTGAATGCTTTCCACGAAGCGCACCTTGCCCGTGCGCAGCGTCATGACGACAGATGATGTTCGCGTGCCTTCGCCGAAGAAGCGCACGCCTTTCATCAACGCGCCGTCGGTGACGCCGGTTGCCGCAAAGATCAATTGTTTGCCGGGCGCAAGATCTTCCGCCTCGTAAATGCGGTTCTTGTCTTTGATCCCCATGCGAGCCAACCGCTCTTCCTGATCCGGTTTCACAACCAGGCGGCCGAGCATATATCCATTGAGGCAGCGAATTGCGGCGGCAGTGATCACGCCCTCTGGCGCTCCGCCCGATCCCATGACCGCGTGTACGCCGGTGCCGATCACGGCGGCCGCGATTCCGGCGGAGAGATCGCCATCCCCAATGAGTCGAATGCGTGCCCCAGCCGCGCGAATATCTGCAATCAACTTCTCGTGGCGCGGACGCTCGAGCACGATGACGACCAGGTCTTCCACGTCGCGATCCAGGCGCTTCGCAATGTTCTTCAGATTGTCGGCAACCGGCGCGTCCAGATCGACTGCATCTTTGCACGACGGCCCGACAACGATCTTGTCCATGTAGCAGTCCGGCGCATTCAGCAGGCCTCCGCGCTCAGAAGCTGCGAGCACAGTGATTGCCCCAGGAGCGCCGGTCGCACATAGGTTCGTCCCTTCCAGCGGATCGACCGCGATATCGACTTCTGGGACTTCGGTCCCGTCCGGGAACTCGGCGCCGACCTTCTCGCCGATGTAAAGCATGGGCGCCTCGTCGCGCTCACCCTCGCCGATCACAATGGTCCCGCGCATGGGAATGCTGTCCATCGTCCGCCGCATGGCCTCGGTAGCCACTTGGTCGCTGAGTTTGCGCTCTCCCTGCCCCATGGTGCGGGCCGACGCAATCGCTGCTACTTCCACCACGCGCAGGAATCGCGACGCCAGGTCGCTTTCAATATTCTCTCCGTAAGTGCGGGCCTTGCCTTCTGGACGGGTTTGGGTAGCCATCGATATCCCTCGTGCGCGACTTTTGATGCCGCCGATGCGCGCCGGGTTGAGACTATAACGCAATCCCGGTCAGGATTGAAAGGCACGCTGGCCTCAAACTAAATTCCGCCCAACAAGATCGATCTTGCACTCGAGGTTACCGAGCCTGCCGCGGGTTGCTGAAACGAAGTGGGCTTCCCCGGCACTATTCGCATTGAGAGATTGGGAGGATTTATGGCGGCAATAGCGGATCGGGTGCTCTCGATGGAAAGGCCGGCGACGGCGTCACTGAACGGGATATGGGTTCCCCTCATGGGCGGGCTTTGGGTTCTGGCCAATGTGGGGCTTGGGGCGCTGGGAATTTATATTGATTGGCCAATCCTGTGCGCGTTCCTGGCTGGCTTGGTGAACGGCTCGCTGCTGTCAGTGATTGCGGTGGCAACGGCGAGCGAACGTTTCCAGGCAGGTACGACCGGGCTCCTCGGCGGGTTGACGCTCAGCGTCTTGCGCAGCGATGGCAGCATGGTCTGGAAACTCACGCAAGGCCTTCACCTCTTTGTCGACGGCGCGTTTCAGGCACTGGGCATCGAGATCAATGAGAAACTGCACCGCGCTCTGGAACAGGAAGCCCTCTATGCGATCTGGACGATTGTCCTGGTTGTGCTGGCTTCGCTCGTGGCGGAGTGGGTGCGATCGACCCGCGGGAAGCCTGCCGCGTAAGCCTCGCGATTAAAGCCCTGTTCGCGCCGATTCGAATATTTGATCCTCAGGGCCGTTGGGCCGTGGTATTCTCGCAGACCTGCTACGAATGAATGCCATGCCTGATCCGCGTCCGCTGACTTTTCTCTGCATCACCACGTATGAGAAAGGGCAGGAGTTCATGCGTGAGTGCAAGCGTCAAGGCTGCCGCGTCATCCTGCTGACCGCAGAAAAACTGCGTGACGCTGACTGGCCGCGCGAAAGCCTCGACGACATCTTCTACTTGCCGGAAGAGATTGCGGTCGGTGACATCGTGAGCGCGGTTACACATCTCGCCCGATCGCACAAACTTGATCGCATCGTTGCCCTCGACGAGTACGACATGGAGACCGCCGCCACCCTGCGCGAGCATTTGCGAATCCCGGGGATGGGCCTGACCACCATGCGCTACTTCCGCGACAAGCTGGCGATGCGCATGCGCGCTCTCGACCGCGGCATCCGGGTGCCCGATTTTGTGCCCGTCGTGAATCATCAAGACATTCGTTACTACATGGACCACGTTGCCGGTCCCTGGATGCTCAAGCCGCGGCAGGAAGCATCGGCCATCGGTATCAAGAAAATTCATGCTCCCGAAGAACTATGGCCGCTGCTCGAGCAACTGGGCGATAAGCAATCTGCGCATCTGCTGGAGAAGTTTCTGCCGGGCGATGTTTATCACGTGGATTCGATCGTCTCGGAGAATGAAATCGTCTTTGCGAATGTCAGCCGGTACGGCAAGCCTCCGATGAACGTGGCGCATGGCGGCGTCTTCACCACGTTCACAGTTCCGCGTGGAAGCGAGGACGACTCCGGACTACGCGCCATCAACAAAGACCTGATTGCCGCGCTGGGACTGTTGCGTGGAGTCGCGCACGCTGAGTTCATCAAGGCCCATGCGGACGGGCACTTCTACTTCCTCGAATGTGCGGCGCGCGTCGGGGGCGCCTACATCAACGAAATGGTTGAGGCCGCGACTGGAATCAATTTGTGGCGGGAGTGGGCGCGCATTGAAGTCGCGGGCGAAGATGGCAGTTATACGTTGCCGCCGACGCGAGAAGAGTACGCTGGAGTGATTCTTTCTCTGGCGCGTCAAGACGAGCCCGATACCTCGCACTACAATGAGGCCGAAGTTTACCAGCGCATTACGAAGCATCACCATGCGGGTTTGGTGCTGCACTCAACCGACCCACATCGTATTCCAACTCTGCTCGACGTTTATGCCCGCCGCTTCGCCGAAGAGTTCCTCGCGGTCGAGCCTCCGCGCGATAAGCCGACCGCCTAGCATTTAAAGCCGCAGGCACTCGTCCGCTCTGCTACCATTTTTCCCATGAACACAATCACCAGCGATCATCCCGCGGAACGCACCACGCCCGAGCGACCGGAACGCAAAGAGCCAACTTATCTCTTCACGGAAAAATACGTAGCGGACAAGAGTGAGATCGCGCGCCGCTTCATCGAGACCCGCGCCCGGCTCAATGCCAACGTCGACAAGGCTAACAACTTCCTGGTGAAGCGCTTCTACAACATCGATCACAACGCCTACCTGGAAGGTCCCCTACCGGCGAAGACAAAGGAGTTGATGGGCCTGGTAGCGTCGGCGTGTCTGCGCTGTGACGACTGCATTTTCTATCACTCCATCCAAGCCTATCGCTTAGGTGTGACCCGCGCCGAACAGGAAGAGTCGCTGAACGTGGCGCTGGTCGTGGGCGGCAGTATTGTGATCCCGCATCTGCGCCGCGCGTATGAACTGCTGGAAGAGATGTACGGGTGAAGTTTCGCCGTCACCGGTGCATGGATGCGGATGGTTACTGCTCCGGGGAGCGCCGCTTCACTGAGGTGATGAGAGTGACGATCATCAGCGCGATGCCACCACAGAGTTCCAGTTTGTGCGGGCGGCGAATGGCCGCCCATACGGCCTCTGGAGGCCAGGAGACGGTGGCGTCGCGCAGGGCATCCATACAAGCGAGTACACCGGAAAGGAATCCCATTGCGGTTGCGATCCGGCGGCCTTTGTCTGGCGTCATCGAGCCGTTATCCTTACGGGATGCGAAGAACAATTGTCGAGCTTACGCTTGACGGACAGCCGATGGCGGCTGTCCCCACATAACCGCTCTCCCCACATCCCAATGTCTAGAACGCGTCGATGCCGGTGATGCTCTGGCCGATGATGAGCGAGTGGACGTCGTGGGTGCCTTCGTAGGTCTTCACCGACTCCAGGTTCATCATGTGGCGCATGATGGGATAGTCGTCGGCCACTCCGTTGGCGCCGAGAATGTCGCGCGACAGCCGGGCGCACTCCAAAGCCATCCAGACGTTGTTGCGCTTCGCCATCGAGATATGTTGCGGCTCGACTTTGCCAGCATCTTTGAGACGGCCCACTTGCAAGACCAGCAACTGGGCCTTGGTGATTTCGCTGATCATCCACGTAAGCTTGTCTTGCACGAGCTGGTGCGAGGCGATGGGCTGATCGCGCCACTGCTTGCGGAGCAGGGAGTATTGCAGGGCGCAGTCGTAACAGGCCATGGCGGCTCCGAGCGCTCCCCACGCGATGCCGTAGCGCGCCTGGTTCAGGCACATCAGCGGAGACTTCAGGCCACCTGTCTTGGGCAATAGATTCGATGCGGGTACGTGCACGTCTTGCAGCGAGAGTCCCGAAGTCACCGATGCGCGCAGCGACCACTTGCCGTGAATGTCGTCAGCCTTGAAGCCGGGGCGATCGGTCTCGACCAGGAATCCGCGGACGCGATCCTTCTCATCTTCGACCTTGGCCCAGATGATGGCGACGTCGGCGATGGTGCCAGAGGTGATCCACATCTTTTCGCCGTTGATGACATACTCGTCGCCGACTTTCTTGGCGCGGGTGCGCATGCCGCCGGGATTCGATCCGAAGTCGGGTTCGGTGAGGCCGAAACAGCCGAGCTTCTCGCCCTTCTGCATGGGGGGCAGCCACGTTTGTTTCTGCTCTTCGCTCCCGAACTCGTAGATGGGATACATGCACAGGCCCGATTGCACGCTGACAAAACTGCGTACGCCAGAGTCGCCGCGCTCGAGTTCCTGCGTCATCAGGCCGTATTCGACGTTCCCCATCCCCGCGCAGCCATAGCCCTTCAGGGATGCGCCGAAGAAACCGAGGTCGGCCATGGGCTTGACCAGTTCGCGGGGGAAGCGGCCGGCGCGATTGCATTCCTCGATGATGGGAATGAGATTGTCTTCAATGAACTGGCGCGTGGTGTCGCGGACGAGTCGTTCCTCGTCGGTGAGGAGGGAATCGTACTGGACGAAATCGACACCGCGAAATTTGATGGCAGGCATGATGATCTCCTGATGAAGTGGGTTCGCAGGACCGGGCGCGCGCCGGTAGGCAAACATATGACGGTAGCAGGGGCGAGCGACGCGGGTCAATGTGGGGTCGATTCGACGGCGAGGTCGATGCAGTTGATCTGGGAGTGGAACCCACCTCCTTTCTGAAGTCGATCCTCGGGGGGTATGCGCACATTTTTTTTGCATGGAATAATAAAATCTTCATTCTTAAGGAGTTGCTGGCGGGGGATCGGCTTCGTCCCCGCAAAATATTGAGCTAAAAGAACTTACAGTTAAAATATTCTGGAATAAGGGGTTAGGTCCGGGCTGAGAGCTGCCGGAGAATAAGGCGTCGTGAAAATTACTTATTTTCAATGACTTGCGCGTGTAGAGTTGCGTGAGGCATATGTAAAATCTTGATTCGCAATAACTTACATGTAAAATATTCTGGAATAAGGACTTAGCTTTAGAAGCTTGATTGTTCCAAGCCTCGTTGCACGGAACCTGAATGGAAGAGCTTCCGCTCATGCAATCAGCTTGCGCTTTCTAAGAACCTCAGTAAAGGTTATGCGTCACAAAGATTGGATTTTTGTGGTGAAAGCTGTGGAAAAAGCGATGGGAAGGTCGCTGCGGAGTAAATCTTCTGGAATCCCGGGTCACCGCGGCTTCCGGAGGTTATAGGAGCTTCGGCAACCAGATGTCCGTTGGCGCGCAGATGGTCGTTATGCTCAAAGCATTCGTCGAGTACGGCGTGTCGGTCCTTGTCGGTCAACCCCTCGAATGTTCCTGGCTCGAGGTATCCCAGACAGATGTATTGCATCCATTCCTCCTTGTTTCCGATACTGGCTCAGTTTGAACTCCGAATCTAACAAGGCCATCCCGAAGAGCCCGCGTTTCTAGCAGATCTCCCGTGGCACACAGCGTCGTAGCGGAGATCCTTCGCTCCGCCCTAAGAACGGCTACGTTGCGGGCCCCTTGTGTGCGGCGACTCAGAGCCGTAGGTCATCGTTCTGTTATCAGACAGTCGTTCGGGAGACCGAAAATCGACAGCGACTCTATTTTCCTAGCAGCAGAACTTGCATAACATTACACCCTATGGTGTAATGTGGTCATGGATCAGTTGACGGACATATTGACTGCGATTTCGCACCCGACCCGGCGGGCGATTATTGGGCAATTGGCAAACGGGCCTACTCGTTTCCTGGATGTCGCAAAGCCGTTTGACACCGCTTTAAACGCGGTGACGAAACATCTGAAGCTGCTCGAAAGAGCAGGGCTTATCGAACGCAGGAAACAGGGCCGGGAAGTCTTCATATCTTTTCGCGGGGAACCACTTCGACAGGTGGCGGGATGGGTTCATGAGTACGAACGGTTCTGGAACCAGCGCCTCGACGGGTTTGAACAGTATTTTAAGGACAAACGGAGGAAGGAGAAGAAGTAATGAAGAAATCGGCGAAGACCATTGACATCAAGGTTGAACGAACCATCCTTGCTCCGCTGGACGAGGTGTTCGATGGGTGGCTCAATCCAAAGATCCCGGGCAATCCCTGGAATGCAGCCGAAAAGTTTATTTTAGATCCAAAAGTAGACGGGCTCTTCTACTGGCACTTGAAAGGGACCGCCCATTACGGACGATTCACGAGAGTAGAGCGACCGGAGCGGATTCAGCATACCTGGGTGTCGCCGAATACCTTGGGACAAGAATCGATGGTTACTGTGACCTTCCAGAAACAGGGAGAAGACACCCTGATGACCCTCGTGCATTCCGATCTTCCGGACACTGACGAAGCGAGAAGCCATGAGCGAGGCTGGAACTACTTTCTGGGAATTTTTCGTGAGCAATTTGGAAGTGGCTCACGCAAGGAATACCGCTGGGAAGACGCTCATCCGAACGAGACAACGAAAAATTGAGCGACCTCAAGGCAAGCGGAATCCGCCGATTTCTGGGTGCAATGCTGTGCCTTTGCTCGCGGCTTCCCAAGCGATCGGTGGAAATGGCCTCGACCACGCACAGCCTCAGACCAAATCGAAGGGAATTGTTATGAACGCACGCAGCGGCCTTCCAAAGAAAAACGATCCCAAGAAAATCGCTGGATACGCGCCAGTCAATGGCCTGACGATGTATTACGAAATCGAAGGGACCGGCGACCCGCTCGTTTTTATTCCGCCAGCTTTCGGATTTGCCGGGAGGGAATCATTTCCTGCGCTGATTCAAAGTCATTCGGTCATTACAGTCGATCTCCAAGGAAATGGTCGCACGGCGGATATCCCGGATCGCCCGATCTCCATCGAGCAATACGCCAGCGACGTGGTTGAGCTGTTGAAATATCTCAGAATCTCGAAGGCCGACTTTCTGGGTGAAAGCTACGGGGGCAACACAGTGGCTTTTATAGCAGTTCATAATCCCGAGTTGGTTCGTCGTGTGGTGACCTATTCTGCAACTTTTGCCCCGCCTCCGGACACCTTAAATCCGAAGACCACGCACTATGATCAACCGCCTACAGCTGAGACGAGAGACATCCAATTTCAGAGAGAAACATATAAGAAAGTGGCGCCCGATCCAAATTACTGGACAAAGATTTATGAGAAGGTTGGCAGCATTCAGTGGAAGGGTTTTTCGAAAGAAGAGTTGGCTTCGGTGAGAGTGCCGTTTCTCATCCTTCAAGGAGATCACGATTTTGTTCGCCTCGAACACTCCGTGGAAACAGTCAAGCTGATCCCGCACGCCGAGCTTGCGGTGATCCCGGATGCGAGCCACTTCGCCTTATGTTCGGAGCAGGAGAGGGTGATTCCCATCATCCAACATTTTCTGGAACAGCCTGAGAAGCGACTTCCGTTGGCAACCGCCAACACGGGCTATCACCCCGGCGAGACCCGATAAGTCGCGGGAGCTAGTATGCAAATCTAAAAGGCGTGTTCATCCCCTTTTCTACGGCCGCTCCAGAAACTGGGTCACATGGACGTATCCACCACGGCGGGCCATTGGTATCTTCCTCTGGCCCGCCCGGGGCTTCTATGACACCATCAAGGGAGACGAATTCACGCACGTTGATTTTTCTCATAACCGAGTTTCTTTCGAGCCTTATTTGATTTTGTGTAATTTACGGTCTCCCCCGTTTTCGTACCCGATCGGTAAATGCACGAGCGGCTATTTGTTGGCGGTCTGATTTGGGAGCTCAGCTCGGAGCGCTATTTTGTGCTGGATCTGCTCTTCGGACAGGATGGGTGCGAAGTCTTCCATCTCAAATACCTGGCGGATTTCGACTTCGGACTCGCCGGTGTGGGAACTGGGGGCACGCTTGACCCACTCGACGGCCTCTTCGAGGGACTTTACCTTCCAGATCTGGAAGCCGGCGATGAGCTCCTTGGCCTCGGTGAAGGGGCCGTCGATGACGGTACGAGACTTGCCGGAGAATTTGACGCGTGCGCCTTTGGAGCTGGGAAGGAGGCCATCGGAGGCGAGCAGGATGCCAGCCTTCATGAGCTCTTCATTGTATTTGCCCATCTCGTCCATGAGTTGTGGATCGGGGAGGGCGCCTTGTTTTTCCGACTCTGCGGTTGCTTTGCCGATGATCATGAATCGCATTGCGAAATCTCCTTTGGGTTGAGCGATGGTGGCTTGTTTTAAAGTTTAGCTATTTGTTGGCTAACCGGTGAACTCAGATTGAGAGCGCAGTTGGATCGTGTTGCTCGCTTTCGTACTGGCTTTCTGCTGATACGTCGAACGGACTGTGGCCGAATCGACATGAGGAACGGAATTTAATTTACGGCTTAGAGACTTTCGGTTCCGTCGGACCACCGTTCGACCGGAATCACGAACTGGGTGAGGCGCTCCACAGGGTCGCTGATACCAACAACGGGGGAACCCGGCAGATTCGCTCCCCAAATTACGGGGTCGGTATCGGAGTAGAAAAACATGAGATGGGGAGGCCAGTGGGGGGTGCTGTCGCCGCCGTAGCCTTGCTTCGACAGCATGTAGCACATCGCTCCGGATTCCATCGCCGGCAATTCTTTTTTGGCGAGGGCTGCGGTGATGGACTCGGTCATCTGAGCTTGCGTACGCCCCGCCAGTCCCCACTCGGTCTCTTTGGTAAGACGCAGAAGGTAGGAACGCGCGGCTGCGGCATTCACACACATGGGAACGCGGACCTTCGGATTCCAAAACTCAGAATCGGGCGCGGATGTCCACGATCGTCCCACGATACACACGAAACCGTTCTTGCCTTTGACCGCCGTTTCGAACCCATGACGTCCTAGAACCTGTACCTCTGCATCGCGGGCAATGGACTCCGGTGCTGCACTGCGCGCCAGGGCGATTTCCGCACCTTGATCCGTCATGAGGTATTGGTCGATCGGGGCCATGTTCGGATAAGGTGTCGTGGCATCCTGTGCCATCGCCTGATTCGCCGAACCGAGATACACCGCACCGAGCACAACCAGCAGCGCGAAGCTCGTGATCGCAATTGCGTGAACCTTCTTTTTCCGCATCGTGTTCCTCCTGAGTGGGCCAAGTCGGCCCGTTCTTCGGCAACAAGCCGGTGGTCACGGATGGACCATTTTCAGCGCCGCTCAGTCGCTTCCGTTGGGCCTCACTCGGAGAAACGGGCGCACCTCGACGGGCGCCCGGCAGGCGACGGCAGCCTTCCGCCCCCACGCAAGAGCCTCGTCCAGATCGGCGGCTTTTAGGATCCAAAAGCCGCCGATGTGTTCCTTGGTCTCCAGATATGACCCGTCGGTGATGAGCACCTTGCCATTGGGCTGCGCCCGCAGGGACTTCGCGCCGTGGGCCGGGGAAAGGCCGCCGGCGAAAACCCTGACACCGGCAGCATCCATCTCTTCGTTGAGCGCGCCGATATCGCGATGCATCGCTTCGTCCTCGACGGACGGGTCGTAGTTGTCGGGGTGGTGAATCGCAACCAAGTACTGCGCCATGATTTCTCCTTCTACTGCAGCGGTTCTCTTTTCTGTAACGGCGTTGGGCGGGACGCTTGCCCGGCCTTCACCATATAGTCGAACGGCCGGACCGGAATTCGACAAATCGTCTCGGAAATTTTTCTTTTTAAGCTTCGAGGGGGCCCCGTGACGCCTGATTTTGGATTGGATCGCATCGCCAAGGAAGAGGCTGGCCCGCTCCTCGTGGTTTTCGACTAGTGGGCACCCCGAACCACGACGGTTTTTCGCGGAGAGCTTATCACGCGATCCGGGGCACGCGCAGTTCAGCTTTCCCCGGTTCGTTGATCAATTTCGAAGAAGTGCCAATGAGACGTAGGCGTCTCTGGTACCCGTTCGCCGAAAATCGTGGCCACTGGACAGCCTAGCGTTGGAATGCCACAAACGAAATAAAATCTATGAATGGGCCAGTCCCCGGTGCCCCGAACGTTCTCTCTCAATTAGAAATGGTCAACGCGGTCACCCAGGCTAGAAAGCTTCTCCAATTCCCATGCTGAATGTGTGGCCATCTTTGCCCTGGGCGAAATCGGCGCGGAAATTGAGTTTGTATTTCTGGCTGATCTTGAATCGCAGGCCGCCGCCGCCGGCAGGAAGAAGATTATCGGCTTGGATTTCGCCCAATCCGGGCGCGACCTCACCCACTCCGACAAAGGCGACCATGCCAAATCTCCAGGGCAAAGTACGGCGATACTCCAACTGGGTGGCGAACATATTTGAGTCGATGTATCGACCCGCCACGTAGCCCCGCAGTTCGTTGTTGGTCCCGAAGATGCACTGTCCGTAGAAGGGCGCGCTTCCGGCCGTCGCACAATTGAAAAAGTTGTACGCGAGAACCTGTTTCGTTCCGAGGCTGTGATAGTAGTTGAAGGTGAAACGATAGGACTCGAATGAGTATTTACTTCCCAGTGCGTCAGAAAAAAACATCGACGTGAAGTCGAATAACGTGCCCTCTTCGGGATAGAAGCGGTTTAGCCGCGTGTCACGGTTGGCGTGGAATCCCACGGCGGTGAGTCTGGTTTGGATACCGGTATCCGGAGGTGGAACGACGTCGCTTTCGTTCTCGGACCGCAGAGTAATGCTGGAGTTGCCGGTCATAAACCGAGGACCAACGGAGATCTTCCATCGCAAGCGGTAAAGAAAATCTCCGAGGAACAGCTCACCGGTCTGTTTGAGGGGTAGCTTCAGGCCGGCATCGCCAGACGCAGTACCCGTCCCGTAAAAGTCGTAGTTGAGGTTGCCCCGGAAATAGATCGTCGTGATGTGGTAAGCGTCTTGCTTGAAGTAGAACTCGCCGCCGAGGCCCCAAGCTCGGCTTCCGTTATCAGTGATAAGAACAGCGCCTCCGATGGTTGAAGGTTGCGAGATTTTGTCGGACTTGCGCAGAGCGAAGATGTACCCGCCTGCCAACACGGCTCCTGAACCGATCGCAGGACTGGAAAGGGGAATAGGAGCAGCGACGAGAGAACCGCGCTTTTCTTTTTTTGTTTTTTCTTGCTGTGGGCTTTCAGACGCTCTCTCTTGTTGCGTTTCCTGGTCGATCGGCTCTTGCGCCTGAGCAAAAAGAGTAATGAGGGCCAGCAACGCCCACATAGACACAAATCTTCGCGGGTTGGAGGATGTCCAACTCACGAGTTACACCTCGATGGCGTCGCCATGGTTTGATAGATCTGGCAACTTGAATCGCCGTCGAACGATTTCCGAGAGAGCTTTGCCGTGATCTGTTCCATCTCGTGAATCCCGGTGGAACAGGTTGGCACAGGCGCCACCTCCGGCGAAGTGTAAGGCGATCTAACTCCAACGTGCCTCTGCTTCGTCATTTCACGTTTACCAGAGAACGGGACGAATAATCACTGAGGATGCTCCAACTCGAGGCCCATTGCCGGCGAGGCTTTCAGCTTGTCCAATTCATCAATCACATCGTGCCAGGCTTTGGGGTCCTTCTTGGTCGCAAACGGTGCCCCGAGATCCGCATAAAATGCGAGGATGTCACTGCGCAACGTCTCTGAGATTGGTTTCGCGCTGACCTTGGCTAGCAACTTCGCGTAGGTTTGGTCCGTAAAAGGGTAGGCCGTAGGTTCTGTAAGTTCGCCGGTGTCAAAGTTGTCGTTGGGCAATTGGAGGCGGCCTTCCCGTTGGGCAATAAGCAAACCACGATAGTCTTTCAGGGTCTCGTTGAAACTGTGCATGTACAACTGTTCTACGGCTGGCGTGGGCGGATGAAATGCGAGGGCGCTGAAAGGTCCCACTTTTGGCACCAGATGCAGAAACAACGCTTTGATGCGGGCTGAGATTCCTGGTTCTTCATAAGTCTTTCCCCAGTCTTTGCGGTACTCAGAGTGCGAAACGTTGTAAATGAATTGACTCCGCACCTCATTGGGGTGGCTGTTCTGGATCTCATGTCGCTTCATATGCCACGCAACTCTGGTGGTCCTGGGGATGACCTTCGAAACGGCGTGGCGATAGCTGCCGATTGCCGCATCCACGCTGAGAAAGACGCTCGACATGTCGATACAGTAGGTATCGGCGAACGCTCTTTCCAATACGGGCTCGGATACTTCGAAGCCGATGAAATCATGATAGGCGCGTGACGCGTAGTTTCCTTCCGCCACCTGATCGACGTCGAATCCAAATTCAACTTGCGCGTGGGCCGATGGCTTTTCGTCATAAGTGACGACGGGGCCGTACTGCTTCGCCAGCTTGGGGTACATGATTGCAACCGAAAGGTTCGTCGCCAAGGGGTGTCCCGTGGTATCTGCGGCGTAGTGGGCAAGGGCTCCCAGCGCGAACGCATATTCGTTCAGATTGTGGGATTCGGCGATGAGCGCGAGAACAAAATCGCCGCTGCGCACATAGTGCGTGAGATCGCTAAAGAATTGACTGCCGAAGGGATAGTAGCCCATGTCCTGAATGATGGCCCCTCCATAGGCATAGGCGTGGGCCTCGACCAGTTGCTCCGCAGTCGTGTCGGGGAATCGGCTCAACAGTACAGGCTCAATGTCGTCCTTCCACGCAGCATCGATAATCGCCTCATGCGTAAGGACGGAATACCCGACGCATTCAGGGGCGCAGCACATTCCGAGGAGAAGTCCGAGCAGCAGACACCCAGGCAGTAGGGACAACGTAGATCGATTCTGCGTTGGCATCGCGCCTCGCTGGCGACCAGTCTCCGACAACAACCCTAGGCTTCGATTCGATCTCCGCACAACTAGGGAAATCCCTGAACCCTGCTGGAAAGCGGCGCCCTCCCGAAGGCGCGAGCACCATCGCGATTCGAAGTTCTGGGCTATGACCGCATGCCAATGTCTCGCCGAGGGACGAATACTGTTGTAACGAGCGCCATTTCACTCAAAGTGCATCCGCAAGACTAGATCAGTGCGTTGGCGATTTTTCACCAAGTACTGACTTCTGAGTAAAATGCCTAGGGAACGATAGGCGTTGGGGAGTGTTTCGGAATGCTGGGAGATATTGTCGGTCACCTTCTGGTGAAGGCTGGCGAAAAGCTTCTGGAACTCTTGGGAAGGGGACTTGGCCGCCTTGACCTTTGGGTTGAGCGAAAGTTCGGGCGCTGCTTGAGTGGCCGGATCAACAAACTGGAAATCCAAACGCTCTTCCACGGGAACACCAAAGACCAGGATCAAATCTAGAAAGTTTGCGGCTGGGCGGCGTGGGACCGTAGCCCTGTTGTGCCCGAACCCTCGAGCCTCCTGTTGGTCAGCAGCGGTCTCACAGGGGGCGCTGCGATAAGGCGCTGCACTTGCTACGGTGAGTCAACAGGTAAGCAGTGTCCAGCTGTCCAATCATTCCAAAGGTGCAGTAGAGGCCAAGCCCGGGTCAGTCCGGGTCGACTCTCGGATGAACCTCGTAAGGGTTATAATTGCTGTGATGAAGGTCTGCGACGACGACCCCAATTCGTCGCGCAAATAGCTTACGAGACCGCCAGTAAAGGGGGTCTATGGAACGGGAACTCAGCAAGCAACAAGAGGCGGTCCTGCTTCGCGCTCAGCTAAAGGGCGGGACCTGTCTTTCGACGACGGCATTCTCGGCCTTGTTCGATTTGGGCGTCACCCTGACAGGATCAAACCAGGCTTCAATTCTCGCCAGTGTCGGCGGCATCTTGCGGTCACTGGTCGAGCTCGGCTTAATCGTGAAAAGCGGACCTGGAGAATACCACCTGACCGACGAGGGTTTTCGAGTCGCACGAGTCGCGCAAAGCCGTGGTGCAAGCTATCCTTTCGCATAGCAAGCGAAGCCGCGTAGACTGGGCAATCGCACTCCACGCTCCGAGGATCGTTCCCGCAAGAGGCCCACCTGAACCCCTGCGATCTTTCCTCAACCTGATCTCTCGACTCTATGCGCAATTTCAAGATCACTTTTCGGTAACAGCGATATCGCCCATTGAGGGGTTTGAGCAATTGTTCGACAGATATCTGCAAATCCTGACGCGGCCAGGCTTCGCGGGGCATGCTGGCTGAGTTATTCCTCATCAATGGTCAAGCGGACCTCTTTCATTTCTTTGATTTCGGTGATCACGATTGCGTGAGTCCCAGTTCGCTCAAAAACAATCCCGCTCGCCCGCACGTATTTGCCGACGAATGGCATTAGTTTCTGCCGCTGATCGGTGTCGGGCATTTTGGCAGAGATGGGGAAGTACAGCCGACCCTCCTGGGTCAGAATAACCAGCGGCGAGCCACCCTTCACGCAATCCTGAACGCACTTGCGGCTCATGCTCGTCGCACTTCCATCGAGATTCTGAATTGGACAGGCAACATCCCGAACCAAGCCCTCTATGGTTTCTTTGGAAACATTTGCCCGCGAGCCTGCCATCGATGTGCTCTGTGGAGGTTGAGACGCCGCCAAGACGATCCCGCAGCATGCGAGCAAGCAAATACCCAAGGGTCGGATCATCGGTTCTCCTTTTCACTGGGCATGAATTTTCTGCCATGTTACCAGTTCGATGGAGCGTGTAATCATTGCGCTATAGGGACGTGGCAGAAATTCAATTTCTGTCATCAGGCTTTCGCTGATTGAGGGGCTTTGAGCGTAATAGAGATGTTACGACAGTTAAGACGATCCTCGCGGCGGGGGAACTTCCAAGTAACGGATACCGTCTTCGGAACGAGAGTGGCATGCTCCCGCGAATCGTGCGCCACTGCTCCTTGGAGCCGTCCACTAGCAAAGCGTTGCCCGTGTTGCTTGTGTACTTACTGTGGCACCAGTCCCGCACCGCATCGAAGCTGGTTTCCCTTGCCATGGTCAGCCAATCAACCAATGGATAGGGACAAACTTCGTATACATCTTCCCGCGTCCACCACAGGCGAATCGGACCTTTGAATGAGAATCGCTCGACAATCAATGTGCCGTGGCCAGCATTGACTTCTGATATGAAGCGCCCCCACTCAATGATTCGTCCATCGACCTTCATGGTGTTGGCGAATCGCCGCTCTCGACGCGACTTCACTCTGCGCCAAACTATCGTATATGGAATCGATAGCACTCCCCCGACCAACAGTAGCGGTAGCAGCAGCACGCCAGCCACGCGTCCAAGTTTGATAGGTTTCTTTCGTGGTTTCACGCTGGGCATTATCCATCATTTTGCCGCAACTGTCGGTAACACCGTTACACTCAGAATCCCGGTGTGCTGCCGCTACTGCCGGCTCTCGTTCGCCAAACGGAAGCCGCCACGTCAAGCCAGAAGGGTACATTCATCAGAAGGAATGGGAGCACAGTAATGGCCGATGCGCTAATGAGGGCTGCCTTTGAACGATGCAAGCCGAGATACACCCCAAGGCCGACGATGGAAAATGCCGCGGAACACACAATGCCGAGGCCAACAGTCTGCCCGATACGTCGCTTTCTCTCCCACTCGCCCAACTGGTCCCATTCCATGGCACCAGTTAGGTATTTCTGTCCGCAGCTACACTGATAGCGATTGGGGCCCATTGGTTTCCAGACGTGCGCTTGCCCACGGTGAAGCTGTTTCGTTACATCCCTTCCGCACTTGTCGCACACATAAACATCGGCCGAGGTCGGGAAAGCACTGGCAGGGAGCGATGTGGGGTCGGGAACAGACAAGTTTAAGCTGGTCACAGTTTCTCGGCTTGCTCAACCAAAGCTAAAGCGAATTGTACCCCGGATGAACTCGCATAGTTTACGTAACCAAGGCCATTGCACTCAGAATCCCTGTTTCGCGCAAATATGGAGCCCAATTTTGTGTAGAGCTCGTAACAGACCTGTTGACCTCTGCTAGGTCCCCAACGCCACTGCGTGACCGTGAAGGTGCCGGTACAGGTGACACTGTCGGCCGCGGTAGTGATCATGATCTTTCCAGTCTTTTCACAAGCGCCCATCGCCTGCTCTTCATAATGACTTTAAGAACGGACAAAAGACGCCGTGGTTGCGCACGGCTAGGACTTACGCGATACTCACAGCCCCAGCCGCTGGCTGGTTTTCAAACGCCCGGTGATACACTTCGTCCGGGAAGACGACGAATCCATGAAACCACCATCGAACGTCAAGACGCCAGCGCAATACATCGCCTCACTCCCCGCCGATCGTGCGAAGACGATCGCGACGGTGCGCGCACTCGTGAACAAGCACATTCCGCGCGGCTACGA
>Ga0207693_10000138_pt1 | contig 66126 bp, 77 predicted proteins | sample LARL81metaG_FD_184347 | JGI IMG/M metagenome (GOLD analysis project Ga0207693, IMG submission 184347) | Corn, switchgrass and miscanthus rhizosphere microbial communities from Kellogg Biological Station, Michigan, USA - LAR L8-1 metaG... | ecosystem: Host-associated > Plants > Roots >... | reverse complement strand
AAGATCGTCGCGCGCGAGATCGCCTACCACGGCACCTCGCTCGGCGCGCTCACGGCGACCGGCGTGCCCGCGTTGCGCACGCCGTTCGAGCCGCTGACGCCCGGCGGCGTCCACGTCCCCAACACGAACGTCTACCGCCTGCCCGAAGGCGCCTCGCCGGCCTCGTTCGCCGAGGCGGTGCGCGACCGCATCCTGTTCGAGGGCCCCGACACGGTCGCCGCCGTGATCCTGGAGCCGGTCCAGAACGCCGGCGGCTGCTTCACCCCGCCCGACGGCTACTTCCAGCGCATCCGCGAGATCTGCGACGAGTTCGACGTGCTGATGGTCTCCGACGAGGTGATCTGCAGCTGGGGACGCCTCGGCGAGTGGTTCGGCGCCCAGCGCTACGGCTACGAGCCGGACCTGATCACGACCGCGAAGGGGATCACCGGCGCGATCGCCCCGCTCGGCGCGCTGATCGCCTCCGACCGCGTCGCGGCGCCGTTCCTCGACGGCGACACGACCTTCCTGCACGGGTTCACGTTCGCCGGGCACCCGATCTCGTGCGCGGTCGGGCTGGCGGCGATCGACGCCTACGAGCGCGACGGCGTGCTCGAGAACGTGCGCGAGAACGAGGGCCGCCTGCGCGCGATGCTCGAGTCGCTGCGGGACATCCCGATCGTCGGCGACGTGCGCGGCGCCGGCTACTTCCACGCGATCGAGCTCGTCAAGGACCGCGACTCGAAGGCGACGTTCGACGGCGAGGAGTCCGAGACGCTGCTGCGCGGCTACCTGTCCGGCGAGCTGTTCCGGCGCGGGCTGATCTGCCGCGCCGACGACCGCGGCGACCCGGTCGTGCAGCTGTCGCCGCCGCTGATCGCCGGCCCCGAGCAGTTCGAGGAGATCGAGGCGGTGCTGCGCCCGGTGCTCGAAGAGGCCACGAAGCGCATGCACGTCGGAGAGCGCGCCGGCATCAGCGTCCCGGCGCAGCTCAAGGATCCGGGACGCTGAGGGAGATCGGGGGCGACATGCTGACCGTCGGCGAGCTGTGCGACGACCTCGACGTCCGCCTGCTCGCGGGCGAGCAGGGGCTCGACGCCCCGGTCCGCTGGGTCCACATCTCCGAGCTGGAGGACCCGACGCCCTGGATGTCGGGCGGCGAGCTGCTGCTGACGACCGGCCTGCAGCTCGACACGCCCAAGCGCCAGCGCACGTTCGTCGCGCGCCTCGCCGACCACCAGCTGGCCGGCCTGGGCTTCGGCGTCGGCTTCGCGCACCCGGAGGTCCCGGCGGCGCTCGTCGAGGCGGCGCAGGCGCGCAACCTGCCGCTGTTCGAAGTTCCCTACGAGCTGCCGTTCATCGCGATCACCGAGCGCGCGTTCACGGCGATCGTGCACGAGCAGTACACGGTCCTGCGCCGCGCGATCGCGGCGCACGAGCGGCTCGAGCGCGTCGTGCTGTCCGAGCGCGGGCTCGACGGCGTCGCGGGCGCGCTCGCGACGCTGATCGGCGGCAGCGTGCTCGCGTTCGACGCGCGCGGCGCCCAGCTCGCGCGCCGCAGCTTCCGCCACGAGCTGGCCGACGAGGCGATCGCGGAGCTCGTGCGCGAGCTGCGCGAGCGCACCCGCGGCGGCGAGCGCCACGCGTTCGCCCCCGCCGCGCCCGAGCTGGCCGGGCGCGCGCTTGCGCTGCCGGTCGGCGCGGGCGGCGCGCAGGAGGGCGAGCGCGAGGGCAGCGTGCCGCTGCAGGCGTGGCTGGTCGCGGTCAAGGACGAAGGGGTCTTCTCCGAGCTCGACCGCCTCACGCTGCACCAGGCCGTCACGATCGTGGCGCTCGAGCTGCTGCGCCGCCGCGTCGCCGAGGACACCGAGCGCCGCCTGGCCGGCGACGTGCTGGCGGCGATCGTCAGCGGCGAGCTGGCGGGCGCCGAGCTGGGGCGTCGGCTGGAGCCGTTCGGACTCGCCGAGCGCGTCGCCGTGCTCGTGCTGTCGCCGCCGCGGCCCGGCGGCAGCGCCGCCTCGGCGGCCGCCGCGGCGCTGTCCGCGGCCTTGCGCGCCGAGGCGTCCGACGGGCTCGCGGCCCGCGCCGACGGGCTCGCCTGCGCGCTGATCCCCGGGCTCGACGAGGACGAGCTGCTCGCGCTCGCGCAGCGGATCGCCGCGCGCATCGCGCGCGCGCTCGACGCGCCGGTCCAGCTCGGCGTCGGCCGCGCGGTGCCCGGCGCCGACGCGCGCCGCGCCTTCCACGAGGCGCGCTGCGCGCTCGAGGCGCGCGCGCTCGCGCAGCCGGAGCTGAATGCCAACGGCGACGGTACCGGCGCCGCGGCCGGCGGCGACCCGGCGAGCCGCTCGACGGTCGCCTCCTACCGCGACCTCGGCTCCTTCCAGCTGCTGCTGTCGCTGCAGGACGACGACGCGCTGCGACTCTTCTGCGACTCGATCCTCGCCCCGATAGAGCAGGGCGAGGGCGGCTACGGCGGCGAGCTGATGCGCTCGCTGGAGGCGTTCATCGAGGAGAACGGCCAGTGGGAGCGCGCCGCGCGCCGGCTGTATTGCCATCGCCACACGCTGCGCTACCGCATGCGGCGGGTGGAGGAGCTGACCGGCCGCAGCCTCGGCAGCGCGCGCGACCGCATCGAGTTCTGGCTGGCGCTGCGCGGGCGCGAGCTGGTGCGCTAGCATCTCGCGCCGATGCCGACCACCTCGCAACTCGTCCGCAAGGGACGCAAGACGCCGAAGAAGAAGCTCGCGACCCCGGGCCTGAAGTCCGGCAAGGGCCGCAAGACGAAGGTCGCCGCCCCGCAGCGGCGCGGCGTCTGCACGCGCGTCTACACGACGACGCCGAAGAAGCCGAACTCGGCGCTGCGCAAGGTCGCGCGCGTGCGGCTCACGCACGGCATGGAGGTCACGGTCTACATCCCGGGCGAGGGCCACAACCTGCAGGAGCACTCGGTCGTGCTCGTGCGCGGCGGCCGCGTCAAGGACCTGCCGGGCGTCCGCTACAAGGTCGTGCGCGGCACGCTCGACGCCGCCGGCGTCAGCGACCGCAAGAAGGCCCGCTCCCAGTACGGCGTGAAGGCGAAGTAGCCGAATGCCCCGCCGTGCAGCCGCGTCCATCCGGCCGATCGAGCCGGACGCGATCCACCGCTCGCGCCTCGTCCAGCAGATCGTCAACCGCGTGATGCTCGACGGCAAGAAGTCGACCGCCGAGCGGATCGTCTACGACGCGCTCGCGATCATCGGCGAGCGCACCGGCAAGGACGCGCTCGAAACGCTGGAGGCGTCGGTCAAGACGCTCACGCCGACGCTCGAGGTCCGCTCGCGCCGCGTCGGCGGCGCCACCTACCAGGTGCCGGTCGAGGTCCCGCCGCGCCGCGCGCGCACGCTCGCGGTCCGCTGGCTCGTCCAGTTCGCCCGCCAGCGCCGCGAGAAGACGATGGCGCAGCGGCTCGCGCACGAGCTGCTCGACGCGCAGTCCCAGCAGGGCGGCGCCTACAAGCGCAAGGACGACATCTACCGCATGGCGCAGGCCAACAAGGCCTTCGCGCACTATCGCTGGTAACGCCGCCGGCGGCGGGCTCCCCTGAACCCTCGGCGGCGCGCGCGACTGCTATATTGCGTCGCCGCTTCCCGCGGGCGCGCGCAGGCGTGTGCCCGCACGCACGGGAGGTATCAGCAAGCCATGGAGACTTCGACGAACTAGACCGACGCACCCGGGCCGACAGCCACTGACGCGACCGGGCCCATTGGGCCCGTTTTTGTGCCCGCCGCCATCCACGCCTTCCACACGCACATGCCACGCAAGTACGCACTCGAGAAGACCCGCAACATCGGGATCATGGCCCACATCGACGCGGGCAAGACGACGACGACCGAGCGCATCCTCTTCTACACCGGGCGCACCCACAAGCTCGGCGAGGTGCACGAGGGCGCGGCGACGATGGACTGGATGGAGCAGGAGCAGGAGCGCGGCATCACGATCACCTCGGCCGCGACCGCCTGCGAGTGGAACCACCACCGCATCAACATCATCGACACGCCCGGCCACGTCGACTTCACGGTCGAGGTCGAGCGCTCGCTGCGCGTGCTCGACGGCTCGGTCGCGCTGTTCGACTCGGTCGCCGGCGTCGAGCCGCAGTCGGAGAACGTCTGGCGCCAGGCCGACAAGTACCACGTCCCGCGCATCGCCTACATCAACAAGATGGACCGCATCGGCGCGGACTTCGCGCGCGGCGTGCAGACGATGATCGACCGCCTCGGCGCGCACCCGGTCCCGATCCAGCTGCCGATCGGCGCGGAGTCCGACTTCAAGGGCATCGTCGACCTCGTCGCGAACAAGGCGATCATCTACAAGGACGAGCTCGGCCGCGAGCAGGAGACGGTCGACATCCCGGCCGATCTCGCCGACGAGGCGGCCGCGGCGCGCGAGCACCTGCTCGAGGAGGTCTCCCACTACGACGACGAGCTCGTCGAGCTGATCCTCGAGGAGGCCGAGATCTCGCCCGAGCGGCTGAAGGCGGCGATCCGCAAGGCCACGCTGGAGATCAAGCTGACGCCGGTGCTGTGCGGCTCCTCGTTCAAGAACAAGGGCGTGCAGCCGCTGCTCGACGCGATCATCGACTACCTGCCGTCGCCGCTCGACGTCCCGGCGGTCGAGGGGATCGAGCCCGTCAAGGGCGAGGACGAGGGTCGCGCCGCGACGCGCGAGGCGGCTGACGACGCGCCTTTCTCGGCGCTCGCGTTCAAGATCGCCGCCGACCCCTACGTCGGCAAGCTCACGTACTTCCGCGTCTACTCGGGCCGCCTCGAAGCCGGCTCGCGCGTGCTCAACGTCTCGACCGGACGCACCGAGCGCGTCGGGCGCATCCTCGAGATGCACGCCAACGAACGCGTCGACCTGACCGACGTCTCGGCCGGCGACATCGCCGCCGCGGTCGGCATCAAGCAGGTCGTCACCGGCGACACGCTGTGCGCGCCCGACAAGCCGATCAAGCTCGAGATGATCGACTTCCCCGAGCCGGTCATCAAGGTCGCGATCGAGCCCAAGACGAAGGTCGACCAGGAGAAGATGTCGGTCGCGCTCGGCCGCCTCGCCGAGGAGGACCCGACCTTCCAGGTGCGCACGAACGAAGAGACCGGCCAGACCGAGATCTCCGGCATGGGCGAGCTGCACCTGGAGGTGCTCGTCGACCGCATGCTGCGCGAGTTCAAGGTCGACGCGAACGTCGGGCGCCCGCAGGTCTCCTACCGCGAGACGATCCGCGGCGCCGCGCAGAAGGTCGAGGGCCGCTTCGTACGCCAGACGGGCGGCTCGGGCCAGTACGGCATCGTCTACATCGACATCGAGCCGGCCCCCGGCGAGGGCTTCGACTTCGTCAACAAGATCAAGGGCGGCGCGGTCCCCTCGGAGTTCATCCCGGCCGTCGAGAAGGGCGTCGAGGAGGCGTTGGAGACCGGCGTCAAGGCCGGCTACCCGATGGTCGACATCCGCGTGACGCTCGTCGACGGCAAGTACCACGACACCGACTCGTCGGAGATCGCCTTCAAGGTCGCCGGCTCGCTCGCCTTCAAGGAGGCCGCGCGGCGCGCCAAGCCGGTGCTGCTGGAGCCGGTCTTCGCCGTCGAGGTCGTGACGCCCGAGGAGTTCATGGGCGACGTGATCGGCGACCTCAACCGCCGCCGCGGCAGAGTCCACGGCATGGAGGCGCGCGGCAACGCGCAGGTCGTGACCGGCAGCGTGCCGCTGTCGGAAATGTTCGGCTACGCGACCGACCTGCGCTCCAACACGCAGGGGCGGGCGACGTACACGATGGTGTTCGAGGGCTACGAAGAGGTCCCGCCGAACATCGCCGAGAAGGTCGTCGAGAGTCGCTCGGGAGGCGAGCAGGCCGCCTGACCCGCCCGCGCGATCGGCAGTTGAGATAGATTTCCGAGGTTCGCCCGGCGAGGCGGACGACTACGACTTCACAAGGAGCGAACCCAAAGTGGCGAAGGAGAAGTTCGAGCGCGACAAGCCGCACGTCAACGTCGGCACCATCGGTCACATCGACCATGGCAAGACGACGCTGACTGCTGCCATCACGACGGTGCTGGCGGAGAAGATGGGCGGCGAGGCCCGGAGCTTCGAAGAGATCGACAACGCTCCGGAGGAGAAGGAGCGTGGGATCACGATCGCCACGTCGCACGTCGAGTACCAGACGGAGAACCGGCACTACGCCCACGTCGACTGCCCGGGCCACGCCGACTACGTCAAGAACATGATCACCGGCGCGGCGCAGATGGACGGCGCGATCCTCGTCGTCTCGGCCGCCGACGGCCCGATGCCGCAGACGCGCGAGCACATCCTGCTCGCCCGCCAGGTCGGGGTGCCCTACATCGTCGTGTTCCTCAACAAGGCCGACATGGTCGACGACGAGGAGCTGCTGGAGCTCGTCGAGGTCGAGGTCCGCGACCTGCTCAACGAGTACGAGTTCCCGGGCGACGACATCCCGTTCATCACGGGCTCGGCGCTCAAGGCGCTCGAGGGCGACGCCGACGCCAAGCAGAAGATCCTCGACCTCGCCGCGGCGCTCGACTCCTACATCCCCGAGCCCGTGCGCGAGCTCGACAAGCCGTTCCTGATGCCGGTCGAGGACGTCTTCTCGATCACCGGCCGCGGCACGGTCGCGACGGGGCGCATCGAGCAGGGGATCGTCAAGACCGGCGACACGGTCGAGATTGTCGGCATCAAGGACACGACGAACACGGTCGTGACCGGCGTCGAGATGTTCCGCAAGATCCTCGACGAGGGTCGCGCGGGCGACAACGTCGGCTGCCTCCTGCGCGGCACCAAGCGCGAGGAGATCGAGCGCGGGCAGGTCCTCTGCCAGCCGGGCTCGATCACGCCGCACACGAAGTTCAAGGCCGAGGTCTACGTCCTCAAGAAGGAGGAGGGCGGCCGCCACACGCCGTTCTTCACCGGGTACCGCCCGCAGTTCTACTTCCGCACAACGGACGTGACGGGCGTGGCGAACCTGCCCGAGGGCGTCGAGATGGTGATGCCGGGCGACAACGTCCAGATGGAGATCGAGCTGATCCAGCCGATCGCGATGGACCAGGGCCTGCGCTTCGCGATCCGCGAGGGCGGCCGCACGGTCGGCTCGGGCGTCGTGACCGAGGTCGTCCAGTAGGCGGATAGCAGCAACGGCGGCGGGCACGGTCCCGCCGCCGCCATGAAGACGAGCAGATACGACAAGAGGGGCGGGCCCCAGGACACCCGGGACCCGCCTCACGCGCGCAAGCAACCAGCCTGAAACGCAACAGCACGCACCGGACGGAAACGAGACAGAGAGCCACCGTGGCAACCCTCGCCCAGAACAAGATCCGCATTCGCCTCAAGTCCTACGATCACTCCGCGATCGAGACGGCGGCGAAGGAGATCGTCGAGACGGCGACGCGCACCGGCGCGACCGTGTCCGGTCCCGTGCCCCTGCCGACGGAGAAGAACGTCTACTGCGTGATCCGCTCGCCCTTCAAGGACAAGGACTCGCGCGAGCACTTCGAGATCCGCACGCACAAGCGGCTGATCGACATCCACCAGCCGACGCCCAAGACGGTCGACTCGCTCCAGCGCCTCGACCACCTGCCGGCGGGCGTCGACATCGAGATCCGGCTGGCCTCCTGACGCCCATGGCCGCGATCCTCGCCAAGAAGCTCGGGATGACGCAGCGCTTCCTCGACGACGGCCGCGTCGAGCGCGTGACCGTGCTCGAGGCCGGCCCGTGTCCCGTCACGGCGATCCGGACCCATGAGCGCGACGGCTACGAGGCCGTGCAGCTCGCGTTCGGCGCCTGCCGCGAGAAGCAGCTGACGCGCGCCGAGCTCGGCCACCTCAAGAAGGCCGACGCCTCCGCGCACCGCCACCTCGTCGAGTTCCGCGACGAGGCCGGCGAGCTGCAGGTGGGGGAGACGGTCACCGTCGAGGCGTTCGCGACCGGCCAGAAGGTCAAGGTCTCCGGCGTCTCGAAGGGCAAGGGCTTCCAGGGGACCGTGAAGCGACACAACTTCGCCCGCGGCCCCGTCACGCACGGCTCGCACAACGTGCGCGCGCCGGGCTCGATCGGCGCCTCGGCGACGCCCTCGCGCGTTTTCAAGGGCATCAGAGGCCCCGGGCGCATGGGCGGCAAGCGCATCACCCAGCGCGGCCTCGAGGTCGTCGAGGTGATCGCGAAGGACAACCTGCTGCTCGTGCGCGGCGCCGTCCCGGGCCCGCGCGGCGGCACGGTGGAGGTGCGCTCCGATGGCTAGCGCTCCATCTGCTCCGAAGCTCGGCGGCGGCAAGGTGACGCTCGACGCCGGCGCGTTCACGGCCCGCTTCAACGGCCCGCTCGTGCACGAGACGGTGCGCGCGGAGCTGAGCGCGCTGCGCCAGGGCACCGCGGCGACGAAGACGCGCGGCAAGGTCAGCGGCGGCGGCTCCAAGCCGTGGCGCCAGAAGGGGACCGGCCGCGCGCGCGCCGGCTCCTCGCGCTCGCCGCTGTGGCGCGGCGGCGGCACGGTCTTCGGCCCGAGCCCGCGTCACTACACCGTCAAGGTCAACCGCAAGGCACGCCGCGCGGCGCTGCGCAGCGCGCTGTCGCTGCACGCCGAGCGCGGCTCGCTGGCCGTCTTCGACCCGAGCGTCTTCGACGCGCCCTCGACGCAGAAGGCCGCCGGGCTGCTGCGCGATTGGGCGGCGGCGCAGCCGGTCCTCGTGTTGCTCGACGGCGAGGAGTCCAACGCCGGGCTCTCGTTCCGCAACATCGCCCGTGCGCTCGCGATGCCGGTGGCAGACGCGGGCGTCGCCGACGTCGTCGGCGCCGCTTCGTTGCTCGTCTCGCGGAGCGCCTTGGAGCAGATCACGGCGCGCGCAACCGGCGAGGGCAACGGCGACGCCGCCGCCGAGGAGCCGGCGCCGAAGAAGACCGCCGCGAAGCCGACGGCCGCAGCCGAGCCGGCCGAGGAGCCCGCCGCCGAGGAGCCCACCGCAGCCGCCGAGCCCGCCGCCGACGAGCCCGAGCCCGCGGAGGAGGACGCCTGATGGAGCCGAGCCAGGTGATCGTCCGCCCCGTCGTGTCCGAGAAGAGCTTCGTCCAGGCCGAGATCGGCAAGTACACGTTCCGCGTGCACGAGAACGCGCACAAGACGCAGATCCGCCAGGCGGTCGAGACGCTGTTCGACGTGACCGTGCGCGACGTGCGCACCGTCTCGGTCAAGAGCAAGCCCAAGCGCCGCGGCGTCTACGCGGGCCGCACGCGCGCGTGGAAGAAGGCGATCGTGCAGCTCGCGCCGGGCGACACGATCCCGATCTTCCAGGGACTGGAGGCGATCGACTGATGGCGATCCGCAAGCCCAAGCCGACCAGCCCCGGTCGCCGCTTCACGACCTATCCGGACTTCGCCGAGCTGACCCGCTCGACGCCGGAGAAGTCGCTCGTCGAGGGGCTCAAGAAGTCCGGCGGGCGCAACGCGCACGGCCGCAAGACCTCGCGCCACCGCGGCGGCGGGGCCAAGCGCCTGTACCGCAAGATCGACTTCAAGCGCCGCAAGGACGGCGTCCCGGCGAAGGTCGCGCACATCGAGTACGACCCCAACCGCTCCGCCTACATCGCGCTGCTGCACTACGTCGACGGCGAGAAGCGCTACATCCTCGCGCCGCAGAGACTGGCCGTCGGGATGACCGTCCAGAGCGGGCCGGAGGCCGAGATACGCGTCGGCAACTGCCTGCCGCTCGCGTCGATCCCGGCCGGCACGGTGATCCACAACGTCGAGCTGACGCCCGGCCGCGGCGGCCAGCTCGCGCGCTCGGCGGGCTCGGGCATCCAGCTGCTCGCCAAGGACGGCGACATGGTCACGCTGCGCCTGCCGTCGGGCGAGATGCGGATGGTGCGGGGCGAGTGCCGCGCGACGATCGGCACGATCGGCAACGCCGACCACCAGAACATCAAGGTCGGCAAGGCCGGGCGCAAGCGCCACCTCGGCGTGCGCCCGCAGACGCGCGGCACCGCGATGAACCCCGTCGACCACCCGCACGGCGGCGGCGAGGGCTCGACCACGCCGGGCCGTCACCCGGTGACGCCGTGGGGCGTGCCGACGCTCGGCTACCGCACGCGCAAGAAGAACAAGCCGTCCGACCGCTACATCGTCCGCGGGCGTCGCCGCGGCAAGAAGCGCTGATGCGCCGGGGAGCCGTGAGATGAGCCGCTCGAGCAAGAAGGGCCCGTGGGTCGAGGAGCGCCTGATGAAGCGCATCGAGGCGATGAACGCGGCCAACACGAAGCAGATGGTCAGAACCTGGTCGCGGACCTCCACGATCTTCCCCGACATGGTCGGGCACACGATCGCCGTCCACGACGGTCGCAAGCACGTCCCCGTGTTCGTGACCGAGTCGATGGTCGGCCACAAGCTCGGCGAGTTCGCGCCGACGCGCCTGTACCGCGGCCACGCCCAGACCGGGAAGCGCCGCTAACACCCCGAGATTTCGATGGCAGACGAGACCGACAAGCCCGACGAGACGACCGAGCCCGAGGCGACGGAGGCCGAGGCGAAGCCGAAGCGCCGCCGCGCGGCGAAGCCGAAGGCCGACGGCGCCGCCGAGGCGAAGGCTGAGGCCGGCGCCGACGAGCCCGAGGCCGAGGCGAAGCCCAAGCGCGCGCGCGCCGCCAAGAAGGGCGACGACCCCGACGCGGCCACCGACGGCGAGGCCGCCGACGCGGAGGCGAACCCGAAGCGGACGCGCGCGGCGAAGCCGAAGACGGACGCCGGCGAGGCGCCCGCCGACGCGCCGGAGGCCGAGGCCAAGCCGAAGCGGACGCGCGCCGCAGCGAAGAAGGACGACGCCGAGGCGACCGCCGAGGAGACCGTCGCCGAGGACGCTGCGGCCGACGAGGAGGCGCCCAAGCCTGCGCGCCGCAGACGCGCGGCGGCCAAGCCGAAGGCGGAGGAGCCCGCGGAGGAGCCGGTCGCCAAGCCCGCGGCCAACGGCGCCGGCCCGACCCGCCCGGTCGTCCGCGCGCAGGCCAAGTACGTGCGCTCCTCGGCGCGCAAGGCCCGCCTCGTCTGCGACCACATCCGCGGCAAGTCGGTCGAAGACGCCCGCGCGATCCTCGCCTTCACCCCGCGCGCCGTTGCGCGCGACTGGAGCAAGCTGCTCGAGTCGGCCGTCGCCAACGCCGAGCACAACCACGAGCTCGACGGCGAGGGCCTCTTCGTCAAGGCGGCCCACGCCGACGAGGGTCCGACGCTCAAGCGCTTCCGGCCGCGCGCGATGGGCCGCGCGACCCCGATCCGCAAGCGCACCAGCCACCTCACGATCCTGCTCACGCCGAAGGAATAGGTCATGGGACAGAAAGTTCATCCCGAGTCGCTCCGCGTGGGCTACATCCACGACTGGAAGTCGAACTGGTTCAACGAGAAGCAGTTCTCGGACTACCTGCACGAGGACCTGCAGATCCGCGAGCACATCGTCGGACGGCTCGCGCACGCCGGGCTCTCGGACATCACGATCCGCAAGAACGCCAGCGAGGTGGAGGTCAACATCCACACCGCCCGGCCGGGCATCGTGATCGGCAAGTCCGGCTCGGAAGTCGACGCGCTGCGCCGCGACCTGCACAAGATCACCAGCAAGCAGGTCAAGGTCAACATCCTCGAGATCAAGCGCCCCGAGCTCGACGCGCGCCTCGTCGCGCAGTCGATCGCCGAGCAGCTGCAGAACCGCGTGGCCTTCCGGCGCGCGATGAAGCGCGCGCTGACGAGCGCGATGCGCTCCGGCGCCAAGGGCGTCAAGGTGCAGGTCTCCGGTCGCCTCGGCGGCGCCGAGATGGCGCGCACCGAGGGCTACTCGGACGGCCGCGTGCCGCTGCACACGCTGCGCGCCGACATCGACTACGGCTTCCACGAGGCCCGCACGACGTTCGGGCGCATCGGCGTCAAGTGCTGGATCAACAAGGGCGAGATCATGCCCGAGGGCTACACCGGCGCCGACCTGACCGTGATGGACGACCCGGGCCCGCAGGCGCCCGAGCGCGGCGGCCGGCGCGGTGAGCGCGACGGGCGCGGCGGCGGTCGCGGCGGGCGCAACGGCGGGCCGGGCGGTCCGGGTGGTCGCGGACGTGGCGGGCGCGGCGGCGGACCGGGCGGCCCGGGCGGCCCCGGCGGCGGCCGTGGGCGCGGCGGCGGTCCCGGCGGGCGCGGCGGCGGACCGGGCGGGCGCGGCGGCGGTCCCGGCGGGCGCGGCGGCGGTCCCGGTGGCGGGCGCGGCCCGGGCGGCGGACGCGGTCCCGGCGGGCCGGGCGGGGGCGGCTACCGCGGCGGACGCGGCGGCGGCAGCCCCGAGGTGACGCGCTGATGCTGTCACCCAAGCGAGTCAAGTTCCGCAAGCAGCACCGCGGCAGACGCGGCGGGCTGTCGCGCGGCCAGGTGCGCGTGCAGTTCGGCGAGTACGGCCTCAAGACACTCGAGGCCGGCTGGCTGACGAACCGCCAGATCGAGGCCGCCCGTATCGCGATGACGCGCAAGATCAAGCGTGGCGGGAAGGTCTGGATAAACGTCTATCCCGACAAGCCGTTCACGAAGAAGCCGGCGGAGACGCGCATGGGCTCCGGCAAGGGCTCGCCCGAAGGCTGGGTCGCTGTCGTCAAGCCCGGCCGCGTGATGTTCGAGCTGGCCGGCGTGCCCGAGCCGCTGGCGCGCGAGGCGATGCGCCTCGCCGGCCACAAGCTGCCCGTCAAGACGAAGTTCGTCGCGCGGGAGGACCACTGATGGCGTCCGCACGAACCCGCCGGAGGGACAACTGATGGCGAAAGCTTCGGAGCTGCGCGACATGGACGACGGCGTGCTCGCCGAGCACCTGCAGACCGTGCGGCGCGAGCTGTTCGGCCTGCGCTTCCAGCACGCGACCGGCGAGCTGGAGAACACCTCGCGCCTGGGCGAGCTCAAGCGCGACGTCGCACGCGCGCTGACGATCGTGCGCGAGCGGGGCATCGATGTCGACAAGGAACTGAGATGATTGATTCCACGATCTCGCGGCGCGAGTGGCACGCTGGGTGGCGCTCGACGCCACGCGGCGGCTTGCCGATGCCGCCAGCATCGGCGTCGCCACCGCGCGTCGCCCAGCATCCGCCCATCGCACCCCTCGCATCCACGATCTCGTGGATCAACCATCTCCGCTGAGCATGGCCGACGAGAACGAGAACGAGACCGCCGAGCAGACGACCGCGCCGGAGGCCGAGGAGGCCGCCGCGCCCGAGGTCGCCGCCGAGGAGCCGGCCGAGGCCGCTGCGGAGGAGGCGCCGGCCGAGCAGGCCGAGGAGCCTGCCGCCGAGGCCGCCGCGCCCGCGTCCGCGGCCGGCGACGGCGACGCCGAGGCCGCCGCGCCCGCGACGCCGAAGGAACGCCGCCGCGCCTCGCGCGCCAAGAAGACGTCGAAGGCGGCCGCGGCCAAGCCGCGCACGCCCGAGGAGCGCCAGGCCGCGCGCGACGCCGCGCGCGCCGCGAGGGCCACGCACCGCCGCGCGCTGCGCGCGAAGACGCGCGCCAAGGCGGCCGAGCACCGCGCCGCCAACCCGGCGCAGCCGACGGCGCCGCGCGAGCACGGGCCCGGCAGCCAGAAGGTCCGCCAGGGGGTCGTCGTCTCCGACAAGGCCGACAAGACGATCACCGTCCGCATCGACATGACCCGCCGCCACCGCCGCTACGCGAAGATCGTGCGCAGCTCGACGACGCTGCATGCGCACGACGAGCGCAACGACGCGCACGTCGGCGACACGGTCGTCGTGCGCGAGTCCCGGCCGCTGTCGCGGCTCAAGCGCTGGCGGCTCGTCGAGGTCGTGGAGCGTGCCAAGTGATCCAGAACGAGACGCGGCTGCGCGTCGCCGACAACACGGGCGCCCGCGAGATCCTCTGCATCCGCGTGCGCGGCGGCTCGCGCCGGCGCTACGCCGGGGTGGGCGACGTGATCGTCGCGACCGTCAAGCAGGCCGCGCCGCAGGGCTCGGTCAAGAAGGGCGAGGTCGTGACCGCCGTCGTCGTGCGCACGAAGAAGTCCTACGGCCGCGAGGACGGCACGTACATCGGCTTCGACGAGAACGCGGCCGTGATCATCGACGCGCAGAACAACCCGCGCGGGACGCGCATCTTCGGTCCCGTCGCGCGCGAGCTGCGCGAGCGCAACTTCATGAAGATCGTCTCCCTGGCCCCCGAGGTCCTGTAGAGATGGCCTGCGCGCGACCCACGCACCCCTGGACGACGCACGCTGCCTTCGCTGGATCAGCGTCCTCAGGCTTGCCTTTGCCTCCAGCAAAGGCTGCGCCCTGCGTCCTTGACCAGCTCGACATCGCGCGCCCCCAGGGGCACGCGGGCCACACGAGGATCATCTGATGCCCGCGAAGATCCGCAAGGACGACGAAGTGATCGTGATCAGCGGCAAGGACCGCGGCAAGCGCGGACGCGTGCTGCGCGTCGACCCGGCCAAGCAGCGCGTCTTCGTCGAGGGCCTTAACATGGTCAAGCGCCACCAGCGCGCGCGGCCCGGCGTGGTCGACTCGCCGGTCGGCGTGATCGAGCGCGAGGGCCCGATCCACGTCTCGAACGTCGCGCTGCTCGATCCCCGCGAGGGCAAGCCGACGCGCGTCGGGATCGAGGTCCACGAGGGAAACCGCTACCGCGTCGCCCGTCGCTCGGGCGCGCGAATCGACTGACAACCGCACCGACCATGCCCGCACGACTCAAGGACCGCTACACCACCGAGATCCGCCCGGCGCTCGTCCAGCGCTTCGGCTACTCGACGCCGATGCAGGCGCCGCGGATCGAGAAGATCACGGTCAACATGGGCGTCGGCGACGCCAAGCAGGACTCGAAGATGCTCGACGCCGCCACGACGCAGCTCGCGCGCATCACCGGCCAGCAGCCGAACGTCCGTCGCGCGCGCAAGTCGATCGCCGCCTTCAAGCTGCGCGAGGGGATGCCGGTCGGGCTGGCGGTGACGCTGCGCGGCGAGCGCGCGTACGAGTTCCTCGACCGCCTGCTGTCGATCGCGATCCCGCGGATCCGCGACTTCCGCGGCCTGAACCCGCGCTCGTTCGACGGCCGCGGCAACTACTCGATGGGCGTCAAGGAGCAGTTCATCTTCCCCGAGATCGACTACGACAAGGTCGACCAGGTGCGCGGGCTCGACATCACGATCACGACCTCGGCGAGCAGCGACCAGGAGTCCTACGCGCTGCTGGAGGCGTTCGGGATGCCGTTCGCCAGAGACCGCCGCGCCCCCGCCGCGCAGGGCGCAGCCGCCGCCGAGAACGGCGCGACCGCCACCGACGAGAGCGAGACCTAGAGCCATGGCCAAGACATCGCAGCGCGTCCGCCAGCAGCGGACGCCGAAGTACAAGACGCGCGGGTACACTCGCTGCCGCCGCTGCGGTCGCCCGCGGTCCGTGTTCCGCAAGTTCGGGATCTGCCGCATCTGCCTGCGCGAGCTCGCGCACAACGGCTACATCCCCGGGATGACGAAGAGCAGCTGGTAGCCATGTCGATGACCGATCCGATCGCCGACTTCCTCACGCGCGTGCGCAACGGCGCCCACGCCTCGCACGACGTCGTGACGATCCCGTCCTCCAAGCTCAAGCGCGAGCTGGCCCGCATCCTCGCCGAGCAGGGCTACATCGAGAGCTACGAGGTCGAGGCGCCCAACGCCGAGCACCCCGGCGAGCAGATCAAGGTCCGGCTCAAGTACTCGGGCAACCGCAAGCCGGTCATCCAGGGCATCCAGCGCGTCTCGCGACCCGGCCAGCGCACGTACGTCGACCACGCTCACATCCCGAAGGTCCAGGGCGGGATGGGCACCACGATCATCTCGACGTCGAAGGGCGTCATGACCGGCCACGACGCCCGCCGCGAGGGCATCGGCGGCGAGGTCGTGGCGCGGGTGTGGTGAGCGCTCGATGAGCCGCATCGGCCGCAAGCCCATCCCCGTCCCCGCCGGCGTCAACGTCGCGATCGAGCCCGAGCGCGTGACCGTCAACGGCCCGAAGGGCGAGCTCTCGGAGCGCATCCACCGCGACATCACCGTCGAGCAGGACGGCGACCAGCTCGTCGTCAAGCGCCCGACCGACCGCGGCGAGCACCGCGCCCTGCACGGGCTCACGCGCTCGCTCGTGGCCAACATGGTCGAGGGCGTCACGGCCGGCTACGAGAAGCGCCTGGAGATCCAGGGCGTCGGCTATCGCGCGCAGCTGAAGGGCAAGAACCTCGAGCTGGCGCTCGGCTACTCGCATCCGGTGCCGATCGAGGCGCCGGCCGGGATCGAGTTCGAGGTTCCACAGCCGACGCGCATCGTCGTACGCGGCATCTCCAAGCAGCTCGTCGGCGAGACGGCCGCCAACATCCGCAAGCAGCGCAAGCCCGAGCCCTACAAGGGCAAGGGGATCCGCTACGAGGGCGAGTACGTCGCCCGCAAGGTCGGGAAGCGCGCATGACCGTCCTCACGCAGCCCGCGCGGCGCCTGCGCCGTCGCCGCCGCGTCCGCGCGAAGGTCACCGGAACCGCCGAGCGGCCGCGCATCTCCGTGTTCCGCTCGAATCGCGGCATCAGCGCCCAGCTGATCGACGATGCGCGCGGGCGCACGCTCGCCGCCGTCAACTGGACCGAGGCCGAGCTGCGCTCGCTCAAGGGCGGCGAGCAGGCCAAGCGCGCCGGCGAGCTGCTGGCGCGGCGCGCGCAGGAGGCCGGCGTCGAGCAGGCGGTCTTCGACCGCGGCGGCTACCGCTTCCACGGCCATGTCAAGGCGCTCGCCGACGGCGCGCGCGAAGCCGGGCTCACCTTCTAGCTGGCCTCGAACCCGGACCAACCGCTACCTTAGGACCCCATGGCCATCGACCGATCCGTATCCGGCGCCGGACTCGACCTGCAAGAGCGGGTGGTCGAGATCAACCGCGTCGCGAAGGTCGTCAAGGGCGGCCGGCGCTTCTCGTTCACCGCGCTGGTGGTCGTCGGCGACGAACGCGAGATCGTGGGCGTCGGCTACGGCAAGGCCAACGAGGTCCCGGTCGCGATCCAGAAGGGCGTCGAACGCGCGAAGAAGAACCTGATCCGCGTGCCGAAGCACGGCTCGACGATCACGCACCAGACGCTCGGGATCTTCGGCTCCGGCCGCGTGCTGCTGAAGCCCGCCTCGCCGGGCACCGGCGTGATCGCCGGCGGCGGCGTGCGCGCGGTGCTCGAGCTGGCGGGGATCCACGACATCCTCTCCAAGAGCCTCGGCACGCAGAACCCGATCAACCTCGTGAAGGCGACGATGGCCGGCCTCGAATCGCTGCGCCGCCCCGAGGAGGTCGCCGAGCTGCGCGGCCTGTCGGTCGACGCGGTGCTCGGGCTCGACCCGAACCGGAACGGCAGGGACGGCGCGCCCGAGGGCGAGGCCGAGCCGGCCGCTGAGGCCGAGGCGCCGACCGAAGCGGCGGCCGAGCCGGTGGAGGCCGAGGCGTGAGCACGCTCAAGATCACGCAGGTCAAGTCGCGCAACGGCTCCAACCAGCGCCAGCTCGACACGCTGCGCTCGATCGGCCTGCGCCGGATCGGGCACACGGTCGAGCAGTCGGACACGCCGCAGGTGCGCGGGATGGTCCACGCGGTGCGCCACCTCGTGAAGGTGGAAGAGGCATGAGCCCGGCTGCCAAGAAGGCCGAGGAGGCCGAGGCGCAGGAGCGCATCGGCCTGCACAACCTCAAGCCGGCGCCCGGCTCGCGCCGGCCGCGCAAGCGCGTCGGCCGCGGCGAGGGCTCGGGCACCGGCAAGACGTCGGGCCGCGGCCAGAAGGGCTACGGCTCGCGCTCGGGCGCCAAGGACCGTGCGCGCTTCGAGGGCGGCCAGATGCCGATCCACATGCGGATGCGCAAGCTGCGCGGCCCGCACATGAAGAAGTCGATGCCGTTCGAGCCGTTCCGCACGCACACGCAGCCGGTCAACCTGCTCGACCTCGAGGCGCGCTTCGACGCCGGCGCCGAGGTCACGCTCGAGACGCTGCGCGCGAAGGGGCTCGCGACGCGCAAGGGCGTGCCGGTCAAGGTGCTCGCGAAGGGCGAGCTGAGCAAGCCGCTCACCGTCCACGCTCACGCCTTCAGCGCCGCCGCGCGCGAGCGCATCGAAGCCGCCGGCGGGACCTGCCGGGAGCTGGACGCGTAAGGGGGACGCGCGGTGCTGTCGACGATCCTCAGCGCCTTCACCGTCGCGGACATCCGCAAGAAGCTCGCGTTCACCGCGCTGCTGCTCGGGCTCTACCGGCTCGGGGCGCACATACCGGCGCCGGGCGTCAACTCCGCCGCCGTCGCGGCGATCCAGAAGAACTTCGCCGGCGGCGGGGTGCTGAACTTCCTCAACCTCTTCTCCGGCGGCGGGCTCTCGCGGATCGCGCTGTTCGCGCTCGGGATCATGCCGTACATCACGGCCTCGATCATCATGCAGCTGCTCACAGTCGTCGTGCCGTCGCTCGAGAAGCTGCAGAAGGAGGGCGAGATCGGCACGCAGCGCATCACGCAGTACACGCGCTACCTGACGGTCGGGCTCGCCGGCGCGCAGTCGATCGCCTACGTGTTCCTGTTCCGCTCGTTCGAGCAGCAGGCCGGCACCTCGGTCGTGCAGAACTTCACGCTCGCCAAGCTGGTCCTGATCGCCGTCTCGCTGACGGCCGGCTGCATGCTCGTGATGTGGATGGGCGAGCTGATCACCCAGCGCGGGATCGGCAACGGCATCTCGCTGATGATCTTCGCCTCGATCGTCACGCGCCTCCCGCAGGGCGTGCGCGCGTGGTGGACGAGCCCGGACCCCGTCTTCAAGGTGATGATGCCGTTCCTGGCGCTCGGCGTGATCGCCGCGATCGTGTTCGTGCAGGAGGGCCAGCGGCGCATCCCGGTGCAGTACGCGCGGCGCGTGATCGGCCAGCGCATGACGCAGGGGGGGCAGACCTACCTGCCGCTGCGCGTGAACATGGCCGGCGTCATACCGGTCATCTTCGCCGCCAGCCTGATGGCCTTCCCGCCGACGGTCGGCCAGCTCATCAACCAGCCGTGGGCGCACAGCGTCGCGAACTTCTTCAGCCCGGCCAAGACGCCGTACCTGATCGGCGAGACGCTGCTCATCATCGCCTTCACCTACTTCTACACGGCGGTCACGTTCAACCCGGTCGAGCAGGCCGACAACCTCAGACGCTACGGCGGCTTCATCCCGGGCGTGCGACCAGGGCGGCCCACGGCCGAGTTCCTCGACCGCATCCTCGCGCGCCTGACGTTCCCCGGGGCGCTGTTCCTCGCCGCCGTCGCCGCGTTGCCGACGCTGCTCATCAACTCGACGAACAACAACAGCTTCTTCTTCGGCGGCACGTCGATCCTGATCGTGATCGCGGTCGCGCTCGACACGATGAAGCAGCTCGAGGCGCAGCTGCTGATGCGCAACTACGAGGGCTTCCTGAAGTAGCGCCGGGCGTGGCCGCGCGCCTGCGGCGTGCGCCGCGCTTCTAGTACCTTCCGTCGCGTGAGCGAGCTGAACCTCATCCTCTTCGGCCCTCCCGGGGCGGGGAAGGGCACGCAGGCCGCGCGCCTGCAGGACGACTTCCGCCTCGCGTACGTCGCGACGGGCGACATCCTGCGCGCCGCCGTCAAGGACGGCACGGAGCTGGGCAGGCAGGCCAAGCGCTACATGGACGCGGGCGAGCTCGTGCCCGACGAGCTCGTCGTCGACCTGATCGTCGACCGCATCGGCGCCGAGGACTGCAAGGACGGCTTCATCCTCGACGGCTTCCCGCGCAACCGCGCGCAGGCCGACGCGCTCGGCGCGGCGTTCGACGCGCTCGGGCGCCAGATCACCGCCGTGCTGCTGATCGACGTGCCCGACGACGACGTCGTGCGGCGCATCTCGGGCCGGCGCGTGAGCGTCAAGACCGGGCGCCCGTACCACATCGAGACCGACCCGCCCAAGCACGAGGGCCGCTGCGACGTCGACGGCTCGAGACTGATCCAGCGCGACGACGACAAGCCCGAGGTCGTCCGCAAGCGCCTCGAGGTCTACCACGCCGAGACCGAGCCGCTGATCTCCTACTACGACGAGCGCGGCCTGCTGCGCCGCGTCGACGGCACGCGCAGCCCGACCGAGGTGCACGACCACGTGCGCGCGGTGCTCGCGACGCTGCGCCTCGAAGAGAAGCTGTGATCGTCACGAAGACCCCCGAGCAGATCGAGCGGATGGCGGCCGCCGGCTCGATCCTCGTGCGCACGCTCGACCTGATCGCCGGCAAGATCCGCCCGGGCGTCACGACCGCGGAGCTTGACGCTGCCGCCGAGCGCTTCATCCGCTCGCAGGGGGCGGAGCCGGCGTTCAAGGGCTACCGCGGCTTCCCCGCCTCGATCTGCGCCTCGCCGAACTCGATGGTCGTGCACGGGATCCCCGGTCCGTACGAGCTGCAGCGGGGCGACATCCTGTCGGTCGACGTCGGCGTCGTGCTCGACGGCTGGGTCGCCGACGCGGCGCGCACGTTCCCGGTCGGGCCGGTCTCGGCGCTGGCGCGCAAGCTGCTGGAGACGACCGAGGCCGCGCTGATGGCGGCGGTCTTGCGCTGCGCGGCCGGCAACCGCCTCGGCGACGTCTCGCACGCGGTCCAGCAGCGCGTCGAAGCCGACGGCTTCTCGATCGTGCGCTCGCTCGTCGGCCACGGCATCGGGCGCGACATGCACGAGGACCCGCAGGTGCCGAACTTCGGCACGCCCGGACGCGGCCCGCGCCTGGAAGAGGGGATGGTGCTCGCGATCGAGCCGATGGTCGCGGCGGGGCGCCACCAGGTGCGAATGGCCGACGACCACTGGGCGATCTACACGCAGGACGGCTCGCTCGCGGCCCATTTCGAGTTCACCGTCGCGATCACCGCGCAGGGGCCGCGGATCCTGACCCCGTGGCACGAGCAGGGCTCCCGCGCCGCCGCCTGACGCGCCACGGCTTGACCGCGCACGAGCGCTGCGGTTTGGTAGCATCCCTCGTCGCGCTCGAGCCGTCCGGTTTTGCGTGCGCAACAGTCCTCGACGTGGTAGCGGCGGCCGTCCCGGCAGCCAGAGCCGAGTCGATCGGAATCAGCCGAAAGGGATCATGAAGGTACGACCGTCGGTCAAGCCGATGTGCGAAAAGTGCAAGATCATCCGCCGCCACGGTCGCGTGCTCGTCATCTGCTCGAATCCGCGCCACAAGCAGCGCCAGGGCTAGGTCGAACGCATGGCTCGCATCGCAGGCATCAACATCCCGCTCAACAAGCGCGTCGAGGTCGGCCTCACGTACATCTACGGGATCGGCCGCTCGACCTCGAACAAGCTGCTCGCCGAGGCGTCGGTCTCGCCCGACACGTACGTAAGAGACCTCACCGAGGACGAGGTCTCCAAGCTGCGCGACCTCGTCGACCAGCAGGTCGTCGTCGAGGGCGACCTGCGCCGCGAGCGCTCCCAGAACGTCAAGCGCCTGATGGAGATCGGCTGCTACCGCGGCCTGCGCCACCGCCGCGGCCTGCCCGTGCGCGGGCAGAACACGAAGACCAACGCGCGCACGCGCAAGGGCCCCAAGCGCATGCAGGTGGCCGGCAAGAAGAAGGCGGGGAAGAAGTAGGTGAGCCCCGCTCCGAAGCGCCCCCAGCGCGGCCGCCGCAAGGTCCGCAAGAACATCCCGGTCGGCCAGGCCCACATCAAGACCAGCTTCAACAACACGATCGTCTCGCTGACCGACCGCGAGGGCAACGTGATCGCGTGGGAGTCGGCCGGCGGCGCCGGCTTCAAGGGCTCGCGCAAGTCGACGCCCTTCGCCGCCCAGGTCACGGCCGACGCGGCCGCCCGCAAGGGCATCGAGCACGGCCTGCAGAAGGTCGAGGTGTTCGTCAAGGGCCCGGGCTCCGGCCGCGAGACGGCGATCCGCTCGCTGCAGGCGGCGGGGCTCGAGGTCACGGGCGTGCGCGACGTCACGCCGCAGGCGCACAACGGCTGCCGGCCGCGCAAGCGGCGGCGGGTGTAGGGGAGAGGCAGGGGCATGGCGAGAGACACGAGTCCGCAGTGCAAGCAGTGCCGCCGCGAGGGGCAGAAGCTGTTCCTCAAGGGCGAGCGCTGCCTGACCGACAAGTGCGGCGTCGAGCGGCGCTCCTACCCGCCCGGCGACCACGGCCGCGGGCGCCAGAAGCAGAGCGAGTACCGCATCCAGCTGCGCGAGAAGCAGAAGGCGCGCCGCTACTACGGCGTGCTCGAGCGCCAGTTCCGCGCCTACTACGAGAAGGCCTCGCGCCAGCCCGGGATCACCGGCGAGAACCTGCTGCGGATGCTGGAGTGCCGCTTCGACAACGTGCTCGTGCGGCTCGGCTTCGCCGCCTCGCGGCGGCAGGCGCGCCAGCTGATCCGTCACGGCCACTGGACTGTCAACGGCCGTCGCGTCGACATCCCCAGCTACCAGCTGCGGGACGGCGACGTGATCGCCGTCAAGGCCTCGAGCGGCGCGGCGCAGGTGATCCGCGACGCGACCGAGCTGACCGGCCAGGTGCCGGCCTGGTTGCAGGCCGACCACGACGCGCTCACGGCGAAGGTGCTGCGCAAGCCCGAGCGGCGCGAGATCGCCGCTCCGGTGCAGGAGCAGCTGATCGTCGAGCTCTACTCGAAGTAACCGGCGGCTTCCGCGCCGCCGGCCGCAGCGACGAGGCGACGCTCCCATGACCGCCCGCGGCGGGCGGCGCTCATGACACGACGACGTTAGGACCGACCCCGATGCTCGATTTCCAAGTCCCCCGAATCACCACCGAGACCGTCGAGGAGAACCGCGGCTCCTTCACGATCGAGCCGCTCGATCGTGGGTTCGGCTACACGTTCGGCAACTCGCTGCGGCGCGTGCTGCTGAGCTCGCTGGCCGGCGCCGCCGTCACGAGCGTGCGCATCGAGGGCGTCGCGCACGAGTTCTCGACGATCCCCGGCGTCAAGGAGGACGTGACCGACATCGTCCTCAACCTCAAGGGCGTCGTCTGCCGGATGCACTCCGACGCGACCGAGATCGAGGCGCCGCTGGTCGTCACCGGCCCCGGCGAGATCACCGCGAAGGACATCGACCTGCCGTCCGGCGTGGAGATCCTCAACCCCGACGCGCACATCGCGACGCTCGAGAAGAAGACCAAGCTCGAGGTCTACCTGACGATCGGGCGCGGGCGCGGCTACCGCCCCGCGGAGGAGAACAAGTCGGCCGACCAGCCGATCGGCGTGATCCCGATCGACTCGATCTTCTCGCCCGTGCGGCGCGTCGCCTACGCCGTCGAGCAGGCGCGCGTCGGCCAGAAGACCGACTTCGACAAGCTCACGCTCGACATCGAGACCGACGGCTCGATCGACCCGCACGCCGCGCTGCGCGAGGCGGCCGAGATCCTCATCTCGCAGCTGGCGATCTTCACCGACGCCGACCGCGTCATCGAGCTGCGCGACACCGGCGGCCTCGGCGCGCTCGAGCAGAGCCTCGTCGGGAGCGTCGGCGGCGTCGGCGGCGTGCCCGGTGTCGGCGGTCCCGGTGGCGCCGCGGGCCGGCCGGCGAACGCGATGGACGACATCCTGATCGAGGAGCTGGAGCTGGGCGTGCGCTCGTACAACTGCCTCAAGCGCGCGGGCATCCAGACCGTCGGCGACCTGATCTCGAAGACCGAGAACGAGCTCAACGCGATCCCCAACTTCGGCAAGAAGTCGATCGACGAGGTGATCGAGACGCTCGAGGGGCGCGGCCTGCACCTGCGCCAGGACTGACGAGTCCCTATCCTTCTCCTGCCCATGCGCCACCAACGCAATCGCTACCAGCTCTCGCGCAGCGCCTCGCACCGCAAGGCGCTGCTCGCGAACCTCTGCAAGGAGGTGATCGCGCACGAGCGCATCAAGACGACCGAGACGAAGGCGAAGGCCGTCAAGCCGGAGCTGGAGAAGCTCATCACCCTCGCCAAGCGGGGCGACCTGCACGCGCGCCGGCAGGCGCTGTCAGCGCTCGGGCAGGACAAGTCCTCGGTCTACAAGCTGTTCGAGGAGATCGCACCGCGCTACAGCGGGCGACCCGGCGGCTACGCGCGCATCCTCAAGCTCGGCCCGCGCCGCTCGGACGCGACCGAGATGGTGTTCCTCGAGTTGGTGTAGGCGGCCCGCGCCGTCGGGGCGGCCACGCCCAGACGATGACGGGCACCACGAAGCTCCTCTTGGAGTACGACGGGCGCGAGTTTGCCGGCTGGGCGCGGCAGCCGCGCCGGCGCACCGTGCAGGGGGAGCTGGAGCAGGCGCTCGCGACGCTGCTGCGGGCCGACGCGGTGGCGCTGACGGTCGCGGGGCGCACCGACGCGGGCGTCCACGCGTGGGGCCAGGTCGCCAGCTACGACGGCCCGCCGGTCGAGCCGCGCGCGCTCAACGCGCTGCTGCCCGAGGACGTCGCCGTGCTCGCCGCCGAGGCGGTCGCGCCCGGCTTCAGCGCGCGCCATGACGCCACCAGCCGAGCCTACTGCTACCGCGTGCTCGCGCGCCGCGAGCGCAGCGCGCACGAGCGCGGGCGGGCGCTCTGGTGGCCGCGCCGACTCGACCGCGCCGCATTGCGCGCCTGCGCCGCGCTGCTGCCCGGCACGCACGACTTCACCGCCTTCACCCCGACCGAGACAGACCACGTCCGCTTCGAGCGCGACGTGCGCTGCGCCGTCTGGCGCGACGAGGGCGCGATCATGTCGTTCTGGATCGAGGCCGACGCCTTCCTGCGCGCCATGAACCGCGTGCTCGTCGCGACGATGCTCGAGGTCGCCGGCGGCCGGCGCGAGCTGGACGACTTCGCCGCGCTGCTGGACGGCGCGCCGCGCTCGCGCGCGGGCGCGACCGCCCCGCCGCACGGGCTCTACCTCGTGGGAGTCGGCTACGACGGCCGGGCGGTGCTCGGATGACACCGCCTCGCGGCGCCCGACGCCACCCACGATGCTCGCCCACCAACGGCTTTCGCCGTCGGTGCCGCCCACTACGTCTGCGCTCGCGGGCGGCGTCGGGCATCCACGATCCGGCGCCACCGAGCACCGCCCGGGACGCGGCTACCATCCAGGCGCGCGCATGAAGGTCCTGCTCACCAACGACGACGGCATCGAGGCGGAGGGCCTGCAGGCGCTGCGCCGCGCGCTGGCCGAGCTGCCGGGGATCGAGCTGGCGGTCGTCGCGCCCGACGGCAACCGCTCCGCGACCGCGCGCTCGATCACGACGCGTCGGCCCCTGTGGGTCGAGGAGGTCGACTTCGGCGACGGCAGCGTCGGCTACGCGACCGACGGGACGCCGGTCGACTGCGTGCGGCTGTCGCACCTCGGGCTGATCGAGGGCTTCTACCCCGACCTCGTCGTCTCCGGCATCAACCACGGGCTCAACCTCGGCGACGACATCACCTACTCGGGCACCGTCGCGGCCGCGTTCGAGGCGCTGCTGCTGGAGATGCCGGGGATCGCGGTCTCCCAGCAGTCGAGCGCGCAGGAGCTCGACTTCCGCCTCGGCGCGGGCTTCGACTTCGCCCCCGGCGCGGCGTTCGCCGCGCGGCTCGTGGCCGAGCTGGAGTCGATCCCGCTCGCGCCGGGCACGCTGCTGAACGTCAACGTGCCAGGCGGCGAGATCGACGGTGTCGAGGTCACCCGCCTGGGCAAGCGCATCTACGAGGACGTGCTCGAGCTGCAGGACCAGGTCCACCCGCGCCGGCGGCTGTTCCGCATCTACGGCGACGCGGGCGGGCTGGTGGACGAGCAGGGCACCGACATCGCGGCCGTCGCCGACGGCCGCATCGCCGTGACGCCGATCCACTTCGACCTGACCGACCGCGAGGGGCTGAGCGCGCTCGCCCGGCACGACCTCGCCCGCCTGATCGCGCCCGCGGCGCGCGAGCTGGAGTGAGCGCCGAGGCGCCCCCGAAGGTCGTCGAGCGGGCCGCCGAGCTGCGCCGCGAGCTGACCGAGCACGGCTATCGCTACTACGTGCTCGACGACCCGGCCGTCACCGACGACGTCTACGACGCGCTGCTCGACGAGCTGCGCGCGATCGAGGCGGCGCACCCCGAGCTGGTCACGCCCGACTCGCCGACCCAGCGCGTCGGCGGCGAGCCGGTCTCGGAGCTGACGAAGGTCACGCACCTGCAGCCGATGTACTCGCTCGCCAACGCGCGCAGCGAGGAGGAGCTGACGGCGTGGGTCGAGCGCATGCGCGCCCATCTGGCGCGCGAAGGGATCGAGGACCCCGACTTCGCCTACGTCGTCGAGCCGAAGGTCGACGGGCTCGCGATCTCGCTGCTGTACGAGGACGGCGTGCTCGTGCGCGGCGCGACGCGCGGCAACGGCGAGATCGGCGAGGACGTGACGCACAACCTGCGCACGATTGGCCAGATCCCCCTCCACATCGAGGAAGCGCCGGCGCGGATCGAGGTGCGCGGCGAGATCTATATGTCGCTCGCCGACTTCGAGGCGCTCAACGTGCGCCGCGCCGAGCAGGGCTTCTCGACGTTCATGAACCCGCGCAACTCGGCGGCGGGCACGATCCGCCAGCTCGACCCGAAGCTCGCGCGCGACCGGCCGCTGTCGATGTGGAGCTACGGCGTCGGCGTGACCGACGGGCTGCAGCTGGACGGCCATTGGGACGCGCTCGAATGGCTGCGCGCGCACGGCTTCCGCGTCAATCCCGACATCGTGCGACTGGCGGCGACCGAGGACGTGCTGGCGCGCTGCAAGGCGTGGGAGGAGCGCCGCGGCGCGCTCGACTTCGAGATCGACGGCGTCGTCGTGAAGGTCGACGACTTCGAGCTGCAGCGGCGCCTGGGCGTCGTCGGCCGCGACCCGCGCTGGGCGATCGCGTGGAAGTTCCCGCCCACGACGGCGATCACGAAGCTGCACGCCGTGCAGTGGAACGTCGGCAAGTTCGGCACGCTGCACCCGTTCGCCGAGCTCGAGCCGGTGCACGTCGGCGGCGTCACGGTCAAGCTCGCGACGCTGCACAACGAGGAGGACCTGGAGCGCAAGGACGTGCGTCCCGGCGACGACGTGATCGTGCTGCGCGCCGGGGACGTGATCCCGCAGGTCGTCTCGCCCGCGCCGCACGTCGTCGAGCGCACCGACCGCGCCCCGGTGCCGCGCCCGCCCGATCGCTGCCCGGTCTGCGACACGCCGACGGTCAAGGACGAAGGCGTCTTCACGCGCTGCCCCAACCGCGACTGCGACGGCCGCCGCTGGCAGCTGCTGACCCACTTCGTCTCGCGCGGGGCGATGGACGTCGACGGGATCGGCGAGAAGCAGGTCACGGCGCTGATGCAGCACGAGCTCGTGCGCACCGCCGGCGACTTCTACCGCCTCACCGAAGAGCAGCTCGTGGCGCTCGACCGCTTCGCCGAAGTCTCGGCGCGCAACGCGATCGCGGCGATCGAGGCGTCGAAGGGGCGGCCGTTCGGGCGCGTGCTGTTCGCGCTCGGGATCGAGGGCGTCGGCTCGGTCACGGGCCGCGCGCTCGCGCAGCGCTTCCGCACGATCGACGCGCTGCTGGCCGCCGCGCCGGAGGCGATCGCCGAGACCCCCGGGATCGGCCCGATCGTCGGCCAGCTGATCCACGACCAACTGGCTGACGAGCAGATGCGCGCGCTGATCGACGATCTGCGCGGGCTCGGCTTGCGCCTGGAGGAGGAGGGCCCGCCGCCGGGCGAGGGCCCGCTGGCCGGCAAGGCGATCGTGCTGACCGGCACGCTGCCGACGCTCACCCGCGAGCAGGCGACCGAGCGGGTCCTCGCCGCCGGCGGCCGGGTCACGACGTCGGTGTCGAAGAAGACCGACTACGTCGTCGCCGGCGACAGCCCCGGCTCGAAGCTCGAGAAGGCCGAGCGGCTCGGCGTCCCCGTGCTCGACGAGACCGGGCTCATGGAGCTGCTCGCGCCAGCGTGATCGCGAGGGCGTCCTCGGCCTTCTTCGCGCGCGGCGTGAAGACGTGGTTCTCGATGAACGCGAACGCGAGCAGGTGGCCGTTCGCGGCGCGGCAGTAGCCGGCGAGCGCGGAGACGTTCGAGAGCGTGCCGGTCTTGGCGTCGCAGCGGTCCTGCGCGGCCGTGCGGCGCATCCGCAGCGCGAGCGTGCCGGTGCGCCCGGCGACCGGCAGCGCCGCGCGCAGGGTCGCATCGGCGCGCAGCGCGGCCAGCAGCGCGACGACCTGGCGCGGGCTCGTGCGGTCGGCGCGCGAGAGGCCCGAGCCGTCGGCGATCGTGGGGTGGATCCCGAGCCGCGCGATCGTCGCGCGCACGACCGCGACACCCGCGGCCGAGCTGCCGGCGCCGCCGAGGCGCGCGCCGAGCAGCTTCAGCAGCAGCTCGGCGATGAAGTTGTCCGACGGCACGAGCGTCAGGCGCGCGAGCGTCGCGAGCGGCGGCGAGGAGACGGTCGCCAGCGGCTGCGCGCCCGGCGGCGCGGCGCCCTCGCCGCTGCGCCCGCCGACGTGCACCTGCGCGTGCCGCAGCGCGGCCGCGAGCTGCTGGGCGGCGACGAGCGCCGGGCGCGCCGACGGCGGCCGGTGGGACTTGGCCGGCAGACCGCGGTCGAACAGCAGGCCGCCGAGCGGTCCGCCGAGGTCGGTCACGTCGAGCGCGTCGCCGGTCGCGGGCGGCCCGCGCAGGCGGTCGAGCAGCGATTCGTCGCCCAGCACGCGCCCGGTGACGGAGGCGATCCCGGCCGCCTGCAACTGTGCGACGAGCTGATCGACCGTCGGGCCGGCGACGCCGTAGGCGCTCGGCGCGAAGCCGGCGGCGCCGAACGTCGGGTCGCCGCCGCCGTGCAGGTAGAGATCGCCCTGCCAGGTGCCCGCGTCGTCGAGCGTCCCGGCGCCGAGCACCGTCGTGTCGAGCGTCGCGGCGGGGCCGAGGCGCAGCAGCGCGGTCGCGGTCGTGTAGAGCTTCTCGACGGAAGCCGGGTTGCGCCCGATCGTCGCGCGCACCGACGCGAGCGCGCGTCCGGTCGTCGTGTCGAGCACGTAGGCGCCGGACACGCCGCCGGCGCGCGCGAGCTGGCGCGCGACCGCGGCCTGGAGCGATTGCGCGCCCGCCGGCGCGGCCCCCAGCACGAGCACGAGCACGCCGAGCAGCGCGGCGAGCGACGGTCCCGGACGACGCAGCACGTCTCTCACAACAGCGTATGAGCCCGGGAGTAGCGGCGGGAACGTCCAGGCGCAGGCGTACAATCCGTAAGCAGGATGGGCAAGGTCGTCAGCCTCGAGGAGTCGGCGAAGGAGCGGGCCAAGCCCGCGAGATCCTCGCAGGCGCGGCGCTCGCGGACGCGCGCCACCAAGCGCCCGTCGAAGACCGCGCTCGTGCTCGGCGGCGGCGGCTTCACCGGCGCCGTCTACGAGATCGGCGCCCTGCGCGCGCTCGACCTGCTGTCGGTCAACCGCTCGGTCTGCGACTTCGACGTCTACGTCGGCACGAGTGCCGGCTCGTTCGTCGCCTCGATGGTCGCCAACGGCGTCACGCCCGAGGAGATGATGCGCGTCCTCGACCGCCAGGCGCCGGTCCCGTTTCCCGAGATCGCGCTCGGGACGCTGCTGAGCTTCAACGTGCGCGAGCTGGCGACGAAGGCCGCGCTGTTTCCGTGGCGGATGGCGAAGCTGGCGCGCACGCTCGTCGCGCACGTCGGCCAGGTCTCCGCGCTCGACGTCGTGCTCGGCCTCGCCGAGGGGCTTCCGGCAGGCTTGTACTCCGGCAGCGGGATCGAGAGCTACGTGCGCCGCGTGCTGGATCACCCCGAGCGCACCGACGACTTCCGCCGGCTGGAGCGGGCGCTCTACATCACCGCGACCGACCTCGACAGCTGCGAACGCGTCGTGTTCGGCGGCGACGGCTTCGACGACGTGCCGATCTCAACCGCCGTGCGCGCCTCGACCGCGCTGCCGATGGTCTACGAGCCGGTCAGGGTCGGCGACCGCGAGCTGGTCGACGGCGGGATCCTGTCGACCACGAACCTCGATCTCGCGGTTGAGGCCGGCGCCAAGCTCGTCGTCGTCGTCAATCCGCTCGTGCCCTACGTCAACGAGGCCCACCAGCTCAACCCGCTGCACCCGCGCGTCTCCGACATGGGCTTCGCGCGGATCGGCTACCAGACGTTCAAGCTGATGACGTACCGACGTTTGCACGAGATCCGCGAGCGCTGGGAGCAGCGCTATCCCGGCGTCGACATCGTGCTGATCGAGCCCGACGCGAGCGACGAGCTGATGTTCCGCACGAGCGTGATGGACTACGGCTCGCGCGTGCAGATCGCCAGCCATGGCTTCCGCTCCGTGACCGTCAGACTCGCGCAGGACTACGAGCGCCTCAAGGCGCTCGCCGCGCGCCACGGGATCGAGATCTCCGCGACGCGCGTGCGCAAGGTCGTGCGCCACTTCGAGAGCGAGCCCGAGCAGACCACGCGCTGGCGCAAGATCCTCGAGCAGACGACCGGATCGCTGCTGCGCCAGTCGGCGTCGGACTGAGCGGCGGCGGCGTCAGACCGCCGTCTCGAGCGCCGCGAGCAGCCGGTCGGTCGCGGCCTCGTCCTGGATCGTCGCGCGGACGTGCTCGTCGTCGCCGACGACCGTGCCGGACATCACGAGCACGCCGCGGCGGCGCAGCCGCTCGGTCAGCTCGGCGGCGGACAGGCCGCGGGCGCGCAGCCACACGACGTTCGCCTCGCTCGGCGCCGCGTCGACCGACAGCTCGTGCAGCGCGTCGAGCAGCCGCGCGCGCTCCGCCAGCACGCCCGCGCGGCGCGCGACGAGCTGCGGCTCGCACACTCTCAGCGCCTCCAGCGCGCCGATCTGCACCGGCAGCCCCACGCCGAGCGGCGGCGCCAGGCGCTCGAGCAGCGGCTCGGAGCCGGGGCCGCCGAGCACGTAGCCGCAGCGCAGGCCCGCGAGCCCGTAGATCTTCGAGAACGTGCGGAAGACCAGCAGGCGCGGGTGCTCGTCGAGCAGCCCCAACGTCGTCGTCATGCCGCCCGTGCGCTCGTGCGAGACGAACTCGACGAGCGCCTCGTCGAGCAGCAGCGAGACGTGCTCGGGCAACCCGTCCAGCAGCTCGTCGAGCGCCTGCACCGGCAGGTGTGCGCCCGTCGGGTCGTTCGGATTGCACAGCACGATCGCGCGCGTGCGCGGCCCGGCCGCCTCGAGCAGCGCGGCGACGTCGTGGCCGCCCGCCAGCGGCACGGCGCGCGCGCCGGCGCGCTGGGCCATCACCGGGTACAGGCCGTAGGACGGCCACGGCGTCAGCAGCTCGTCCTCGGGGCCAAGCAGCTCCTGCGCGGCCGCCGTCAGCAGCTGCGCCGCGCCGTGGCCGACCGCGACGCGGCCGGGCTCGACGCCGCTGCGCCGCCCGAGCTCGCGGCGCAGCTCCTCCGCGGTCGGGTCGGGCTGGCTCATCAGCGCGCCGCGGGCCGCGAACGTGATCGCGTTGATGACGTCCGGGTGCGGCAGCTCGTGCCAGGTCGTGCGGGACAGGTCGAGCACCTCCACGCGCGCGAGCGCCAGGCGCCGGCGCTCGGCGGCGCGCTCGCGCAGCTCCTCGGTGACCTCTTCCTCGCTCATGCCGGCGAACTGCCGGTAGTAGTCGAGCGGGCCCATGGCGGAACGCCCTATCCGCCGCCGGTGAACTGCTTGACGCTCACGCCGGCCAGCTCCGCGCCGCTGAAGACGAGGAACCAGATCGTGAAGATCGGCACGCCCACCATGCAGCAGAGCATGAAGATGCGCCCGATGACCCCCTGGCGCTGGTCGTGGCCGGCCGCGCGGCGCACGAGCACCCACGCGCCGTCGAGGCGCTTGAGCGCCATCAGGCCGAGCAGCAGCCCCGCGATCAGCGTCGTGAACGCGGCCAGCAGGCCGACGCCGACGCTGCCGGACAGCCACTGGCTGCGCCCGCCGATCCACAGGCAGGCGACCGGCAGCGGCCCCCAGAAGCTGAGGTTGACGACCACCATCAGGCCCAGCAGCGCCGCGGCGATCGCGGCGTCGCGCCGTCTCGTGCGGGCGTCGCCGCGCGGCGGCGGCGTGCGGTAGCGAACCGGCCGGGTGCCGGGCCGGCGGGTGAGGAACATGCCCCCCGTGTCGGTCGGGTCGGTGCGCATCGTCCTAGTCAGCGTAGAGCGCGTCGAGCACGTCGGCGTACTTCTCGTCGACGACGTTGCGCTTGACCTTGAGCGTCGGCGTCAGCTCGCCCGTCTCCTGCGCGAGGTCGTGGTCGAGGATCGCGAACTTCTTGACCTGCTCGACCGGCGCGTACTTCTCGTTCGCCGCGTCGAGCGCGGCCTGGATCAGCGCGCGCACCTCCGGATGGCCGGCAAGCGCGGGCAGCTCCGTCGGCAGGCCCTTCTCCGTCGCCCACGGGACGATCTCCTCGGCGTCGAGCGTGACGAGCATGACCGGGTAGGGACGGCGGTCGCCGTGCATGACCGCCTGGGAGACCCAGCGGCACTGCTTCATGTCGTTCTCGAGGTTCGCGGGCGTGAGGTTCTTGCCGCCGGCGGTGATGATGATGTCCTTCTTGCGGCCCGTGATCGAGAGGTAGCCGTCCTCGTCGAGCGTGCCGATGTCGCCGGTGTGCAGCCAGCCGTCCTTGACCGCGCCGAAGCTGGCGTCGGCGTTGTTGTGGTAGCCGGCGAAGATGTTCTCGCCCTTGATGAGGACCTCGCCGTCGTCGGCGATCTTCAGCTCGATGCCGGGGAACGGGCGCCCGACCGTGCCGAACTTGTGCTCCTCCAGTGTCTGGAAGGTCGCGGCGGTCGCCGTCTCGGTCATCCCCCAGCCCTCGAACACCGGCACGCCGCAGGCGTAGAAGAACTCGAGGATCTCCTTCGCGATCGGCGCGGCGCCGGAGACGGCCTGGCGCATGCGCCCGCCGAAAGCGGCGCGCACGTTGGAGAACAGCTGCGCCTCGGCCTGCTCGAACGGGCCCTTCAGCTCCTCCGGGATCGGCTGGCCGGCGAGCTCGAGGTCGCGCACCCGCATGCCGACCTCGACCGCCCTGCGCAGCTGGTCGGCCGGGGCGTTGGCCGTGACGAGCGTGTAGATCTTCTCAAAGATGCGCGGGACCGACGGGAAGTTCGTCGGCTTGACCTCGCTCAGCTCGACGATGATCTGCTGCGGGTCGTTGCTCCAGTAGGCGAGCGTCGCGCCGACGTCGAACGACAGCAGCTGGATCAGCAGCGCAAACGAGTGCGCGAGGGGCAGGTACAGGTAGGTGACCTCGTCGTCGCCGACGATCCGCGTCGACTCGGCCATCGTCAGGATCGCGCGGTAGTTGCCGTGCGTCAGCACGCAGCCCTTCGGCGGCCCGGTCGTGCCGGACGTGTACATGAAGGTGAAGGGATCCTCGGGCTTGACGGCGTTGCGGCGGCGCTCCAGCTCGGTGGGGTCGCCGGCGCGGCCGCGCTCGCGCAGCGCGTCGAGCGTGATCGCGTCGCCGAGGTCGGCCGGGTGGGCGGGATCCGCGTCGGCCCCCGGGTCGATCACGATCACGTGCTCGAGCGCGGGCAGGCTCGCGCGCACCTCGGCGATCTTCGCCACCTGCGAGGGGTCCTCGCAGAAGATCGCGCGGGCACCGGAGTCGCCGGCCACCCACGCGCACTCCTCCGGCGAGTTGGTCGGGTAGATCGACACGACGACGGCGCCGGTCTGGGTCGCGCCGAAGTCGCAGTAGGTCCACTCGGGGCGGGTGCGGCAGAGGATGGAGACGCGGTCGCCCGGCTGGATCCCGAGGTCGAGCAGCCCGAGGCCGATCTCCTCGGCGATCGTGGCGACCTCGCCGCAGGTGACGTCCTGCCAGGCGCCGTCGCGCTTGGAGCGGACGGCGATGTGGTCGGGGTTGCGCGCGGCCGCCAGCGGCAGCAGGTCGGCGATCGTCTTCGAGCCGGTCGACGGGTCGACGGCGCTCGGGGCGCTGGCCTCCATCGGTGGTTCTCCTCGGATCTTCCGGTCGGAATGCGAGGAGACGAAGTCTACGGGTGCGCGATGGTTCGCGCGCCGCGTTTGGCTGCTCGGCCAGTGGCGGCCCGGACGGGCTGCGACATCGCGCGCCCTGGGGGAGATCCTTCTCCCCCAGGGCGCGGGTGCGGCGTTTGCGCGCGGTCCGTCGCGCGGTGCGAGCGGCTAGCGGAATTCCAACGCGATTTCGTTGGTGATCGTTATCGCGTTGTTGCCGCCCGCGCTCGGCAGGCCGAGCTTGAGGTCGACGAGCAGGTTGTTGGCTTCGAGCAGCCCGCCGCATTCGGTCGCGCCCGGGATCGAGAAGCTGTTTTCGACGTCGATCCCGCCACGATCGAACAGTATCGGCGGCGTGAATTCGATCGTCCCGAATCTGCCGGTGATGGGTCTGTTCGGCGGCGGCGGAGCGGTGGTGCCCGAGATCAGGTTGAGCCGGATCGGGTGGCTGTTCGAGCCGATGTGGCAGTTTCTGCCGAGCAGCGGGTTCGAAAGTCTGACCTTGAGCGGCAGGCTGATGGCCTGTTCGCCGGTATTGATGTGGATTTCCGACGGCGAGCCGGCGAGCTCGGCGGTCGCAAGGACCTTTTCGAATTCGAACGGAAGTTCGAAGCCGAGCAGGCCGCCCGGGACTCTGACGGGTTCGGCTATGAAGCCGTTGGTGCCTCTCGCCGGGATGAATCTGAGGGGCGCTTCGATTTCTTCCACCAGGCCGCCGCGGATCTCGAGCGAGTGGTCGAGTGGCACTCTGAAGCCCTTTATTTCGAATAGCCCTGCGGTGGACTGGATGTCCACGCATCCAGAGTGTCCGGCCGGCAGCTGTTCGGTCGGGCATCCCGTGAAGTTCGGGAACGCCGCGGCGGCGACCCCTCCCATTCCGCACCACGCGGCGATCCCCGAGACGATGCCCGCGATGAGGAGACGAGTACGCAATCTCATGGCAGAACCTCTTCCTTTCCGCGCGCCGGCTTGGGCGCGCACGGTTGGACAGGCGGCCGGCCAGGTTGACTCGGGCAGGCCGCGTCACGCGGTCGACGACCGCGTGAGATCACACATCGCGTCCGGCGCGCATGTGCGCTCGAACGTTCCTCCCGACGGAACCGGCGCGAGGTTCCCCCGGCGCGGTCGCGGCATCGCCGCGCTGCGCCAGCCCACACCAATTTTCATCCGTCTGATCTACCCTAGGAAAGTGTGACAGGCATTGCAACCTGCCTCTGTGGCGCACAGAAGCTCGCCGTCTACGCCAAAGTGGCGCAGACGCCGCCGGCCCGCTAGGTTCAGCCGGGCGCGCTCGGCTATCCGACCGCGGCGATCCGCGACGATGCGGGCGGCGAGGCGCTGCTTTGTCCGAGGCTGGAGAGGAACAGGGTCTTGTCGATCCTGCCCTGGAAGATCGGGACGCCCATCTCGACGCACTTGCTGATCACGTCGCGCCGTCCAAGCCCGGCCTCGCGTGCGAGCTCGGTGGGCGTCAGGTGAATGGCCATCGGATCCGACCTCCTCTGTGGGACCGCAGTTCCGCGTACTGCTCTTATACCCCGCCGCGCGGACGCGCTCAATGCCCTGGCGGCGATCGGTGCGCAGAAATAGCGAGGTCTGGGGAGGGGCTGCGAGCGCGTCAGACCGGGTTTGGGATCTCCGCGAACACGTGCGCGACGCTGAAGCGCTCGGCGACCAGCTCGCCGATGCGGCGGATCCCGAACGTCTCGGTCGCGTAGTGGCCGGCGGCGACGAAGTGGATCCCGCCCTCGCGCGCGTCGGCCATCGCCCACTCGGCGGGCTCGCCGGTCACGAACGCGTCGAGCCCGGCGGCGATCGCCTCGTGCAGGGAACCTGCGCCGCCGCCGGAGACGATCCCGAGCGCGCGGACGCGCTCGGGGCCGCCGGCGAAGACGAGCGGCTCGCGGCTGGTGAGCCGGCCGACGCGCGCGAACAGCTCCTGTGCAGGGACGCCGGGGTCCGGGAAGCGCGCGATCACCCCGACGTCGGCCCCCTTGGCGGCAAACGCCGGCTCGTGGGACCGCGCCCCGAGTCCCTGCGCGATCAGCGCGTTGTTGCCGAGCTGCGGGTGCGCGTCGAGCGGGAGGTGGTAGGCGGCGAGCCCGATGTCGTGCGCGAGCAGGAGCTTGAGGCGTGCGGCCTGGGCGGGCGTGACGCGGCGCGGCTGCGCGTCCCACAGGATCCCGTGGTGTGCGAGCACGAGCTGCGCCGGTTGCGCGGCCGCGCGCTCGAACAGCTCCAGGTGTGCGGAGACGCCGGTGAGGACGGTTTCGACCGTGTCGCCGCCGGGGACCTGGAGGCCGTTCGGCCCGTAGTCGCCGAAGCGCTCGATCTCGAGCAGCTTGTCGAGGAAGGCGACGATGTCGGCGGCGCGGGCGGGCATGGCGGCTGGCGCCGGACCGTACCAGCGACCGCGCCTGTGGAATACTGGACACCGCATCGGGGCGTGGCGCAGCCTGGTAGCGCGCACCGTTCGGGTCGGTGAGGTCCCCGGTTCAAATCCGGGCGCCCCGATAAGAGGCCCCCCAGAGAGAGGTCATTTGTGGGGGTCTTTGGGTACTGGCAAACCCGCAGCGTGTCAGCGCGGCGTGAACCGCGTGTGAGGTGTAGCCGGCCGGCGCCTGAGTCGGCTCGGCGGGCGTAGAGGCGGGCGGACATGAACGGCACGGGTCGCGATCGGGCCGAAGGAGCGGTTGTCCTCGGACGCGCCGCGGTTGTCGAACAGCGCGGCGGGACGTCAGTCGCGATCCAGCCGCACGCTTGCGAAGCCCAGGACGGATGAAAGCGTGTCGTAGTGGGCGTCGAGGTGCAGCACGCCGAAGCCGCGTTCCGCGGCGGCTGCCGCGATCAGGTAGTCGGCCGCGGGCAGTCGGCGGCTGCCGCGCAGATCGCGCGACGCGCCGACCGCCGCCGCGCACGCGGAGGCCGTCACGGGGGCTTGAGGCAGCGCTGCGAGCGCGCGATCGAGCTTGGCGAAGCTGTCCTCGTCGAGCGCGCCCGTGAGGATCTCGAGTGCGGCGACCGGGCAGCTCGCGATCAGTCCGGCGGCGAGCGTCGCCTTCCAGCGCCCGACGACGTCGGGTTCGCGCTGGCGTACCCAGGCGGAGGTGTCGAGGACCAGTGGAACGCCGGGGCCGTACGGGGTCACGGCAGGCGCTCGTCGCGCCCGGCCAGCTGGCTGCTCACGGTGCCGAAGTCGTGCGGGTGCGCGCCGTCGGCGATCGCAAGCAGATGCGACAGCGCGTCCTGGGTCTGGAGGCGGTCCGCGCGAATCGCGTCAGCGCCGCGGATTGCCAGGTCGCGGACCAGCCGCGAACGGCTCGCCGGCGCTGGATCGACCGCCGCGAGCGCATCGGAGAGCTCGTCGTCGATCGTGACTTGGACACGAGGCTTCGTCGTGGGCACAGCGAGGAAGTGTACCACCTTCGCGGTGCACTCCGACGTGCAGCAGCGAACCGACGCAAGCGGGCGCTCCGCCCCACTGTCCCAGACCTGCAGCGGCCGTCACGCTTGCGCGGTGGCATATGACGACATGCCGCCCAAGCACGCAGATCCACACACCTGCAATTGCAACCGGGCCGCGACCGAGACCAGGGCCCGCTGTTCGGAGTCGCTGGAACTCGCGCTGCTCGCGATTCGCAGGGATTCATGAATCGGCGCCCTCGGCTGTTGCTCCGTTGCGGTCGCGGACGCTAACGTAGCCGAGCAGTGGGCACCGGTCGCGGGTACCTATTGCAGGTGACGGCGTGGCGGCGGTTTGGCTTCGGCGCCGTTGGCAATCTCATCGTCTACGACGATCGCTTCGTGCTGGCCGCGGCCCCAGACTGGGACCGCCTCAATCCGCTGGCGGGACGCTCGCGCTATGAGCGTCTCGCGCAGGAGCAGGTGGCGCTGCCTCCTGAGGTTCTGATGGCACGCAACTCGCGCAACTGGACGGTCCGTTTCGAGGACGTGTCAAGCGCACGCTGCGTTGAAACCACCGGCAGTAGCGCGCAGAGCAGCGGCGATTCGGTCTTGGACGTGGTCCTGGACGTTGCCGCGGCCGCCAGCGATGTCTTGGACCGCGAGCGCGTGCTCACGCTCGTCCTGGCCGAGACCAAGACGCGCTACCCGCGGATCCGGGGCACGTGGGGCGAGCCAGAGCTCGAGCTGCTCAAGTCCGTGCTCGGCGGCAAGCTAGTGCAGTAGCGGCGCGGCTGGAGTCGCACCGTTCATTGGGTCATCACGAGCAGCGCCGCGGCGCAGGTCACGGGTTCGGCGTGCGGCAAAGGCCACAGCAGCGCCTCGTCCACCGGCGCGAGGAGGTCGAGTGTTGCGGCGCGAAGCTGCGGGCGGACCGTCGCCGCGTCATCGAGGCTGTTGAAGCGCGCGACCTTCATGCCGGCATCGCGCAAGCGCAGCTCGACATCCTCGCGGATCTACCGTTCAGTGCCTTCGCCATACGGCTGTTCGCGATGGCATACACCTGGGTTCCGGCCGCGTGAACCCTGGGCCGGTTCCCCGGATCTCGATTGCAGTCGCATTTCAGCCGGCCGAAAAGCCCGCAACCACCGCGGTTTGAACCGTCCGCCCCGATTGCAAGGAACCCCTGTTAATCGCGGGGGTTCTTGTCGTTCTTGGGGCCTCCGTGGTTCCATGTGGGATCTGGGTGCCTCAATCGCTTGGGCCCCTGGAGCGGCTTCGGGGGCAACGTCGAGGAGTCCGAGCGAGCGTTATGGGCGACTCTATCCGCGCAGCGTATTGCCCCCGAGCTAGAGCAGGTAGATCGGTCGCCGGTCGCGGCCTACACTTCTCCGGGCATGGCACCGCGAACCCGCACTGTCCACGTCAGTTCTGATGCGTACGACCGCCTCGTGCAGGAGGCGGAGCGTCGCGGCGTGGCGCCGGATGCGCTGGCGGACGAGCTGGTGAAGGCGGACCTTGCTCCCACAGGGTTCGACCTCGAGCAGACGTTGGCCGATCTCGCTGACATCCGGAGCCGGTTGCGTACTGGCGGTCTGGATGCGGTCGCGGTGGTGCGCGAGGGCCGCGACGAGCTCGAGCGGCGCAGCAGCCTTTGAAAGTTGTCGTCGACGCGAACGTCGCCGTGTCGCTCGTGCTCGATCCGGCGAGAGCTATGGTGATCGCTGAGCATTGGCGAGCGTGGGAAGAAGCGAAGGCAACGCTGCATGCTCCCTCGCTGTTTCGCTATGAGGTTGCCAGTGCACTGCCGCGCGGGATCGTCGCCGGAGAGCTGACCCGGCCGATGCCGACTTGGCCTGGGATCGGATCGTGCAGATGCCGATCGTGCTGCACGAGCTGACCGAAGGACCCGCGGCCATCACGATCGCTCGTCAGCTTCGACGGCACAGCGCGTACGACGCGTCGTACGTGGCGCTTGCTCAGGGGCTCGATACCGAGGTCTGGACGCTGGACGGCCCGCTTGCCCGTAACGCCGCGGGACGCGATCTTCCCGTGCGGTTGATCGAAATTGCGCCGGCGCGGGGAGGCTGAGGGGCGCGCGCGCCTCAATACGGTCGTTCGCGGTCGGCGGCGAGCAGCCGGTCGGTCGTCCCTGCGGGGTGCCGGGTCGCGGTAGCGAGATGGGCGTCGATCTTCGCGGGAAGGTCTCTCTGGGCGATGACGCGCTCGGCGCGCTCCAACGCGGCGGTGCGCAGGAAGGCCGAGATCGACTGACAAGCGAGCGCGGCGCCGATGGCGATGCGTGCGCGCTGTTCCGAGGTCACGCGCGCCGTGATGCGTTCCGTGTAGGCCACGCCTTCGCAGCGTGGACGCCAGCGGCTGATCGCGTCGCAGGCCGCTGCATCCCTCGTGGTTCCACGGTGGTTCCATTCTGAGCGCATCCGAGGGAATCTCAGGACACCTCAGACCACCGAATAGCAGCGAAAGCGCCTGTCAGAAGCACCACGGATGCGTTCAAATCCGGGCGTCCCGATTGCAATGAACCTCTGCTAATCGCGGGGTTCTTGTCGTTCTGACGGCCTCCGTGGTTCCAATAGGGTTCCTTTTCTGCATGCTTCGGCGTGCTTTTCGGGGGCGCGAGGTCTGGTTCCTGGCCTTGCCCGTTGCTGTGCGGGGATGGTCCTTGTAGCGTGCTGAGGCATCAGGCATAGGTGGCCCCGGCGGCGTTGACGCGCCCCGGGGCCTGGCACCGAAGGAGTTCGCTTCGATGCGGTACGGATTGTTCCCGAGCTTCGGCCGGGATACCAGGCATGGGCAGGCGGTCGGACATGCTGCCGGCTGATCTCGACCCGGCCGCGCTGGTCGCGCTGGGCGGCGCGATGCGCGAGCTGCGTGCGCGGTGGCGTTTGTCGCAGGAGGTGCTCGGGGCGCACGGCGATCTGCATCGCAACTACGCCGGCGCGGTCGAGCGCGGCGAGGTCAACCCGACGTTTCGCGTGCTGCTCAAGCTCGAACGCGGGCTCGGCGTGCCGCTCTCGGAGCTGATCGATCTCTTCGAGACCCATCGGGGGACGTCGCCTGACTTGATGCTTGCGCCGCCGGCACCGTCGCGCCGACAGGTCGGCGAGCGCGAGGCAGTCGACTCCCTACCGTGCCCGGCCGGCGCGGGCGGGGTTGGCTGCGGCTCAGCGGGCGGGCGCCCTGTGTCCCCCTGGCGACGCGCCCGCTGAGCCTCTCGGTTGGTCGAGGTCGGCTCACCGCGCGGTCTCGCGGGCGACACGGGTCGTTAGGGTCCCGCTCGCCCATGACCTCCCGCGAAACCGACCGGCCGCCTGAACGCGAGATCGTGCTGACGCCGAACGCATGGGCGCATATCTGCCGTCGGCATCCCGAGCTGGCCGCGTTCCGCGACGACATCCTGCGCGCCGCCGACGCCCCGAGGTCACCATGCGTGACGACCGCCACGCGGCGCGCTGGCGGTTCTATCGCGCCGATGCAGGTCCGAGTCGGTGGCTTGCCGTTGTCGTAGACTTCGCCGAGGATCCGGCGCGGATCGTGACCGCTCACGGCTTCCGCAAGGAGCATCCGCGATGACCGTTCACATCGGCCCGTACGAGTTCGACGACGTCGACTACGACGCCGAGAGCGACGTGCTCTACCTCTCGGTCGGTAAGCCGCAGCCGGCTGCCGACTCCGAGGAGACGCCCGAGGGCCACATCGTCCGCTACGACGAGCACGACCGCGTGATCGGCGTGACGATCGTCGGCGCCCGCGACCTCCTCGGCCAGGACGACGACGTGTCGCTCACCCTCCCGCGCCGATCGGTCACCGCCGACCCGCGCGAGCTTGCCGCGGCGCTCGCGGCCTGACGCCACCGACCAACTCGGAGGCGTCCGAGCGCGGGCATCGGACCTGCAGCGGGTAGCTTCCTGGCTGTGCAGGAGAAGCGAGCTGTTGGCGATCAACGTCGTCTGCTTGTCCCGAAGATCAGATGCGCAACGTGCTCCGGCGCATGGACGGCATCGAAGCTCGCGAGCGCGCCGAGCGCAAGCGCCGCGCCGAGCAGGGCTACGGCGACGACTGATGGGCGGTCGGTCGGCGGAGCGATGTCGCGTAAGCGTGCAAGTGCGTAATTGCGTAGTTGTAGACGTGCGGGGCCGTACCGCCTACTACTCGGTCGCATGGTCGCCTCGGGTCATGGGCCGCCGGTGTCGCGTTCGGGTCGTCCCCTCGATCGCACGTGCGCGTACACGTTTGTTGACGAGGGCGCCGCGAGGGCCTGCACTAGCCTGGTGGTCGCGTCGTTGCACTTGCGTGTCGTTCTGCGCGCCGCAGGCCCGATCGTGCGAGGCGACGGGATCGTCGGCTGGGCCGGCGTTTCCGCGCCTGGCGCAGAGCTGACATCTCTCGGTGTTGCCGTCGGCCTCGTCGCGTTGCCCCTCGGGCGCGGTGGTGATCGATGACCGCGACGTCCGCGACTCGCGACGCCCCCGTCGTTCCGCTTCTGTCCCGCGTCGTGGTGGCGGGTTCCGACGGGACGGGGGTGGCGGACCGTGCAGGTGTACCGATACGACCAAGTTGGGTGTATGCTGTCTCCGTGGTCAAGCGCACGAACATCAATCTCGATCTGGACCTGGTCGAGCAGGCGGCGCATGAGCTCGGCACCCGTCGCACGACGGACACTGTCCATGAGGCGCTTCGAGATGTCGTCGCCCGTGCACGGCGGGTACGCCTCGCGCGGCGCGACTTCGCTGACCTGACGCCCGATGCCCTGGAGCAGATGCGCCGGCCGGCAGGTCGCAGCGCTTGACTGAGCTGGCCGATACCAGCGCGTGGGTGTGGTCGCGCCGGCGTGGTCATCGCGAGCTTCGCCACGCATTCGACGTCGCTCTCGTCGACGGCGAGATCGCGACCTGCGACATGGTTCGTCTCGAGCTGCTCTACAGCGCTCGCAACGCCAGCGAGTTCGGCGAGCTTCGTGACGAGTTGGCGGCGCTGCCCGATTGCCCGGTCGGCAGGGAGCAGTGGGATCGCGCGCTCTGGGTCTACGAGCAGCTTGCCGCCCGGGGGGGAGCCCATCAGCGCTCGGTCAAGCACCCGGACCTCCTCATCGCCGCTGCGGCGGAAGCGGCGGGCTTGACTGTCCTGCACTACGACGAGGACTTTGACCGCATCGCGGAGATCACCGGCCAGCCAACGCGCTGGCTCGCCGACCGGGGCGTTCTGTGACTCGCCTCGACCTCTGGCGCCCGGGTCGGCATTGAGGCGCGTCTGGTGCGGATCGAGCGCGGATCGGCGATTGCGCATCGATTGCAACCAGCCGCAATCGCCGTTGTGCCGGGAACTTGAACCGTTCGCCCCGATTGAGGCTCTCCTATAGAGAGGTCGTTTTCGGGTCTCTCTGGGTACATGCCGCGTCGGCGGTCGGACCGCCGCGCGTTGGCGTGTAGCACGATCTGCGCTACAGTGCGTGCGTGTCTGCACGTTCCCTTCACGTCCGTCTCGATGAGAGCGCTTCTGCTGCGCTCGACGTGGTTCGTGCCGGTGGCTTGAGCGATTCCGAGGCGGTGCGGACGGCGTTGCGGGAGGCGGCGGCGCGACGGCGGGTGCGCTCGTCGATCGTGGAGGAGGTCCGGCGCCTCGGTGCCGATGCGGATGATCGCGAGGAGATGCGCGTGGTCCGGGAGCAGATGGCGGAGCTTGCTCCGCCGTTGCCGTGAGCGATGGTCCGCGGCGAGGTCTTCCGGCTGCCCGCGCCGCGTCAGGTGCGGGGGCATGAGCAGCGCGGTGCGCGCTATGCGGTCGTGGTTCAGGCAGACGAGTTTCTGGGGCTGAGCACGGTCCTCGTCTCGCCGACGTCGACGAGTGCGCGCGCGGCGAGTTTCCGTCCGGTGGTGGAGATCGGCGGGGAAGAGACGCGGGTGCTCGCTGAGCAGACGACCGTTGTCGACCTCCAGCGGCTCGGGCCGTCGGCTGGGCGTCTCGATGCGGTTGAGATACGTGCCGTGGACGAGGCGCTCAGCCTCCTGCTGGGGCTCTGAACGCCAGCAAGTCCCAGGTCAGGCTTCAAGGAGCCGCCGGAAGGCTCCCTCCATCATTGCGGCGCGGCTGCGCGCGGGCGGTGGTCGGCGGCGATGAAGTGGCTGGCCGACCCAGAGCGAGAAGCCAAGCAGGCAGCGGTCGTCGACATCGGCTTTGTCGGCGCAGAAGGGCACTGAAGAGCACTGCGAGCGGGCAACACAAAGCGCCCCTGCGGATGCCGAGCCCCGCCTGCGCGTGAGCACCCGTTGGGTGTCATAAGGCCCCTTATGAGGCGTCTCCGGGTGGCGACGCAAGTCGCAGCTTTCGTCATCTGGGAAACATTGGTGGATGATGCCCGTCGCGGCCCTCAGTGCTCCGGTCGCCGTAGTTGTGGGTGCCATTGCCGGCGGGATATTTCAATCCGGGCGCCCCAACTCCGGCCCTCGTGGGCGATCAGTCAGCGTGTCATCGAGGCCGCTGGTTGCTATGGCCACTGTAGCCCGAGCGCGGCGGCGGCAGTGCTGAGCTTCATGACGAGGCGATGCTCGTCGTTTGGCGTTGGCTGGAAGTCGTGTGCCCGGTAGAAGCCGGCGGCGTTGTCGTCGATCGCGTCGACGACGACGAGGCGTCCGCCCGCTGAGCGGGCTGCGTTGACGATGGTCGTGAGGGCGTAGGTCAGCAGGTCGGCGCCGAGCCCGTGGCCCTGGAGGTCTTCGCGAAGGGCGAGCTTTGCGAGCAGGATCGCGGGGATGCGCTGGGGTGCGCCGCGGCCGATCCGGCGAGGTGCCTCGTGGCGCTCCACGAGGTGGGGGGCGATCGCGAAGTAGCCGGAGACGGCGTTGGAAGTGTCATCGACCAGGAGGTAGGTCCTGGTCCCGTGGCGGGTCGCGGTGTGCGCATGCTCGCGCAGCCAGGCATCGAGCGCGGCGTGGCCGCAGGTGAAGGCGTCGATGTCGTAGCCGTCTGCGAACGGCTCGATGCGGTGGCTCACGCCACCTTGATGCGCTTGCGCTCTCGTGCTCTGCGAGCTGCGCGTGCGAGCCTCGGCGCCTGGTCGGGCTCGTCGAGCGAGGACAGCAGCCGGTCGAAGTAGTCGGCGGGCACGATCGTGGTTGCCCGTTCGGTGACGACGATGTCGGCCCGATCCAGTGCGGCGAGCACCACGAACGCGGACACCGACTCGCCAGCGAGAGCGGCGGCCTGCTCGATGCGCTTGCGCTCGGCTGAGGTCAATCGTGCTTCGAGTCGATTGGTCTTGGTCGCTGCCATGAAGGCTCCTTGTCCGTACAAGTGTACGGATCACACGAGCACCAGGCAAGGGCGATCCCATTGCGCAGCGGAACGCCTCAGAGATCCACGATGGATGCGTTCAAATCCGGGCGCCCCGATTGCTTCACGCCCCGCGAATCCCAGCGAAGAACGGCGAAAAGCACCACCGGATATGGGATTCGCGGGAGGGCGTTGCCCCTGTTCGCGGATGTTCGGTGGACGGGCGATTGCAGGACGGTTGCAGACAGACTCTGCATGAAGGCGCTGCGACGCCGCGCCAAGACCAGCGACGTACCGCCAGCCAGCGGCAAGACGGTTCGGTGTCTGGCTGTTCTGTGCTGGTCTCGTGCTGCGTGGGCGGGCACGAGTGGTGGCCGCAGCTCACGACGCGGCAGCCGGTCGGGAGATCGCACCCTCGTCGTGGGTGTCACAGACGCGCCGGGTTATCGAGGTCTGGAGCACCCCTTCGTGATGGTCCGGAAGGATGTAGTTCATGGGTGGGGTTGCGATCGTGGTGTTCTGCGACTTGGTCGACTCGACCGCCTTGCTGGCGCGTCTCGGCGACGATCGCATGGAGGAGGTACGCCGGATGCACGTCGCCGACGTGCGCGACGCGGTCGCGGCCGCAGGCGGCCGCGTGGTCAAGCTGCTCGGCGACGGCGCGATGGCGAGCTTCGACAGCGCCCTCGGCGCGCTGCGCGCCGCGGCGGCGATCCAGTCCGCGGTCGTGCGGCTCGATGGCGAGCATCACGGGCTCGGCATCGCGGCGCGCGTCGGGATCGCGGCTGGGGAGCCGATCGTCGACGGCGAGGACTTGCACGGGATGCCGGTGGTGATCGCGAGCCGTCTGTGCTCGGCGGCGGGCAGCGGGGAGGTGCTCGTGCAGGAGCTGGTGCGCGAGCTCGTGGCCTCGCGTGACGCGGTGGCGCTCGACGACGCGTGCGAGTTTGAGCTCAAGGGCGTGTCGGGAACGGTGCGGGCGTCGCGCCTGCGGTGGCGCGAGCTGGCGCCGGCTGCGGTCGCGGCGCCGATGCGCGCCCGCGGCGATCCTGCCTCTGCTCCGCGCGCCGGCCCGCCGCCGGGCGGCGTTCCGCTGCCGCGCATGCTCGCCGCGTTCGCCGGGGAGCCACTGATCGGCCGCGATCGCGAGATCGCGACGCTGCGCGAGACGACGGCGGCGCGGGCAGGGACGCGGGCAGTGCTCGTGCTCGGGGAGCCCGGGATCGGCAAGACGCGCCACGCGGCGGCGGCCGCCGCCGAGGCGCGCGAGCAGGGCGCCGTCGTGGTGATGGCGCGCTGCCCGCCCGACCCGGCGGTCGCATTCGAGCCGTGGGCTCGTGCGATCGGCGAGCTGGCGCTGGCAGGGGACGACGGCTGGCGCGATGCGCTCGCGCAGGCAGCTGGCGCAGAGCTCGCGGCGCTCGTGCCGGAGCTCGGAGGAACGAGCCCGGCACCGGTCGCCGAGACGGATGGCGGCCTCGTGGCCGCCGAGGGCGCGCGCTATCGCCTGCTGCGCGGGATCGGCGCGGCGCTGGCGTGGGGCGCTGGAGCAGCCCCTCTGTTCGTGGTGCTCGACGACGCGCACTGGTGCGATCCGGCCTCCGCGCAGGCGCTGCGACATCTGCTCGAGAGCGCATCTGTCGATGAGCTCGTGCTTGTCGTGACCGCCCGCGAGGGCGAGCTGGGTCGCGGTCACCCGGTCTCGCGGGTGCTGGCCGACCTGCGCCGCACGCGCGATCTGAGCGAGTTGCGCCTGACCGGCCTGGACGCGCATGGGCTCGCAGCGCTGGTGGGTCAGCGGGTGGGGCGAGCGATCACGCCGGGACTCGCGTCTCAGCTCCTCGCCCGGACCGCCGGCAACCCGTTCTTCGCGGCGGAGCTCGCGTGCGACCTCGACGAGCGCGGCGCGCTGGGTGACGACGACGCGCCCGGCGCGGCGCCGGCGCCCGACGCGGTCGCCGATCTTGTCGAGGAGCGACTCGCGCGCCTCGATGCGAGCGCAGAGCGCCTGCTCGTCGCCGTCGCCGCGATCGGCCCCTCCGCGCCGGTCGCGCTCGCCGGCCGGGTTGCGCAGCTCGACGAGGAGGAGGCGAAGCGGGCGGTGCAGGCGGCGCTGTCCGAGCGGCTCGTCGAGGAGGTCGCCGCCGCGCAGCCGACGGTCGCGTTCCCGCACACGCTCGTGCGCGAGGCGCTCGTGGCGCGCAGCGGCGGCGCCGCTCGCGCCAACCTGCATCTCGCGATCGCGACTGCGCTCGCTGAGGTCCCCGGCGCCGAGCCCAGCGAGCTGGCGCGCCACGCCGATCTCGCAGCCCCGGTGACCGGTCCGGAGCCCGCGATCGCGGCGCACCGTCGCGCCGGGGCGGCAGCCGCCGACCGCCACGACCACGAGCAGGCCGCGGCGCATCTGCGCAGTGCGCTCGCGCTCGTGCCCGAGCGCGATCCCGCGGCCCGCGCTCCGCTGCTGCTGGAGCTGGGCGAGCAGCAGCTGCTCGCCGCCGATCTCATGCGCGCCCGCCATGCCTTCCGCGCGGCGTGCGTCGCGGCGCGCGCGACCGGCGACGCCGTCACGCTCGCGCGCGCCGCGCTCAGCTTCGCGGGCGGCGACATCGGCTTCGGCTGGGAGACGGGTCTCGACGACGAGGCGTCCGTGCCGCTGCTTCAGGAGGGGCTCGACGCGCTCGGGGAGCGCGAGCCGCGCCTGGCGCTGCGCATGACCTTCCGGCTCGCCTATCTGCTCGTCTTCACGACCGACCACGAGACGGTGCACGCGCTCGCCGCGCGAGCGCATGCGCTTGGCGTGCGGCTCGGCGACGAGGAGGCGCTGGTCCTGGCGCGCTTCACGGAGCTGGTCGGACGATCCGTGCGCAGCCCTGACGCGTTCGGCCCGCACGCCATTGCAGGGCTCGTGGAGACGATGCTGGCACTGCGCGAGCCGGCGGAGCGCTGCGGCCGCGACGATCTGCTGTTCCGTGTCGTGATGTGGGAGTCGACCGTCCACTACGTGTGCGGGCGCCCAGCGGAATTCGACGAGGCGATCGAGCGCGCCGCGGAGATCGCCGCACGCCTGGGCAGTCCGCGCTTCGCCTGGGAGGTCGAGCTCGTCCGCGGTTATCAGCTGTTGGACCGCGGGGAGCGGGAGGCAGGCGAGGCGCTGGTGCGCAGCGCAGGCGCCAAGGTGCGGTTGCTGCGCCCGGACATTCACGTGATCGTCGAGCTGATCGGGCTGGCCCTGAGCGAGTGGCTCTACGAGGGGCGGATGGGCCCCCTCGTCGCCGCGTGTCGTGCACGGGAGGCGCTCGGGCGACTCCCATTCATCTCCGCGACGGTCGCGTCCGGTGCGGCGCTGACCGGCGATCACGAGGGCGCGCGCCGCAAGCTCACCGAGCTGCTCGCCGGCGACGGCGAGCAGCTGCGCCACCCCGACGTGCACATGCCCGCGGCCGTCGGGCACGTCGCGCTCGCCGCGACGACGATCGGTGAGCGGGCCGTCGTCCCGCGGCTGCGCGCGATGCTCGAGCCGCTGCGTCCGGTTCTGCTCCAGGCCGCGCCGATGATGATGCTCGGGCAGCTGCCGGCGTGGCTCATCGGTCGTCTCGAGCTGACGGCGGGGCGTCCCGAGGCCGCGGCCGACGAGCTGCGCGCCGCGGTCGCGCGCGCCGACGCGATCGAGCTGCTCTGGATGCGCGGATGGGCACGTGTCGACCTGGCCGTCGCGCTTCACCGCAGCGATCGCCCCGAGCAGGCGCACGCGATGCTCGCCGAGGCCGAGGCGCTCGCCGACCGCTTCGGCCTCGGCTTGATCGCCGATCAGGCCGCGCTCGCCCGCGCCGAGCTGGAGGGTCGCGACCCACCGCGCGTGGAGCAGACCGTCGAGCGTCCACGCGTGCTGCGCGCCGTCGCCGCGCGCACCGGCCGGCGGACACTGGCGGCGATGGTGCGCGGACTCGACGACGTGGCGCTCGAGCGCCGCTTCGCCGACCCGCGCCGCCAGCGAGCCCTGCTGCGCGCCCAGGCGCGCGCCTTCCAGCCGGCTGAGGCCGCCGGCCTCTGCGTCGTCGTCGCGTACGAGCTGGATCCGATGGCGATCGAGACGCCGCCCGACGCGCCCTGGCGCTGGGCGATCGAGCTCGACGGGCCGGCCGGCCGCGCACGGCTGCTCGAGCCGGCACCGCTCGACGTCGTCGTGACGATTCACATCGGCCTCGCCGACTGGGTCCGCACGAGCGCCGGCATCCAGAGCCCGATGCAGGCGATGATCGCCGGCCGCTGCAGCGTCGAGGGCGACGTCGCCATCGCGGCGCGTCTCGAGTGGATGTTCGGCGTCCGGTAACCATTCGAAGCTCGGCGGCTCAGCCGTGCTTCGACGGCGGGATGTTCTGGTTCAGGTGGAACAGGTTGGTCGGGTCGTAGCGGTCCTTGAGCGCCCGCAGGCGGTCGCCCCGTAGGCGGCCCCGTACCCGCTCCGCTCCCTAGGCGGAGAGGAAGTTGATGTAGGCGCCGCCGGTCAGCGAGGGCTCGAGCTCGGCGTAGAGCCGCTGCGCCCAATCGACGTGGGTGTCGAGCCCACCGGCCGGGTCGTGGGTGGAGGCGATCGCGTTGAGCACGAACGGCGCCTGGCGCTCGCCGTAGGCGGTTTCATCCTCGCCGACCCTGGCGATGGCACCGCCGAAGTGCTGGATGTGGATCTCCGAGGACGGCGAGGTCGCGCTCTGGTGGTAGCTGGCCACGGTCTCGATCGGGGTAGAAGACCGGGCCGGCAGCGACGGTCGGACCGACCCGATGCAGGTCGAACTCGACGAGGTGACGACGCCGAAGTTGCCGCCGCCCCCGCGCAGGCCCCAGAAGAGGTCGGCGTTCTCGCTCGCGCTGGCGGTCAGCAGCTGGCCGTCGGCGGTGACGCGCACCCGCCTCTGACATCCCGGTCTCCGCTCGGAGTTCCGGACGTCACGCGGTGGGTGGCTTGGATCTCGGCGGCCGTCTGGAAGTCACCGCGCGCGAAGAGGGCGTGAGGGGCTTGACGGCGACGATCGTCCAGCCGTCCTGCGGTCTCAGCGCGCGGCGCGGGGCGGGATCGCCGATCGCCGATCCCGCCCCGCGGCCGCCCTCGGGATCCCGAGGGCGCTGTCGCGTCGCTGTCAGGTCAGAGCGTCACGAACACGCGTGAGAACGTGCCCGGGATTCCTTCGGTCACGCCATTCGTCGTGTCGGTGATCGCGACGTTGGTGTAGCTGACATCCGCGAGCACCAGTCGTTGGCCCGGGGGACAGCTGAAGCTGCCTGCGCTGGGTGGGTTGAGCGTGAGCGATTGGGAGATCGAGCCGTTCTTCCCGGAGCTGAACGTCCCGGTCGCGCTCACCGGTCCGGAGACCGTTTCCTTGTTCGTCGCCTGCGGGTGTTTGCCGCCGTTGTTGAAGCAGGCATAGGTCGCGGTGGCGTCAGCCGACGCTACGTACGTGATCAGCTGGTTGTCACCGAGTCCCGCCTCCTTGAAGCTCACGACCAGCTGGCCGGCATTGTTCGGCCCGCTCGCCGAGGCTCTGATGAAGTGCGGGCTCGCTGCCTGTGCTACCGCCGCGAACGCCAGAGTGGTGATCATCGCGGCGAGGATCGCTGCGACGCGTATCGATCGTGTCATGAGTGCTCCTCGTGATCGAGGTTCTCAGCGCTGGACCGGTCCGCGTGTGGCGGCCGCCAGCGCGGTTCGACTTCTGAAGGGTGCTACTGCTGCCCAGGCGGAGCGTGTCCGGCGGGGTTGGTCGCCGGCTGCTGCTCAAGGCCACCGCCCCTGCAGGTCGGCTGCTGCCCCGGGGGCGACTGGCCGCTGCTCGTCTCGCAGCTGGCCGGGGCGATCTTGGCGACGGCTCCGCCCGCCGGTGCGATTCCGAGAACGCCGATCGTCGCCGCGGCGGCGATCCATGCACCTCGCTTGCTGAGCATTCGCGAGACCTCCTGGTCGTTGCTCAATGGAAGGCCGGGATCCAATGGCCATTGACCCAGATCCGGTGTGTGCCCAACGAACCTCTCCGCAGAAACCGGCATGCAATGACCTGGCGTGCGTCCGCCATCGATGTCGGACCTGCCGATAACCCAGCACCCGGTCACGGATTTCTGTTCAAGACCCGCCTCCGCTGCGAATGCGCGACTCAGAGTCGAATCTCGATCCGGTGCGCCGCGTGGGTCGGAGCCCCATTGCTCCCGTCACCTCGGCTTCGGGCCGGCTTGGGACTGCCCCCCGCCTCGGATCGAGCGCCGATCGCGATTGCAGATCGATTGCAGGCGCACGCAGGCCGTCTGCGAACGGCTCGATGCGGTGCTCAGGCTGTCTTTGACCTGCCGGCGCTTTCGTGCGCTGCGCGAGGGTCGACACGTTGGGGGGGCGAGATCGTGGTCCGGATGTCCTCTGGGGTCTGTGCTCAACGTCATGACGCTGTTCGCGGTTGGTGGGGTGCTTGCTTGCGCGAGGGGGATCTGGACGCTCGTTGCGGGGTGGCGCTTCTCGCGCAGGGCGCAACAAGCAGGGGGAGTGGTGATCGGCGTCGTCGAGTGCCGAGACCGCGGCCGCTCCATGTGGTCAGGCGGAACCTGGGTGGACGGAGCGTGGACGGGCGGAAGTTTTGGGACGAGCATGCCGGTATCGATCTACTACCCCGTCGTGCGCTTCCGGGCGGCCGACGGGCGCGAGGTGGAGGCCCGAACGATGGTGGGCACGAGCTTCACGCGCGTACGCGAGGGGGATGTGGTGACGGTTCTCTATGACCCCAAGGATCCAACCCGTGCGCAGTTGGAGCGATCACGCGGGCTCGCGATCGTCCTTGGCATGGCGCAGTGCCTGCTCGGGGCCGGATTCTGCATCGCGGCCGTCCTGTTCTTGTCGTCTGGCAGCCTCGGCTCGTTCGGCGAATGATCCGCCGCGTGCCCATGGTCTCGCCCGTAGTATCCTTACATCGGCAAACAAGTAAGGAGCATGGTGGTGGACGCTGCAGCTCGCTTGACGTCGAAGGGCCAGGTCACGATTCCGAAGGTCGTGCGCGACGCGCTGGATCTTCACGACGGCGATGAGGTCGTCTTTCGCGTGCAGCGCAAGCGCGCGGTCGTGGCGAAGACGCCGGACTTCATCGATCTGTCCGGCTCGGTGGCAGTCCCGTCCGGTAAGCGTGGCACGGCATGGGATGACGTGTTGCGCCAGACCCGGCGTGCGCGTGCGGGGAAGCGGCACTGAGCGCGTTCCTCGACACGAACGTCCTCATCCGTCATCTGACCGGCGACCCGCCGCAGATGGCCGCGAAGGCGACGGCCGCGCTCGCTGACAGGGAGGGTCTGCTCCTGAGCGATCTCGTGCTCGCCGAGTGCGTCTGCGTGTTGGAGTCCTTCTACGAGGTCGAACGTCAGCGAGTCGCGGAGCTGATGCGTGCCGCGATCGCGCTACCGTCGATCGCGGTGCTGGACGCGCCGCTGCTTCTGCGAGCGCTCGAGATCTACGAGGTCGACGGGCTCGACTTCGCCGAGGCGTATCTCGTCGCCTGCGCTGAGGCGACTGGCGTGAGCGCCGTCATGTCGTTCGATCGTGCGATCGACCGTGTGCGAACGGTGCGGCGCATCGAGCCGTAGCGGTCGGCTCGGGGTGCCTGCTGAGGCGCTTAGCTAACCGGACCGTTGCTGCTCACGGCGCCGAAGTCGTGCGGGTGCGCGCCGTCGGCGATCGCGAGCAGATGCGAGAGCGCGTCCTGGGTCCGGAGGCGGGCCGCCAGCTGAGCGCGCCGCGATGGCGATAGGCGTCAGGGCGCGGATGAGCAGCCCGGCACCGAGTCCTTGGCCGTGGAGTCGTTCGTGGAGGGCGAGCTGTCGGCTGCGGTCGTACCACCTATGACTCGGGAGGTTGACGATGTCGTAGAGGTCCCGTGGTCGGTGCGGCGCGCGGACCGCGGTAGTGCTTGCGGTCTTCCGTGGAGCGGCCGGAGGCCGTGCGCGGAAGCGCGGCTCGATCGCAGGTCGAGCACGCGTCCCGGGCGCGACAGCCGCTTCACCAACGCGCGAGCCGCTGCCTCCGCGGATCGCGGTAGCCGGACACCCCGCAGCTTCCCGATGCCCTCACGGGGCGTTTCGCGGGACAATCGGGAGGAGCGCTTGCAAACCCACGTACGAGGAGGACTCACATGCGCTTACGTGCCGGCTTGATTATCGCGGCGGTGGCTGCAGCTGCAGCATTCGCGCTCGCCACGACGGCGTCGGCCAGACGCTTCTCTTTCAGCGACACGTCGTACTTAGAGCTCTGGTCTTCGCTCACCTTCGGAACGGAAGGAGGGACCTCGATCAGCTGCCCGGTCACGATCGGAGCGAGCTTCCACAGCAAGACGATGTCGAAGGTGAACGGGCTAATCGGCTACGTGTGGGAATCCCACGTGGCGACACCAAGCTGCACCGGCGGCAGATACAGATTCGACACCGAAACGCTGCCTTGGCACACGATATACTTAGGTTTTGAAGGTACGCTACCGAACATAACCAGTCTGTACATCAAATTCATCCACCTAACGTTCGATTGGGAAGCGGGCGGGGTGAGCTGCAGAACGGAAACGACGGCGACGGAACCGACCGTGACCGGCTTCGTCTTGGAAGCGGAAGGTGGAGGAGGCCGCGTCGCGAGAGCCTTGAGAGCGGTCGAAAGCGACACCATAGCCCTCAGAGGGAGCTTCCTCTGTGAACTTGCCGGGAGAGGCGCATTCGCGGGAACCGGCGAAGTGTTCGTGCAGAGAGTTCCTCCCACGACGCGCATAACGATACGCCTAGTGCAGTAGCGATTGGGGCGGGCGGTCCGGCGAGGACGGCCCGCCGACCAAGCCCGGCCGCTACCCTCGCGCCGTGACAGCGGCGTGAGGAACGGGAACGCGCTCCTCGCTCGGCCCTGGCGCCACGCCACCCGCGGGGCATGGGTGACAGTCAGGATCCGGGGGTATAGGCATCGGCGTGCAATGGACGCCGCGACGAGACGCGATCGCCCGCGAAAGGGTCACACGCCACGGCCTGGTGCGCGTCGCGCTCGTCCTCGTGACGGTCGCCGCAGTGGCCGCAGCGCTCTGCGGCGTCGTCGAGGCAGCGGTCTCCGCTTCACCGTTCCCGTCGCCTTCGACCGCCGTCGTCGCGGTGCCGCACGTCCGCATCCCGTCCGTATCGGCTCCCTCCGTGCCCATCCCCGTGGTCCCCTCGGCTCCGGCCCCGGGGGTCCCGGTGCCGCCCGTCCCGGTCCCTTCGACGCCGACGCCGAGCGTGCCCGCTCCGTCCGCGCCGACGCCGCCCGTCCCGGCCCCATCCGTCCCCACCCCCGCGGTGCAGGGCGCGCCGGCAGCCGGGTCGGGAGCGCGGCCAGCGACTTCGTCGCCGCCCTCGGACTCCGCCTCGCCTCGATCGCTGCCACAGGATGCCGGCGCCACCATCCGCGGGCGCGGAGCCCCGTCACGTGCCGGCTCGCGCGTCCGGCGCGCGGGCGGCGCAGGCAGCAGGGCCGCGATTCCGGCGATCGGGACGTCGCCGCAGGCGGTGCGCCGGGCTCTTCGCGAGCTTGGCGGATGCGTGTCGTCGCTGTCGACGGAGGCTCGATCGCTGCTGCGGCAGCGAGCCGGGGCAGGGCGCGCCGGGCCGCGATCGCTCGCCGCGCTGTCGGTCGGTCTGGGGATCTCGCGCGCAGCCGTGATCGGCCGCCTTCGCCGGGCGATCGGTGAGCTGCGCGCCGTGGCGCGGACCACCCGGTGCGCCGGGACCTCGATCCCCGCGAATCTTCTTCAGACGGGCAGCACGCTTCTCGGGAACGAGGGCGACGCGCCGACGGCAGGTCGCTCAGCCGTCCGCGGGGTCAGCGCGCACGGCGGGCCGTCACCGCAGCGAGGGAGCGCGCCGGGCTCGGAAGCCGCGCCTCCACCGGCCGCGGGAGGGGCCGGACCCCGAGACGAGCTGCTCATAGCGCTCCTGCTGCTGATGCTGGCGATCCTCGGAGTCGGTGGCCTTGCGTCTCGTCGCGTGGGCCCGTCCCGCAAGCCGCGGCGGCGCCGAACGGTGACGCCGCGCTTGTACTCGCTCGCGAGGCGGGCAGGCTTCCGCTACTCCCGCCCGCGCGATGCGCTCGTGCTGCGCGGCATCGGAGAGCGCTTCGGGCCGGTGCTCGTGCGCGAGCGCATCGCTCTCCCGCAGCCCGGTCGCGACCGAGCCGGGGTGAGCGCATCCGGGCGCGCTTCCGGAAACGAGCGCGAGGGCCATCAGGCGCGACGCCGCGCCGGGCGCCGTCCGTGACCGTCGGGTGCAGGGGAGCCCGCTGACCGACGGGGCGAGGACGCCGCTCGCGCGTCCGGCGCGTCCCGAGGCGGTGGGTCGCGAAACCGGGATCCCGGTGGCGACGCGCGTCTGCGTCAGCTCCCGGAAGTCAACTTTCTGGTATATACCCCTCGGATGCGCTCTCGGCTCTACAGACGACACCCTGGAGCGGGAGTGAGACCACTGCGCACGGCCGGGGCGATGACGATCGCGCGCGCTATCGCGATGCTCGCGTTGCTTGGCAGCGTGCTTGCGGCAGCGCCGGCGAGCGCCGGCACACGCGTCCATGGCCCGGCGAGGCCCGTGATCGAGATCGTCACGCCTGCCTTGAATGCCGGCGCCCGCGGAGCGCTCGACATCGACGCGCTGACCTCGCGAGCATGCCGGCTGTCGTTCTCGGGCCCGAGGCGTCAGCACCAGGGCCCTTTTGTCGTACATGCGAGGCACCGGCACATTCAGTGGACATGGCGTGTTCCCCGGCACGTGGCGGGGGGCCGCTGGAGCGCGGTTGTCGCATGTGCGAGGTCAAGCTCAGCACTGCGATCCGGGCGATCGGGACGAATAGTCGAACGATTGACGGTCCGTGGCTCGCACGGCAGCGGGCTGGGAATCGTGGCTGCAGGCTCACTGCACGTTGCCAGCACGTCGACCGTCCCAACCGGCCGAGCGGGAGCAGGCGGCGGCGAGGTCGTCGGGCTCGGCAGCGGCCACAACCTGTTCCCCCGCGGGCAATGCACCTACCACGCCTACGAGGACCGGCCTGACGTCTACGACTTCGCGGTCGCGCACGGAGTTCCCGTCGGTGGCGTCGCCAGCGGCGCGAGGTACGGCGGCATCCCCGACTACTGGTGGAACGCTTGGCGCTGGCTGTCGAACGCGCAGCGCGTAGGGATTCCCACCGGATCGAGCCCGGTCGCCGGTGCGCTCGTCGTGTTTCCCCGCGGCTACGGCGGCAGCGCTGTCGGACACATCGCCTATGTCGAGCGCGTGAACGCAGACGGTACGTATGTGGTTTCCGAGCGCAACTGGAACTACAACCCGAACATCACCATCCGCACCGTCCACTTCGGATACCCGGGCGTCGGGTTCATCTACGGTGGACCTGCCGGCAACGGGCCTGCGGCCCCGCCGACGACGCCGACGCCCACGCCGACGCCCACGCCGACACCGACGCCGACGCCACAGCCCCCAGCCCCGCCGCACCCGACGCCACCTGTCTCCTATGTCCACCATGTGCAGGAGACCTGTGCGGACGGCGCGTGCGGCCTGCATGAGCGGACCGGGCCCGGATACAGCAACTACGCAAGCGTCGGCACGGTCTACGACGGGCAGGAGGTCGACATCGTCTGCCAGACGCGGGGTGAGTTCGTAACACCAAACCATGGGACGGGTTCAGACGTGTGGGACAAGCTCACGAACGGCACCTACGTCACAGACGTCTACATCGATACATCGGGCATCGGCGGCAGCTTCTCTCCGCCGATCCCGCAATGCTGAGTTCGTCTGCGCTTGATTCGGCTCGCGCAGAAAGAGAGCCGAGCGTAGCGGCATCGTTTTCGTGGCCGACCGTGGCCTGTGGGAGAGGAGTCCGCGTCGCGTGCTGCCCAGGTCGCCGGACCGGGCGACCGATCGTGTGAGAACGATCGAGCGCGTCGCGCCCCAGGTCAATACGGCCGCTCGTGGTCGGCTCGTCCGCTCGGTCAGGCAGGAGGCGCGGCGGCTGCGTTGACGAGCGAGACGACGTCCTCCAGCGTCTGGACGTTCTTGAGACTGGTGCCGACCATCGACAGGTCGAGGTCGAGATGGCCTGCCAAGTCGACCAAGATCGCAACCAAGATGACTGAATCGATCCCAAGATCGTCCAGAAGCCGACTTGAAGCAGGCAGGTCGTCGTGAGCGCCCAGGTATTCACGAAACGTCTCAACGACGATCTCATCAAGCATGCTGCTCCTAGGCCCGCCCGACGGGACTCGAACCCGTATCCGCGACTTACTAGGCCGCTGCTCTTTAGGAGCCGTGGCTTCCCGCAGCCGGCTTCCGTGGTTTGTAAGCCGCCTGCCGGCGCAAGCCGAACAGGCTCGACTGGCTCTCACTTGAGCTGGCTAACGGACCCCAGCGCCCATTTACCGTTGAGCTACGGGCGGTCGCAGCCCGGATACTACCTGTCGTCGGATCGCCAACAAGCTTTGCGCCATGGAGCTCCTGGTGCGACAGTTCGCCGCAAACACACGTCGACTGAGGACGGCCCGATGGCGTTCGCGATCGCATGAGACCGAGGCCTCACGCGGACGACTGCCCCGCGAGCGTCAAGCTGGAGCTCGTGCTGCGGCTGCTCGGCGGCGCGTCGCTGGCGAGCCTCTCACGTGAGACAGGGCGGCCGCGCAAGCAGCTGTCGACGTGGCGCCGGCGCTTCCTGGAGGGCGGTCAGGCGCGCCTGGAAGGTCGCGCTGACGCTCCCGGGCTCGATGCGCTCCGCAGCGCCCACGAGGAGCTGACCGCGCGCGTCGCCGCGCTGGAGACAGAGAACCGGATGCTCGTGCGGCGCGCCTCGCTCGCGGGCGTCGCCCGCTCCGGCGTCGAGCCGCATCCGTACGGCTCGGACATCTACGCGCATGCCTCCGAGGAGCCGGGCGTGCAGCCGCTGTGGGTCGGCGAGTGGGGGACGTACGTGCTGGTGCGCGAGCGAGACGGCGGCGTGCGCCGGGCGACCGGCATGCGGCCGCTCACGGCGCTCGACCCCGGCGGTGACCTGAGCGCCGGCTTGGACACGCTGCGGCGCGCCGGCATCTCCTCGATCTCGCTGGTCACGGATCCGATGTGGAGCCCGGAGCCTTCGGTGCTCGAAGGGGCGTTTGCAGCGTGTCGCCCCTTCCGCACGTTCTACGTGGTCGACCGCGAGGCCGAGATCCACTTCCACAAGCGGCATCGCAACCGGCTCAACCAGGCGCTTCGCGTGTGCACGGCGGCGGAGCTTGCGCTCACCGAGCAGCTCCCGCGTTGGCACGAGCTGTATGCGCAGAACGTCGCGGCGCGCGAGATCGGGCAGCCGTTCTCGCCGGCGTACTTCGAGCGGATCGCCGCGCTGCCCTCGCTGCGCACGATCGCGGTGCTCGTCGACGACGAGATCGTGACGATGACGCTGTGGCTCCGGCACCACGACACGCTGTACTTCCACGAAGGCGCGTCGAGCTTCAAGGGCTATGAGAGCTCGGCAGGCTACGTCGCGTTCGCCCGGGCGATCGAGCATGCCGGGGCTTGTCGCTACCTCCTGCTCGGCGGATCGGGAGGCGCGCACGACGACCGGCTCGACGGCCTGGCGATGTTCCGGCGTGGCTTCTCGAACGCGTCTGCGCTCAGCTACGTCTGCAGCGCGATCCTGCACCGAGACGCGCGTCCGCGCGCTCGCGCACGAACGCTGCGATGACCCGCCGCAACCCCGTGGCGTCGCCCCGCCATACGCCGTGGCCGCAGCCGGCGAAGCGCTCGAGGCGCCCCAGCCCGGCAGGCAGGGCGTCCACGATCGTCTGCTGCTCGCTGACCGGCGTGATCGGGTCGTCCTCGCCGCCGATCACGAGCGTCGGGCAGCGGATGGCTGCAAGCTCGGAGCGCAAGTCGAACACGGCGCCCTCGCCGCTCGGTCGCTCGAAGAACGGCACCATCGCGTCATTGGCGATGGTCCGTGCGGACGACTGCGGGTCGGGCGTCTGGCGGTGGTAGAGCGGCCCGCAGACGCGGATGTATTCGGCGTAGGCCTCGGGCGTCCGCTCTTGGAAGGCGCGCTGCACCACCGCGCGTGCGCGGAGGCCGCCGCGGCGCTCGAACGCGTCCAAGACGCGTGCGCTGCGCTCCGGGTGAGCGGTTCCGCGCGCGGACGTGCTGATGAGGATCAGCTTCGCGGGATGCTCCGGGTAGCGGGTCGCGTAGGTCATCGCCACGTAGCCGCCGAACGAGACGCCCAGCACGATCGGGTCCACGATGCCCAGGGCGTCGATGAAGTCGCGGAGGTCCTGCGCCCACTGCGCGAGCGACCATCGCTCGGGATCGCTCCGGTCGCTGCGGCCGTGGCCGCGCTGGTCCAGGTAGATCAGCTGCGCGACGTTCGCGAGCGGTGCAAGCGGTGGCTTCAGCGTCGAATGGTCCAGGCCGGGGCCCCCGTGGAGGCAGATCAGCGTCGGCCGCTCGCGCATCGCCGACCCGTCGGGCACGAGCTGCGCTCCGTCGACGTCGAAGAACAGCCGGACGTCAGCGAGCTTCACGTACACGTCGGCCGTTGCCCAGCAGTCGCTCGATGTTCCCGTGCAGGATCAGCTCGCAGTCGGTCTCCGGGATGTCCGCGAGCGGGCCGTCGTCGGCGAGGATCTCCTCGACGAGCGTCCGCTGGTCGCCCTGCAGGCGGAACACCGGCCAGTCGGTCCCGAACAGCACCTTGTGGTTGATGCCGCGCGCCACCATGCTCCTGATCGGATCGCCCTGGACGCCGGCGGCGCCGGAGCTTTGGTACGCGCTGATGTCGAGGTAGACGTTGGGGCGGAAGCGGCACATCATCGTGCACTCCTCCACGAAGCTCACGCTCCCGTGGGCGAGGATGAAGTCCACCGTCGGGAACGCGTGCGCCGCGCGGTCGAGCTCGAACGGGTTGGTGGACGTGAAGCTCAGCGCCGGGGAGGTCGGTCCCACGTGCACGACGACCGGGACCTGGTGATGCGCGCACAGCTCGTAGCAGGGAAACAGCGCCGGGTCGCTCGGGCTGAACCCGCATGGGGGATAGACCTTGAAGCCCCCGAACCCGTACGAGACGAGCGACTCCTCGAGCAGCGCGAGGCCGTCTGCGCCCCAGCGTGGGTCGACGCCGCCGAGCACCGTGAACCTGCCGGGGTGCCGGGCCAGGATCTCGCGATGCTTGTCGAACGACTCGCGGATCGAGAGCGGGCAGTCGCTCAGCGCCCACGTGAAGTCGGGCACGAGCAGGACGCTGTGGCTGATGCCCGCTCGCTCCATCTCCTCGACGAGCTTGTCGCAGAGGGGATCCTGCAGGTGCGCCAGGAACCGGTCGCGCAGCGTGCTCGGCTTGATGTCGATCCCCTGCGCCGCCAGCGCCGACGCCATGTTCGCGACGGCGCCGTCGACGAACGACAGCGGTATGTGCTCCTCCGAGGCGACGTGGCAGTGCGAGTCGACGATCCGCGACGGCTCGGCGCGGGCGGTCACCGGTCGCCCTCCGGGGTATGGTCGAGCAGCGCTCGCGCGACGCGGAGCAGGTCGTCGACCGTCACCAGCGCGCCGATGTCGACGTCGGGCTCGTCGCCGAGCTCGATCGCGAGCGCCTCCTGCAGGCGGAACAGCAACGCGACGACCCCGAGCGAGTTGAGCCCGAGATCGGCGTGCAGGCGCGCGTCCGGCGTGATCCGCGGGCGGTCTCGCCTCCGCATCGGCAGGGCGTCGCCGATCGCCGCCAGGATGCGTGCGTCGAGGTCCGATGCGACGGTCACGGGGGAAGCTCACCCCGCCCGTGCGACCGCTTCAGGCTCGATCTCGTATGCCCGTGCGATGCCGCGGCGGTCGAGCTTCAGGTTCGGTCGCAGCTGGCCGTTCTCGCGTGAGAACGGCGTCTCGCCGAAGATCAGCCGCTCGATGCTCATCGCGGGCTTGCGCGCGTTCATGCGCTCCACGTGCTGCTCGATGCGCCCGCGCGCGCCGGCGTCCTGCGGGTTGCGTGGGACGATCACCGCCACGAGCCCGCGACGGCCGCCGAAGACGACCGACTTCTCGACGTCGATCGAGCGGTCGAGCTCCGCCTCCAGCACCTCCGGATGGGCCTTCACGCCACCGGGCGTCACGATCATCTCGCGGCGCCGCCCGACGATGTGCAGGAAGCCGTCGCCGTCGATCCGCCCGCAGTCGCCCGTCGCTATGCGGCCGTCCGGCAGAAACGTGCGCTCCGCCTCTCCCTCGGCGCACTGGAAGTAGCCGCGCGTCACCGGATGCTCCTTGCGCACGATGATCTCCGAGCCCTCGCCGATCTCGACCTCGACGCCGGCGAGCGGCCGTCCGACCGACCCGAGCCGCTGCCTCCCGGGGCGGTTGAACGCGACCGAGCCGCACTCGATCAGCCCATACGTCTCGTACAGCGGCAGCTGCATGTGCGCGAACAGCGCGAGCGTTGAGCGGCGCGTCGGAGCCATGCCCGTGACCATGAACCGCATCCGCCCGCCGAGTGTCGCGTACACCTCCCCGAACAGGAGGCGCGCTCCGCGCTCGCGCAGGTCGCGGGAGGGCACGGCCTGCAGGATCGCCGCTCCCGCGCGGGCCGCTGCTCGCTTCCAGCCGGGCAGGCTCTCGAGGCGCGCCGCGATGCCTTCGTAGAGCATCGGCGGCGCGACGAGGATCGTCGGTTGCAGCTCCTTGAGCGCGCGGAACAGCCGCGTCGGGTCGGCGACGATCAGATCCGTCCCGTGCCACAGCGCCGTGTAGTAGATCAGCCGCTGCTGGAAGTTCGAGATCGGGAGGAACAGCAGGACGGAGTCGGCCGGCGTGGGGGCGACGACGTCGGAGAACGCGTCGACGTTCGCCTCGACCCCGCGCCGGTTGAGGACCATGCCCTTGACGCCTCCGGACGAGCCAGTCGAGAAGATCAGCCCGGGCGTGTCGAAGCGGGGGTCGGCCTCGCCGTCGGCGTCGATCGCCGTCACGCCGTCGTTGTCGGCGTCGGTGCCGTCGACGTCGGCGACGAACGGCTGCTGCGTGCCGTCCTGCGGTGCCCCCCGCCTCGACACGAGCAGCAGCCCGAGCCCGTAGCGCTCGGCGAGCGCTTCGGGGCTCCAGTCGGAGAAGTCGTCGGTGAACGCCACCGAGACCGCGCGCAGCTCGATCAGCGCGAGGTCGAAGACGAGCCAGCGGTAGCTGTTCGGCGCGCGCACGCCGACGCGCATCCCGGCGACGACGCCCCACCGCCGCAGCGCATCCGCGGCGGCGTGCACGTCCTGGGCCAGCTCCGCATACGGGCGCCGGACCGTCTTGCCCCGCTCGAACGCGACGATCGTGCCGGACGGGTCCCGGGACAGCCGCGCGGGCAGCTCGGTCAGGCGCATCGGAGGTGGCTCAGCCCGCGCCGGTGCGGCCGGCATCGTCGTCTCCGTCTGCCATCGCAGTGCGCAGGCTGAGCGGTCGCATGTCCGTCCAGACCTCTTCGATGAACGCGAGGCACTCGGCCTTCGGTCCGGTCGGGCCTCCCTCCGACCAGCCGAGCGGCAGCTCCTTGTACGTCGGCCAGATCGAGTACTGCTGCTCGTGGTTGACGACGACCCGGTAGCTGGTCGAATCGCTGGTGTCGTGCTCTGCCATCGCGAATCGATCACGGTAGGGGAAGCTGGGCGCCGTCTCGAATTCCGATGCCGAACAGCGACGCCTGCGCGGGCGCGCCCGCGCGCTCGCGGGACTCGACGAACACGAGCTGGTTGTAGAAGCCGTCGATCGGCGGGTCGACGCCGTCGAGCAGCTGCTCGACGCTGCGCACCCGCTCCTCGACGGCGTCCGCGTCCGCCTGGCTCGCCCACTCGGATCGCAGCAGCCGCAGCACGCCCTCGCGCGATTCGGGCGCCGCATCGACGTACGCCGAGACGTCGTAGCCGTGGCCGGCGAGGCGGCGCGCGAGCTGGCGCAGCTGATACGTCGATCCTCGATGTCCGATCGAGCGCCACAGCCCGATCACGCCGTGCGCGGACTCGGTCAGGTGCTCCGGCAGCGCGTCCAGCAGGCGCCAGACGACGCTGTTGCCGAGGTCGGCGGGCGCCGACGGCGGTCGCCCGTCGACCAGCGTCGGGGCGTACGGCGTGTTGCAGACGACGTAGTCGAAGCGTTCGCCGGGCTCGAGCGCCGCGAGCATGTCCGAGCGGCGGAAGTCGACGGCGCCGGCGTGCCCGTTGAGGATCGCGTTCGCGTTCGCGATCGCGACCGCGCGCTCGCTGACGTCGAGCCCCACGATCCGCGACGCGCCGCGGCGCGCGCACAGGAGCGCCTGGATGCCCGTCCCCGAGCAGACGTCGAGGACGCGGGCGCCCTCGAGCGATCCCGGGAGCGCCCGTGCGACCACGGTGGCGGACAGGTCGAACCACGTGTCGCGCGGGCCGCTGGCGGTCGGGTAGAAGCCCGGGACGCTCGCGAGCAGCAGCAGGCCCTCGGCCGGAACGAGGAGCAGGCTCGGCGTGCGCCAAGTCGCGGGCGCGTCCGCGGGGACGAGCAGCCCGGCGCGCCGCAGGGCTGAGACGAGCGGGTCGCCCACGAGCCGCAGCTCCGCGTCGGCGACCGGCTCGCCGAGCCGCAGCAGCCGGAACAGCAGCCGGTGACCGGGATCCAGTCGCTCGACCAGCGCGCGGATCGCGTCGAACGCAGGGAAGCCGGTGGGGCCCGGGGGCACCTCCATCGACAGCCGCAGGTCGACGAGCGCATAGCGGCACTGCTCGAGATGGTCCCGCACCTCGAGCAGCGCGCGGGCGTTCGCGCCGACGGCGTCCATCAGGCCGCCCCCGCGACCGTGCCGTCGTCAAGGCGCCCGGCCACGCCGCTCATGTGCTGCTCCAGCACGTCGGCAACCGTTCTGACGTGCTCGCGCGCGAGCATCCCATAGTGGTCGCCGGGCACGACGTGCAGGGTCACGTCCGCGCCCGAGGCGCGCTCCCAGGCTCGCGCCAGCGACGCCGGCTCGCCGGCGCCCGCGGCGGCGAGCAGCAGCATGCGCGTGGCGAGGTCGCGCACCGTGAAGGCGGCAGCCGCCGCGGCGTTGCGCTCGAACAGGGTCAACCGGCGCAGCAGCTCGTCCCGCGTCGTGTCGTCGCTGACCAGCCCCTCGCGCTCGAGCACCTCCCACACCAGCGCCAGCTGACCGGCTCGATCGCGCTTCAGCAGCTCGTCCTGCAGGCCGGTCAGGTCGCGGCCGGCGACGCGCGCCAGGTCCGCGGCGAATCGTGCGAGCGCGGGGATCTCGTCCTCCCGCGGTCGTGGGCGCGGCGGCAGGTGGGCGTCGAGCAGCGCGAGCATCCCGAGCTTGTGCCCACCGGCGACGAGCGCTCGCGCCATCTCGAACGCCACCAGCCCGCCCATCGACCAGCCGGCGAGCAGGTACGGGCCGGAGCCTGCGGTGCGCCGGACCTCCTCGACGTAGCGCGCCGCCATCGCCTCGATGCTCGCGACCGCGCCTGCGTCTGCGACGGCCCGGATCCCGAAGAGGGGACGGCCGGGTCTCAGCGCGCGCGCCAGCTCCGCATAGCAGAGGACGTCGCCGCCGATCGGATGCACGCAGAACAGCGGTGCCGCGTCGCCGGCCTTGAGCGCGACGATCGTGCCTTCGCGAGCGTTCGGCGCGCGGTCTCGCAGCAGCCGCGCGAGCCCGGCCACGGTCGGGCGGCGGAACAGCGCCGCGAGCGGGGCCGAGCGGCCGATGCGCTTGCGCGTGAGCGCCAAGATCCGCACGGCGAGCAGCGAGTGCCCGCCAAGCTCGAAGAAGTCGTCGTCGACGCCGATCGGGCCGACCTCCAGGACCTCCTCCCAGATCGCGACGAGCCGCGCCTCGAGCAGCGTCCGCGGCGGTCGCCGGTCGGCGCGCGCGACCGCGGCGCCGGACGGGTCCGGCAGGCGCCGGACGTCGAGCTTCCCGTGGGCGTTGAGCGGCAGCGCGTCGACGACGCACACGGCGCTCGGGACCATGTGGCCCGGCAGCAGGCGCCGGGCGTGCTCGCGCACGCGCGCCGGCAGCGCGTCGAGCCCCTTCCCGTCCGTGCGCTCGACCTCGTCGCGCTCGGGGACGACGTAGGCGACGAGCTGCGTGCCGGCCGTCGCGTCCCTGCGCGCGACGGCGACCGCGCGCCGCACGGCGGGGTGCTGCTCGAGCGCCGTCTCGACCTCGCCCGGCTCGACGCGGTAGCCGCGGACCTTGAGCTGGCGATCCGTCCGGCCGACGAACTCGATCTCGCCCGAGACCAGCAGGCGGCCGAGGTCCCCGCTGCCGTACAGCCGCAGCCCCGGCCGATCGGCGAACGGGTCGGGCAGGAACCGCTCTGCCGTGAGGCCCGGGCGGCCGACATAGCCGCGCGCGACCGAGGCGCCGCCGATCCAGATCTCGCCGACGACGCCGATCGGGACCGGCTCCATCGCCGCGTCGAGGACGTACACGCGCGCGTGCGGAAGCGGACGCCCGATCGGCGCGAAGCCGGACCGCCGGCGCGACCGGCGCTGTACCGCGTGGGTGAGCACGCCGACCGTGGTCTCGGTCGGGCCATAGTGCACGACGATCCTGCAGCGCGGGTCGGCGAGCGGCTCGATGCTCGCCACCAGCGCGCGAGGCGTCGCCTCTCCGCCGAGGACCAGCACGCGGCGCGGGAGCAGCCGGCCGGAGGGGCGGGCGTCCAGCAGCGCGGCGAGATGCGACGGCGCGATCTTCAGCATGTCGACGTCGTGCCGGGAGAAATGGGCCATGACGGCGTCGGGGTCGGTGGCGCTCGTGCGGCGCAGCACGTGCAGCGTCCCGCCGGTGCAGATCGCGGGGACCAGCACGGTCATGCAGGCGTCGACCGCCAGCGGCTGCACCATCGCGTAGCTCCAGCCAGGCTCGATCCCGAGCCGCGCCGTGATCGCGGAGAGATAGCTGAGGATCTGGCGGTGCTCGACCGCCACGCCCTTCGGGCGCCCGGTCGACCCCGAGGTGTAGATCGTGTACGCGCGGCTCGACGGCGCGATCGCGAGCTCCAGGTTCGTGTCCTCGTACGACTGCAGGACGTCGTCCAGCTCGTCGAGCGCCAGCGCCTCGACGCCGGCGCGCGGCAGTTGCGCGACGTGCTCGGAGGTCGTCAGCACGGCGACTGCGCCGGCGTCCTCCAGCAGCTGCGCGGTGCGCGCGGGCGGCGTCGCGGGATCGATCGGCAGAAACCCGGCGCCGGCCTTCAGCACGCCCAGGACGGCGGTCAGCATCTCGGCCGACGGCTCGAGCAGGATCGCGACCGTGGCCTCCTGACCCGCGCCACGGCTGCGCAGGTGGCGCGCCAGCCGGTTCGCGGCCGAGTTCAGCTCTTGGTAGGTGGTGTGTTGTTGGTTGGTGATGAGTGCGGTGGTGTTGGGTGTGGTGGTGGTTTGGTGCTCGTAGAGGGTGTGGATGGGGTGGTTG
>Ga0207693_10000137_pt1 | contig 66587 bp, 57 predicted proteins | sample LARL81metaG_FD_184347 | JGI IMG/M metagenome (GOLD analysis project Ga0207693, IMG submission 184347) | Corn, switchgrass and miscanthus rhizosphere microbial communities from Kellogg Biological Station, Michigan, USA - LAR L8-1 metaG... | ecosystem: Host-associated > Plants > Roots >... | reverse complement strand
CGACCCGTTGGTTATTTGTTCGCGTGCAGTTGCCGCTAAGGTTTTCAATCGGACTCGTCCGTTCTTACCTCTCATTCCGGTAAAATTGAGTTTCATGGAGGCAATCATGAATACTCTGACCGCGGCGAATCCTCCTGCGGCTTCGCCGGCATCGTTTGATCAAATCGCAGAGCGTGAGCGGAAATACTTGCTGCAAACTTATAACCGGTATCCCCTTGTATTAACTCGTGGGAAGGGAGTGTTTCTCTACGACATCGCGGGCAAACGCTACTTGGACTTCGTGTCGGGGCTGGGGGTGAATGCGCTGGGACATGCGCATCCGCGCATCGTAAAGGCGATTCGGGAGCAGGCGGCGAAGCTGGTGCATGTTTCCAACCTCTACTACCACGAGTATCAGGGACCTCTGGCCGAAAAACTGTGTGGACTGTCGGGGTTGGACCGGGCATTTTTCTCGAACAGCGGAACGGAGGCGATTGAGGGCTCGATCAAACTGGCCCGGCTGGCGGGACATCGTGCGGGCGGCGAGGCGAAGAGCCGGCTGGTAGCGCTGGAAGGGTCGTATCACGGGCGTACGTTTGGCGCGTTGTCGCTGACGGGGCAGGACAAACATCGCAAGGGATTCGAGCCGCTGCTGGAAGACGTGACCTTTGTGAAGCAGAACGATCTGGAAGGTTTGCGCGCGGCGGTGAATGAAAACACGTGTGCGATTGTGCTGGAGCCAATTTTTGGCGAGGGCGGCATTCATGAATGCTCGGTGGAGTTTCTGCAGGAGTGCCGTGGGCTGGCGGACCGGAATCGCGTGGCGCTGATCTTCGACGAGATCCAGTGCGGGCTGGGACGTACGGGAACGATGTTTGCGTTTCAGAGTTTCGGAGTGAAGCCGGATATCGTCGCCATCGCCAAACCGATTGCGGCTGGGCTGCCCCTGGGTGCGTTCATTGCGAAAGAAGAGTTCGCGACCGCGATTTCGCCGGGGCAACATGGCACGACGTTTGGAGGCGGTCCGCTGGCATGCCGCATCGCGCTGGAGTTTCTCGCGATCGTGGAGGAGGAGAAGCTGCTGGAGAACGTGAATAAAGTTGGGGCCTACTTGCAGCAGGAGTTGAAGGGATTGGTGGAGAAGCGATCGGCGGCTACGGAAGTGAGAGGACGTGGATTCATCCAGGGAATTCAGCTGGAGATTCCGGCGCGGCCGATTGTGGATGCGGGATTGGCGGAAGGAGTTTTATTTAACAGCACCCAGGATACAGTTGTGCGGTTCTTGCCACCGTTCATGATGGAAGAGAAGCACATTGACCGGGGGATTCGGGTTTTGAGCAAGCTGCTGGGGAAGAAGCGGAAAGCAGCCTAAAAGGATTCGTTGATGGAATCAAAAGCCTTCGACAGGCTCAGGGCAGGATCTGTCGCAAACGAAGCGACAAGGGTGCGGCACCCGCTTCACGAACCGGCGTCGACTGCTTCCCAAAAAAACGGGGAGCCGAAGCTCCCCAAGTGAAGCGACAGAGGCGTTCCCATAAGTAGAATCCAGCGGCCGGGAAAGAGTTGTCCGCAAGAGAAGATTCTTCATGAATGACGTTCAGGAAAGCGCGCCAGGGGTTGCTTCTACACTGGGCGAAGGTGTGGAAGAGTGCTGGATGGAGATTGATGGCGGCCGCATGCGCTACCTGCGCGCGGGGGCAGGACCGCCGTTGATCCTGCTGCACGGTTTGATGGCGTACTCATTTTCATGGCGATATGTGCTGCCTGCTCTTGCGCCTTACACGACTTTGTATGCTCCGGACTTGTTGGGAGCGGGCTTCTCGGACCGGCCTCGCGGAATCGATCATTCGATGCGCGCGACGGCTCGACGGGTGGTGCAGTTTGTGAAGAAACTGGGGCTGGAGTCGTTTGATTTGCTGGGTACGTCGAGGGGCGGAGCGGTCGCGATGGCGGCGGCCGCAGAATGTGTGACCGCAGGTGGGTCGAAGCCACAGGTGCGGCGGCTCATTCTAGTGTGTCCGGTGAATCCGTATTCCTCGCATGGAACATGGTTGGCGCCGTTCTTCGGCACCAGCGTTGGGGCTGCGCTATTTCGTGTAAGCGCGGAGCGAATGCCCTTCATGTTTCCGTACTGGCATGGGCGGCTGTATGCGAATCGCAGCAAGATTCCGGCGGGCAGCCTGGAAGGTTACAAAGCGCCGATGGCGAGGCCGGGAATGTTTGAGCATGGATTGAGCATTGTGCGCACCTGGACGGCTGATCTGCGCGAACTGGAAATGATTTTGCCGAAGCTGGCGGCGATTCCTACGCTCCTGATGTGGGGCAGCAAGGATCCGGCGGTGTATCTTGCGTCGATGGAGCCGTTGTCGCGGCACTTCAAAAATGTACGCAAGGTCGTTTTCCCTGGGGTGGGGCATCTGCCTTATGAAGAATGTCCGGAGGAGTTCAACCGGGCGCTGATCGAGTTCTTGAAACAATAGGACTCGGTACGAACTTCCACTTCAACCTCTGAAATCATGACTCAAGCCATTCTCGACTTTTTGCGGAATGCGGTGGTGGAGTATGGCTATTGGGCCGTGGGCTTGACGCTGCTCGCCGAAAATGCGGGGATTCCGGTGCCCGGAGAAACTATTCTGCTGCTGGCGAGTTTTCTGGCGTACTCGCGACAGGAGTTGCAGCTTCCCTGGATCATCGTAGTAGCGACGATTGCGGCCACGATCGGCGACAACGTTGGTTTTGCATTGGGATACTACGGCGGCCGTCGGCTGTTGGAGCGCTACCAGAATTTCTTCAAAATTCCACACACAACGCTGCAGCGCGGGGAAGGGCTATTTGCGCGCTACGGTGCGGTCACAATCTTTTTCGCGCGATTTGTATTTGGCATGAGGATCATCGCCGGCCCTTTGGCGGGTGTACTACGCATGTCGTGGCGAAGGTTCATGGTGTTTAACTTTCTCGGGGCGGCAGTGTGGGTCACGGTGATTTCGGGTGCGGGGTATTTGTTTGGGCGGCATTGGGAACGGCTCGTGAAGGACATGAAGATGTTCGATATTGCGATCGCAGCTGTGGTGCTGTTCAGCGCAGCGATTCTGTGGTGGCGGCATCGGCGCAAGGTCTGACTAAGGCATCTGCCCAGTAACCTTCGGCATCTCGGCAGATTTCGTGCGAGCCCATATACTGTGCCAGTGTCGCGGGCTGTTCGGGCAGGGGGGCAACGTCCGTGGCAAGAAACCACATCGGCTGCGTCCGAGCCGCAAGTCGGACGAGGAGGAAAACTTGAAAAAGATTGGATTCTTGACTCTGCTCATGACGGCAACGCTTGTCGTTACACTCGCCTTTCCGGCGGTAGCCGCCGGACCGAAACCGCCGGTTCCGCCAACCCCTGCCGTCGCAGCGGTTCCAGCGGTACCTGCGGTAGCCCCTCCGCCGGAGCGGCATCCGCACATTGACGAGGCGCTGGAGTCAATGAGAGCCGCAAAGCATCATCTGGAATCTGCCGAACATGATTTCGACGGCCACCGGTCAAGGGCGATCGAACATCTGAACCAGGCGATTCATGAAGCCGAGATCTGCATGTCGATGAGGTAAGTCCGGACAGAGCGCTTTGAAAAAAGGGCAGCGTTCCCGGAACGCTGCCCTTTTTGTCTCCCAAGATGGTCGGTCTGCCCAGTGGCGGGGGCGATTCAGTCGCGGTGGAAGAAATAGCCTACCGAGACGCCAACGCGAAAAACGTTATTGGAATGGAATACGTCGGTATTGTTGACGATGTAGTAGTAATGGGCCTCAGGCCGGACAAATAATTTTCTCCAAACCGTATAGCTCACGCCGCCACCCAAATGCAGCAGGAAGTGATTGCTGTCTAAGTGATTTACGCAGCCTGAGGGATAGTAGCAACCCGTGTATCCAGTGTAAAAAAGGACGCTCTGTCCCCCGGCGCCGGCCATGAAAATAGCATTAGTCTTCTTCCCGAGAATTGGAGCGTAAATGGCATTGACGTCATACAAGATTGGCCGGTACTGCTCATAGTTGTTGTAGAGAGCCTGCTTGGCACGAAAAGCTACTTCGGCGCTGTAACCGTAGCGGTTCTTGAAAATACGGTCGAACCCTCCATTTACATAGGTTCCACCCTTTTCTGGCGGAGGCAGGTAGGCCTGGGACGCCGTGGTGTTCTGGGTGGACATGAGTGTGCCAGCACCACCGGTAAGGTCAAATTGCTGAGCGCGAGCGAAGGTAGCAAATGCAAGCAGAGAACAGACAGACGTCAGCAACGCAAACTTTCTCAAATAGATCCCCTTTTCGTAGGTAGTCCGGTTCTTAAAGCGTCGGAATGACAGGATACCGGACGGGCGCGAGTGCTCAACGATCGGTTTATGTTTTTCAAGTCGGGTACTACACGATACTCGCGGCCGCCGTGGGTTCAGTTTTAGTCTGGACCAATCGTGTAGCCAATGGAAGCTCCGACGCGAATCACGTTGTTGTTGCTGAAGTCAGCGGTGTTGTTCACGATGTGGTAGTAGTGCGCCTCGGGACGAAGAAAAACGTGTCCCCAAATGTAATAGCGAAAGCCGCCACCGACGTGCATCAGAAAATGATTGCTGCTGGTATAGCAGGCACCGAAATAGACGCAGTTGCTGGTGGGCTGATAGCCATAGAAGCGAGTGGTCTGCCAGCCAATGCCGCCCATCAGGTCGAGGCCGGCTTTCTTGCCGAGTTTGGGCTGGTAGACGGCGTTGAAGTCGAACATGATGGGGCGGTAGGGGATGCCGAGTCCGGCATAGTCTCCCTGGCCGCCTCTCCAGGCGGTCTCGAACCCGAAGCCGATGCGCTTATGAAAAATGACGTCGGCACTGAGACTCGGGTAGAACCCGCCCTTTTCAGGCACGAAGCAAAATCCACCGGTTGACGGGCAAGAGGTCTCGCCGGCAGCCAAGATAGTACCGCCGCCGAACATTGCGTCGCCTTGTTGCGCTTGAGCGAAGCTGACTAGGAAGATGATTGCAGTGACGAAGGCGAGCAGCGATGTCTTTCTCAAGAAGAACCTCCTGTGACGATCGTTGTTGACGGGTAAGATGCAACCGCCAAACCATTGGGATGCAAGCGCATGCGCGATCTGACCATCATAGTTTCAACCCGCCGGGAATTCAAACAAACGTCTCCACGGATGCCGGGTCCCCGTTGCAGTCGAAAGGGGAAATCTTTATAACAAACCCCTATGGTTGGAATAAGTTGCGATTGGCACAACGGAGATCTCATGAACGCTGGGAAGCGCCGCGGCCTCCGCCGCGCAAGACGTGATCGATAGCAATCGGGCCGGCGCCAAAAAAAATCAGGGCGAAAGCTAACGCGGCAGCCGCGAGTGGGAACTCATAACCCGGATGATCGGGCGAACCGATCAGGCCGTTATGGAAATGTACCTTCCAAATGGCGACCGACAGGTTGATACAGATGGCGAGCGCTGCAGCACGCGTGAAGAATCCTGCAAGAATCAATAGACCGCCGAGAAACTCGGTGAACGACGAGACGTAACCCAACCAGCTTGGCAATCCCAGGCCTGCGACAACCTGAGCGTGATGGTGCAAGCCGCCAAAGACCTTGTGATATCCGTGAGCAACCATGATGACTCCGAGGGCGAGGCGCATGACAAGGAGAGCAAGTGGCTGTAAGCGGTCGAGATAGCGCAATGTGTTCCTCCGGAACGACGAAATAGATTACAGCAGCGAGCCTTGTGGGGAAAGGATGGTCGTGCCAAAAAACGATTGCGCCCCGCGCAGGGTTTTGATAACGCGGCTCCGCCGCGAGAGGCTAGTGGGGGAGCACATTGCAATGTGCTAAATAGGGCCTCTTGCCGGTCTTCATCTTTTCTTTTTCCAGGCCCAGAAAAAAGACTGAACCATCCCGTCCGAATGCGGACCATGACCCTTTGTGTCTGGCGGGCGGACGAAATTTCGCGTCGAGGAGTCAGCGATGAATCTCACAGTCAAAAAAGAAGCGTCTATCCCGCAAAAATTGAAGTCGACGTGAACAAAGACGACGTCGCCATGACGATTGTAGCCTGCGACAGTTGCAACAAGACGGATCCTCCGACGTACAACAAAGCGAAAGTTGTCCTTCAATTTCCCAAGGGCTCGCTGGCCAAGGCGAGTGCAGGTGATGTGGAGGACACCATCGGGCAGTTGCTAGCAATCACCGAAGATACTCAGCAGGATCAGGGTGGACAGCAACAAGGCGGGCAGCAACAGGGTGGACAAGATCAGCAGGCCGCGCAGCAAGCGCCCCAACAACAGCAGCAGGCCGAGCCGCAGACGATTGAAAAGGGACAGAGCACCGATCAAGTGCAATCTGCGCTGGGCAAGCCCGATAAGATTGTGAACCTCGGCTCGAAACAGATCTGGGTGTACAAGGATCTGAAAGTTACATTTGTAAACGGTAAGGTTTCAGACGTTCAGTAACGGAAAAACTGCGATTCTTGAGGCTGCGGTAAAGGCAGCCGAAACAGCAGTTTGAGCGGTTGATACAGTACCTCCGTACCGTGCCTAGTACTTCAGTTACCGGTCTCGGTGTGACCGGGCTTCTTCTGCACAAGACCTACCTCTAATAGTGTCCATAGAGTTGATAAACACCATATGTAGTGAAGCGCCCTAGTAGGCGTCCCTTTGATTTCCAGAAAACAGGCACAAAACCCAAAGAAACGCGGAGATTCGCTTGGAGGCGGGGTTTTTCAGGGCTGAGATATGCTCGGAACACCGAAAGCCCTCGGACAAGCAATTGAGGGCGAGGCAGTCTCCTGAAACAGCCCGCGGCCGAGGGAACCGGAGCGGGAAGGGTAGTGGTGGAAAAGGCAAACGGAACTATGGCTGACTCGCGAGAAGTGATGAACATCCGGCAGGCGTCGCAATATCTGGGCGTGAGTCCGGACACACTTTACAAGTACGTCGGCGAGCAAAAGATTCCCGCATTCAAGTTGGGCAACCGCTGGCGCTTCAAGAAATCGAAGCTGGACCAGTGGATGGAAGAGAAGTCGAACGAGATGGAACCGCAGGCGAAACGCAAACCGAAGGCGGCATCGAAAGCTGCCGGGGCACTGTAGGAAAACTGAGTGCCGGCGGGACGCCGGCGCTACAAAGGTGGGCACATGTTTGGATTGGGATCGAAGTCCATTGTTGGCCTGGATGTAGGCTCCTCGAGCATTAAGGCGGTGGAGCTCAAGAAAAAGGGTGGGCAGATTGAAGTCGCGCACCTCGGGCTGGAGCCACTGTCTTCCGATATCGTCGTCGATTCGATGATCGTGGACTCGGGCACGGTATCGAGCGCGATTTCAAAACTGTTCCTCGACAACCAGATCAAAACCAAAGCGGTGGCCACCGCGGTGAGCGGGCACTCGGTGATCGTAAAGAAAATCTCGCTGCCCTCGATGAGCGACCAGGAACTGGCCGAGACCATCGAGAAGGAAGCAGCGCAGCATATTCCCTTCGATCTGGCCGATGTGAGTCTTGACTACCAGATTCTCTCGGACGAAGTCGGCAGCCCGCAGATGGACGTGCTTCTGGTGGCGGTCAAGAAGGACAAGATTCTGAACTACACCAACGTACTCTCGATGTCGGGGCGCACCCCGGCTATCGTCGACATTGACGCGCTGGCGCTGCAGAACTGCTACGAGTACAACTACCAGCCCGCACCGGGCCAGGTGGTCGCGTTGCTGAACCTGGGCGCGAGTGTGATGAACATCAACATTGTGAAGGGTACGACGCCGCTCTTTCCGCGCGACGTCAGCGTGGGCGGGCATCAGTACACCGACTCGCTGCAGAAGGAGCTGGACCTGAGCTTCGAAGACGCCGAGTCGCTCAAGTTGGGCAATAAGGTGGGCACGGTGAGCGAGGACGCAAAGCAGCCGATCCTGCAGCAGGTGACCGAGATCATCGTGCTGGAAATTCAGAAGACCTTCGATTTCTTCCGGGCCAGCGCGGCCGGCGAGCATATCGAAAAGATCTACCTGGCGGGCGGTTCGTCAAAGGTGCCGGGCCTGGTGGAAGCGTTGCGGCAGGAATTCTCGATGCCGGTGGAGTTGTTGAATCCGTTCCAGCGGGTCACGCCGCCAGCCGAAGGACACGGAGCGGAGTTAGTGGAGCAGAATCCCGGCCAGATGGCAGTGGCGGTGGGCTTGGCCCTGAGGAGCTTTGAATCCCTATGATCAAAATCAACCTGCTCGAAAATTCCAAAGGGAAGAGCAAGCGCGGTGGCGGTGGACCGTCGATGCCCACGATGGAAATGGGCGATATGGGCTCGCCCAAGCTGAAGATCCTGGCGGTCCTGGTGGTTGCGGGTTTGTTCAACCTGGGCTACTGGTACCGGCTGGACGCTCAGTCGAAGGCTATCGCGGCTCACATGAAAGTGGCCGAGCAAAAGAATCGCGAGCTGGCCGATGTGAAGGCGCGGTTCCTGGAGCGGCAGACGCAAGCCAACAACTACAAGCGTCGGGTGGATGTGATCGACGGGCTACGGGCGAACCAGACCGGTCCGGTCAACCTGCTGGCCATGTTGGGACAGACGGTGAACAACACGGAAGCGGTGTGGCTGAGCAAGATGGACGATTCCGGTCCGAGTGTGAATTTGGAAGGAACGGCACTGAGCACGGACGCGGTCGCAAACCTGATCGCGAATCTGCAAAAGACTGGCTTCTTCAAGACCGTGGAAATCAAGGAAACCTTCCAGGACGAGACGATCAAGGACATGCAGGCATTCCAGTTCACGCTGACTTGCGAGAAGGGAAAGTCGTAGAGGCAAACCTATGGCGATGAATTTTGGCGAGATGTCAGGCATCAAGCAGTGGGCAACCGTGGTTCTGGGCGGAGCAGTGGTGACGGCAGCGTTGTACTTCACCCTGTTCAAGAGCCAGAACGACAAGAACACGGCCGCGCAGCATGCCCTGGAAGACAAGGTCCGGGAAAACAACGAGCTGGAGTCGTACCGGCCCAAGCTGAAGCAGATGGAGCAGCAGCTGGCCGAGCTGAAACAGCAGCTGGAAATCGAGCAGCGCATCGTGCCGGATGAAAAACAGGTCGATACCTTCATCACCATGCTCGACGGCGAAGCCCAGAAAGCGGGCGTGGAACTTCGGCGCTATACCGCCAAGGACACGAAGTCGCAGCAGTATTACACGGAAGTGCCTTTCGACCTGGAGCTGGATGGTCCGTACTACTCGGCGCTCAACTTCTTCGACCGGGTGAGCAAGCTGGAACGGATCGTCAACATCAGCGGATTGCTGGTAGCGACGACGAAGAATCCGAGCGGAGCAAAGGCGAAGCGGACGTATCAGTACGCGCCTAACGAAAGCGTCATTGCGACTTTCACGGCGACCACATACTTCAGTCACGATCTACAACCTTCAGCGGCAGGCGCCGGGACGAAACCGGGAACGCCGGCGGCGAGGTAGGGATGGCTATGAAGCTGACACTAGGCATTTTGGCAACGGCAATGATGGTGAGCGGGGCCTGGGCACAAAGCCCAGACGCCATCGATAACGCGCGCAGCACGGCAAAATCGCTGCAGCAAAAGCAGGACAACGCGGCTTCGAAAGCGGCCGCAGTCCCGGCGAAGCCGGCACCGGGCGCTCCGGCTCCCGCGGTGAAACCCGCGGCGATTCCGGGGGCGACATCGGTTGCGGCGAAGCCGGCACCGGCAACCTCATCCCACAACCAGTTGCAGAAGGTGAATGTGGTTCCGGGAGCCAACGGAGTCCAAATCGAAATCAGTTCTAGCCAGGCGGTGACGCCCGAGGTGACGAAACTGACTTCGCCGGACCGCTTGCTGGTGGAACTGCCAGAGACTGTGGTAGCCACCGCGCAGAACAAGATTCCCGTGGGCAGCGCCGGAGTGAAGGGTGTGCGCATCGGCATGGACGGCAAGACGCCTCCGACCACCAGCGTAGTGGTGGATCTAAATTCGCCGTTGGCTTATGAGTTGACTCCGGGCGCGGCCGGCAAACTTATCCTGACTCTGCATGCGCAGGGCGGGACGCCGAGCGTGGCGAAGAATGGTCCCGCGCCAGCCGTAAAGGCACCTGCACCGGCGGCGAAGGCATCTGGGCCAGCAGTCCAGGCGTCGGCGAAAACAGCTCCAGCCCCCGCGAAGGTTGCGGTGGAGAAAGCTCCGGCGGCGAAGCCAGCGGTAGCGGCCGCGAAACCGGATCCCAAACAATTTGCCAAGGCTGCCCCAGCGCAGAAGGTAGCGGCTCCAACTCCGGCTCCGACAGTAGCGGAACCAGCAGCAACTGCAGCGAAGGGCACCAACAATTCTAAGCAACCCAAGCCGGAAGAGAAGAAGTGGGCAATGAATGGGAAACGCGACCCGTTCTTCAGCCCGGTCGTACAAACCAATGGCTCGGGATGTTCCACAGGAAAGAAGTGCCTGGAGATTGGCGCGATTAACCTGCGGGGCGTAGTGAAGTCCGATGCCGGCTTCATCGCAGTGGTGACGAACAATCTGAACAAGGCTTATTTCTTGCGCGAAAACGATCCCGTTTTTAACGGCTATGTCGTGAAGATCACGGGTGACTCGGTGGTGTTCCAGGAGACGATCCAGGACAAACTGGGCAAGTCTTTCACGCGGGAAGTAGTGAAGCGAATCTTTACACCGGCGGTTTAAGCAGGACGGCGCGACCGGAAACCGGGAGCGTCGAAATGAAGTTTCCAGAAGGACACGCGGGCCAGGCCCGCGGGTGGGGAGAGGCGAAATGCGAAAGCAACAACTGACACAGTTCGTATCGATGCTGGTCCTGGTTGTGGTGGGGGCTGCGGCCGCCCAGACACCGAGTCAGCTCGATCGAGTCAACGTAGTCCGCAGCACGGATGACATCCGAGTCGAGATGAGCTCCCGCGGCACGCTGTCGCCGAAGCTCAGCACCTTGGACTCCCCCGCCCGCGTGGTGGTGGACTTGCCGGAGACCGTAATGGCGACCGGACAAACCCGCATCGCGGTGGGTACGGCCGGGGTCAAGGGCGTGCGCATCGGCATGGATGGCCAGGCGCATCCGACCACCCGCATCGTCGTCGACCTCGAGAAGGCTTGCGCCTACGAGCTGACGCCGGGGCCGGCAGGGAAGCTGGTGCTGACCTTGCATGCCAATGCGGTGGCCAAGGCGAATGGAGAAGCGAAGACGGTAGCGGCGACCACGACGGCTCCCGCGAGCAAGCCGATGTCGCCATTTTCGCCCCGAGTAATGGACGCGCAGTCTGCGCCGAAAGCGGAGACCACGCCCACAGCCAAGCCAACTGCCAAGGATTCACCTACGGACTTTGTAGTTGTCGAGCCGACGTATCAGGCAAAGAGCCCGGCGACAAGCGATGCTAAGACAGACGTAGTCGCGGACGAGCCGACGGTTCGCGCCCAGGAAGCCGCTGCACGCTTCTCGGACAAGACTGCCGCAGAATTGCTTCCGGTAAGCGCTCACGCGGCGCAGGCTCAAAGTACCCCGAACACAATTACGCCGGCGGTGAATCTGGCGGCCGAGCAAAAGGCACAGAGTGGGCAACAGAACGCCTCCGTAGGACCGAAGTACACGGGTGAGCCGATCTCGGTCAACCTGAAAGATGTCGACCTGAAGGACTTCTTCCGCCTTATCCACGAAATCAGCGGACTCAACGTGGTGCTCGATCCAAACGTGCACGGTACGCTGACCGTGGTGCTCGATGATGTGCCGTGGGACCAGGCACTCGACATCGTGCTTAAGAACAACGAACTGGCTCGGGAACTGGAAGGCAACGTTCTGCGCATCGCTACGGTGGAGACCCTGAAGCACGAAGCTGATGCCCGGCGCGCGCAGATCGAGTCAGAAGCACTGGCCGTGGAAAAAGTTTCAGTGACGCGTTTCCTGAGCTATGCGAAAGCGAAAGACGTCATTGTCACGGTAAAGAAATTCCTCTCGCAGCGCGGCGATGTAGTGGCAGACGATCGCACCAACGCCGTCATCATCAACGATATTCCGAAGACGATTCCGACCATCGACCGCCTGTTGACGCAGTTGGATCGCAAGACGCAGGAAGTTGAAATCGAAGCTCGAGTGGTGGCCGCGACGCGGCAATTTGCCCGCGACATCGGTACCCAGTTGGGCTTTGGCTGGGGCAACGGCCACAGCGCGATCGGCGGAAACCAGGCTGTAGGGTCGTCGCCGACCACGGTCAGTGGACTCACTCCGGGATACATCACAGTGCCGGGATCAGGCAGCAGTTCCACGGGATCCTCAATTCCGTTGTTCTCGAACCTGGGAGTTACATCCCCTTCGAGCGGTTTGAGCTTTGTGAACGCCAGCAACACGGTTCGCATCGACGCGGTGCTCTCCCTGGCTGAGTCGCGCGGATTGTTGAAAGTTCTGTCCCGTCCGCGGGTCGTAACCCAGAACAACATTCAAGCGCTGGTAAAGCAGGGCGTGCGCGTGCCGATCGTGACGCAGGCACAGTTGGGTGGTCCTCCGACCGTGACTTACGTCGACGCGTTCCTGCGGCTGACGGTGACTCCACAGATCACGTCGGAAAACACCATCTTCCTGAACGTAGACGTGGAAAACACCACGCCGAACTTCGGTCAGGAAGTACAGGGCAACCCGGAACTGATCACGCAGCAGGCCACCACGCAGGTGCTGGTGACCGACGGCGGCACAGTGGTGATCGGCGGCGTCATCCAGACGCAGAACTCGATCAACATCTCGCAAGTTCCGCTGCTCGGCAACCTGCCCTACCTGGGCAACCTGTTCAAGCACACGCAGGTCAACACCTCGAACCAGGAGCTGATTTTCTTCATCACGCCGCGAATCATTCAGACATAACAGCGTCAGACATAGCAGCGTAGTTCGAAGATTGGAGCCGCCGTCCTGAAGAACCTGTCAGGGCGGCGGTTTCGCGTTTGGAAGCATTCTCCGGACGTCTCCCCCTCCTAAAGACCTTTCACCACAGAGGGCACAGAGGACATGGAGGAAAGCTGAACTCGAAACCTGAGACCCCCCTTCGTCTCCTGATAGACTTTCCAATAATGAACTTTCAGGGGCGACAAAAGAAATTGCGGGAGCATCTTGCGACCACCCGATTCGATGCGCTCCTCATCAGTCACCTTCCGAATATTCGGTATCTCTGCGGCTTTACCGGGAGCGCCGGTCTGCTTCTTGTCGAGCAGGCGGGGAGCATTTTCTTTACCGACTATCGCTACGACACCCAAGCGCACGAAGAGGTCAAGGGCGCGAAGGTTGTAATCGCTCGCAAGGCGGTGTTCTCTAGTTTGGGGGAATTTCTTGGGGCGCGGCGCAAGCGGGCGCGGGGTTGGGCGATTGGAATCGAGGCTGAGCACTTTACGGTTGCGGAAAAGAAGCGACTCAATCAGCTGATACCCGCCAGCATCCATCTGAAAGATGCGCCTTCGGTGGTCGAACGGGATCGCATGGTGAAAGACGCCGATGAATTACAGCGAATCCGTGCGGCCGTGGCTCTGGGTGCGAAATTGTTTGATCGTGCGTTGGAAGTGCTGCGTCCGGGCATAAAAGAAACTGAAGTCGCAGCGGAGATGGAATTTGCAGCGCGCCGAGGCGGGGCCGAGGAGATGTCATTTTCGACCATCATTGCCTCGGGAGCGCGGTCGGCTTTACCGCACGGTCGAGCGTCGGACCAGCCAATCACTGCGGGTGGGTTCGTGGTCTGCGATTTCGGTGTTATACTTTCAGGTTATTGTTCCGACCAGACCCGTACTGTATGGGTGGGGTCTGTTTCACAGGAAGCCCGCCGTTCCTATGAGGCGGTACGTGATGCCCAACAGGCGGCGATTGATGCGGTCCGACCGGGGAATGCGGTCGGAGAGGTCGATGCAGCAGCCCGTAAAGTCTTGCGCAAGGCCGGGTTAGGGCGATATTTCACGCACTCGACGGGGCACGGAGTCGGGCTCGAGATTCACGAATCGCCGCGAGTGGGGGATGGGCAGAAGGAGATTCTGCAGCCTGGGATGGTCATCACGATCGAGCCGGGAGTATACTTCCCCGGCAAATGGGGCGTGAGGATCGAAGATATGGTAGCTGTGAACGCCGGTGGTTGCGAAGTGATGACGTCGACGAGCAAGGACTTTTTGGCAGTTTAGTCTTCATTATTAGTTCCGCCGGGCAAGGGTCTGCGTCCGGCTTCTCCGCTTGTGATTAAGGTTAGTATTGCGGAAGTGACAAACGGTCCCACCGTACACGAATGAATCAAAAAGAACTGAAAGAACTCATCGAGTTTCTCATCGAGAAGGATATTGCCGAGTTTGAGTTGGAACGCGGCGATGTCAAAGTGCGAATTAAGCGCGCAGGGGAACATACCTTCGCCCACAGTCAGGGCGAGGCGCGCTTCTTTGCGGTGCCCGCGGCCACGACTGCTGTTCCTGAGATCGGAGCCGTACCCGTAGCGGCTGCCGCCGCGACATCTGTGCCGGCCGCGCCTGCTCCCGAAGAAGGACTTCACATGGTGAAGTCTCCGATCGTGGGGACATTCTATGAAGCGCCCTCGCCGGGGGCACCTCCCTTTGTGAAGCCGGGTGACGGGGTGGAGGTTGGACAAGTCCTCTGCATCGTCGAAGCTATGAAGCTGCTCAATGAGATTGAGTCCGATGTGGCCGGGGAGATAGTCAAGAAGCTGGCGGTCAACGGGCAGCCGATTGAGTATGGGCAGGAATTGTTTGTGATAAGGCCGAAGAAGTGAATCTGGGATAACTTTGGGCGCGCTCAGGGCGCGCCTTTTTGCGTCTAGGACCGCGAAGGAACTTTCCGAAGCGCCACACGGGAGCGAGACGCTCCCTAGGACCAGCCGGCGAGACGCCGGCGCTGCTTTTTAAACCATGTTCAAGAAGATTCTGATTGCCAATCGCGGGGAGATTGCACTGCGCGTGATCTGCGCCTGCAAGGAACTGGGCATCCGCACGGTTGCCATTTACAGTGAGGCCGACCGTAACTCCTTGCCCGTTCGCTTTGCCGATGAAGCGATTTGCATCGGGCCGCCACAACTGGCACAAAGCTATCTGAATATTCCCGCCGTAATCAGCGCGGCGGAAATTGCCAATGTTGAGGCGGTGCATCCGGGTTACGGACTGTTGGCGGAGAATGCGAACTTCGCGGAGGTATGTGAGACCAGCGGGATCAAATTCATTGGTCCGCGGCCGGAAGTAACGCGGCTGATGGGTGAGAAAGAAAAAGCTCGCGCGGCGATGAAGAAGGCGGGAGTTCCCATTCTGCCGGGCTCCGACGGCATTATCGCTTCCGACGGCGAGGCCATCGAGTGGGCGCGGCAGGTCGGCTTCCCGGTGATCGTGAAGGCATCGGCCGGAGGTGGCGGACGGGGGATGCGCATCGTCCGGACGGAAGAAGAGTTGCCCGCGTTGTTCAAGGCAGCCCAGGCCGAAGCGGCGGGTGCGTTCGGCAACGGCGACCTCTACATGGAGAAGTATGTCGAGCATCCCCGGCACATCGAGTTTCAGGTGCTAGCCGACGAGCACGGGAACGTGGTCAGCCTGGGTGAGCGCGAGTGTTCCATCCAGCGGCGGCACCAGAAGTTGCTGGAGGAATCGCCGTCGACGCAGGTCACTCCGCAGTTACGCGACGAGATTGGCGGCGTACTGTGCAAGTCACTAGCGGCGATTGGCTACAGCAACGCAGGCACGATTGAATTCCTAATGGATCAGGACCGAAAGCTGCACTTCATCGAGATGAATACTCGCATCCAGGTGGAACATCCGGTGACGGAGATGGTGACGGATGTCGATTTAGTGAAAAGCCAGATCATGATAGCGGCGGGCGCGAATATGCGCGACGTGCTGCAGGGTCCGATTGTCCATCGCGGGCATGCGATTGAATGCCGGATCAACGCGGAGCACCCAGAGAAGTTCACGCCGTCGGCAGGGAAGATTACCGCGTTCCATCCTCCGGGAGGGACCGGGGTTCGAGTCGACACCGCCGCTTATGCTGAGGGCGTGATTCCACCGTATTACGATTCCTTGATTGCGAAGCTTATTGTGCGTGGCAAGGACCGCAGCGAGGCGATTTCGCGCATGGCGCGGGCGCTTGAGATGTTTATTGTCGAAGGCGTGTTTACGACGATTCCGCTGCATCGGAAGATTTTGGCGGATGAGGACTTCCGGGCAGGGAAGATTGATACGGGGTTCATTGAGCGGTTCCTGAAGAAAAACGGCCACACGTAGGGGCGGACGCATTCGTCTGGCGCACGAAGCTACGTGACGGCCGGGGTTGTTTGCCGGCAGATTGTGTCTGAAAGGCCCGGACGAATGCGTCCAGGGCTACATGATTCGTGGCACCGTCCAGTTTGCATGTGATGATTTCCCTTCCGCGCCTCTACGCCATTGTGGATTCATCCGCACACCAGTCGACTGCGGATTTGGTCGCCTACGCTGAGGAGTTGGCCACCGCGGGATGCACGCTGCTGCAATACCGAAATAAATCGCACAATGCCCGTGTCATGCTCGAACAAGCGCGGGAACTAAAGAAACATCTCGGGGAGAGCGTCCGCCTCATCATGAATGATCGCGCGGATTTGTGCTTGGCTGCCGATTTTGATGGAGTGCATGTGGGGCAGGACGATTTGTCTGCGGAGTCGGTTCGAAAGATTATGGGGCCGGAACTCTGGCTGGGAGTCTCGACCCACAATCCAAAACAATTGAGCGAAGCAGATCTGACCTCGGCGGACTATCTTGCGATCGGACCCGTATTTTCGACCTCCAGTAAAGAGAAGCCCGATCCTGTAGTGGGGCTTGAGGGCGTTCGATGGGCGAGGGAGCTGACGCGAAAGCCGCTGGTGGCGATTGGCGGGGTTAGCCGGGCGAATGCCGCTTCAGTCATCGAGGCTGGCGCCGATTCCGTGGCCGTGATATCCGATCTGTTACGGGATCCGCGTAAATCAGCAGAGGAATTTTTCCGTGTCTTGAGGTAAAGTTCTCAGGCATTGTGAATATTTGCTTTTTCGATTGTCATCCTGAGCGGCGAAGGACCTATGCGTTTTGCTGAAACCATCGGACTGCATAGGTCCTTCGTCGGGCAAAGTAGCCCTCCTCAGGATGACAAGCGTGTAGCTGACGACCGAAGGCTAGCAACCAACGGCTAACGACCAACGACGATTCGGAGGCTTCCTGAGCACACCGACAACCACGCAGCCGTATAAGGGCAGCGACTGGGATATTCACAGTCATCAGGATAAGGAACTGGTACAGGGATTGGGCCTGACCAGCGCCACCATGCTGGTCATGGGTTCGATGATCGGCTCGGGAATCTTTATTGTGTCGGCCGACATCGGGCGCGAGGTGGATTCGCCTGCGCTGCTGATTGGGGCGTGGGCTGTCGCCGGGTTCATGACGATTGTAGCGGCGCTCAGCTACGGCGAGCTGGCGGCGATGATGCCGCGAGCCGGTGGTCAGTATGTTTATCTACGCGAGGCGCTGGGGCCGCTATGGGGTTTTCTCTATGGCTGGACTCTCTTCCTGGTCATTCAGACCGGAACCATTGCTGCCGTAGGCGTGGCGTTCGGCAAATTCCTGGGCGTATTCGTTCCATCGATTTCTTCCACTCACTGGTTGCTTCACCTCTGGAAGGTCCCGCCGATTCACCTTGGCCCGATGGTGCTGGGCAACATGGATGTGGGCATCAACACCCAGAATCTAGTAGCAATCCTGCTGGTGATTTTCCTATCGGTGGTGAATATCTTTGGCTTGAAAACGGGCGCCACGATTCAGAACATCTTCACCGTGGCGAAAGTTGCGGCGCTGCTGGGCCTCGCCGTGTTTGGTTTGGCTCTGGGACGGAACGCGCAGGCGCTGGCCGCTAATTTTGGCGGCAACTTCTGGCACAATGCGGGACTGGGCGCGCAACACGCGGTCCAGGTCGGCGTTGGTGGCCCGATCGTCATGGTGGGGACCTTAACCATTCTCGCGGTTGCGCAGGTTGGGTCGTTGTTCTCTTCCGATGCGTGGAACAACGTGACGTTTACTGCTGGGGAAGTGAAGAATCCGCGCCGCAATTTGCCCCTGTCGCTCGCTCTGGGAACCGGCGTAGTCATTGCGCTTTACATCGCCTGCAATTTCATTTATCTGACTGCACTGCCACTCGATGGCGTGGAGGGCGCAACCACGATTCTGGCGCGCGGGATCAAGCATGCGGCCGAAGATCGCGTTGGCACCGCGGTAATGACGCAGATGTTCGGAGCGGCAGGCGGACTGCTGATGGCCGCTGCGATCATGATCTCAGGCTTTGGCTGCGCCAACGGACTGATTCTTTCCGGGGCGCGCGTGTATTACGCCATGGCCAAAGACGGCCTGTTCTTCCGCAAAGTTGCCAAACTGCATCCTACTTACAAGACTCCGGCGGTTTCGCTGATGGTGCAGATGGTGTGGGCGTGCCTGCTCTGCGTCTCGGGCAGCTACGGGCAACTGCTGGACTACATCATTTTTGCGGTGCTGGTGTTCTACATTTTGACGATCGTGGGGCTGTTCGTTCTGCGGCGGACGCATCCGGATGCGACGCGGCCGTATCGGGCGGTGGGGTATCCGATATTACCTGCGATTTACATTGTCATGGCGTTATTCATTGATATCGTACTATTGCGCTACAAACCGCAATACACTTGGCCGGGGTTGATTGTGGTTCTGTTGGGGATTCCGGTTTACTTTGCGTGGTCGAGGAGGTCGCGACGTGGCAACCCAAGTGAGTCCGCCTAAAGGCCAAGGAGAAACCAAACGGATGGCAAATCTGCTGGCAACCAAGCCGCTGAATCTGCTGATGGAAGAAGCCCGTGAAACGGGCGAGCACAGCCTGAAACGCACGCTAGGAGTTTTTCAGCTCACCGCGCTGGGTGTGGGCGCGATTATCGGCGCCGGCATTTTCGTCATGGTGGGACTGGGTGCGCAGTATGCGGGGCCCGGACTCTCGCTATCGTTCGTCCTGTCGGGTCTGGGGTGCGCGTTTGCCGGTCTGTGTTATGCCGAGTTCGCCGCAATGATTCCCTTAGCAGGCAGTGCCTACACCTATGCTTACGCCACGCTGGGCGAGTTGTTGGCATGGATTATCGGCTGGGATCTCACTCTTGAATATGCAATGGGTGCCAGCACCGTGTCTTCGGGCTGGTCGAATCACTTCATCGAATTGCTGAATATTTTTCATGTCAAGATGCCGCTCTGGCTCGCCTACGACCACTGGACGGCGCTGAAGACTGCGGAAAACATCATCGCGCGACAGATGGCGACGGCCTCCGATTCCTCGCTTGTTCCGGGGACGCAGGCATTTCTCGACAAGGTCAGCGCGCTCATTGCTGCACCGTCTCCTGAATTGCTTCAGAGGGCGCACGAACTGCTCGGCGCGCCCCGTCTGTTTGGGATGGAAATTGGCTTCAATCTGCCGGCCTTCCTCATTGCCCTTGTCATCACGGCAATTCTAGTGGTTGGAATCAAAGAGAGCGCCAGGTTTAACGCTACAATCGTTGTGATTAAGGTTTCTGTCGTACTGTTTGTGATTGCGCTGGGCTCTCACTACATCAATCGCGCAAACTGGGGCATGGACTGGCACTCATACGCGCCCCACGGCTTGGGGGGAATCTGGCAGGGCGCTGCCTATATATTCTTCGCCTACATTGGGTTCGATGCTGTATCCACCACGGCGCAGGAAGCCAAAAATCCGCAGCGTGACCTCCCCATCGGAATGATCGCGTCACTGGCGATCTGCACCGTGCTGTACATCGCCGTGGCCGGGGTCCTGACTGGAATGGTGCACTGGCAGCAGATCAACATTGAGGCGCCGGTGGCTGTTGCATTTCTGGACCGAGGTCTAACTACGGCGGCGAACATCATTACGTTGGGCGCTCTGGCCGGACTCACCAGCGTGATGCTGGTGATGTTGCTCGGCCAGACCCGGGTGCTCTACTCGATGGCGAATGACGGCCTCTTGCCGAGGAAGTTTTTTGCGGATATCCATCCAAAATTCCGCACTCCGTGGAAGAACACAATCCTCGTGGGCTTGCTGGCGGCGATTGTGGGGAGCGTGACGCCGATCGACGACATCGGAAAAATGGTGAACATCGGGACGCTTCTCGCTTTTGTGATCGTGTCGATTGCCGTGATGGTTTTGCGGCGAACCAATCCCGGCCAACCGCGTCCCTTTAGAACACCCTGGGTGCCGCTGGTTCCAATCCTGGGCGTGATCTCGAACGGGTACATGATGTACAACCTGGGCTGGGTGAACTGGGCGCGCTTGTTCATCTGGCTGGCGATTGGGCTCGTCGTGTACTTCAGCTACGGGCAGAAGCATAGCCGCGTGCAGGCAATTGCGGCGGGACGCGCGCCCGAATCCAGAGCTTGACTGCGGCATTCGTGATCTCCAACGGCCCTCCGCACTGCGCGGAGGGCTTTTTTGTTCTACAGTGGTGAGTGATTGGTTGCCAGTGATCAGTGTGCTCAATTTGGATCAGCTTTTCTGACCACTGACCACTAGCCACTGTTTTCCATGAAAGCCTTCCGCAATCTCCGAACCATCGGGGCGCTCCTGCTGCTGGTAATGGGTATCGGCACTGCGGGCTATCACTACATCGAGGGTTGGCCGTGGTTCGATGGCTTCTACATGGTGGTGACGACCTTGACCACCATCGGATATCAGGAGGTGCATCCGCTGTCGCATGCGGGGCGCGTCTTTAACGTATTTGTGATTCTGGCGGGAGTGTCGCTGTTGTTGTTGGGAGCCGGGGCGCTGAGTCAGGCTTTGCTAGAATTCGAGCTGCAAAGCTTCTTCGGAAGGCGGCGCATGGAGCGCGAAATCGGACGTCTCGACAGCCACTTCATTATCTGCGGCCTGGGGCGCGTGGGCCGCAGCGTGGCGCGGGAACTGGGTCGCAAGCCGGTGCCGTTCGTAATTCTTGAGAACAAGGAAGCGAAGCGGCAGCGCTTCGCCTCTGAGAATTGGCTGGTGCTGGCCGGAGATGCCACACAAGAGCAAACTCTTCGCGAAGCAAGAATCGACAAGGCTCGCGGCCTGATCGCCGCGACCACCACCGATGCTACGAATCTTTATATTGTGCTCACCGCGCGCGGTTTGAATCCGCAATTGAAGATCATTGCGCGGGCCAGTGAGGACTCGGCGGAAAAACACCTTGTGACCGCCGGAGCCGATGCCGTGGTGTCTCCGTATTCGTTTGCGGGGCAGCGGATTGCGCAATCGCTCCTGCGGCCGCATGTGGTCAGCTTTCTCGATACTGCCACGACGCATCTCGGCATGGACTTGGAGATTGGCGAGATTCACATCACCTCCTCATCGACGTTTGCGGGCAAGACTCTGGAGAGTTCCCGGATCCGGCAGGAGCGAGGAGTGATCGTGCTGGCGATCAAGCGGCGGGAAGGCATGCGCTTTAATCCCGCGCCGGATGAACGGATCGAGGTGGATGACTGCCTGATTGCGATGGGTGAACCGGCGCAGTTGCGCCAACTGGAACAGACCGCCTCGTCTTCATGAAAATCGAAACGCAATGAAAATTGTTAGTGCACAAGAAATGCGCGCCATCGATCGCGTTACCAGCGAGCGCTTCGGTGTGCCATCGCTCACGCTCATGGAAAATGCGGGGTCTGCCGTGGCGGAATATGCCATGCACCGCTACGCCACTGCGGAGAAGATTGCGGTTTTGTGCGGCAAGGGCAACAACGGCGGGGACGGATTCGTGGCAGCGCGCGTGTTGCAGGAGAAGGGCAAGACCGTGCAGGTGATTTTGTTGGCCGATCCTGCAGACCTTCGGGGCGATGCAGCCGCGATGTTCGGCAAATTGCCCTTAGACGCGATCGTGGTGAAGTCGAGCGATGATCTGAAGCGAGCTCGACCGCCGATCTTTGTCGATACGGATTTGTTTCTCGACGCGATCCTTGGAACCGGATTCAATCCACCGGTCAGCGGTTTGTACGCTGAGGCAATCGCGATGCTGAACGCCAGTCGGGCGCCGGTGATTGCTGTCGACATTCCCTCAGGTGCCAATGCCGATGCGGTGGGGGCGCAGACAGGACTCGTTGCGCGCGCGGATGCCATTGTGGCTTTTACTGCGGCGCGTCCAGCGCATGCTTTCAGTGCGCTTACGAGTGGGCCGACGCTGGTTGCGGAGATCGGTTCGCCGCCGGAGGCGATTGTCTCCGCGCTCCAGTTCAATGTAATCACTGCGCACGACTTCGCTTCGTTGATTGGCCCTCGTCCAGCGGACTCAAACAAAGGGAATTATGGGCATGTGCTCGTCGTGGGAGGATCGGTCGGTAAGGCGGGGTCGGTGGCGATGGCGGGAATGGCAGCTCTGCGGGCGGGAGCGGGGCTGTCGACTGTTGCGACGCCACAGTCTGTGTTGCCAACGGTCGCTGGGTTTCATCCCGAGTTGATGACCGAGCCTTTACCAGAGACCCCTGGAGGTACGATTTCAGCGGGCGCGGAAGCTCGACTGGATTTTATGGCGAAAGGGAAGAGCGTGCTAGCAGTGGGGCCGGGGATTTCGCGCGATATCGAGACGGCTGAACTGGTGCGAATTCTGGTAGGCAAGGGCGATGTTCCAATCGTGCTCGACGCTGACGGCCTGAATGCATTCGAGGGTGTGACCGATGAATTGAGCGGGCAAGGGCGGTTGCTGGTGATCACTCCTCACCCAGGCGAAATGGCGCGACTGGCGGGGTGTTCTACCGCCGACGTACAGAAAGACCGGCTGGGAGTGGCCCGTAAGTTTGCGCATGAGCATGAAGTGATTGTTGTGCTCAAGGGGAACCGGACGCTGGTGGTGCAACCGAGCGGAGAGAGTTGGGTCAACACAACAGGGAATCCTGGAATGTCGACTGGAGGAACCGGCGACATTCTCACGGGAATGGTCGCGGCGATGATCGCGCAGAATCCCAAGGACGCGATGTTGGCGGTTTGCGCGGCGGTGCATCTGCACGGTCTGGCCGGGGACGTGATGCGCGAACGCGTGGGAGAGCATTCGCTGGTTGCGACCGATTTGCTGATTGGGCTGCCAGAGGCTTTCGAACGAACTCGGAGAACGGCGCGGGAAAAGTGGGTGGGATGGGATGGTTAACAGATCTCCCAGCGGCTAAAGCGGAATCTGAAAGGACGGACAACGGCACGGCTTAAGCCGTGCACCCCCCGCTTCGAATCGCACTCCAAATCAATATCATTCTGGCTATGAGCTCGGGCCAACTCGGACCACTGGTGCGGATCTCTGAGGCCTATCTCGTCGGCGGTAGTTTGACGCTCATTCCGGTCGCGGCGGAGCGGCGGGCTGCGTCGAGGATTTCCGTTACTGTCACGTTGGTGTCGAGCGAGGAAAGTGGATCGGACTTGGCTCCGTCGAGGACTACGGCGCGCACGTACGAGAGCGAATTGTCGTATGGAGCGGGCACCGGCTTGGCCGCGATCAGTTCCTCTTGGGTGTTGTTGCCGCCGCGCCGTACGCGAATGTCATCTCTTTTCACTGTGATCACGTAGCCGGTTTGCCCGTACACTTCCATGTCCTTGCGGTCGAAGGGCCAGTTCCAGGAAGCTTGGATGATGGCTTGGGCCTTCGGATAAGTGAGGATAATTGTGGCCTCGTCATCCACCCGCGAATAAATTTCAGGCTTGATCTGCTGGGTCACGGCGGTGACGGTTTGCGGACGCTGGCCGTTCATTAGGTAGGTCATGAGGTCGGCGCCGTAGCATCCGAAGTCGAACAGGGCACCGCCGCCGTTGAGCTGGGGATCGGTAAGCCAGGCGAGAAATTCCGGCTCGACACCAATTTCTTTCGGGCCAGAATGGCCGTCGTGAATCACGACCTTGCGGACGTCTCCCAGCGCTTCTTCATGCACAAGATCGTAGGCGGCGTGATTGCTGCGGTACCAGGACGTTTCGTAATTAACCAATACTTGAATGTTCCCGGCGCGCGCCGCTTGAGCGATGGCCAATGCGTCCTTGAGGCTGACGGCTAGCGGTTTTTCCATCATCACGTGAACGCCGTGCCCGGCGCAGACTTCGACCACGCGGCGATGGTCGGAAGTATTGGTGTACACCAGCACGGCTTGCGGACGAGCTTTCTGCAGCATCTCCTCCAGGTCGGTGAAGAGGATGCTGGGTGCAAATTTGTACCGGGCAGCGTTTTGATCCAGAAGTTGTTTATTCGGTTCCACTACTCCCACGATCTCGATTTCCGGACTGTGAAGTGATTGCTGAAGGAAGCCGTGCACATGGCCGTGGACCAACCCGACGATGCTGACACGGAGTGGCGGTTGAGCCGCGGGGGCCGAAAATGCGGGTGTGGCAGTGAGGGTCAAAAGTAGGGCGAATAAGAGGATGCGACTCATGAGTGCTCCTTGGGGACTGGTCCATCATGGTAAATCGGCGAATGCGTCTCGCGCGGGAAAATGCGATTTCCACCGGGCGATCAATTGTCCCTTGGGACATTTATCAACTCGTTACTATCTGCTAACTGTCTGATAGGGCAGGGCGCGGGGGTTCCAAATGCCGCGCCCAGCGCGGGAATCCGGACGAGGGGCTTCAGTAATCTGTTACTCAATCGGGCGTAGTGCCATAGTGATACTTGCCTATGACCCAATTCCCCCAACCGCACCCATCGCGACGCGCGGCCCGGGTTCAGCTAGGAGATTCCGTCCTGGCTGCGATCCGTTTAGAAGACGGCCGGCGTACCAAAGCTAAACTCCAAACCATCTCCGTGACCGGCGGCTTGCTGCAGTTGGCCCAGTCTCTGGCGCAAGGCGACTTCGTTGAAGTTGCTTTTCAAACGCAGGCAGGGCCGGTGCACGGCATGGCCGAAGTTCTGAGCCCAACGCGGCAGATGAACGATGGCGTGCTGCAACCCTTCCGCTTCGTCGCGATTGAAGATGACGATCACCGACGCTTGCGTACTTCGCTGGATCACGTCGTAGACCGGAAACATCCGGGCATGAAGGCTAGCGCATTCTCTACCTACTGAAGAGCAAGCGCGGCTTCATCGGCCAGTCGGCGTACCCTGGACTCTCGCTATACTGGACGTGTGAACGGACAGACCAAGGCGAGAAATCTGCGGGAAATCACCACGCATTCGTCTGAAGAGACGGTCGCCTTCGGGCGCACTCTGGTGGAATTGCTGGCGCCGCCGAAGATGGTCCTTTTGCGCGGGGATCTTGGGGCGGGGAAGACTACTCTGGTGAAGGGAATCGCAGCGGCGTTCGAGGCGGCCGCCGAGGAAGACGTCACCAGTCCTACCTTTACGCTGGTGCATGAGTATCGTGGGCCGCAAGCGAATCTCTATCACATCGATCTTTATCGGATTGACACTCCACGGGAACTCGATACGCTGGGCCTGGAAGATTTGCGTTCGGAGAACAGCGTTCTGTTAATTGAGTGGGGAGAGAAGTTTCCTCGGCTCGAGTGGGATGTGGAGATCGATTTGGAGCGGACCGGTGAGAGCGGGCGGCGGATTCGGATCAGCGGCTAGCGTTGGGATACAACCGGCGCGATTGAACGCGCGCAGGCTGCGGGGGCATTCCACTCTCGAATCATTGAGAAGAGGATGGCCGCCGAGAACAGGGTTAGGACTATACGATTCGTTTGCATCCGATGTGAATCATAGCAGTCCCCACGGTTGGGCGTGAGCCCCGCGCGAGTCCCCTTCGACTTCGCTCAGGGCAGGCTCTTCACTTCGCCTGAAAGCGGCTCCGTTCAGGATGACGCCCGAGACTCGAACGGATCCCTGGAATTCAAATTTCCGCTCCCGCCATTGATTTGGACAGGGCTATTTCGCGCCGACTTTGCCGAACCATTCGTCGAACCAATCCAAGGTGCGGACGAAGTAGTCGCGGGAGTCGGCGGGTTTTACGAAGACGTGTCCTTCGTTGGGGTAGACCACCAGGCGGACCGGCACTTTCATCGCCTGAAGTGCGTGCCACCACTCGACCGATTGCTCCATAGGGACCTCGCCGTCGCGGTCGCCGACCAGCACGAGAGTTGGCGTTTTCACGGCTTTGACGAAGTGCATGGGGTCGCTCTTGGCGTAGACGGCGGGATCGTCGTAGATGGACGCGCCGAAGAAGGGAATCATCCATTCGTCGATGTCATTCACGCCGTAATAACTGAGCCAATCGGAGAGTCCGGCGCCGGCGACCGCGGCGGCGAAACGCTGAGTCTGGGTCTCGGCCCACATCGTCATGTAACCGCCATAGCTGTGGCCGCGGATGCCGATGCGACGAGGATCGATCGGGTACTCCTTTGAGACTGCATCGACTCCGGTCATGACGTCGTGGAAATCGCCACCGCCGAAATCTTTGATGTTGGCGCGGGTGAAATCCTCGCCTTGGCCGTAGCTGCCGCGAGGGTTGGGGCAGAACGCGAAGTATCCCATTGCCGACTCGGCGCCCATCATCTTTGAGTCCCAGTGCGAGGAACAGGCCGCAGACGGACCACCATGGACGTTCACCACAAGTGGATAAGTCTTGCCGGGCGCAAGATCCTTGGGCAGCATCAGCCAGCCTTCGAGCTTCAGGTTGCCGTTGGTCCAGTGAAAATTGTGCATTTCGCCCCATGCGGGCCTGGCGTCTGCATTGATCGTCGTGAGTTGTTTCCACTTGCCGGCCGGGCCCACCCAGACCTCCGGTGGAGCGCTCGCCGACTGGCGAACAACCGCGGTTACCGATCCATCGTGTGAGAAGGACGCAGCCATGTGTTCCGCGCCGGACCATAAGGGGTGGATCGTGCCGGGCGTAAGCTGAAGCGTTGCGAGTCCAGATTCTCCATCGACATTTTGCGTGAAGGTGATCTGATCGGAACTCGTCCAGATCAGCGACGACGGGGAGCTGTGAATGTTGGGAGTGAGATTTCGCGGCGAGCCGCCGGCCGAAGGAACAATGTAGATGTCGCCGCCCGTCGATCCCTCGTCGCTCATCAGGCCTTCGATGAAGGCGACGTTCTTGCCGTCGGGCGAGATATGGGGCTCGGCAATCTGCCATTTAGGCACGTAGATCTCACGCATCTCACCGGACTGTGCGTTGATGCGATAGAGCTTTGCGACATACCAGTTCGCATCGCCGGAACCATGGGCGGCGGTTGCGACCCACCCTTGGCTGTCGGGAGTCCAATCGTATTCATAGACGTAGACATCTGCGGGTGTGACTTGCGTCAGTGTGTTCGTTGACAGGTCGATGGTGGTCAGGCGCTGCTCGTACACTTTGTCATCGATCACGCCCGCGAGCGGGGTCATGGGCTGGAGCGGTCCGGCGATTCGCGGCATACCTTCAATGAAAAGCAGCGCGAGCTTGGAACCATCGGTAGAAAATGTGGGGGCTGCCGCATAGCCTTTGACATCGGCATGTTTCACGGGAGCGCTGCCGTCGAGTGTGGCCGTGAAGACTTGAGCGGCCGGGGTGTCACCTTCCAGGTCGGCGATGAATGCGATTTGCTTGGAATTTCGGGACCAGGAAACGTCGCGAAGGGTGAGCTTGCCCTCCACCGAGATGGTACGGACGCTCCCTCCGCTTGTAGGCATCACCGAAAGCTCGCCACCGATGATGTATACGACTTGAGCTCCGTCGGGAGAAATCGTAGCCTGGTCGATCTCTTTCACCTTCGGCATCGAATCGATGATGGAGGCGGCGCGCGAAGTTGATTGACCCGATAGCGAGACGGCCGCGCACAATGTAACCGCAAGCGCGGAGAGCGCGAAGCGAAGTCTATTTTGTTGTTTCATAGAGAGAATGAACCAGTGACTAGAACTGACTAGAACCCCATAATGTTGAATCCGCAATCGACATAGATCACTTCCCCGGTGATCCCGGAACTGGCGTCGGAGGCGAGGAAGACTCCGGTACTTCCAACCTCTTCGACTTCCACACGGCGGCCCAGTGGAGCGCGTTCTTCGTGGCCCTTTAGCATGTCGCCGAAGCCGGCGATGCCGCGAGCAGCCAGAGTCTTGATGGGGCCAGCAGAGATGGCATTCACACGGATCCGCTCCTTGCCCAGTTCGAACGCAAGATAACGTACTGAGCATTCCAGTCCGGCCTTGGCTACAGCCATTACGTTGTAGCGAGGGACGACTTTCTCTGACGCGTAATAGGTCATGGTCAAAATCGATCCGCCGTCGGTCATGAGAGGGACGGCCGCGCGAGCGACGGCGATTAAAGAATAAACGCTCACATCTAAAGCAATGCGGAAGCCCTCACGCGTAGTATTGACGAAGTCTCCCTTCAGTTCATCGGCGGGTGCGTAGGCCACAGAGTGCACGACTGTGTGCAGCTTGCCGTGTCGCTCTTTGAGCGTGGCGAAGAGGCGAGCGATCTCCTCGTCTTTGGAGACATCGCACATGTAGGCTTCGGCGCCGGGCAGGGAGAGGATAAGGTCCTTCGCCTCCTGCTCCAGACGTTCGTTCTGGTAAGTAATGGCCAGCTTCATGCCCGCGGCGTGCAGTCCCTGGGCGATGGACCAGGCGATCGAGCGCTTGTTGGCGACTCCGAAAACAACTCCAGTACGGCCATGCAAATCAGCGGACATGAGTGCTCCTTACGAATTTGACAGAATAACAGGAGGGAAGTGCGATTTACCACGGAGACACGGAGAGACCGAGAAATCAACGGTCGCAACCTCGGTAAACGGCGGCGAGAGCGGTTGCCACTATCGAGTTCAGTTCACGGCGCTTGTTTCCGCCACAGTTGTGGCGACCGGCCAGCTTGCCGCTACGAAAGACAGGCCGTAAACGCTTGCCAGGATAGCGAAGGCGGCAACCAAACTGACGCGGTGAGCCACAGCGCCGACCGCGATGGCGAGCGCAATCTGCAGGAATGTGCCCACGAAATAATAGGTATTCTGGACGCGGCCCATCAGGTGTTTCGGCACCATTTCCATCAGGCTGGTATTCATGGCGACGCCACCAACGCCGCGGCCCGTACCCATGACGAAGTAGGCCGCGATGGCTAAGAATAGGAACCGGGAAACAGGCGCGCAGGCCATCATTACTGAGAGTAATGCCATGGAGAAAGCAACAGTGCGTTGACCCCCAAGACGCGCGATCAGCTGCGGCGTGTACAAGGTGCTGAGGAATGCTCCAGTTCCCCATCCCGCGCTGAGCCAGCCATAGCCCACAGGTCCGGCGTGGAAGACGCGCTCACTCAGCGAAGGAGTGACGATGCCGCCGGTCATCATGGCTCCGAGGAATAGCGCCCAGCTGACGCCCAGCATAATGGCGGCCGGATGATCGCGCAGAAAGTGGAGACCTTCGCGCAGGTCGAGCCAAAAGCGATGCAGTTGGTTCTCGGCGGCAATGATATCCGCCCGCAACTCGTCGGGATGCAAAACCACGTGGCGTCCCTTACGCACAAAGAAGTAGCAGAGGAATGAGACCACATAGGTCGATACGTCGATGAGTAGCACGCCTCCAAGACCGATGTGGTTGTACATGAAACCGACGATCGATCCGGCGATGAGCCATCCGCCCTGTACCCCGGCCAACAAGAACGTGTTGGAGTGTACGAAGCGGTCCTCGGGGGTGAGTTCCTGAATCAGCGCAGTAATCGTAGGCCAGAACATCCAGAAGCCGGCGGAGACGAGCATATTCATCAGATAGAGCTGCCAGATTTGGACGCGATGCTGAAAAGCAAGGATCGCCACGGTGAGGATAATCAGGCCGCGCAGTGCATCGAGCCACATTACGAGCCGCCGACGGTCTTCGCGATCGATAATGACGCCGGTGAAGGGAAGCATGAGCATCGCCGGAATGGTCTGCAAGACGGTGAGGGTACCAAGAGAAACTTCGGAGTGCGTGGCCTGCAGAATGTACCAGGCAACCGCGGCCGCGTTCATCCCGCTGCCCAACATCGAAACCATGTTGGCCGCGAAGACGAAACGCAACGGGCGCTGGCTCAGGATGGCACGCATCGTTCTACTTTAGCTGAGGTGTAGTGGGTATTAGCAAGAAACCAAGAACCACGAAGAGCACCAAGTCGCACAAGGGAAATCACTCAAGAAATCGGGACTTCGTGAAACCATGTATCCTCTGTGGTCGATGTTTTGCATCCTGCGTGCCGAAAGTGATCTCGGCCCTTGCGTAGTGGCCCATTCGGCGCTAGGATTCGCCTGCTGCTGGAGTATGAGGTACTAATTCACGCTCACACCGGAGGCGGTCCATGAGACGCTGCAGCGGTTCGACCCTGCTGGTTGTCCTTTTCCTTTCCCTCGCGGTTCTTGTGCCTAACTTGGGTGCCCAAGTCGATCGCATCACGATCGCGGCTGGCACTGACGAAGATCACGCCCTGCAAGCCATCTCGGCGGAAACCGATTCTCAGAAAAAAATCGCGATGTATGAAGAGTTCGTGCAGAAGTTCTCGTCGAATCCTGCGGCCGCAGCCTACGGAGACTGGCAACTCGCGCAGGCGTACCAGACTGCGGGCGACCTGCAAAAGTCACTAGAGTATGGCGACAAAGCTCTGGCTGCATCGCCACGCAATCTGGATATCTTGGTGTCGCAGGCGGGAGTGGCGCAACAGGCGAAGAACAACGTCAAGTTGATGGACTACGCTGCGAAGGGCGGTGAGATTTGCGCGTCCATTCCCAAGCAACATAAACCTGAGGGAATGAGCGACGACGATTTTGCCCGCAAGGTGAGCGAGGAGAAGTCTGCTGAGCAGAACAGCTGCGATTTTCTCGAGAGCTCCGGTTTTAATGCGATCACCGGCGAGGCCGACCCGAAGAACCGCATGGCCGAGATCGAGAAATTCACGGCTGCCTTTCCGGAATCAAAGTTCGGAGAACAGGTGTCGAACTATGCTATGTACACGCTGGGTCCCGGACAATTGAACGATCAAGCGCGCCTGGTTTCGTTTGGCGAAAAGATTCTTGCGGCCAACCCGAACTCGCTGGCGGCGCTGCTGCTACTGGCTAGTTACTATGGCGATGACACGAAGCCGGGGAGTGCCGCGAAGGCGATCCAATATGCGCAAAAAGCAATTGAAGTCGCCAAGCCAGATGCTCCGGATGCGGATAAGTCCCGAAAGCTTTCGGCGGGAGCTGCGCACAATACGATCGGGTGGGCCTATCTTAAGCAGGAGAAGACTACCAGTGCCATTCCCGAATTGAAGGCCGCAGCCGGCCTGCTGAAGGGGCAGGATGAGCAACAGTATGCGCGGGCACTCTACGGTATGGGCTTTGCTTACGGCAAGCTGAACAAGCTGACGGAAGCGCGCGAGGTGCTGACCGAGGCTGCCAAGATTCCGGGGCCACTGCAGGCAATGTCACAGGACTTGCTCACGAAAGTGAACAGCGCCCGCGCTAAAGGGAAGTAAGCGGGCGTTGTTGCGGTTTCAGACACGGGAAAATCCTTCACCACAGAGGGCACGGGGGGACACAAAGGACTACGGCGTTTTCCCGTGCCCTCCGTGGACAAATCTATTTTTCTGGCTTCACCAGCTCTTCCGACAAAAGCTGAGCTTTCCATGCGAGGGTACGCGCGCGTTCGAGGTCGCCGTCTCCGACTGCGGCTTTCGACTGGGTCATGAACTGGTGGATCTGAGTGACCATGTCCTGCTGTTCGGTATTGAGTTGGCGGTCCCCAATCTTCTTGAGATTCGCTTCCGTCGTGTCCAACATCTGATTGGCAGTGTCTTTCTGGTGCGATGCCTGGTCACCGCCAGTCCCGCCTGCCACTTGAATGCTGGGTTCCGAGGTTCCTCCATGCTGCACGATCACCTTGGGAGGTGTACAAGGAACCGAGCCTCCGGTATTCGGGGCAGAGCCGGTGGCAGGATTCGTTGAATTCGGCGTAGATGCTGACGACGCCGGAGTGGCAGCCGAGGGGGTGTCGCAGTCGGCAGGAGCTGCTTTCTTTTTGTGATGCGTCTTCTTTGTGCTGGTATGCGGTGTTTGACCTGAAGGTGCCTTCGCCGGAGGGGCTGTCGATGGGGGCGAAGATTGTGCGGGCGGCTTTTGCGATGGAGGTGTGGTTCCCTTATCTTGCGTTGGGGGAGCGTCGGCTGGCTGAGTCGGCTGTGCCGCATGCGGGCCGGCTGGACACGCCGTTGCCGGCATAGATCCGCAGAAAATACCAGCGAGAAGGATAACGGCCAGAGTCATTCCCAATGCCCTAAACGATTTTACGCCTTCAGACGTGAAGTGCTGCGAGAGTCGCCCTGAATTTTCGGGGTGCCATGATGGCCTTCAGGTCAGTCTCCACGATGCGAGGCGGTTGCGTCTTCGGCGTATTCCGGATGTCCATCCACCGCGGTTCCCGCGAGTGGAATATGAAATCGAAAAATCGTGCCCGTTCCCTCACTAGACTCAAAATCTACCGAACCATAGTGCCATTGCAGAACTTGATAGGTTTGAGCCAGTCCGATGCCACTTCCGTCTTTCTTGGTCGTAAAGTAGAGCTCGAAAATCTTATCGTGTAAATCTTGCGGGATTCCGCCACCCTGATCACGAATTTCGGCGACCACTGCATTGTTCTCCCTTCGCGCTGAAATCGTAAGCAATCCGCCCTGAGGCATGGCCTGAACTCCGTTGATGACCACGTTCAGAAAGGCTTGTTTCATTAAGTCCACGTCGACCTTGATCGCTAGCCGCTCTTCGGGTATGTGGCGTTCGATGGTAACGCCGTGTTGCTCGGCATCGGGAGCCGCGAGTTGGGCCACATCCTCCATGAGGCGGCGCAAGTCGACTTCCTCCAGATGAAGATCTCGCGGACGGGTGAAATCCACCAGTGTCTGCACGACACGATCGAGGCGGCGGATTTCGCTGTCAATGATATCCATGTGACGTCGGGTATCAGGTTCCTGTTCCGCCAACTTGTTCCGCAAGAGTTGCAGATGAAGGACGATAGCGTTGATGGGGTTCTTCACCTCATGGGCCACTCCCCGGGTAAGGCGTCCGCTCGCGGAAAGACGGCGAGACATTTCGATCTCATCGCCAATGCGGCGTACGGATTCGGGATCGCGCATGATCAGCAAAGCTCCAATCTGCGAGTTCTTTTCCTGCACGAAATCCAGGGAAACCTGAACGCGCTTTCCTCCGGCAGCATCAAACTCCCGTTGAGACAAGGGGCGACGCCGGTCAAAGGCCTCCAGAAGAGTTGCGCCTAGCAGGGAGTGACGGTCAAATACCTCGTGAATCGTGCGTCCCAGGAGTTCTGCGCGAGGACGACCGAGGAATCCTTCAACCGGTGCGCTGACCAAGACAACGCGGGAATCGCGCGCAAACAACATAAGGCCATCCTGCAATTTGGACATGAGTTGGTCCACGTTGTCTTTTAGCGCGGAAAAGATCTCGCGGCTGTCACGAATCTGGCGGCCGAGGTTGGCAATCTTGAGCGATACCAGTCCGTATTCGTCGTGCTCAGATTCGTCCGCGGACAATTCCTCAGCGTGGCCGGCGTTTACGCTATCCAGATTGCGGTTGATCTCCTTCAGCGGGCCTAACGCGAGGTTTGAGATTCCCGCGGCCAGGAATAACGAAACGAAGATCAGCGTGATCGAAATATACGCGGCTTTCATCAGCCGGGACTCCACCTCGCTCTTCAAGAAAACAGTTTGCACGCCGATGCGAATCGTGCCGAAGGGCTCGCCATTCATTTCGATTGGATAGGTCACGTCGTAGACGCTGGCGGGGCTGAAGACTAAACGTATCTGATCGGGAAAGCGGGCCGTCACAACTTTCTGAAAATCGGGGCGCGCGGGGATCGCTTTTCCCACCATGCTGGCATTGGTATGTAACAAGGCCCTTCCATTTACATCGAGGATGGTGACGTCGTAGATGAATCGCCAGTCTCCCGGATCGGACTGAAGGAGGTTGTTGAGGGCGACGTCGGTCTGCACGTATTCGGCCAGCGCGCGACGTACGGACGCCGGGTTGCTGGTGTCGACGGAGGTACTGCTGAAGTCGGGCACAGCGCTCGATACGGCATACGCTAACTGGTGCGTCAGGCTCGTCGCAGTCTCGTTCGCATTGGTGATGCGGAGACGAAGAATCTGAGAGACATACAAGTACGAAAATGCGGATACCATCGCCGTCACCATGAGGGTGATGACCAGCACGATGATGGTCTTTCGTCGCAGCATGAAGAGAAGGAAAACTGGATCGCTCAACGACCGTACGAAGACGTCTTAGTTGCTCGGAACTTCCTCCTTGCCCGGAACGGGCTCTGCGCCTGCACTGCCGTATTCTTTTAGTTTGTTATGCAAGGTCTTCAAACTAATGCCGAGGATCTCTGCGGCGCGGGTTTTGTTATTGCTGGTCGCCTCGAGGGTTTTCAGAATTAACATTTTTTCTGCTTCTTCGACGGTTGTGCCCACGCCCAGGCGAACTGCATCAGGGTCATTGGCTGCCGTACGCAATGGGGCCTGTCCGAACCCGGGCGGCAAGTGTTTGGTCTCAACCACGCCGGCATCGCAGACGATCACCGCCCGCTCGATCGTGTTTCGCAGCTCGCGTACATTTCCTGGCCAGGAGTAATTGTTGAAATGGTTGAGGACAGCTTCACTTACGGCGGCCACCTTGCGGCCGTGCTTACTGCTCATTTCTGCCAATAATAGTTGGACGAGGCTGGCAATGTCTTCTTTGTGCTCCCGCAGGGGCGGCATGTGGATATTGAATACGTTGAGACGGTAATAGAGATCGCTGCGCAACTCTCCGCGCGCTACCGCTTCGTCCGGAATTTTGTTGGTTGCAGCAAGCACCCGAACATCCACTGACGTTTCCACCTTGCTGCCAAGCCGGCGGAGTTTGCGGTCTTCGAGAACGCGCAGCAATTTGGCCTGGGTTCCCACAGGCATCTCGCCGATTTCGTCGAGCAGAAGCGTTCCGCCTTCCGCGAGTTCGAAGCAGCCGGTACGACGTTCCAATGCGCCCGTGAACGCTCCTTTTTCGTGGCCGAAGATCTCACTTTCCATCAGGGTTTCTGGAATTGCGGCACAGTTAATGGCAACGAATGGCCGGTCCTTGCGCGGACTGAGGTCGTGGATGGTGCGCGCCACCAGTTCCTTGCCAGTCCCGCTGGCTCCCGTAATCAGAACCGACGCCGTGCTGGGTGCAACCATCTCGATCAAACGGAAGATCTCTTGCATCTTGCGGGAGGCACCATTCAGGCGTCCTAACGAACCCGCGTCGCGCAGCCGGCGCCGGGTAACTTCGAGTTCGGCCCGGGTGCCCAGCAGAGCTGCGGCGTTGCCCAGCATGGTCCGCAAGCGATTGGTATCGATAGGCTTAGTAATGTAGTCGTAGGCCCCCATACGCATGGCTTGTACGGCGCTGTCGATCGTTCCCTGGGCTGTCACTAGAATCACCGCGATGGTTGTGGCGTGCTCGGCCAGGTTGCCCAGCAGCTCGATCCCGCCCATGCGTGGCATTTTGAGGTCAGTAACCACGATCGACGGCGACCACTGAGTGGCTTTCTCGAGTCCCTCGGCGCCGTCACGAGCGGTTTCCACACGGTAGCCCCAGGAAGACACCAGCTCCGCCAGTCCGGAACGCTCGTTCTCCTCATCCTCGACGATCAATATTTTTTCGTGGCTCATCGGCTTCTTAGCTGTTTATCTCTTCGGTCCGTCACAGCAAGGAATCTACTCATTTCGAACAGCAATCCAATTGACCCACGATACGCGGCATTCTTCTCGTCCGGCAAGGCCTGTTCCCCTCAACGTTCACCCGCCCGACGGGCCGAACGATTCGGGGCGCGCCGAAGCCTCTGGGAGCAACACTTGGAGTCTACGCTTTCGCTTTCAATAGCAGTACGGTAGAATTTACAGTTTCCAAGACAAAGGCCCCGTCGTATACCAGTTTCGCTACACCTTTTTCCCCTAGGAGCCCGGTTTTACACGCTAGCCGGGACCCAACCATTTCGGAGGATCCATGATACTTGACAAAGCCACACGAGCCGGTCGACCAGTTTTGGTCGTCCTATTGGCCGTGACCGCAGTCGTAATGTTTTCCACATCCGCATTAGCTCAGAGTGATTCCACCCCTAAATGGGACGTCTTTGCCGGGTATCAGTATCTGAATCCCGGCGGTACCGTGCCTTTGATCGGCGACCCGAACAATCCCGTGGCGTTCAAGCTTCCAGGTATGGCGGCCGGCGCCGGTGGCGCCTTTACGTATAACTTTTCACCGCACGTCGGTCTGGAAACAGATTTCGGCTATAACCGCGATTCTAACTCGGGTTCATCGGAATGGACCGTGGGTGCTGGACCACGGTTTATTGCGCGCGGCGAGGGATTCGCAATTTTCGCTCACGCTCTGGGCACTCTCAACCGAGTGAGCTATTCCAACGGTTCCGTCGACAATAATGGCATCGGAGTAATCCTTGGCGGTGGGTTGGATATTCCCTTCACCAAGACGTTTTCGTGGCGGTTATTCCAAGCAGATTATGTCTGGGCTTCGCACAATTACGCCGGTTATGCATCCCCGGCTTTTCCCTCTCTGCGCCATCCGAATTTCGAGGGTGCGAGACTGCGTACCGGTATCGTTCTGAATTGGGGCGGAGCTCCCCCGCTCGTTCCAGCAGCCGCTTGTTCGGTGCAGCCGACCGAAGTGATGGTTGGCGAACCGATCACCGCGACTGTAGCGGCCAGCAACTTCAATCCAAAACATACAGTGACTTATAGCTGGGCCGGCAATGGTGGCCAGGTCACTGGAAAAGACACCACCGCCTCCATCGACACCACAAATGCTGCTCCGGGCAGCTACGCAGTCACGGCACACGTGACCGATCCAAAAGAAAAGAAGAACAACGAAGCCAGCTGCACGGCGAATTACACCATTAAGCCGTTGCCGCCGAAGAATCCGCCTACCATGAGCTGCTCGGCGAGTTCGTCGTCTGTTCAGGTTGGCGGCTCCGGTAGCATCACCTGCACTTGCACCAGCCCGGATGGCGTTCCAGTTTCAGTAGCGAACTGGACTTCAACCGGTGGCTCTGTATTGGGAAGCGGCAATACGGGCACTCTCAATACCTCCGGTGCCTCCCCGGGATCGATCACGGTGGGTGCGACTTGCACCGACTCTCGTGGTTTGACCGCTCAGGCCTCGACTCAAGTCACGGTTGAAAACCCGCCTCCTCCGCCAGTTGACACGGCTCTCGAAGGGCGGCTTGCTCTGCACAGTGTGTATTTCCAGACGGCGCAACCCTCGCCTAGGGACCCGAACGCCGGCTTGTTGCCGTCCCAACAGAAGGTCCTGGTGGCGATGGCGACTGATTTCAAGAAATATCTTGAAACCAAGCCGGACGCTCACCTCACGCTGGAAGGTCACGCGGATAAGCGCGGAACCCCTGCGTTCAACCAGGCACTCTCCGAACGTCGTGTGGCTCGGGTCAAGGGCTTCCTCGTTGAACAAGGTGTTCCTGCTTCCGCTATCGATACCAAGGCTTACGGAGAGCAGCGCAACCTGACAACCCAGGAAGTGAAGGACTCGGTCGAGAAGAATCCTGAACTCACGACTGAGGAGCGAAAACGGGCACTGGCCAGAATCACCGTCATTCGAATGGCCAGCAATCGCCGTGTGGACATCACGTTGTCATCCCTCGGCCAAAGCGAAACCTCGGCGGGCTGGAAGTTCCCGTTCAACGCAGCCGATGCGTTGAGTTTGATTGGTGGGCGCGAAAGTGAAAGGAAAACCACCGCCAAGCCAGCACCGAAGAAACAACCCGTGAAGAAACCATAAGCATTCAGAAAATCACGGCTGAAGAATTTGGAGGGCGGATACCCGCCCTCCTTTTTTTGTTCAGCGACAGGTGGCCGTTCGTTTTCAGCGTGGCAATGCCCGGAACAAAATACCCGGACGGAAGAATCTACATAGCCTACCCGAAGGTGCCATCGCCAAGTGATTGATTTGATGAGACCGTGTCTGGTATTCGGGTTGCCACTTCACGATCCAGGAAACACAGGCGAGGATCATTCTGATGAACCGGTTTCGCAGACCACGAGGTCTGGCGATGTGGGCGATGGTATTGGCCTTGCTAGGGACTACAGGCTGCGCGCGTCCAGGCGGGCTGCAGAGCGATGATGGCGCTCCCCCGACCGATCAACATTCCGTGCCCTTTCACGACGTAGCCGGCAGCCAGGACTCCCGTCCGAATGACCCGGCGTCAGCGCCCGACCATCCGACTCCGGATACCGCGCTTCCATTCCATGATCCCAAGAACCTTCCGGCAGGTACCCTGCTCACCGTTCGGCTGAAGAACCCGATTTTCGCCCAGAACCCTGGCGAGAAAGGGACATTTGAGGCTTTGGTTGATGAGGCGGTGGTCGTCGAGGGCAATAAGCTAGTTCCGCGCGGCACTATTGTTGTCGGCCGGGTGGAGTCCTCCCGCTCTTCGAGCGTCGGGAGTAATCGCGGATACGTTCGGTTAGCACTAGATTCTATTCGACTTGGAGACGTTGATCTGCCAGTTTTGACGTCGAGCCTGTTCGTGCGAGGCAATTTTTCCGGTAACTCGCCCTCTCAGGTGGACGACCCTCAACGCATGTCTCCTATTGTGATTCACCTGGAAAAGGGCCGCCGTTTGACCTTTCGTCTGAGCGAACCCGCCTATGTGGCAGCCAGCCAACGGACGCGAGTCGATCGCTGAGTCTGTTTATCCGAGTTTTCCACAGAAAGATTTCCCGTTTTAGTGACATCTGCCCTTCGAACCCACAGGCTCATTTCTCTATAGTGGGGTTCGAAACGGGATTTGAGATGGAAGTAATCGCTCTCCAAATTCCCATTTTAGGAAAACCAAGGTCCTAAGCTGCGGGATAACAGGTTCCTTTTGGAATCTCTCCCGCGCAGAGTAGGAATATGAGCATTGCCGCGGGAACTCGCTGGACAGATCAGGATTCGAAAACGGAACTGCAGCCCTTTTTTGAAAACGCTCCGTTCGCATGGGCTCAGTGTCAGCGTGATGGCAGCGTGACCGAGTTGAATCCATCGTTGCGCAAGAGACTGGGCGATACGCTGGAGATGTCTCAATCCATTCGCTTCGGGGATTTCATTCATCCTCGTGATCGATCCCGAGGCGAACGCCTCCTTTCCGAATTGTTTGAGCGTCAACGCCAGAGCTTCCAGATCGAATCCCTGACCTTAGGCGAGGAAGTTCGACCGGTGCGCTGGACGGTGTGGAGGGTGTCGGACCTGAACGGCAACCCCGACTATGCTCTCGTTCTGGCAGATGACGTTTCGAAAGACGTTGAAGCAGCACAACGCCTGCGACAGGCGGAGAGGTTGGAAGCGGTAGGCCGTTTAGCCGGAGGTGTGGCTCACGACTTCAACAACCTTTTGACCGGCGTGTTGTTGTACTGCGACTTACTGTTGGCCAATCTGGAGCCCTGCCACCGGGTGCGGAAATATGCCGAAGAAATCCGGAAGGCGGGCATGCAGGCCACGGGACGGGTGCGGCAACTGCTCGGGGTCGCGCGCCCCCAAGACCAGCGAACCGAGGCTCTTTTCCCTGAATGAGATTGCCGACGGCATGCGAAATCTGCTGGTTCGCCTGATCGGAGAGAACATTGAACTGAAGTTCAACCTGGATCCCAATCTAGGACTGGTCAAGATGGATCCCACGCAGAGTCAGCAGACTTTGCTGAACCTGGTGCTGAACGCGCGCGATGCAATGCCCGGGGGCGGCACGATCACCGTGGAGACCAGCAATTGCAGAGTGCAGGCCCTTGCGGAGGCGCGGCCCGGAAACAGCAACGGGACGTCGCTCCCCTGTGCGCTATTCGTTGTGTCCGATACCGGGCTCGGCATGGACGCGAAGACACAAGCTCACCTGTTTGAAGCTTTCTTCACGACTAAAGCTGGAAAGGGAACCGGACTCGGGCTGGCTACGGTTTACGACATTGTGTCTGGTAGTGGCGGACTGATTCACGTGGAGAGCGCTTTGGGATGTGGTACACGCGTGAGTGCAATCCTACCGCTGGTTCCACCATCGATTCTCGCTACTAAGGACCTTCACAATTTCCAACCCGCGGAAAGTGCGGGCGTATTTATACCTAAAGGATAAAAAAGAGGAATGATCGCCATGACGTCAGCAGCACTCAGTATGATTCCTGCCACACCGCAAATTGAAGCCGCCAATTTTCTCAACCTTCTGATCGTGGACGACGAACGGTCGATTCGTGAGGCCTGCCGCGAAGTCGCGCAGTCATTGGGCTACACGGCGCATGTAGCCGATTCCGCAGAGCATGCTTTCCGGTGTCTGGAGGCTCAGGCCTTCGACGCAGTCTTACTGGATTCGCGTCTACCCGGTGCCGGGGGGTTGGACGCCCTGCGTCGCATCAAGGAACGTCGCCCAGAAGCTGTCGTAATTGTGGTAACTGGATACGGCACGGTGCAGTCTGTCGTACAGGCGATGAAGAATGGCGCCTACGACTACGTAACCAAGCCCTTCAGTGTAGACGAGTTAAAACTGCTGCTGGAGAGGGTGGCGAGCCATCTGAAATTGAAGTCGGAAAACCGGTTGCTGCGCGAGAAAGTGAAATCGAAGCAGGGCTTCGGGGGCATTGTCGGCCGCGCTCCTGAGATGGAGAAGCTGTATCGCATCATTGCTAAGGCAGCCAACAGTGTCCATCCCGTACTGATTCTGGGCGAGAGCGGCACGGGCAAGGAGATGGTAGCTCGCTCGATTCACTACTCTGGCCCGTTCCGGGACAAGCCCTTTCTTCCCGTGGACTGCGGGTCGCTGGTGCCAACCCTGATTGAAAGTGAACTGTTTGGCTACGTGAAAGGCGCATTCACCGGCGCCAATCAGGCGAAGGACGGCCTCCTGGCAATGGCCGAAGGTGGCACTGTGTTTCTCGATGAAGTCGGTGAACTCCCGGTGGATCTTCAGGCCAAAATGCTGCGAGCCATCCAGGAAAAAGAGATTCGCCCAGTTGGCAGCACCCGACGCGTTCCGATCAATGTACGCATTCTGGCTGCTACGAATCGCGATTTAGAACATGCCGTAATGCAAGGCGAGTTTCGTCGCGATCTTTACTTCCGGCTGAACGTGCTTAGCCTGCGGATCCCGGCGCTGCGGGAGCGGAGGCAGGATATTCCATTGTTGATCGGCCACTTCCTTGACCGCATGACCCGATCTTCCGGCCAGGAGAAAATCCTCAGCGACGACGCTCTGAAAGCCATGTTGGCTTATGACTGGCCGGGGAACGTTCGCGAACTGGAGAATTGCCTGGAACGAACGTACGCCTTCACCAGCGGACCCTTAATCCACACCACAGACCTGCCGCGGGAAGTCGCAAACCTGCCGATACCCGAGCCTTCGAATGGGAATGGGAATGGCAATGGGAACGGCCACGGGAAGATCATTCCCATGGCAGAACTGGAGAAGAATACGATTCTGAGCGCCATCAGCGAGCTCAACGGCGACAAACTGCAAGCCGCCCGGCTGCTAGGGATCGGCAAAACCACGCTTTATCGGAAACTCAAGGATTACGCTGCTCAAGAATTTCAGTCTTGAGGACCGATTCTGGACTGGCTCTTTTACGGGAGTTCAACAACGGGAAGCACCCCTGCCGCCAATTTGGCTAAAGTGCTGAATTTACGGCGTGCAGCAGTTGGCGGCAGACGTGCTATTGGAAGGGCATGATTCTACTTATCACCACGTCAAGCTAATGGTCCACAGTGCGCTGACTCGTTGTACGCCGCCACCGGTCAGGAAACGCGATGGGCCAGTACCTTGCAGGAGGGCGCCACTCGCCTGCGCGAACAAACTTACAGTGTCGCAGTCATCGACCAGTTTCTGCTCGAGACCGAGCCCGAGGAAAGCGATCAGATGATTGAACATCTGGGCGCCGCTTTCCCCGTGTACGTGAATTTTGCGCTCACGGGAATGGAACGACTGGTGCGCGAGGTACGCTCGGCTCTTCATCGCCGGAGGCGCGAGGAACTCTCCGCCCGCCGTGCCGTTGCCGAACAAATGCATAGCGAGATGAGTGAGACGCTTACGGCTATGCTGCTCTCTTGTGAACTCGCGATGTCGGTGCCGGATATTCCGAATCCCGCGGTGGAGAAGATTCGCGCTGTCGATCTCCTCGCGCGCAAGCTCCGGCTTCGCCTGGAAGTGAACTGACAGTTCGGTTTCCTCAAGTGCCGGTGCGGACGACAGGGTCGTCTTCAGCCTCCGCGAGTTCTGGTTTATCGGGCCCCGTTATGCTCGAAGAAGCAGTCGCGCGCACTTTCGGCGCCTTCGTACCCAGCAGCGGTTCGTCCTCGAAGTTTCTCGAAACGATTCGTTAGATCCGGACTTCGTAGTATTTTTGCGCTATTGTGCCCCGCAGGTGCTGTCCGCTAACGTTTCGCTGCTCATTCATTCTGTGGACTGGGGTCCCGGAAAATCTAAGCGCAACTTTGCTCGTGCTCGCATCCGTGTGTGCGAAGCGCGCTTAGGTCCTCTCACCCAGCAGAGCGAGTGATCCTCAGAAAGAAACACTGACTTCAATATGACGATTATCAGAAACCTGATGTACGCCTTGCTGGCCTTATGTTTTGGAATGAGTGTCGCTGCCCAACAAATCTCGGGGAGCATTCGCGGAACGGTTGTAGATCCGACTGGTGCGGCAGTGGCGGGTGTATCCGTGACCGCATCGCAAACAGAAACCGGCTTGACGCGCACTTCGACAACAGGTCGTTCTGGCGAATTTGTGATCCTGGAACTGCCGGTCGGTCACTACCGGTTACAGGTCGAGGGCAAAGGGTTTCAGAAATACACCCAGCAGGGCATCATTCTCGACGTCAACGAGACGGCGACCGTTCCCGTTCATCTGGCGGTTGGTACTGACACCCAGCATGTCGACGTGCAGGCCGATGCTCTGCTAATTCAGAACACAGTGACCAGTTTGGGTAAGACGGTCTCAGAGCGTGAAGTGCTGGATCTTCCTTTGAACGGCCGCAACTTCGCGCAACTCGGTCTGCTTCAGCCGGGGGTCGTGCCGATTACGCCGGGCCTGGCGGAAGCCGGAGGATCGTTGCGTGACGGTCAAGCCTATGCGGTAAACGGCCAGCGCCCAGAGTCCAACAATTTCCTGATCGATGGCGCCAACAATTTCAACGGGGTGGACGGAGGCTTCGTTCTTAAGCCGCCGGTGGACGCCATTACCGAATTCAAGATTCTGACCCATAACGCTACTGCTGAATTCGGCGACAGTTTAGGCTCGACGACCAATATCATCACCCGTTCGGGCACGAACGGATACCACGGAACGCTTTGGGAATTCTTGCGGAACGATGTCTTTGACGCGACAAACTACTTTGGCACGACTACGGAGCCCCTGAAACAAAACCAATTTGGTGCGACCTTCGGTGGCCCCATCCGCAAGGACAGAAGCTTTTTCTTCGGATATTACGAGGGCTTTCGCAACCGCCAGGGTGAAACGGATTCGTCAACGGTGCCATCGGCCAACGAGCGGCTGGGTAATTTCCAGGAGATTTGCCCTGAGGGTTTTACCGGCGGATTCTGCAACAACCCGAATCATCAGTTGTTTAATGTGTTCCTCAACCAGCCCTATCCCAACAACCAGTTTGACATGTCGTTCCTCAGCCCGCTTTCGCAGAATCTGTTGGGCTATTTTCCTGCGCCCAACAATGGAACTAATGTTTACACCGCGACCCAGGTTGTTCACGAGGACACGAACCAGTTTGGACTACGTCTCGATCAGTACTTGGGAACAGCCGATGTACTGAACTTCCGCTACGCCTACAGTGATGGCACTCAATTTCACCCGATCGCCACATCGGGCGCGAGCGTGCCGGGTTTTCCAGTCGGGCAAGACCAGCGGGCACAGAATTTCGTTGCCCAGGAAACGCATACGTTCTCTCCCGCGATGATCGGCGTCTTCCGCTTCTCATACCTGCGGAATAAATTCCTCTACGGCGAACGAATCAACCACACGACCCCCGAAAGCCTTGGTTTTGGCTATCAGCCGAGCCTGGACGCTGCCATTGGTCCGCCGTTCATTCAGGTGAACGGCTATACCACCATCGGAGATCCGATTACGGGTCCGCGCGACACCTATGAGAATGCGTTCGATTATTCCGCCGCGCTCAGCTGGGTGCATGGCCGGCATGATGTCAAGTTCGGCGGCGGCTACCAGCACTTGCAGGTAAATGTCTTGCAAGGCATCGCCACCAACGGTTTCTTCGTTTTTGCGCCTTTTCCGGTTGTTCCCGACGCATTTGCGAGCTTTCTTTTCGGCCAGCCCGTTTTCTTTCTCCAAGGCCGTGGCGATTTTTCCCGCGGTATCCGTGGCAATTCTCTGAACGGCTACGTCCAGGACACCTATAAAGCAACGTCGCGTCTGACCTTGAATATCGGACTGCGTTACGAACTCCCATTCCCTTACACCGAGATCCACAACCGGCAGACGCTTTGGATTCCAGGCCGGCAATCTACCGTGATGCCCAACGCTCCGCCGGGGCTACTCTATCCGGGAGATGCGGGAGTACCGGCTGGGCTCATTCCAACCTTCAAGAAAGGATTTGCTCCGCGCGTCGGCCTCGCGTGGGATCCCACCGGGAAATCAAAGTGGCTGGTGACGTCAGCCTACGGAATCTTTTATGAACCGTACTATACGGGCCAAGGTGGGCCATTGCAGTCGCCGATCAGCGCGCCCCCGTATCTACAGACCCAACAGATTAGCCTTACGCAGACAACGTTTCTGAATTTCCCCGATCCCTACTTCGGAAACCCGCCACCGGACGGCACGTTCGCTACGCCGCTCACGAACCTTACGTTGGCTCCAAACCTGCCGCTTCCGTACTCGCAGGATTGGGATCTGACCATCCAGCGATCCCTGGGCTCTGATCTTTTGCTCGAGGTTGGATACGTGGGAACCAAAGGGACGAAGCTGCCGCGTTTTGTCGAAGGCAATCCAGCGCGCTACATTCCGGGATTCGATTCCAGCGGTAATCCGATTTCAACTTCGGGCAACGCCGACCAGCGCCGTCTCTATTCCGGCTGCACGCTCGATCCGGCATCGCCGCCGTGCACGTACTCGTCTACCGGATTGATCGAAGGCATCGCCAATTCTTCCTACAACGCTCTGGAGGCCAGCCTGACGAAACGCTTCAGTCATGGCATTTCCTTTCTTGCGTCGTACACATACTCCAAGTCGATTGACGATGCTTCTTCCTTCAACATGACTGGCTCCGCATCCAAGCCCGTAGCCGGTGAGAATGATCTGGCACAGGATCCTTTCGATCTGGCAGCCGAACGCGGCCGGTCGTTGTTCGACTCCCGCAACCGTTTTGTACTGAGCTACCAGTGGAGCCTGCCTTTCTGGAGACAACCTCACGGCTGGTATCAGCAGATTCTTGGCAACTGGCAGGTAAACGGGATCGTCACCATGATGAGCGGCACGCCGTTCACTGTCTTCGATTCGACTGATTTTTCAGTGCAGGGCTCTGCGCCGGAAATCACCGGATTCTTCTCGAACCGTCCGAACGTGGTCGCCGGACAAAATCCGAACTCCGGTCCGCATACCCCGGCGGCGTGGCTCAATCGCAGCGCGTTCCAGCAAATCATCCAAGACCCGAACTCGCCAGTGCAGCAGTTTGGATCGGGAGGCCGCAACATTGCGCAGGGGCCCGGCTATGCCGATTGGGATTTTTCGGCATTCAAGAATATTCGCGTGACGGAGGGTACGGAACTCCAGTTTCGCGCCGAGTTCTTCAACCTGCTGAACCATCCGAATTTCCGATTGCCTGACAGTGACATCAGTTCCCCCACTTTCAACCAGATTCTGGCAGCCCAGGATCCGCGCCTGATTCAGTTCGCTCTGAAGTTCATGTTCTAAAACAAATGCGCGGGGACGGCCGCCTCCGGCCGTCCCCGTTCAATCGCTCTGTGAAAGATCTTGCGCAGTCGATCTCGTATGCCTCTTCCCGCCACGCCCGATTCGAACTAGAATGGACCCGCTTGGATCGCGGGATCGCCCGGTCCACGTAGCATTCCGCAAACTTTCTTCGGAGATTGTGTGCACGTTCTGGTTACCGCCGACTCGCTCTCCAGTTCATGGACGTATACTCGCGAACTCGTGACGGGCCTGGTCACGCGCGGCGTGCGGGTTACTCTGGTCAGCTTCGGCGAGATTCCTCTTCCTGAACAGACCTCATGGATGGATCACCTGCATGGCCTCGACTATCGTCCTACGGCATTCCATCTTGAGTGGATGCAGGATGCAGAAGAGGACCTGTCGGAGTCATCTGCATACCTGACCGCACTGGTCCATGAACTGCGGCCTGATGTCCTGCATCTGAACCAGTTCTGCTACGGCAGCTTGCCGGTCGATGTACCTCGCGTTGTGATGGCCCACGGCGATCTGATTACCTGGTCCCATGCCGTCCACAATCATCCTCCGCGCGTGGAACGCTCGCTGATGTGGTACCACAACACGGTCGCGAACGGCCTGTCTGGCGCGGATGCCGTGGTAGCACCTTCCTCTTGGATGCTCGATCGCATCTCTGCCTCCTACGGGCGCCCGCAGCGCGGAGAAGTGATCTACCCGGGGCGCAATCCCATTTTCTTCAATCCGTACGTGAATAAAGACGATTGCGTGCTGGCCGTAGGCCGCATGGTGGACGCCGGCAAGCAAGTTTTCTTGCTGACGCAACAGCCTCATTCTGTTCCGGTGTGCATTGTGGGTGCCGAGCATACCGTGCCCATGCCTCGCATTCCGATCCGCGCCGACGTCAAAGTCGCCACCGATCAAACGTCGGTTGCGATTCGCGGCCCACAGACCGAGGCACAACTTCGCGCACTCTACAGTCGGGCGTCCATTTATGCGGCAACGGCGCGATATGAACCGCTCGGTATGGCCCTACTTGAGGCCGCTTTTTCGCGATGCGCGATTGTGGCCAATGATATTCCGAGCTTCCGCGAGATCTGGGGCGATACTGCTCTTTACTTCCGTACCAACGATTCCGCCAGCCTCGCCGAAAATATTCGCCTCCTCAGCGAAGATCGCGCGATGCGCCGCGCTTACGCCGAGTTGGCCTACTCCCGTGCCCGCGAGCGCTTTACCACTAAACGCATGATCGACGAGTGCTTGCAACTCTATCGCAGCTTGAGTTCGGTTCGAGTCGAAGCTGCCTGAGGCGTCCCTCTCGCCCGAGACAATCCCCCTCTATTGGTGATATCGTTTTAGCCTTACTAGAAACCCGTAAGGTTGGAGGATGGAATATGGCCCAAGTGAAAATCACGGTTCGACCGAACGGTCCATACCGGGTCGAAGCTCCAGAGGGATCCATCGAGTTAGTCGACGTCAATGGCACGGCCTATGATCTGACCGGTAAGCCCGCATTTTCGCTTTGCCGCTGCGGGGGATCGGTCAATAAGCCTTTTTGCGATGGGACCCACAGCCGAGTTGGCTTCCAGGCAGCGGAGCTGGCCGTGAAAAAAGTGGATAGCGGGTCGTCCTCGTAATATCGATGGAAGTCCTGGCAGTCAACGCTTATAGCTATGTCGTTGCAGGAAAGGCGTGGCTTCAGTCGCGCCGCAAATGCTGGCTCAACTGAGATTTTTGGCCGCTCAAGAGCACAGCATCGGGCTGCGGAGGAGATCGTGCACGATTCACGGGACCGGGAACTGGGGATGCATCGCAAGATCACGCGCCGGGATTTTCTGAACGGCGTGGCAGTAACGGCGGGAGCGGCGATGATGCCCTGGGACTTGTCAGCCGCCGGATTTGGTCAAGCGGCTGTCGGTCCGGAAAGTTCGCCGAACTACTATCCTCCTGCGCTCACGGGCATGCGGGGCAGCCATCCTGGCTCTTTCGACGCCGCTCACGCCTTGCGTGATGGCACTTTTTGGGACACCGCGGGCAAGCCCGAAGATACCGGAGAGACTTACGATCTGATCATCGTTGGTGGCGGCATCAGCGGACTGGCGGCAGCGCACTTCTACCGAAAAGCCACAGGAAACAATGCGCGCATCCTTATTCTCGAGAACCACGACGATTTCGGGGGCCACGCCAAGCGCAACGAGTTTCACGTCGGTAAAGCGTTCCGACTAGGTTTTGGCGGAACGTTCTCCATTGAGAGCCCGGCTCCTTACAGTGCGGTTGCCAAAGACGTGATTGAAGAACTCGGCATCGATGTTTCTTCGTATCCCAAGTACTTCAACAAGAATCTCTACCCAGAGGCCGGTTTGCGTGCCAAGGTGTTCTTTGACAAGGAAACATTCGGCGTTGACAAGTTGGTGGTGAATCCCAGTCCGCGTGGCGGAGGCGAGAGCGAAGACGCGGCCAGCTTGTCGCCTAAGTTGCTCACACAATTTCTCGCTGAGGCTCCGCTCGCGGAGCAAGCCAAGCGCGACCTGGTGCGTTTGCAGCAGCAGCCGAAGGACTATTATCCCGGTCTCACCTCAGATCAGAAGAAGGCGAAGCTGGCGCGCATTAGTTATGCCAAATTCCTGACCGATGTGGCCGGCGTGCATGAGGACATCGTTAAGTACTATCAGGCCTTGCCGCACGGCCTCTTCGGGGTAGGGATTGATGCAGTTTCGGCCCAGGATGCCTGGGGATTCGATCTTCCGGGATTTGATGGCCTGAAACTGGATCCGACACCCGGGAAGGGAATGAATCGCGACGCCATTCCTAATGAAGAAGCGGAGAAATACTTCTTTCATTTTCCTGACGGCAACGCAACGATTGCGCGCCTGCTGGTTCGACGACTTATTCCCGATGTTGTTCCCGGCAACTCGGTGTCGGATATTGTGCTGGCCAAAGCGAACTATGCGAAGCTCGACGACTCCAATTCGCCGGTGCGCATTCGCCTGAACAGTACGGCGGTGCGAGTGAAGCACCTTGGCGACGCGGCCAGCGCCAAGGAGGTGGAAGTGACCTACGCGCGCGGCGGCAAGGTCTGTACAGCCAAAGCGAAGAATTCCATCCTGGCGTGCTGGCATGTAGTCATCCCATACATTTGCGAGGAACTGCCGGACAAGCAGAAGGAAGCGCTGGCCTCGGCACAGAAAGTTCCGTTGCTCTACACCAACGTCGCGTTGCGCAATTGGACCTCGCTGCAGAAAGTCGGCGCCAGTTCCATCTATGCGCCGGGCATGTACCACTCGTACGTGAACCTCGATTTACCAGTCAGCATGGGCGGATACGAGTGTGCGCGTAAGCCTGAAGAGCCGATCATTTTGCACTTGATGAAGGCGGCCTGCCATCCTGGACTTCCGGCGCGCCAGCAGCACAGCTACGGCCGCATGGAGCTGTATACGACTGATTTCGAGACGATGGAGCGAAAGATTCGCGATCAACTTGCCCGCACGCTGGGCCCGGGCGGATTCGATCCCGCGCGCGACATCGCGGCCATTACCGTGAACCGCTGGCCTCACGGCTACGCCTACGAATACAACTCGCTGTTCGATGACTTCTGGTTGGAGGGCGGGGTCACCCCGTGCGAAATCGCGCGCAAGCCCCACGGTCGCATCGCCATCGCCAACTCCGACGCCGGCGCGTACGCCTACACCGATGAAGCCATCAATCAGGCGTGGCGTGCGGTGGGCGAGATCACGAAGGGATCATAAGAACTCATGTGGGGACAGCCGCCATCGGCTAGCTTGCCGCGAGCGGAGCCGAAGGACCGAGCATGCCCCGGCTTGCCCTCTGACCAAGGCCTAATCTGTGCCCTGACCCTTGAACTGCGCGGCCTTACTCCGTGCATCCTGCGCCTGTTGCGTCATTCCCTTGGCGTCATAAGCGTCGGCCAGCGCAGTCTCAAGCTCCGGTGAATCGCTGTTCTTCTCTCTCTCCTGCAGGTAAGACGCAATGGCCTCGTCATACATCTTGAGCTTGGTGTAACAATTGCCAATTTCGTAGTAGATGCCGGAGATTCGCGGGTCCAGCTGAGCGGCGGCTTTGAATTCATCGATCGCCGCTTGATATTTGCTGTCGCCAGAATCAACCAGACCGAGGCCGTAATGCGCGTCGGCATTCTTAGCATCCTGCGCCAGAATTTGTGTGAACATCGCTCTGGCGTCGTCGAATCGCTTCTCGTTCAGCAGCGTAATACCGAGATTAAATTGCGCGCTTATATTTTTCGGCTGCAACTCCAGCACGCGTTTAAACTCAGACTCTGCCTGCGAGTACTGCTCTCGGCCGAAGTAGGCCTGTCCGAGCGCCGAGTGCGCCTGGACCAAGTTTGGCTGCTGCTTGACGATGGCTTGCAGTTGTGCGATCTGCCGATCGGGGTTATTCCCGGAGGAAGAGGAGAAAGCCCTCATGATCTGCATAGGCCCGCCACGCCAGCGTTGCACTCCCAATGCCGCACCAGCTACAGCCAGCGTGACTACCACTAACACGCCGACACGCCGCATGGGCACGCTTGGGTCAGGTGCGATCCGTGCAACCATGGCGCCGAGAATCAGTCCGCTAACCAGACCGCCCGCGTGGCAAGCGTTATCGATACCGGGAGACAGCGTCCCGAACAGGACGTTGAAGCCGACGAAGAAGAGAAGGCTTCGTAGTGTCCCACTGATGGCAACCCTTGGTAGGGAAAATTCGCCGAGATAGAACGAGGCAATTAGTGCCCCAGCTAGTCCGAAGATCGCGCCTGATGCGCCCACGCTCAAAACCTGAGGATTCCACGCAACGCTGGTTACGCCGGCCGCAATCCCCGTGATCAGATAAATGGCGATGAAAGTCCAGCGTCCGTAGAGATGTTCGCATAGCGTACCCAGATCCCACAGGCACCACATATTGAAAGCGATGTGCATCAGCCCGCCATGCAAGAACATGTAGGTGAGCAATCGCCACCAATCGCCTGAAAGTGTGAAGGGGCCGAAATTCGCGCCGAAATGCACCATCACTTTTCCAGTGAAGTCGAGCGAGGGCCCGCTGGCGATCACCATCGCGACAAAGACCATTACGTTGGCGCCGAGGAGCACTTGGGTGAGAGTAATGCTGGATTCGCGCCGGACCCAGGGGGCAGCGATGACCGGCTGCTTTGCGTCCTCATCGAGTTCGCCGCGCTGCGCCGCTTCGTGCTGCACGCACCATTGACAGATCTTCTTCCCAAACAGAATCGGAGGAAGTTGCCGCCTACATCGAATGCAATTCGCCATTAGTAAAAGAGTATCAGCAGTTGCCCAGGTTTTGGGGCGGGTAGAGTCGGGTGGTGGAGTTGCAGGCGAAGGGAATGGTTCACAACTTTGATGGGTCAAGCGTGGGTGGAACGGATGTCCTAGATTTTGGGAAGGGCACGGCTTCAGCCGTGCCGTAAAGAGCAAGGAAAATTGCGGGCTTCAGCCCCGAGGGCCACGTCAGTGAATAGTCTTCGTCTTCCGCGACATATAGTCCATCAGCAGGTATTGCCCCAGTGTGTAAGGCGTCGTGAAATACGCCTTGCCGCGGCACATCTCGGTGACCTTCTGGACGAACTGCACGAGTCCGTAATCAGACGCCAGCATGAACGTATTGATCAACACCCCAGCGCGCTTGCACTTCGAAACCTCTTCCAGAGTCTGGCTGACGACCAAGGGGTCGAGGCCAAATGCGTTCTTATAAATCCGTCCGTCTTCCAACGTCAGAGCCGAGGGCTTGCCGTCGGTGATCATCACAATCTGCTTCATGTCTTTGCGCTGCCGCTGCAGGATTCTCTGGGCCAGCCGTAGTCCCTCGCGCGTATTGGTGTAATAAGGCCCGACCTTCACGCGGGCCAGTTGTGACAGCGGCACTTCCTCGGCGGAATCATGAAAAAGCACCAGAGACAACGAGTCCCCCGGATACTGCGTGCGGATCAAGTGCGACAGTGCCATAGCCACTTTCTTCGCCGGTGTAAAGCGGTCTTCTCCATAGAGAATCATCGAATGCGAGCAATCGAGCATGAGCACTGTGGCGCATGACGACTGGTACTCGCACTGATGCACCTGCAAATCGGAGTATTCGATGTTGAGCGGAAGCGTGAGCCCTTCCCGCTGGATCGCGCTCGAAAGAGTCGCGGTGATATCGAGATTCAGCGTGTCACCAAACTCGTAGGTTTTTGCCGATCCGCTGGTCTCAATCCCGGTCGCGAGATCACGCGTGTCATGCCGTCCAAAGCTCGACTTGCCGAGCGAGCCCAGCAGGTTCCGCAGCGACTTGAATCCGAGAAAGTCGAGACTCTTGTCGGTAATCTCAAACTTGGCCTGTTGCGCCTCCCCGGTCTGCCCGCCAACACTGGACTTCCGCGCCGGGTCGTGCGGATCGTCGATCGAGATGTAATCTTCCTGCTGCATTCGTTCGATGAGTTTCTCGATCAGTTCATCGAGTTGGCCGTCGGCGACCATCTGCTCGATCTGCTCCCGAAGGTTCTCGTCAAACATCTCTCCGTTCATCAGGGCCTGCTCGATGGCCCGCTTAAGCTCATCGAGGGTCTGCTCGCCTTCGGGAAGTTCGTACCACATGGATTCTTGGAAACCGCTCTGCAGCAGGTAGTCTGAAAGCGCGCTGAGCAGGTCCTCCATGCTCATCTCGCCCGCGGGGTCGGGCACGTATTTGGAATAACGAATGCGTTTCATAAAGACGGCTTCCGGTTTCTGGCGTTCGGCTTCCGGTTATCGATTTTGAACTTGATCGCTATTTCGTCCGTGGTTCCCGTGCTCACCCGATCCGAAAGCCGGACTGCAGAAGCCGGAAGCCTAATTAAACTGCCTTCTCTGCCGGTACGGCCTTTCGTCGGGCTCGAACGACTTCTCCCGCACAGCTTCCGGCTTCTTTTCGCCGGCCTTGAAGATACGCTCTTCGCTGCGTCCAATGCGCTTGTGGGCGTGCAAACCTTCGAGGATGAACTCAGCTGCCGACACTTGCTGCTCCGAAGTGTCCTTGGGTGTGACGCTCAGCGGGCCGAGTTTATCGACCAGGCCTTGAATCCCTTTTAGCTTATCCAGCGCCTCTTCGGCCGGAACCGAATCCGCCAGCTGAATTTCGCCGCCCAAGTCGAACCACTGCACGATTTGCTGTACGTTCGCTCCGGTGTAGTATTCGTCGTAGGTCTTGGCGATGGCGGCACGAATCAGCTCGCGGCCTACGTGGTCGGCGCCCTTCATCTCGCCTTCGTACTCAAGCTCGAGTTTTCCGGTGATCGCCGGAAGTGCCGCATATACGTCGCTGATGCGCGGCACCACAACCTTCTCATCGTTGCGGATCGCGCGCCGCTCGGCATTGGAAATCACATTCTCCATCGCCGAGATCGGCAGTCGTTGGCTCACGCCCGATCGTTTGTCGATCTTCTTGTCTTCGCGGGCCGCAAAGGCTACGCGCTCAATCACCTCCTGCACGTAGTTCGGCAGGTGCAGGGTGAACGAAAGCTGGTTATGGCCGTTGCGCTTGGTCCATGCTTCCTGGGCGGTGATCGCGATCCCTTCTTCTACAGTCGCCGGGTAGTGCGTGCGAATCTCCGAGCCGATGCGATCCTTCAGCGGCGTAATGATTTTGCCGCGCGCCGTGTAGTCCTCCGGGTTCGCGCTGAATACCAGCGCGATGTCAAGCGGCAGACGGATGGGATAGCCCTTAATCTGCACATCGCCTTCCTGCATGATGTTGAACAAGCCGACCTGAATTTTTCCAGCCAGGTCGGGCAGTTCGTTGATGGCGAAAATGCCGCGATTGGCGCGGGGAAGCAGGCCATAGTGAACCGTCAATTCACTCGACAGTTCGTGACCCCCACGGGCCGCCTTAATGGGATCGATGTCACCGATCAAGTCGGCTATCGTTACGTCGGGCGTAGCGAGTTTCTCGACATAGCGATCGTCGGGCGAGAGATAGGCGACCGGCGAATCATCCCCAAGCCGCGCAACTTCCTCGCGACAACGCCGGCAGATGGGAGCGTACGGATTATCGTGAACTTCACATCCCGCAAGGTACGGCATCTCGGGATCGAGAAGCGTCGTCAAGGCGCGCAGGATGCGGCTTTTCGCCTGCCCCCGCAGCCCCAGCAGGATGAAATTGTGCCGCGAAAGAATCGCGTTGACGATCTGCGGCACGACCGTGTCTTCGTAGCCGACGATGCCAGCGAAGACCGGGGCATCGCCATTGGAGCGCAGGCGTTTGCTAAGGTTGTCGCGTAATTCATCTTTGACGTGGCGCGTGTGCAAGCGCTCTTCGGAGAAAATACTGCGGCGCAATTCACCCAAGGTGCGCGGAAGACTACCCATGAAAGGAACCCCCACTGAACTACAATGGCCTGATTATACCCCTTGTGGCGGTTCAGTCTTGGCAGCGAATGCCGCGCCAGACCGGAGGCAGGCGATCATCGGACATTTTGCGAATCGCGACTCGTGCGCAGTGTATGTCATGCTCCACGCTTTTCTGGTTCTGTTGGCCATCCCCCCTGCGGCTTGTCAAACCGAGAAGCCCATCTTTCCTCCCGTCGGACAGATCGTAGATGTGATTTGCGAAGGTGACGCCGCGCAGAGTTATGCGCTCTATTTGCCGTCGACGTACGTGCCAGGAAAACCCTGGCCCGTAATCTATTTCTTCGACCCGGGCGGGCGCGGTCGTCGCCCCCTCGAACTTTACAAGGACCTCGGCGAAAAATACGGGTTCATAATGGCGGGGTCGAACAATTCCCGAAACTTCTCTACTGACCAGTCACATAGTGTCAACGCGATCTGGCTCGACACGCATCGTCTCCTTGCGATCGATAGCCATCTCACCTACGTCAGTGGCTTTTCAGGCGGCGCTCGGGTTGCCGGCCTGATGGCCCTGACTTGTCCTCAATGTCAGATCGCCGGAGTGATCGCGCACGGCGCTGGATATCCCAGCAACCGCGGCGAGACCAAGGACCAATTGCTCTATTTCTTCGCGGTGGGCGACCAGGATTTCAATTGGTCTGAGGTGATGATGGTTCGGCGCGACCGCGAAGACAGCGGTTCGCCATATCGCGTGCGAGTGTTTCCCGGGCCGCACCAGTGGGCGCCAGCCCCGATCATGGAAGATGCGATCGAAGGGATGATTCTACGTGCGATGCAGTCTGGAGATCGTTCCAGAGATGCGGCGTTCATCGACCAGCAACTGCGGCGAGCGCAAACCGAAGCAGAGGACGCCGAAAAGAAGCAAGATCCGATCGCACAACTGAACGCTTACCGCTCGCTGGTGGCGGATTTCTCCAGCCTCAAAGACACGTCCGAGGCGGAGAAGAAGTTGGCTTCACTGAAGAAGTCTGCGGCGCTTAAGGCTGCGTTGAAGAGCGAGCATGAAGAAATGGACGAGCAATCCTCGCTGGAGGGCGAGGTGTCAGCAAAACTACACAGCTACATGAGCGGCCGGGCCGACGACGAGGTGACGCTGGGCAATACCATTGTGCAAGAGATGCGCCAGTTGAACAATCAGGCAGAGCATTCCAAGAATGAAGCGAAGCGGCTGATTGCCAGGCGTGCATTCGGCGAGGTATGGGTTTCGGGAATTGAAACTGGGCAACAGGAACTCGCGGCCCGCCATTTCGACAGGGCTGCGTCCTGCTTCGAACTCATGAGCAAGGTCTCGGACAATCCCTGGCCGCTTCTGTTGCTCGCCGACACTCATGCTAGCCAGGGGAACAAGAAGGAGGCCATTCGAGTACTGAAAGAGGCCGTGAGACGGGGGCTGAAGGATGCAGACGTGATTGAGTCGGACGACCGGCTTCAGGTGCTGAAGACTGATCCGGAATTCCAGAAAATAGTGCAGGCTCTGAAGGCGAATCGTCCGGTTCCGTGAAACTCAGCGCGCATGACCGTTACCGCCGGCCTTCTCCCGCGCCCGCGCCGCGCGTCGCAGATTGGGGAGGATGCCTTCCAGATACGACGCGACCGCCTGAATGCGCTCGCCCTCCGACCGCGTCGCAAGCAATTTCTGTTTGAAGTCGAGATCGAGCGGCAGGGAGCCCGCAAGATAGAAGGAAAGCGCGTTCTGATCGGCCGCTGACAAGTCTTGCACTGCTCCAGCCAGCGACAAGATTTCCTGGTGAACCTGAATGGCTCGCGCTTTGTCCTTGTCCGAAGAGGGGCCTGGTTCATCTGGCACGAGAAGAACTTCCGCCTGCAGGAAAGACCGGTCCTGGTTGAGTTCGAGAACCTCGAAGCGCTTGCGGCCCTCGGAAACCAAATCCAGACGCCCATCCGGGTACTCCTTCGTGACGGTTACGATCTCAGCGGTGCAGCCTACTTCCGCAATGCCTTCGTCCAAAGCGCGAATCACACCAAAGTGCGTGTCCTGGGCCAGACATTCCCCGATCATCTCCTTGTATCGCGGCTCGAAAATGTGCAACGGCAAGGGAGTGCCGGGGAGCAACACGAGATCCAGTGGGAACAGGGGAAGAAGAGCCACGAAGTCTCCAATGTCGTGAGCGTGCAGGATGGAGCGGCTGCTTGATTGTACGACATGGATGGCAGACATCACTTCGTCACCTTGACTTGCCGCGTCGCGGAGAATACAACCCCAGCATGGAACTCGACGGGAAAATAGTCGTCGTCACCGGCGCGTCGATGGGAATCGGCGAGGCTCTAACCAAGATCTTTGTTGCGCAAGGAGCAAGTGTAGTGATGCTTTCGCGGGATACAGGCCGGGCAGAATCCGCTCGTACGCGAATTGGTTGTCCCGAACGGACCGTCGCACTGTCCTGCGACGTAAGAAACTCCGAAGAAATCGATCGCGTCCTCGCCCTGACGCTCCATCACTTCAAACGCGTGGATATCTGGATTAACAACGCCGGCCACGGTCTATTCGATTCCGTTGCGCAAACCGACATGCAGGCCTGTCATGAACTCTTTGAGACGAACTTTTTCGGCGCCATGTCGGCGATGCAGGCGGTCATCCCCGTTATGAAGCAGCAGGGCGCCGGCACCATCATCAACATTTCCAGCGTGGCTGGGCACATTCCTTTGCCGTTTCACGCGTCCTACAGCGCGACTAAGTTTGCCCTCAATGCTGTCGGCAAGGCGGCAGCAGTCGAGCTCAAGAAGGATGGTGTTCACGTGCTCACGGTGTGTCCGGGTTACGTGCAGACAGCTTTCAGCGAGAATGCAGGGCGGGGAAACGAATTGAAGAAAGTTCGTCCACAGTCCGTTCGCGGGATCACTCCAGAGCGCGTCGCCCGCGCCACTCTGCAGGGATATTTGAAGCACAAGCGGGAGGTCGTCGTGCCCTGGACTATGCATATCCCCGTAAAGTTGTATCAGCTGTTTCCTGGCCTGGTGGAATGGGCAATGTCGAGGATGGCAAAGTAAGTCAGATCAGAACCGTTCGCCGAGTGACACTCGGTGCTCCACATTATTCGGATAGAATCTCCAGAACCCCGTGCTTCGCCACCCGCGTGACCCCAACTGGCAGCCGGCACCAACAAGCGAAGCCAGGTATTTCCCATCGCTAATCAGGTAATGAAAGCGACCGGCAGCCGAAAGCCTGAAGCCGGCAGCCGGAAGCCGGAAGCAACAACTCCCTATGGCAAGTGGTCCGCCAGCCCCGGAATCGTCTTGGTGAGATCGTTCCAGATCACCATGACCGCAAACAGTACCAGGAAAACGAAGGCTGCCTGGTAGACCCTCTCCTTGATGTTCATGCTGATGTCGCGGCGCATCAGGCCTTCAATTAGCAGGAACAAGATCACGCCGCCGTCGAGAATCGGAATGGGCAGCAGATTGAAGATACCAAGATTCAGGCTGATGGCTGCAGTCAGTCCCATCAGCGGAGTCCAACCTTTGCTCCGTGCCGCTTCACCGGCCGCTTGGCCGATCCGGATCGGCCCTTCAATCGACTTCAACGACATCTTGAGCTGCGCCATTTTCTTGACCAGCTTCAAAATCAGCAGGGCGTTCTGCTTGTTTTCTTCCAGGGAGAGACTCAAGGCTGCCCCGAACGGCAGCGTCTTCACCTTCATCTGCATGGTGCCAATGCCGATGCGGTAGCGCTTCTCCGACAGAACTGGCTGCAGGGTGAATGTTTTCTGCTGACCGTCACGCAGTACCGTGAGCGTGATCGGCTTGTCTTTGGTGATTTCGAGGCTCTCGACCATCTCCGCTAAAGCAGGCACAGGCTTTCCATCGAGAGATATGATCTGATCGCCTTCCTTCAAGCCAGCCTTCTCTGCCGGCATCTTTTCCTGCAGATCTGTGATTACGACCTTGTCTTCTTTCGGCGCCCAACCTGCGTACCCAATCTGATCAAGGCCGGTCGCCTCCGGAACCACCGTCTTCTCCATCGTTTGACCATTGCGCTCGATGCCAACCACCAGCGGCTGCCCGGGGCTCAAGGCCTGCTGCAGATCGACTTGCTTCCAAGTCGGATTTTCAACTCCATCAATGCGAGTAATGCGGTCGCCAACTTGGAACCCAGCCTTCGATGCAGCAGTATCTTTTGCTACCCATCCGATCACCGGGACTTCGTCGTAAACCGCGGGATACTCGTAATGCACCATGTAGACAATCGTCAGCAGGACGATCGCCAGCAGAATGTTCATCGTCGGACCGGCAATGGCAATAAGGAAGCGGTGCCAGCGGGAATGATTCATGAACTCGCGAGGATCATCCGAGCGCTCGTCCATCGGATTCTCGCCACTCATCTTGACGTAGCCGCCTAGAGGGATCGCGTTGATGCGATAGTCGGTTTCACCCTTGCGGAAGCCGATCAGCCGCTTGCCAAATCCAATGGCAAACTGCTCTACTCGCACGCCCAACCACTTGGCCACGGCATAGTGGCCAAATTCATGGATCAGGATCATGAAGCCCAGAACCGCAACCACGGCAATCAGGGAAGTGAGGAAGTCAGACATAATCGAAGTACGTATTCTCCAACTGTTTAGATTCCGAAATTACGCGAAAGATGTTGCCCGGGGCCTTTCGATTTTCTTGCCCTCCGCCACCTGCCGTTGCGCCAAAGTGCGGGCTTCCGTGTCCGCATTGAGCACTTCCTTTATAGACTCCGGATGCCTCGCATTTGTCACGGCCAGAACGTCTTCGATGATCCTGGGAATATCGTTGAATCCGATTTTGCCTTCCAGAAACGCCGCCACGGCAACCTCGTCCGCCGCATTCAGCGCCACTGTCTTTGCGCCCCCAGCCTCGGCGGCTTCGCAGGCCAGACGCAGACAAGGGAATTTTTTCAGGTCCGGAGGGCAGAAGTCCAGATGACGCAAGTCACTGACCGCGAAGCGCAGTTCCGATTTGATCCGCTCGGGATAGGTCAGGGCGTACAGGATCGGCAGTCGCATATCCGTCACCGAGACTTGAGCAAGTATGCTGCCATCCACAAACTCCACCATGGAATGGATCGTCGACTGCGGGTGGACAAGGACTTCCACCTTTGCCGGCGGCATGTGAAATAATCTGCACGCCTCGATCACTTCAAACCCTTTATTCATCAGCGTGGCCGAGTCGATCGTGATCCGCCGCCCCATCTTCCACGTAGGATGGTTCAAGGCTTGTTCCACCGTGATCGCCTCAAATTCTGACTGCGGTTTATGCAAGAACGGCCCACCCGAAGCCGTCAGCCAGATACGCTCGACCTCGTCTATGCGCCCGCCGCGCAGGCATTGATGCACCGCATTGTGCTCGCTATCGATGGGAAGCAGCGGTTTGCCCTGCTTACGCGCCTCGGCCGTGATGAGTTCTCCTGCGGCAACAAGGCATTCCTTATTCGCGAGCCCCAGAATCTTTCCCGCGCGCACCGCCTCGTAGGTGGCTTCTAGCCCTGCCACACCAACGATCGCGCTAACCACGAAATCAACTTCCGGATGCGTCGCGACCCGAACAGTTCCGCCAGCGCTGTGCACAACCTCGATCTCGCTCAGCCCTTCCTTTTTGAGTCGGGCCCGTAGAATGTCGGCGTCGGCTTCTTCAGCCATCGAGATCACTCGCGGCCGCCAGCGCAGCGCCTGCTCAAACGCCGCCTCCAGATTCGTGCCCGCAGCCAGGGTTACGATCTGAAACCGGTCAGGATAAGACTCGGCCACACTGAGCGTGCTCCGCCCAATCGAACCCGTCGATCCCAGGATGGCAATTCGTTTCATAGTGAGTCGAGCTGTTACGGTGGAACTGGCACAACCTTCTCATTTTACGCGCTTCCGGCCTGCGTTGTTGGGGGAGATGCGGGGAGGTTATTGCATCACGCGCCAAGCCGTGTAGAACCATAATACCGGAGCCGCAAACAGCAGCGCGTCGATCCGGTCGAACATGCCGCCGTGACCAGGAAGAATCGCTCCGGAATCTTTCACGCCCGCGCCGCGCTTGATCAGCGATTCCACGAGATCACCGAGCTGGGCCGCAATATTCAACGCGATCGTCAGCAAAATCACCGGACCGATCGCCGGCTGCTCCAATCCGAACAGGCCATCACGCCGCTGGATCAACCCAACCCGCAGCATGGCGGAACTCAAGGGCAGAGCGTAATGAAACAGCAGCCACCCCACCCCGACGCTGGCGACCAGCGAAGCCGCTGCGCCTTCCCACGTCTTCTTTGGACTGATACGCGGCGCCATCAAATGTCGCCCCATCGACTTGCCCACAAAGTAGGCAAAGATGTCTCCCGCCCACACCACCAGCAGTAGATAGAGCAGATAAAAGGCCCCGGCCCACTGTTGCCGAAGCTGCACTAGCATCCCCATCGGCAGGGCGATGTAAGTGAACGCGAAAACGGACGCGGCTGCCGCCGGATATCCGCTGCGCAAATCGACTCGCAGCATCAAAATGCTCAATGCCAGAAACGGCGCAATTGCTGCCGCAAATCCTATGCAATAGACAAACACTGCCGTGGAGAGGAGTGGTTTTTCGTTCCCCACATTGATCGCCAGCAACAAAAAAAAGACGCCGACAAAAACATAAGTCGGCATCCGCAGTGGCTGTACGCCGTAAGATTCCGTCAGCTTAAGGAATTCAAAGATGGTCAGGAGCGCGACAACAGCCGCCACCACGGCCAGCACGGGCACCGGTGCTCGCAGGATGAGCACCAATACAATCGGAATGAGGACGACCGCGGTCGCGATTCGTGTTAACAAGGGAAGTGGTTGTGATCTACAAGGCGGCCTCAGCCGCGCTCGCTAAGAGTTTTGCACGAATCGCAGATTTTAACCAACATTCGTCGAAGGGCCGGGTTTCCCCTTCGTGTTTCTCAGTGTCCTTTGTGGTTAAGGCTTTTCGCCGTGAAGTACCGAAGAAATCTCCGCCGCCGCATGCCCGTCGCCGTGATTCAGGCCACCGTACCGCCGCTCACGCTTCTGATATTCCGCAATCGCCTCCAGCAGGTGCGCCCCCCGAAAATCTGGCCAGAGCGTAGGGGTCACATAGATCTCGGCATAAGCGAGCTGCCACAGAAGGAAATTGCTCAACCGCATCTCACCCGACGTTCGCACCACCAAGTCGGGATCCGGCAAATGCCGCGTATACAGATGCTGCCCTACCATATCCTCATCGATCTGCAAGTGCTCGACACCGCCATTCTGCGCCGCAGCCTTCATCATTGATCGGAAGGCATCCACGATCTCGCTGCGCGAGCTGTAGTTCAGCGCCAGCGTGAGCACCATCCCTGAATTCTGCGCCGTAGCCGCGCGCGCCCATTCCATGCGCTCCTGCACGTCCCCCGGTAGTTCGTGCTGCCGCCCAATATATTCCAACCGGATATTGTTCCTGTTGAGCGTGGGAACCTCCGCCTTCAGGTACCGGCTAAGGAGTCCCATCAGAAAGCCAACTTCGCTCTTAGGCCGCTTCTTCCAGTTTTCCTCGGAGAACGCGTAAAGGGTAAGCGCAGGAATATGAATACGTGCCGCGGTTTCAACAGTTGAGCGCACCGCCGCGACTCCGGCGCGATGCCCAGCCACGCGCGGCATGTGTCGCCGTTTAGCCCAGCGCCCATTGCCGTCCATGATGATCGCGATATGTTTCGGGAGCCGTCCTGGATCCAGCCGTCGGTAAACTTCGCTTTCCTTGCGGTCGAGCCCCGTGGGTACTTTGTCCTGCAAAGTGGTCATCCCGATATGAGGCTACCACAGGCGGCAAGCCCGCGCAATGACTGGAAGGAAAGCTAGCGGTTGCCAGCCAAATGAGGTGAAAGCGCCCAAGTCACCGGTCGGTAAATCATTCGATCTTGTGGGGCAGCCGCCCCCGGCTGCCGGGGAGAGTAGCTCCCCTAGGTGTCATGCTGCCCAAGGACACACGCAGGCTTGTCCTTACTTGGCCTCCTCCGGCAACACCTTCAACTCCAGCTTCTCCGTCCACCGTATGACCGTCAGAGTGGAGCTCACCCCCACACGGACATCGGTCAGCACCCGGTGCAAATCGTCCACGCCCGCGACGGGCTGCCCTTCCAGAGCCACGATGATGTCCCCTTCGCGCAGCCCCGCCCGCTTCGCCGGACTATTCTCTTCCACCCCGAGTACCACGACGCCCATCTCTTTCGGCAGATCGTAGAACCGGACCACTCGCCGGTGTACCGGTACGGTCTGCGCCGAGACCCCAATATAGCTCCGCCGGATGCGCCCATCGCGTAATAGTCGGCTGGCCACAAACTTCGCTGTATTGATCCCGATCGCGAAACAGATCCCCTGCGCAGGAAGAATCGTCGCCGTGTTCACGCCCACTACGCGTCCCGCAGAATCGACAAGCGGCCCACCCGAGTTTCCCGGATTCAGCGAAGCATCGGTCTGGATGACGTCGTCAATCAGGCGCCCCGAATAAGACCGCAGCGACCGACCCAACGCGCTCACCACTCCCGCCGTCACCGTCGACTGGAATCCATAAGGCGCGCCAATCGCAATCACGATCTGCCCCACGCGCAATCGCTGCGAATCGCCCAGAGCAGCCGCGACCAAACCAGGTTCCCCAGCGTGTGGTTGATCCAGCCGAATCACCGCCAGATCGCTCGCCGGATCATCCCCAATCACCGTGGCCGGCATGCGCCGCCCGTCCGCCAGCGTTACCCCAATCCGCGCGGCCTCGTGTACGACGTGGCTGTTAGTCAGGATCAGCCCATCGGGCGTAAACACGAAGCCTGATCCGCCACCACGCCGTTCGCGCGGCTCGCCCGAGCGTGTGTGTCCCGCGTTCTGGTGCACTTCAATATTCACCACCGACGGACTCATGCGCTCAACCGCGCCAGTCACCGCACGGGAGTAAGCATCCAGGAGGGGGGCATCGCCGGTGCTGGGTGGAGACGGGGCCGTTTCCTCCGTGCCGTGCCATCCAGCAACATCTGCACCGAGATGGGAAAGGCCAGCCAAGACGGAGGCTCTTGGCAATACATTTACATCTTCGTGATTCATGCAGAATAGATGCCGATCAATCTACTTCGGATTCACCGGCGCCTCGCCGAAGAAGCCTGCGCCTGAGCAAAGCCGCGAGGCGGCGCAAGCATGCAGCCCGCGGCATAGGCCTTGGGAAGGAGAAATCAACGAGATATGCCCCAGCGGGGCGAAAGAAAACTGTTTATCTCCGCAACAATAAAAAAGCCGGAACCTAAACCTCAGTCCCGGCCTTGGTGTTGGCTGGTTGCCCGGATACACTTGTTTAATACTGAACCTTACATGATCGGCACAACAATCCTGAATCTTGACCTACGCGCTTCGTCTCGGCCGCACCGTCAGATCCCGCACCTGGGTCAGAATGCTTGACATCTGCATTCCATTCAGTTGCGAAACAAAAGGCAGCAACTCGGCGATGAACTGATCTTTCATCAGTTCGTTAACCTCTTCCTGACGGCTGCGTTCGCCGCCGCTGAGCAGATCGGGCACAGTAACCTCCAGTGCACGCGCCAGCCGTTCCAGGGAAGACAGCGTCGGCGTTGCTTTCTCGTTTTCAATTTTCGAGACGTAGGTGCGCGGTACCGACATACGTCCGGCAAGTTGCCGCTGGCTGAGACCATTTCGTAGCCGCAGTGAGCGGATGGAGGTCGCCAAATTCAGATGCCCCCGTCCGTTGCTGCCGGGCACAGGCATCATCATCGGTGGCGCTACCATGATGGGTTCGGGTTCAGGCTCCTCGTCCAGGGACGCGTGGCAGCGTCGGCAATTATTATTGGAAGTACGGAACTGGACCAGTAAGCAGTGATCGCATCGGACGACTTCCCGTGAATCTACCGGGGCAAGTGTCGTGGCCATCGGGTTGTGGGAGTGCCAGAGCGGGCTACTCCTTGCAGCGAACTGCAGGAACCAATTGGGGGAGAGGTTCCAACTGCTTGGTCAATCTGCGGCATCCGCCCTGTGGAAGTCAAGGTTAAAATGCTACAACCCCGCGAATTTTGCGGACAAAACCCAAAACAACACGTCAAATCGCCGGAGAAAACAGGCACAGACCATGATTGATCGCGAGTCCGCTTGGTGTTTACTAACTGAGTTCACCCAGTCAGAAAGTTTGCGCAAACATGCGCTGGCTGTCGAAGCCTGCATGCGGGCCTGCGCCCGCAGGTTTGGCAACGGCTCCTCAGAGGACGAAAATCTATGGGGCCTCGTCGGACTGATTCACGATTTCGACTATGAGCGCTGGCCTAGTCCCGAGGAACATCCTTACAAGGGCAACGAGATCCTCAAAGAGCGCGGGTATTCCGACGAGATCCGGCGCGCCATTATGTCGCACGCGGAATACAGCGGCGTCAGTCGCGAGACTCCTATGGAAAAGGCTCTCTTCGCCTGCGACGAACTCGCCGGATTCATTACGGCGGTCGCCTTGATCAAACCGGGTAAGTCGCTGGCTGAAGTCGACACGAAGTCGGTACGAAAGAGGATGAAAGACAAAGCCTTCGCCCGCAAGGTGAACCGCGATGACATCATCAACGGCGCCGCTGACTTGGGCGTGGATTTGGACGAGCACATCGCATTTTGTATCGAGGCCCTGAAACCTATTGCTGGCAAGCTTGGGCTCGATGGCAGCGCCGTCAAGTCTGGATAACTCAACTCGGAGCGAACGTGGTTGGAAATACATCCCAACCATTCGGACCTGTGCTAATATTTGCTGGCATTTTCCCCTCGTATTTCGCATCTCTGGCTGATGTGCGGAGAGCCCGTAAGTATGCCGACAAACAGCAGCACACCACCCACAACGAAAGTTCTGTTGGGATGCAGTAAGTGTGGCGCGACCCTGCCCGACGATGCAGAGTTCTGTCTGAAATGCGGCAAATCCGTGAGTTCTCCGCCGAAGACGACCAAGGTCGTGGAAGTGCTGCCTCCGGCGCAACTGCCGCAGCCCAAGAAGAAGCGTCACCTCCTCTTATGGCTGATGCCCGCAATCCTGATTCCGGTGATTTTATGGGCACTCCTGAGCGACAACTCCGGTGCTCAGCACTTGCAAGAGTTAGTCGGAATGAAACAGGATCGAGTCATCCTCGACTCCACTTTTTCCGTTGGTCCTCATACTTTCCGCTACTACAAATTCGCCCTGCCCGAGGGTTCCCTAAACGTCGCCGTGGTCGGGCAATTTAGTTCGACGGCCGATTTGCAAAATTTCAGCATTCACAAGACTCCGGTTGTCGACAAGAATGGGACTGATGCGGACAACAAGATCGAAGTCAATATCCTGACCGAGTCCGCCTTCACGGTCTGGCAGAATGGATACGCAACCAGTTCTCTCTACGAAAGTGGGCGGGTTCCCGAGGGCACAGTCCAGGCGGACGTTCCGGCCGGTGCGGGCATCTACTATCTCGTCTTTAATAACAAGTCCTCACCGAGAACTCCGAAGACTGTCCGCGCCGCCGTGGTACTTCGCTACAAGAGTTGGCTGCCAGACTGGTTTCGCCACATGAAGGGGCGTCTATCGGATTGGCTCAGCTCTGACTGATAAATCGTTCAAGAAGTTATTAAGTCACTGCGCCAGAATGATATACGTCCGTCATTCTCAGGAACATTCCTTCCAGCAACCCCTTCATATCTGGCACGTCACGAGCGATTACTAGAGGACAACGGCTACCGGTGACTTGCTGACCATCCATCTATCGTTTCCACTAACGATGCAATCTTCTTTTCGCGGACGGTCGAATTGCTCGGGTCCGGTCGAAGGGAGAAATATGTTCTATTCTCAGGAGACTAAAGTGCGCAAACTTATTGCTGTTGGATGCTTCCTTGCGATGTTCTCTTTGGCCGCGATCGCCCAGGAAGGCAGTTATCCGAAAAGTGAAGTCTTTGCCGGCTATCAATACTCACGGATGGAGGGCACGAATGCGAATGGTTATAACTTCGCCTTCAACGGCAACTTCAACGAGTGGTTTGGAATCACGGGAGACTTTAGCGGAGCCTATCGGAGCGAGGGCGGCATCAGCTTCCACAACTACACCTATACCTTCGGCCCGGTAATCTCACTGCGGACCAACAAGGCCTTCACGCCCTTCGCGCATGCGCTGATTGGTGGCGATCATGCTTCTGCGAGCGCCACTGGTTTCGGTAGCGCGAGCAGCAACGGCTTTGCCATGATGGCCGGTGGTGGAGTTGATTTCAACTTCAGCCAGCATATGGCGTTTCGTGCGGCCCAGGCAGACTGGATGCTGTTACACGGGTCTGGTTCCACCAGCAGCAAGAACGCTCGCATCTCGACCGGTATCGTTTTCAAGTTCTAGATCCGGTTCGCTCAAAAAAATCGGGGCGGCCTTTTTGGCCGCCCTGTTTGTTCTTGCGGAAATCTACCGCGTTGTCTCTTCGATTTCTGAAATCCAATCTGGACGCTTCAGTACTTCGCGTGGTTTCGGGCCGTCGGCTGCTCCGACAATGC
>Ga0207693_10000136_pt1 | contig 66740 bp, 71 predicted proteins | sample LARL81metaG_FD_184347 | JGI IMG/M metagenome (GOLD analysis project Ga0207693, IMG submission 184347) | Corn, switchgrass and miscanthus rhizosphere microbial communities from Kellogg Biological Station, Michigan, USA - LAR L8-1 metaG... | ecosystem: Host-associated > Plants > Roots >... | reverse complement strand
CCCGGCATGAAGGAGACGCGCTCGCTGGTGAAGTAGCCGTGGATGACGAGACCCTTGAGCCGCCAGTACGTGCGCATGGGCTCTTCGCGGCGGCTGGGCGCGCGCTGGCCGCTCGCCGAGTCGCCGTAGCAGAAGCCGACGTAGGCGGCCTGCACCGCGTCGTAGGCGACGCCGGCGTCGGCGAGCGCCTTGCCGCCCGCCTCCTTGGCCATCTCGGGGTAGTCGCCGTCGTAGCGGCCGGGCTTCTCGAACTTCGTCATGCCGACGCCGACGACGAAGGTGCGGTTGCTCATGGTGTCTCCCGTTCGGTGCGTTTCAGCGCAGCGCGATCGCCGCGTGGGTGATGACTGGGGTGTCGCGCTCGGCGGTGCGGGCGCGGACGAGCACGCGCTCGCCCTCGTCCCACAGCTCGACGACGATCGTCTCGCCCGGCAGCACGACCCCCGCGAAGCGCGCGCGGTAGGAGGCGACGCGCTCCACCGCGCCGTCCAGCAGCTCGTCGACGACCGCCTTGCAGACGATCCCGTAGCTGCACAGGCCGTGCAGGATCGGCTGCTCGAAGCCGGCGCCGCGCGCGAACTGCGGGTCGGCGTGCAGCGGGTTCTTGTCGCCCGACAGGCGGTACAGCAATGCCTGCTGCGGCAGCGTCGCGCGGTGCGCGACGGCGTCGGGCTCGCGCGCGGGCGGCTCGTCGCCGGCCGGCGGGCCGCCGTCGCCGCCGAAGCCGCCCTCGCCGCGGAAGAAGGCCGAGAAGCGGTTCGTGAACAGCGGTTGCTCGTCGCCCTCCAGCCGCGTGACGGTCTCGAACACGAGCAGCGCGGCTTTGCCCTTGTCGTAGACGTCGATCACGCGCCCGGACGTGCGCACGCTCGCGGTGGCGGGGATCTCGCCGTGCAGCTCGGTCTGCTGCTCGCCGTGCAGCAGCGAGGCGAGGCTGACGTCCATGCCGGGCAGCGTCAGGACGCCCCCGATCGCCGGCATCACCGGGATCACCGCCCATGTCGGCAGCACCTTCAGCGCGCCCTCGTAGGCGTAGGCCAGCTCGCGCGGCGCGGTCGGCGGGACCCCGGCGCCGAGGCCGAGGTGGTAGAGGATCACGTCGTCGGGCGTCCAGGAGCCCGCGACCTCGGGCAGCTGCGCGCCGCGGACGCGCTCGATGTCGATCGGCATCGTTCTCTCCTAGCTGTCCATGCCGATCGGCACGCCGCCGGTGACGTTGAGCACCTGGCCGGTGACGTAGTCGCTCCACGGCGAGCACAGGAACGCGATCGCGCCCGCGGCCTCGGCGGTCGTGCCGGCGCGCCCGAGCGGGACGAGCGACTCGAGCATCGAGCGCATCTGCGCGGGCACGCCGACGTGGACGGTGCGCTCGCCGACCTCGATCACGCTCGTGTCGTCCTTGGGGGCCGTCAGCCGCGTCTCGATGAAGCCGAACGCGACCGCGTTGACGCAGACCTTGAACTGGCCCCACTCCTTCGCGAGCGTCTTCGTGAGGCCGACGACGCCCGCTTTCGCGGCGCTATAGTTGGCCTGGCCGGGGTTGCCCATCGTGCCGGCGATCGAGGTGACGTTGACGACCTTGCGGAAGACCTCTTCGCCCCGCTCGCGCTCGGCCTTCGCCGGCTCGCGCAGGTGCGGCGCGGCGGCGCGCAGGACGCGGAACGGCACGACCGTGTGGATGTCGAGCATCGCCTGGAAGTCGGCGTCGTCGAGCTTGTGGATCGGCGCGTCGAGCGTGTAGCCGGCGTTGTTGACGACGACGTCGAGCCGGCCCCAGGCGTCGATCGCGGTCGCGACGAGGCGGTCGGGCGCGTCGGGCGCCGTGAGGTCGCCGGCGAAGACCGCCGTCTCCCCCGCGATCTCGTCCGCGGTCGCGCGCGCGACCTGCTCGTCGAGGTCGTTGACGAGCACGCGCGCGCCCTGCCCGGCGAGCAATTCCGCCGTCGCGCGCCCGATCCCGCGCGCAGATCCGGTGACGATCGCCACCTTGCCGTCGAGTGTGGTCACGGTGTCACTCCACCCTGGTCGTTGGTCTGGTCATGGCCGGGTGCGCGGCGGTCAGATGGAGCGACCGGTCGCAGCCCAGAAGGGGTCGCGCAGCTTGCGCTTGAAGATCTTTCCCGAGTCCTCGCGCGGCAGCTCGGCGCGGAACTCGACGTGCTTGGGCGCCTTGAAGCCGGCCAGCCGGGCCCGGACGTGGGCGACGACGTCCTGCTCGCGCAGCGTCGCCCCGGGCTCGGGCTCGACGATCGCCGCGATCGACTCGCCGAACTCGCGGTCGGGGATCCCGAACACGGCGCAGTCGCGCACGCCCTCGAGCTGCTGCAGGCAGGCCTCGATCTCGGCCGGGTAGACGTTGACGCCGCCGGAGATGATCATGTCGCGGCGGCGGTCGCACAGGTACAGGAAGCCCTCCTCGTCCTGGTAGCCGACGTCGCCGCAGGTGACGAGCCCGTCGCGCTCGATCTCGGCCTTCGCCTCCGGGCGCCCGTGGAACTCGAAGTCGGGCAGGCCGGTCAGCCGCATGTAGACGTCGCCGATCTCGCCGGGACCGAGCACGCACCCGTCCTCGCCGTAGACGCGCACGATCGCGCCCTCGATCGGCTTGCCGACGGTGCCGGGGTGCGCGAGCCACTGCTCGCTGTCGCAGGCGACGACGGCGCCGCTCTCGGTGCCGCCGTAGTACTCGCCCACGATCGGCCCCCACCACTCGATCATCGCCCGCTTGACGTCGGGGGGGCAGGGCGCCGCCGCGTGCGTGACGACGCGCAGCGAGCTCGTGTCGTAGCGCGCGCGGGTCGCCGCGTCGAGCGCGAGCAGCCGCACGAACATCGTCGGGACCATGTGCAGGTGCGTGATCGCGTGGCGCTCGATCAGCGCCAGCAGCTGCTCGGCGTCGAAGCGCGGCTGCAGCACGATCGAGCCGCCGAGCCGCGCGACCTGGAGGCCGTACGTGAACGGGGCGGTGTGGTACATCGGCCCGGTGACGACGGTGCGCATCCCCGCCTCGACGCCGATCGCGGCCAGCAGCGCCGCCAGCGTGCGCGCCTGCGCCGGGTCGCCCGGGTCGCCCGCCGCGCGGCGCACGCCCTTCGGCCGGCCGGTCGTGCCGGACGTGTAGAGCAGGCCCCAGGGCGCCGCCGCGGGCGTGCCCGGGCGCGCCTCGTGGCGCTCGATCCATTCCGCCCAGGCGACGTCGTCGCCGGCGACCGGACACGCGTCGGGCGCGACGCGGTAGGCGTCGGCGATCGCGGCCGGCGTCGGCACGGAGCGGACGGCGAGCCCGGCGGGCAGCGCGTCGCGCACGCCGGCGAGCAGGTCGGCGTGGGCGACGAGCAGCTTCGCGCGCGAGTCGTCGAGCACGTAGCGGACCTCGTCGGCGCTGCCATGCCAGTTGATCGGCACCGGGATCGCGCCGAGCAGGCCCGCGCCGAACGCCGCCTCGAAGAACGGGATGTCGTTGCGCAGCAGGATCGCGACGACGTCGCCGGCGCCCACGCCGGCCTGCGCGAGCGCCGCGGCCGCCTGGGCGCTGCGTCCCATCAGCCGTTCGGTGGAGACGAAGTCCTCCCCGCTCAGTACGCCCGCTTGCTCGCTCACCGCGGTCCTCCCTCGGGCTTCTGCCCGTCTGTCGTCGGTTTCAGTAGATGGCATAGCCGCCGTCGATCCGGATCGTGTCCCCCGTGTGGTAGCGGCTCGCGTCGCTCGCGAGGTAGACGGCGATCCCGCCGAGGTCCTCCGGCGTGCCCCAGCGCCGCAGCGGGATGCGCGGCAGGACCGCCGCGCTGACGCGCTCGGAGCCGGTCATCTCCGCGATCATGTCCGTGTCGATCCAGCCCGGCAGCAGCGCGTTGGCGCGGATGCCGTGGCGCGCGAGCTCGACCGCGAGCGCGCGCGTGACGCCCGGGATCGCGGTCTTGGCGGCGCCGTAGGGCAGGTGCCGCGCATGGCCGAACAGCGCCGCCACGCTGCTGACGGCGACGAGCGACCCGCCCGTCCCGCCGGCCACGAGCGCGCGCGCGGCGGCGCGCAGCGTGTACATCACGCCGTCGAGGTCGATCGCCAGCACGCGCCGCCATTCGTCGCTCGGCAGGTCGGTGCTGGCGTGGTCGGACGCGACCACGCCGGCGGCCGCGAAGCAGGCGTCGAGCCGCCCGAGCGCGCGCAGGGTCGCGTCCATCGCGGCGTCGACGGCGTGCTCGTCCGCGACGTCGCAGGCGACCGCGAACGCGCGCCGCCCGGAGCGTTCAAGCTCCGCGACGGCGCGCTCGTTCGCGTCCTGGCGCCGGCCCCACACGGCGATGTCCGCGCCCGCCTGCGCGAGCGCGTGCGCGATGCCGAGGCCGATGCCGGCGTTGCCGCCGGTCACGACCGCGACCTTGCCGGTGAGGTCGAAGGCGCCGGTCATCACGTGCGCGGGGTGCGCCCCTCGAACGAGATGACCTTGCCCACGGGCGCGAAGCCCTTCCCGGTCCAGCGCTCGATCTGACCGGACTCGAGCGGGAACGGATCCGCCGTGCCGTTCGTCGTGAACGCCGCGCCCGGCACGAGCATGCCGCTCTGGACGCCGTCGAGGTGGCGCGCCGCATCCATCAGCGCCGCGCGCGTCGGCGCCTTCGTGGCCGCCAGCGCGGCCTTCATCGCGTCGGAGCAGGCCCACGCGTCGGCGGCGATCTGGTCGTTGGGGTCGACCTTCGGCGCGTACTGCTTGAGCGCGCTGCGGAACTGCTGCACGCCCGGGTCGTTGGCATAGGCCGGCGAGGCCGGGTCCTTGACGTACGCGTAGGAGACGATCTGGTCCTGCGGGCCGGCCTTGACGGCCGCCATCAGCTGCGCCGAGGCGGACACCGCCGCCAGCAGGTGGATCGGCTTCCAGCCGGTCTGGCGCACCTTCGCGATCGCCGCCGCGGCGAACTTCGGCGTCGAGACGTCGAGCAGCACGTCGGCGCCCGAGTGCGCGAGGTTGACGATCTGCGAGTCGACCGTCGGGTCGGTGACCGCGTAGCTCTGCTGGGCGACCAGCTTGATGCCGGTCCCGGCGATCGCCGCCTTGAAGCCGCCGAGCAGGTCGTTGCCGAGGTCGTCGTTCTCGTAGAGGACCGCCACCTTCGCCTTCGGCTTGACCTGTCCGAGGTACTGCGAGTAGAACGCGGCCTCGGTCGTGTACGACGGCGGGCAGCCGAGCGTCCACGGCTTCTTCGCCGCGCCGGTGCCCCACACCGAGTCGCCGGAGAAGACGAACAGCTGCGGGACCTTCTGCGCGTTGAGGAAGTCCTGCGCGGCCGCGACCGACGAGGAGCCGGCCTGCCCGAACGTCGCGAAGACCTGGTCCTGCTGGACGAGCCGATGCATGTTGGCGACGGCGCGGCTCGGATCGAACGCGTCGTCGTAGAAGACGAACTTGACCTTGCGCGTCTTGCCGTCGGCCATCCGGACGCCGCCGCTCGCGTTGACCGCCTTGAAGTAGGCGTCGACGGTCTGCGCGAGCACGGCGTAGGCGGATGCGGGCCCGGTCAGGATCTGGCTCGATCCGAGCGTGACCTGCGTGTCGGTGATGCCGGGGGATGCGGCGGGGGTCGCGCTGGCGCTGCCGGACGATCCGCTGCGGCCGCACGCCGCGAGCGGGACCGTGAGCGCACCGAGCGACGCGAGCGCGACGACCGCACGTCTGATGGACTGCGTCACCTTCTCTCCTCTGCTTGTTTGACGGGTACGGCAAGGCGCCGCCGCGCGCCACGCAGGCGCGACGGCAGCGAGGTCGCCCCCTCCGGGGCGACGAGCAGCACCGCGACGAGCGCGGCGCCGTAGACGACGCCGGCGAGGCCGGCGTTCACGTTCGACGCGACGTCGGGGCCGAACTCGATGAAGAGCGCCCCGAGCAGCGGCCCGAGCATGCTCGCGCTGCCGCCGACGACCATCGCGACGAGGAACGAGATCCCCAGCAGCAGCGGGAACGACTCGGGCGAGACGAACCCGATCACGTACGCGTAGGCGGCCCCGCCCGCGCCGGCCAGCGCGGCGCTGGCCCCGAACGCGACCGTCTTGACGCGCGCGACGTGCACGCCGGACGCGTGCGCCGTCAACTCGTTGTCGTGGACCGCCCGCAGCGCGAGCCCGAGCCGGCCGCGCAGCAGCGCCGCGACGACCGCGAGCGACGCCAGCGCGACCGCCAGCGCGCACAGGTAGGCCCACTGGTCGCTCGCCAGCCCGCTCCAGCCGGGCGCCGAGGTCGGGTCGAGCGAGATCCCCGCCGGTCCGCCGGTCAGCCCGCGCGCGCGCAGCAGGATCGGGGTGAAGACGACCGCGAGCGCGAGCGTCACGAGCGCGAGCTGCATGCCCCGCACGCGCAGCGCCGGCAGCCCGACGAGCACCCCGACGAGGCCCGTCACGAGCACCGCGCCGCCCAGCGCGAGCGAAAACGGCGCGTGCGCGCGCGTCATCAGGATCGCGGCCGCGTAGGCGCCGACGCCGAACAGCGCGCCGTGGCCGAGCGACACCTGGCCGCTGACGCCGGTCAGCAGCGCCAGCCCCGCGACGACGGGGACGAACGCGAGCGCGGTCGCGAACTCGAGGTTCTGGTACGGCGCGAGCCAGAGCGGCAGCGCGAGCGCGAGCGCGACGAGCGCGGCCCACGCGCCGGCGCGCAGCGTCCCGGAGCGTGCGACGACGCGCGTCCCTCCGCTCGCGACGGCGCGCGTCGTCCCGCTCGCGACCGCCCGGCTCACGCCCGCACCGCCCGCCGCATCCCGAACAGCCCCTCGGGCCGCACGAGCAGCACGACGAGGATCGCGCCAAAGGCGACGAGCACCTTCAGGTCCGGCCCGATCCAGGAGACGTAGCTGCCGGCGAGGTTCTCGACCACGCCGATCGCGATCCCGCCGACGATCGCGCCGAGCGGGCTGTCGAGCCCGCCGAGCACCGCGCCGGCGAACGCGTAGACGAGGACGCCGCTCATCATGTCCGGCGAGACGAACAGCTGCGGCGCGACGAGCGTCCCCGCGAGCGCCCCGAGCGCGCTGGCGAGCGCCCATCCGAGCATGAACATGCGCCGCGGAGAGACGCCGACGAGCGCGCACGCGTCGGGCCGGTCGGCCGCCACCCGCATCGCGAGGCCCAGGCGCGTGCGGTAGAGGATCAGCGCGAGCGCGCCGACGACCGCCGCGAGCACTGCCACGACGCCGATGCTGTCCCAGCTCACGCGCGCCGGGCCGACCGCGACGAGCCCGTTGCCGAAGATCGACGGCAGCGTCTTGACCTGCGCGCCCCAGATCACGCGCACGAGCCCGTCGACGATCAGGTAGAGGCCGAGCGTCACGATCACGGCCGCCAGCTGGTCGCGCCGCTCGAGGCGCCGCACGAGCAGTCGCTCAACGCCCGCGCCGGCGACGAACGCGACGGCGACCGTCCCGATCAGGCACGTCGCCAGCGGCAGCCCCCACGCGTGCAGCTGCCAGGCGACGTACGTCGACAGCAGCGCCAGCTCGCCCTGGGCGAAGTTGATGAGGTTCGTCGTGCGGTAGACGAGCACGAGCGCGAGCGCGAGCGCGGCGTAGATCGCGCCCGCGGAGACGCCGTCGACGAGCTGCTGGGAGAAGCGCGCCACGTCAGCTCCCCAGGTAGGCCCGTCGCACGACGCCCGCGCTCGCCAGCTCGGCGAGCGGGCCGACGCCCGCGATCGTCCCGTTCGCGAGGACCGCCCCGTGGCGCACGAGCCCCGCGATCGCGCGCGCGTTCTGCTCGACGACGAGCAGCGTCGTCCCGAAGCGCGCGTTGATCTCGCCCAGCGCGCCCACGACCGTCTCGACGACGACCGGCGCGAGGCCGGCCGACGGCTCGTCGAGCAGCAGCAGGCGCGGGCGGCCCATCAGCGCGCGGGCGATCGCGAGCATCTGCTGCTCGCCGCCGCTCATCAGCCCCGCCGGCTGGCGCAGGCGCGCGCCGAGCACGGGGAAGAACGACAGCCAGTGGTCGAGGTCGGCGCGGACCGCGGCGCGGTCGCGGCGGCGCAGCGCGCCGGCCAGCAGGTTGTCGCGGACGCTCAGGCGCGGGAACGTGCCGCGCCCCTGCGGGACGTGGCCGATCCCGTGCGCCGCGATCGCGTCGGCGGCTTCGCCGGCCAGCTCCGCGCCGGCGAACGCGATCGAGCCCTCGCGCCAGGTCATGCCCGACAGCGCGCGCAGCAGCGTCGTCTTGCCGGCGCCGTTGGCGCCGAGGACGCCGACGACCGCGCCCTCCTCGACGTCGAGGTCGAGGTCGTGCAGCACGCGCGCGCGCCCGTAGCCGGCGTGCAGGCCGCGGATCGCCAGCAGCGTCACGCCGCCGTCCCCAGGTAGGCCTCGACGACGGCCGGATCGGCGAGCACGGCGCGCGACTCGCCGGCCGCCAGCGTGCGGCCGCAGTCGAGCACGACGAGGCGGTCGACGAGCTCGGTCAGCAGCCCCAGGTTGTGCTCGACGACGACGAGCGTCAGCTGCCCCTCGTCGCGCAGCTGCGCGAGCAGCGCGACGAGGCTCTCCGCCTCCTCGCGCGCGAGCCCGCTCAGCGGCTCGTCGAGCAGCACGAGCTGCGGATCGCCGGCGAGCGCCCGCGCCAGCTCCACGCGGCGCAGCGCGCCCTGGTCGAGCACCCCCGGCCGCTCGCCCGCGACGTCGCCGAGCCCGAGCCGCTCGAGCAGCGCGTCGGCGCTCGCGAACGCGCGGCGGCGGCTGCGCGTGCCGGCGAGGCAGCCGAGCCGCACGTTGTCGCGGACGCTGCAGCGCTCGAGCAGGCCGAGGTGCTGGAAGGTGCGGGCGACGCCGAGGCGCGCGACGTCGTGCGGGCGCAGGCGCGACGTCTCGCGCCCGTCGATCGCGATCCGGCCGCGATCGGGCCGCGCGAACCCGCTGATGCAGTTGAGCAACGTCGACTTGCCGGCCCCGTTGGGACCAATCAGGCCGCAGGCCGACCCGCGCCGGACCGCGAACGAGGCGCCGTCGAGCGCGGCGACGCCGCCGAACGCGATCCCGACGTCGTCGATCGCAAGCAGCTCGCTTGGCACCGATCCTCGCTCCATCTCTCGCTCCTCGAAGGCGGCCCGCCGGGGGCCGCCCCTCCGCGGCGAGTGTCGCAGGATGTGACGGTTAAGTCAATCAGCGTTACCGTGATATCCGGCGCCGTTTCGTCGAAATTTCCTCTCTAAAAGCGCCTTGGCGATGCGCCAAGTGATGTTGCGTTATCAGAGCGTGTGTGGTTAGGTTGGGACGTGCAGGTCAGTCGTTTCGTCTTCCCACGCGGCACGGTCGACGCGACCGTCGCGGCGCTCGCACAAGCTGAGCGCGACGGCTTCGCGGCCGCGTGGATGCCCCAGGTGCTCGGTTGGGACCCCCTGACCGTGCTCGCGCTCGCCGCGCGCGAGACGACCACCCTGCGACTCGGGACGGCCGTCGTGCCGACCCATCCGATCCACCCGCTGCTGCTGGCTGCGTCGGCGCTGACGACGCAGTCGGCCAGCGGCGGCCGGTTCGCGCTCGGCATCGGCATCTCCCACCGGTTCCTGGTCGAGGACGTGTGGGGCTACCGCTACGAGCAGCCGGTCGCGTGGATCCGCGACTACCTCGCGGCGCTTCAGCCGGCGCTGCGGGGCGAGCGGCCCGACGTCCACACGCCGCGCCTGACCGCTGCGCCGCCGGGCCCGCTGGAGGCGCCCGGCACCGAGGCGCCGGCCGTGCTGCTGGCGGCGATGGGCCCGCGGATGCTGGCCACCGCGGGAGAGCTGACTGATGGCACCCTCACCTGGCTCGTCGGGAACGGGACGCTCGCGGCACACATCGTGCCGAGCATCCGCGCGGCGGCCGAGGCGGCGGGACGCCCGGCCCCGCGCGTGGTCGCGGGACTGCCCGTGTGCGTCACGTCGGACCCGGCCGCCGCGCGCGATCGCGCACGCCGGAAGTACGGCCGCTACACGAACGTGCCGGCCTACCGCGCGATGCTCGACCGCGAGGGCGTCGCCGAGGCGGGCGACGTCGCGCTGATCGGCGACGAGGCGCGCGTGCGCGAGCAGCTGGCCGAGCTGGCGGCGGCGGGCGTGACCGAGCTCAAGGCCGAGATCTTCGGCACCGACGCCGAGTGCGAGCGCGCGGTCGCGTGCCTGTGCGAGCAGGCAGGCGCGCTCGCCGCGGCGTCGTGAGCGCGGAAGCGTCCGCCGGCGCGATCCGCTACGAGCGCGTCGGGCCGGCGGCGGTCGTGACGCTCGACCGCCCGGCGGCGATGAACGCCTTCACGCCGGCGATGGTCCCGCCGCTGATCGCCGCGCTCGACCGCGCCGACGCCGACGACGAGGTCCGCGCCGTGATCGTCACCGGCGCCGGGCGCGCGTTCTCCGCCGGCGCCGACCTGTCCGCCGGCGAGCAGATCTTCGACTTCGCGCGCGACGCGGCGGCCGCCGTCGCGCACCGCGACGCCGGCGGGATCCTCACGCTGCGCCTGCTGCGCTGCGCCAAGCCCGTGATCGCCGCGCTCAACGGCGCCGCGGTCGGGATGGGGATCACGATCACGCTGCCGATGGACGTCCGGATCGCCTCCAGCCGCGCGCGCTTCGGCTTCGTCTTTGCCCGCCGCGGCATGGTCCCGGAGGGCGCCTCGGCCTGGTTCCTGCCGCGCATCGTCGGCATCGGCCGCGCGCAGGAGTGGGTCTGCACCGGGCGCATGATCGACGCCTCCGAGGCGCTCGCGGCGGGCCTCGTGCACGCGGTGCACGAGCCCGACGACGTCCTGCCGGCCGCCCACCGCGTCGTCGAGGAGATCGCGCAGCACACCGCGCCCGTGTCGGTCGCGCTGTCGCGGCGGATGCTGTGGGACGCGCTCGGCGCGCCCGTCGGCGCCGCCGAGGCGCACCGCGTCGACTCGCTCGCGACGGTCGTGCGGGGCGGCTCGGCCGACGTCGCAGAGGGCGTCGCGGCGTTCCTCGACAAGCGCGCGCCGCGCTTCCCGATGCGCGTCAGCGACGGGCTGCCGCCGATCGTGCCCTGGTAGCGGACGCGGCCGTTCAGGTCGCGCGCGCCGCCGCCAGCGCCGCGGCGGTCATCCACGCGCGCCGCACGCCGGCGTCGATCGTCAGCTCGTACGAGACGGCGGCGTTGACCACGCCGATGACCGCGAGCGACGCGGTGCGCGCATCGGCGCCGGCGAGCCCGGGGTGGTGGCGCTGGAGCACCTGCCCCCACGTCGCGATGAACTCGTTCTGGATGCGCGAGAACTCCTCGCGCGCGCTCGCCGACAGCGAGCGCGCCTCGCGCAGGTAGACGACCAGCAGATCCTCGATCTCGAGCGCGACGTCGACGTAGGAGGCGACGAGCGCCTCGAGCGCCTCGTCCGGGGTGCTCGACAGCTCGACCGCCCGCGCGGCGCGCGATGCGATGCGATCGCCGGTGCGCCGGAACGCCGTGCTGAGCAGATCCTCCTTGTTGCGGAAGTAGCGGTAGACGGCCGGGCCGGACGTGCGTGCGGCGGCGCCGATCTCGTCCATCCCCACGCCGCGGTAGCCCGAGCGCCGGAACAGCGCCGCCGCAGCCGCCAGGACCGCCTCGCGGCGGGGGACGTCGAAGCCGCGCTGATCCTGGTCGAGCGTGATGGTGCCGGGCGGGCCGGGGCGGGCGCGCGGGCCGCCGGGAGCGGAGTCCCGCGCGGCGCCGGCAGCGGTGTGCGCGAGCGCGGCCGGCCGCTCGGCGTGCAGCACCGCGAGCGCGAGGCGCCGCAGCAGCGCGGGCGTCACGCGACGGCCCAGCGTGCCGGGATGGCCGATCGTCCCGAGCAGGACGCCGCCGGCGGCGACCGCGAGCAGCCGCGCCTCCTTCCCGCTCAGCTCCGGGCGCATGCGCCGCAGCGCAGAGCTCCACGCCTCCGCGAGGCGACGCCCGCCGCTGCGCCCCGACCCGTTCGCCGCCGGCGGCAGGTAGACCGACTCGCGCAGCAGCACGATCGTCGTCGCGCGCTCGTCGAGCGACATCGTCACGGCCGCGTCGACGAGCGCGGCGACCGTCTCCTCAGCGGTGGCGCCCGAGCGCTGCGCGCTGCTCACCAGCGCCAGGCTCCGCTCGGCCGCCCGCGCGACGGTCGCGGCGAACAGGTCCTCGCGGTTGCGGAAGTGCCGGTAGAGCGCCGACGACGTGACGCCGACCGCGCCGGCGACGTCAGCCATCGAGACGTTCGGGTAGCCCCGCTCGGCGTAGAGCGACGTCGCCGCGGCGATCACCTCCGCGCGACGCTCGACGGAGCGCTTGCGCCGCACCACGCCTGGAGATCGAGTCATCCGGTACATGGTACGGGCGGGTCGGCGCCCGGCCCGCGCGCGGCGGCGAGCTTGCGTCACGCGCGCGGGTACCCGGCGCTCGCCGCCGCGCGAGCTGCACTCTGCGTGCTGATCACAAACGACGGGAACGCGATCACCGGCCAGCGCCGCGGCTGGCAGCCTCCATCCCGAGCCGCGTCCTGATGCCTCCAGACGCTGCATTTGAACCGAGTCGGGGAGAGGTGACCGGCACCACTTCGTGTCCGAGTTCCTTCTACGTCGTTTCCAGGGTTGAACGTCCGCCGGCAGACGCTGTTCGTGCTCGACAAGACAGACGGAACTGTTACCCCCTGCGTCGCCCGACGGTTGCGCCCTCCGTGCGATCGGTTACCTTCCCGCCATGACGTCCGAGCGCGGCACCATGGTCGCGCGTGCGCTGCGCGAGGGTCGCCTCGTTGCCCGGACCTGAGCAGCCCCAGCTTCCGGCACCGACTGCTGCGAAAGGCGCAATCCGACCTCGCCACGGCACGCGCGCTCGCCGACGACCCTGACCAGGGTGACGACGTCGTCGGCTTCCATGTCCAGCTGACCGTCGAGAAGTCCGTCAAGGCGGTCCTTGCATCCCCTCGACATCGATTACCCGCGCACGCACGACATCGACTACCTCGTGCGCCAGCTCGTCAAAGCGCGACATATCCGTGCCGGACGCGCTACTCGAAGCACGCTGGGTCAGCATGTGGGGCGTCTTCACCCGCTACGACGACCTGGAGACAATGCTCGACCGCGTCGCGGCGATCGAAGTGGTGACCCGCGATCGAGTGGGCGCGCAGCTCGATCCCGGCGCTGCCCGAGCTGCCGTAGCGACGCAGAGCGGCACGAGTGCTCCTGCGGAGGCACAATCGCGCTGGGCTCCAGTCCGACGCGTGCTGATAGGCCGCGGCGTCACGCGGCTCGCAGACAACACCGAGCCCGTACGACCCGGCGGAGACGCGCATGTCCCGTCGGGATCGCCCCCTGACGACCGTCCACGCTCAAACATGACATAGCGGCCCCAATGTGATGCCTTGGCGGCCTCTGCCGCATCAATCAAAAAGCGCCCCGACGGCCTCATCAAGGCGCAGGCCGAGCGCGAGTTGCGCAGACTGCACGAGAGCGACCAGGGCCGTCGCGACCTCAACACCATGCACTCCATCTTCCAAGTCGGGCTGCGCCAAGGCTGGTGCCATCAGAACCCGGTCAAGCTCGCAGACCGGCCGGTCATCAGAACCACCGAGATGCGCATCCGCTTCCTCACGCAGCCCGAGATCGACACGCTCGTCGCGGCCGAGTACCCCGACGACGCCTTCGGCTCGATCGAGCCGACGCTATATCTGACGGCCGCGATGACCGGCTTGCGCCAAGGCGAGCTGCTCGGCCTGCGCTGGCGCGACGTCGACTTCGAGGCGCGGCGCGTCCGCGTCGTCTCCCCCTTCGTCCGCGGCGAGTTCGGCGACCCCAAGTCCGAGGGCTCCGGCCGATCGGTCCCGATGGCGCAGCGCGTCGCCGACGCCCTCGCCGAGCTGCGCGCCCGCACCCTCTACCCGCGCGACAAGGACCTCGTCTTCTGCCATCCCGAGACCGGCCACCCGCTCGACCGCTCCAAGCTCGTCCGCCGCTTCCGCCAAGCGCTCGAGCGCGCCGAGGTGCGGACGATCACGTTCCACGAGCTGCGCCACACCTTCGGCACCCGCATGGCCGCCGCAGGCGTCCCACTGCGGACCTTGCAGCAGTGGATGGGCCACGCCGACGCCAAGACGACGCAGGTGTACGCGCACTACCAGCCGTCCGAGGACGAGGCCGGCGTCGTGGATCGGGCGTTCGCGTGACTCGCCCACGCTCCGCCAGTTTCTTGTTGTGGTCTGCCAATCCATCACGCCAGAGGGCTTAGAATGAGGGCCATGCTGACCGTCTCCCAAGCAGCCCGCCGCGTCGGCCGCGACCCCGCGACGATCCGTCGCTGGATCCACTCCGGCCGCCTGCGCGCCGAGCGCGTCGGCACACGCCACGTCATCAAGGAGCGCGACCTCTCCCAGGCCGCCCACAGCGACATGCTGCCGCTGCCGCCCGGCTGGGACCGCATGGCCAACGGCGACCCGATGCCCGACATCGTCGCCGCCGTCCGACGCGCCCGCGCTGGCCGCTGACACTCGTGCTCGCAGTCGACGCGAACATCGTCGTCGACTGCTGCCTGTCCGGACCCGGCTTCGACCTCCTCGGCAAACACGACCTCGTCGCCCCGCCGCTCGTGCGCCCGGAGGCCCTCTCCGCGCTGCACGAAATGGCCTGGCGCCGCGAGATCCCCGCCGACATGATCGACCTCGCGCTCGATCGGCTCGACAGCGCACCGGTCAGGGTCACCGAGCCGAGAGGCTTGGCACGCGAGGCGTGGCGCATCGCCGAGCAGTTCGGCTGGAAGAAGACCATGACGCCGAGTACGTCGCGCTCGCGCGGCTACTCGACTGCCGGCTGCTCACCCATCGACGGGCGGCTCCGGCGGGGCACCGCTCGGCTCGGCTTCGTCGTCGGACCCCACGAGATCTGACTTCATCACGGCCACTCGCCCGGCGTCTCCGCGCGAACGCCAGTGTGTCTGGAAATCCGGTCCCCTCGAATCGGGCTTCGCCGTCGGCGGCGTGATCGAGATCACGAGGGGGATGGGGTAGTCGACCCCTAGCAGGAGGGCTTGTCCCGGAGCGAGAGCAGGAAGAAACGCAGCTGCCGACTTATCGATGTCACCAGCTGCTCGCTCCACAACCTTGCGGTCCCCGTCGTTCGTGAGGCGGTGGACAAGCAGGGTGCCCATCTGACCGAGAACGGCATCCGGGATGTCCCGTGGCCGTTGGGTGGCGATGCAGATGCTCAACGAGTACTTACGGCCCTCCTTCGCGATCAGGTCGAAGGCGTCGAGCGGGTAGCGCGTGTACTCATCACCGAGCGACTTATTCAGAAACTGATGCGCCTCATCCAGGCACCACGAGAGGTTGGCGCTCAAATGCTCCTCGCCGGGCACGATCCAGAAGCACCCGGGCGAGACCGTTTTCGACGATCTCTCGCACATCTGCGGCGAAGGCAAGATGCCGAAGCGATAGACGCAACACCGGCTTATCGTCCGTCGCCAACCATTCCTCGAAAAGGTCGAAGACACTTGGGGTATGGGCTTTCCCCGTTTTCGTGGACACTCGCGGGCTTGCGGTTCCAGCCTTGTCGTGGTTGTTGTTAGAGGGGGTTTGCTTCTCGAATTGGGTCGGGGAGAGCATCCCGAGCGTGGAGTGTCGCCGACGCGGGTTGTAGAACGCTTTGATGGAGTCGAAGACCTCTGTCGTGAGTTCGCGTCGGGTCGGCCATGTGTGGCGGTGGACGAGTTCTTTCTTGAGGGTGGCGAAGAAGCTCTCGGCGACGGCGTTGTCGTAGCAGTCGCCGCGTGAGCCCATCGAGCGCGCGATGCCAGCCTTGCCAGCGGCCTGGCCGAATCCGAGTGAGACGTATTGACTGCCCTGGTCTGAGTGGTGGATGAGCCCGGGCGCGGGTCGTCGGCGCGCGATCGCCATCTGCAATGCGTCGACGACGAGCTCGGCTCTCATGTGGTCGGCCATGCTCCAGCCGACGATCCGGCGCGAGAACGCGTCTTGGACGGCAGCGAAGTAGAGCCACCCCTCCCAGGTGCGCAGATAGGTCACGTCCGTGACCCAGAGCACATTCGGCGCTGCGGGCCGGAAGCGGCGCTCGACGAGATCGTCCGCGACGCGGACGCCCGGGACACGGATCGTCGTCTTGCCGCGCCGGCGCGCCTGCAGGCCCAAGACCCCGGCCTGGCGCATGAGCCGCTCAACGCGCTCGCGCCCGACCCGAATCCCGCGGGCCATCCGCACCTCGGCGTCGACGCGCGGCGCTCCGTAGCCCTCGCGGTTGGCGGCGTGGATCTCCTTGATGCGCTCCAACAACCACGCGTCGGACAGCACCCGATCAGACGGCGCCCGCCTGACCCAGCCGTAGTAGCCCGAGCGCGAAACGCCGAGCAACTAGCAAGCGACAGAGACCAGCGTTCTGGCCTACTCGACCGAGATCATCCGGTAGACCATCACCGGGTCTCGGTCCCCGCTGCGAAGAAGGCCGCGGCTCGTTTGCGCAGATCACGCTCCCGCTCGAGGCGCTCGACCTTCCTGCGCAACTCGCGCAACTCCTCACGCTCTGCCGTGGTCAGCCCCTCGCCGCGCTCACACGCACCGAACTAGGCGCGCTTGACCCACTCACGCAACGACTGCTCCAAGACACCCAACGCCCCAGCGACATCCCTAACAGAAACGGCCCAAACCAACCATCCGCACCACCTCGCGACGGAACTCCCCCGGATATCCAGACCTCGTTCTCGGCATCGACGAACATCACCCTCTCGCAGCTTGAGACCGCAAGCACTCAGGCGTCCGCCAAAACGGGGTCGAGCTCCTCGACTTTGAAGAGCTTGGGGTGCGGACCTGGGATCCCGTAGGCGATCTCCCGTTCGACCTTGATCGGCGTCGTGACCGACGTCGGTGGGCGCACCTTCTTCGTCCAGCCCGAGACGCAGATCGTGCGAGCGGCGTTCGCGGAGGTCACGCGGGCGTCGGTCGCACCTGGGGTGCAGTGGTGGTCGGGCAGTCCTGCGTGCGCGTGGCACGCGGACGCAGCGGCCGCGCCGCTCGCGAGTACGCCCGAGCCGAGGAGCGCAAGCGCGCGGCGAGCAGCAGCAGGCGTCTCCCGCCCGGGAACGGCGCATGGCCGCTCTGGCCGACGCGCCCGAGCCCGACGTGCGCGCCCGGCACCAGCGACGGATGGGCCTCAAGGAAGGCTTGTACCTCGCGCTCGGTTGGGCCCGACCGCAGGAGCTCATTCCAAGCCAGGATGAGGCGCTCTTCATAGACCTCTAGCGGCATGGCGGGCGGCGAGTCGGCCGCGAGCGAGTATGTGACCTCGAGCGGATTCACCCGCCGATCCTCGCAGCCAGGACTCGCTCCTCGTCGGTATGTCCGCCCGAGGCTGCGGAGGCCACGACAACCATGACGGTCCCATGCGCTGCTGGAGAGGTCCTACGCCGCGTATGAAAGCGAGGCTGAAAGCGACAGATAGATGTCGCCGGTCAGCGCCGCGTGTCGTCGCTTGCGCTGGAGCAATTGCACAAGATCGATTCCGCGACCGTCTACGACACCGAGCAGGTCGGCTCCGTCCATCAAGACGATCGGCGACCGACGACCGTTGTGGTACGTGACGCCGCCCGCCTCAAAGCCGTTGATGGCGATGAACACGCCGAGCGTCGTGTCGGCCTTGCGTCGGACCTTCTCCTCGAAGGAGCCGATCTGATCCCGGTCGCTGGCGTCCTTCCGCCACCGGGCCTCCAGAAGCCAATGGTGGTCGCCGAGCTCGAAGGCGCCGTCGATCTGCTCACCGAGGATTCGGTACGGCGCGCATGGCCGAAGATCGAACACGTCGAACAGGTCTGTGAGCCACGACTCGAACGCCAATCCGCGCCTCACAGCGTTCGGTTCGGCGACCAGGACGAGGTAGCGCTCGCGGAGCGCCTCGACAGCCACGCGCGTCGCCGCCGTCGCCTCGCTCTTGCGCCGTTGCTGAGCAATCCGGTCACGGGCGCGCTCCGCCTCAACGAGTTCGGCCTCGTACGGCACGATGTACCGGCGCAGCGCATCGCGCGAAGCACGGGCCTTCGCGATCAACCGCTCGGCATCGTCATGCCATGCGAGCTCGCCGAAGTCCTCCTTGCGCGCGACATCCGACATCAGGCCCACGAGCCGGTCCCTATGAAGGTCTTGGCGAGCGGCAAGACGATCGACAAACTGCGAGACGGTGTCGCGCTTGTATGCCGGCCCCAGCCAGTCATACGGATCGAGCAGGCGCCGGTCGTCGATCGCCGTAGCGAGGAAAGCGAGCAAGTCCTTCTTCGCCCAGAACGCCGACGCCAGCGCGTCCTTGAGCGCGAGCAGTGCATTCGGGGAGATCCGTTCAGCCATCGCTTCGGAGTGTAGGGCGCACGTCGGCGAGGAACAGGCAGTCGCCAGCGGGATGTCGCACGCTACGCGGTGTGCTGGCGATCGGTCTCCGCTTCCATGTTGCCGCTTGATATCCAGGCGCCGGCGCACGAGCACAACAGGTCGTGCCCATGGCCGGCTTGACCACACGGACGACGTCGCGCTGATCCCGCGCCATCCATCGAGACCGAGCTCGAACGCCTCCTGCCCCACCTGCCCGGCACGCCCTCGCGTCGAGAGTCCGAGTGAACGGCGAGTGAACGAACTGCACGCAAAGGGGGCTTTCGATGGCCTCTGATGGGCTCGGACGGCACCCTGGCGGACGGGTCAAAGCAGGCCCAAAGGCGCCATCTTTTGCTTGCAAATCAGTGCTTTCTGCATGCTGCCGGCGGGAGCGGGGGACCCAGGAATCGAACCTGGCGTTGCGGTTTTGGAGACCGCAACGCCAGGTAGCCTGCGGACCTCTCGAGCGCCGCGGGCAGGCATACGTAGCAAATGGCATCCCCTGGTGGTACAGGGTTCCATCAGCGGTCGTCAGCGAGAACGAGTTTGTCCCGGCGGCTTGACGGTCAGTCACCGGCGCGAAAGTATGTCGTCGCCCTATCTACCAGCATCTAGAGGAGGCACCATGATTTCCAATGGTCCTGAGAAGCGTGTCGCTGCGGCGGCCGTCGCCCCGCAGGCGCAGCATCGCCTGCGTTCGCTGCCGGAAGCACTCGACGTCTCGCGTCGCAAGGTCCAGGCCGACGTACTGCGGTTTCGCACTTGTTGCGCGGATCCTCGCGCGAGCAAGTAGGCGACCATCGCCGTCCAGCTCTCTCTCCGCGACCGCATGGGCGGTCAAACTGGCCTTGCTGCGAGCGGGGGCGAACGTGTCGGCGCGGTCCTCTTCCGGGAGGGGGTTCCCCCGTCGTCGGTGATCGTTCTGCGGAGGGAGATCCCGGTCTCCGATGACCACCTGCTTGTCCCCGGCGAGAGCTACGAGGCGCAGCTGATCGAGGGCTACGATCTGGCCACCGTTCGCGCGGCGCGCGACGCGCTCGCCGGAGCGGACGAAGGCTGCGCCCCGTACGTACAACGCCGGCTCTACCTGACCCCGATCGGGGGGCTGGAGACCGAGCGCCAATCGATGGAACTGGACGAGCTCGCAGCCTACGTCGAGGACACCGTCTACGACACATGCGCCGAGTTCGATCTGATGCCGCGAGGCTCCTCCGTGCTGTTGGGCCTCTCCGGAGGAGTCGACAGCACCAGCCTGCTGCTCGCCCTCGATGCGGTGCGTCGCCGGCGCGGCAACGACTTCGAGATCGTGGCCGCAACCTTCGAGGACGCCGATATGCGTGGCTCGCCGACCTTCTCACGGGCCAGCTTGCTCGCGCGTGAGCTGGGCGTCCAGCACGTCGTCATCCCCGCGGCGCGCGCCGAGGAGGTCTTTGGTCTGACGGGGCCGCTCGACGAGGTGTTGCCGGCGCTGATGGAGACCGAGTACGCGCACGTCACCATGTACGCAGACCACCACATCACCCGCCGCCTGCTCGAGGTGGAAACCGACGCGCGCGGGATCGACCGCATCGCCCTCGGCCTGCACACCAGCGACCTGGTCGCGGGCCTCATCAACGGTTTCATGACGGGCTACGCGTCCGGCAGCCTCCCCAGCCGCACGGTCGGCCACCACGTCTACGTCTATCCGCTTGCCTTTCTCGCCAAGCGCGCGCTGCACCTCTACCACCTGCAGCGTCGGGGACATCTGGCCTCTCACACCGAGCCGAATGGCTGGGAGCGGCACCCCACCGATCGCAACTTCTACTACTGGCTCGCCGACGCCCTGCAGGAGCTTTGGCCGGGGCACGAGCAACTCCTGCTTGCCGGACAAGAGACCCGCGTCCGCGGACTCACCCAGCTGGTGTACGTGACGTGCACGAACTGCGGCGCCTCGCTGCTCCAGCAGCCCTTCAGCGCCGTCGAGGATGGCGAGTGCGACGTCTGCCAGGCTCTCAGAGCGGCCGGCCTCACCCGCTCGGAGGCCGTCACGTGAGCGCCGCGGGCCCGAAGCCCCCGCGCGCGGAGACGGCCGCGGCGGTCGAGGTGACCGGGCTTCGGGTCGGTCTCGACGGGGGGTCGGAGCTCATCCAGGTGGGCGACGAGCTCATGCGCTCCGGCGCGGGTCTGGTAGGGCGGCTTCAGCGCTTCCCCGGAGAGCAGCTGCCTGACCTGACCAGCCGCGAGCGCTTCCCGGTGCCCGACCGAGTCGGAGAGTACTGCGACAGGGACGCCTTCCTGGCGGCACCCAAGTTCATGGCTCAGTGGGTTCACTGGGAGGACCGCGCGAGGATGGTGCTCGAAGGCCGCTATCACGAGATACCGCCGGTCCACTTCGAGGGGATCTTCACCCTGGTCTGCAACTTCATGTGCCCTCACTGCAGTCGGCGCGTGACTCGCTCGAAGTGGGTCGAGGGCGGCACTTGGGACCACAACACTCCGATCGAGAAACGGAACACGATGCACCCGGAAGCGCTCAAGCGCGTCCTCGACGAAGTCGCCGCGATGCGCGCCGACGAGCAGATGGGGATCATCTGGGGCGGGGGCGACCCGACGGCAAACCCCTTCACCTACGACGCCATGCTCTACGCGCGGGACCTTGGGATCTCCGCCAGCTTCCTGACGAACGGCGTGTTCCTCGAAGTCGACCGCGTGCTTGACGCCGATCCGATCCTAGTCCGGGTCAGCCTCAACTGCGGGACCGAGGAAGCGTACCGGCGGTTCCACGGCTACCCCCAGGGGTGGGACTATTTCGACCGGGTCCGGGCGAAGATGCGCGAGCTCGCGCGGCGCAAGCTCGAGCGGAACGCGCGCACGCTGATCGGGATCTCGTTGATCGTCGATGAGCGCAACATGGACGACCTCGAGGCGGCGGCGATCGAGATCCGCTCAGTCATCGAGGACGCAGGCCCTGGGATCGACTATGTGATCGTACGGCCGGTCATGAACTACTCGCACTTCCAGTCGGAGTGGGCGAAGCTCGCCGACGACACGAAGGCGCGTGCCGCTGAGCTGATAGAAGACGGGCCGGTTGGCCGCATTATCAGCGACTTGGGCATCCCCCTCGTCCCGATCAAGGACTCCTTCGAGGAGCCGCCTCCTCCCGAGTTCTACGACGACGGCTCCTGCCTTGCCTACGGGATGGCAGGCGAGATCCGTCACAACGGGGACGTGCAGCTGTGCTCCGACTCGTACGGCAACCCGGAGTACACGGTTGGCAACCTGTTCGAGTCCTCGCTGGCCGAGGTGTGGACGTCCGAGCGGCGCCGTCGCGTCCTCCGGGAGATCAACTCACGGCGCTGCTTTGCGACGATCTGCCCGCACAACTCCCGCGGGCACCACTACAACCGTGTGTTCCATCAAGTCGAGCGCATGCGCGACGCCGGTAGGATGGACGAGGTTGAGGGCTGGGTCCGCGACCTGCGCGAGACCACCCTCCCGCTGCACCACTCGTTCTTCCTCTGACGACGATGCTCGACTCCAAAGAACTCCTCCACGATCCCGAGGATGCGGCGCGCCGACTGGCGCGCAAGGGCGTCGCCACGGACGACGTGTTCGCGGCCATCGAGGCGGTGCGCCGCCGTCGAGCGGTCGCGCAGGAGGTCGACGACGCACGGGCGCGACTGAACCGGGCGTCGGGAGAGATCGGCGAGCTGATGGCCACCGGCGAGGCGTCGGCCGCCGAGGAGCGCAAGGCCGAGGTCCGGAACCTGAAGCAATCGGTCGCCGACCTTGAACAGCGTGTCAGGGCGGAGAAGGACGCCGAGCGGGAGCTTCTGCTCGGGCTCCCGAACTGGCCCGAGGAGGGCGCCCCCGATGGCAGCGACGACGCGGACAACGTGGTGCTGGAGACCCACGGGCCCGCGCCTGACTCCTATCCCTCGTATATCCGCCCTCACTGGGAGGTCGCCGAGGAACTGGGGATCTACGACGGGGCGCGCGGAGCGAAGATCTCAGGCTCGATGTTCGCGGTCCTTCGCGGCGCTGGTGCTCGGCTTCTCTACGCGCTCGTCGACTTCGGGCTGAAGCTCAACCGCGAAACCTATGAGGAGGTGGTGCCCCCGCACCTCGTCAACACCGATACGTTCACCGCGACCGGCCACCTGCCCAAGTTTGCGCGCGACGCCTATCGCACGACTGGGGACGACATGTGGTTGATCCCCACGGGGGAGGTGCCGCTGATGAGCCTCCATCGCGACGAGATCCTCGACGAAGCTGAACTGCCGAAGCGCTACATGGCCTACACCGCGTGCTTTCGCCGCGAGGCTGGCAGCGCCGGCAAGGACACCCGTGGCATGCAGCGGCTGCACGAGTTTCACAAGGTGGAGCTGGTCAAGCTCTGCACCGAGGAGCAGGTCGACACGGAGTTCAAGGGTTTGCTCGAGGATGCCCTGCAGCCAATTCGCGTCCTCGGACTGAGCTACCGCATCGTCGATCTCTGCGCCGGGGACCTCACCTTCTCCTCCTCGCGGATCTACGACATCGAGGTCTACGCACCAGGCACCGGCCGGTGGCTGGAGGTCTCGTCTGTCGGGAAGTTCACCGATTTCCAGGCGCGGCGTGGAAACATCCGCTATCGCTCGCCGACGGGCAAGCCCGAGTTCATCCATGCGCTCAACGGCTCGGCGATGGCGACGCCGCGGGTTTGGGCCACCCTTCTGGAGGTCGGGCAGCAGCCCGACGGCTCGGTCCGCATCCCCGATCCTCTCGTCGAGTACATGGGGTCGAGCGAGATCCCGCCGCCTTGACCGCAGCGCCCACGTATCCGCTTCCCGACCGGCCGGGCGCGTACGGTGACCGGGGCGAGTTCGAGGCGGCAAGGCCGGAGTCGGGGCAGTGGGTGTTCTGGGAGGACCGGGCGAAGCTGGTGTTGGAAGGGCGCTACGACGAGGTCAAGCCCCTCCATGTCGAGTTGTCACCCACCTATCTCTGCAACTTCTCCTGCCCGTGGTGCAGTTGCCGGGCGGCGCGTGAGGTGTGGTCGGACGAGGACGTCTTCAAGCACCCGGAGGCGACGCCGGGAACCGTGATGAACTGCCAGCAGCTCAACGACACGGTCGACCGGATGGCGGAGCACCGGATCGGTATCCAGTGGGTCGGGGGGGAGCCGACGATGCACCCAGGCCTGCTGCCGGCGGCCCGGCGCGCCCGTGCGCACGGCCTGGCCCAGTGTCTGTTCACGAATGGCAGCGTCCTCGGAGAGCGCCGCGTGCGCGCCCTGTTCGAGTGTGAGCTCGCCTTCATCAGGGTCAGCCTTGACGCGGTCACTGAGGGCGTCCATCGTGCTCACCATGGCTACCGCCGGGACCGTCCTTATCCGCGGATCGTCCTCTGCAACCTGCGCGAACTTGTCCGCCTTCGCCGCGAGTTGGGCTCGGCGACGGAAGTCGGAGTCTCGCTCGTCGTCGATGAGCGCAACATCGACGACCTCCTGCCCACCGCGCGCTTCCTCGCCGACCTCTGCGCGAAGTACGGCGATGGAGCCGTCGACTTCGTGGTCGTGCGCCCGGCGTACCAGTTCTACAACTCGCAAGTCGAGCTTGGCAGCGACACCGCGGCGCGGCTCTGGACGCTGATCGAGCGCGGCGGCCGGTTCGCCGAGATGCTCGGCGAGCGCGGTGTCCGCGTCGTCGCGCCGGAGGCGTCTTATGACTGCGGGTCCCCGCAGCTTGATCGGGCAGGGGAGGATTGCCTCTCCTGCGGCTGGTTCGGGGAGGTGACGCCCACCGGCGAGATGGTCGTCTGCTCGGACCGTTACGGCAACCCCGACTACTTCGTCGGCAACGTGACCGAGGAGGGCGTCGACGGGATCTGGGCTGGCGAGCGCCGACGCGAGGTTCTGGCCTATGCCAGCGAGACGCGCTGCTTCAAGACCCGGTGCCCGCGGAACGGGCGGGGCTTCCAGCTCAACACCGTGTTCCATGAGATCGAGCGGCAGCGCCGAGCCGGTCAGCTCGACGCGGTCCGTCGCTGGGTGGAGGATCTGCGCCGCGCCCTTCCCGCCCCCCGCCACTCCTTCTTCTTGTGACCGGAGAGCACGGGAGCGCGGTCGGCGGGAAGCGGTCGCTCCCTCCGGGAAGCGCCATCGAGTTCTCCCGCAAACTCGTCGATCGCTTCGATGCGGTTGCCTCGCGAATGTCTGAGATCGAGGACGCCGATCTGCGCGCGCGGCCGCGACAACAGGAGCTCCTATGCGGCTGGCGCGAGGCCTGCGGTCCGGCGCTCGACGCGCTGTTGGAGGATCTCCGCGCTCGCCTGCGGACCAGTCCTCACTTCGTGCTTGCGCGGCGGTTGGTGGTGGCAAGCCCCGACCTGGCGCTGGTCGCGATCAGCGCCGCGCTCGGCACCTGCGTCGAGCCCTACCGGGAGCCCTGGTCTCGTCTCGTCAGGCGGATCGAAGCGCGCCGGGAGCGCCTCGGCCACCACGGGCGGCCGCTCAACGAGCATCCCCACACCGACGGGACCGATTGGCCCGTGCCGAACGACTACACCTGCCTGCTCTGCGTCCGTCCCGACGCGGGCCATGGCGGGAGCAGCGTCCTGATCGGCATCGACGACCTCGTCGCCGGGTTGACACGCGCCCATGGCGAGGACGTAGTCGCGACGCTCCGTACGCGGCCGGTCCCATGGAAGCTCGCGGACTCCCTCGGTGGAGGAACGGCGATGGCGCCGCCTCTCGGGGACGCACGGTTGCGCTGGCTTCGCTACACGATCGAGGCCGGCGTGCAGCTCCTCGGCACACCGCTCGAGGACGAAGTCGCCGGTGCCCTCGACGCGTTCGAAGACACGATCGAGGGTTCGGTGCGACCCTTCGTGTTCGACCTGCGTCCAGGGGACCTGCTGGTTGTCGACAACCGGCGCTGCCTGCATGCCCGCACTACTGTCCCCGACCACGAGCGCTCCGAAAGGCTGCTGCTCCGCACCAAGGTCATGGAGCACGTCCCGGATCCCTGACCGCCCCGGGGACCGTTTCCCTCGTCATCTCCGGGCCGAGCGCACGCGCTCGATCGACCTCAGCAGCCGACAGTCGTCTGTCGACGGCGCTCGCGGCTGCATTGGCCTCCGCTTGGACAACGGAGCGGGCACCGGGGATCACGTGGGTCACCCCGGGCAACGCTGCGCAGAAGTCGATCGCCGCTTGGGCCAGCGTGCGATCGTCCCGCACCAGGAACCCATAGCGCCGAGCGCCCCGGCGCCACCGCTCGCGCTGTTGCGACGGCCAACGCAGGCGATGGTCGTCGCCCTTCATCCGGTACTCGGGATCGACGCCCGACAGGTAGCCAAAGCAGAGCGGTACGCGAGCGATGACGTCCGTGCCTGCGCGCCGGGCGCGGTCAAGCGCTCCGAGGTCGGCCGCCCGTTGGTCGAGGAGGTTGACGATCACCTCCAGCGCTGCGCACCCCGGCCACTCCAGCGCTGCGTCGACGTCCTCGACGCTGCGGACAGAGATGCCCGTGCGCCTGACGAGCCCCCGCTCTCGCAGACCGTCGAGGATCTTCAGCACCTCGCCGGACTCGATCACTTCCCTGCCCGGGCTGTGCAGCAAGAGAAGATCGGGTGGGCGGCGCAGGCGCGCCGTCGAGCGGGACAGCGCTGTCTCAATGTGCTCCTTCACGAAGCTCTGAGCAGTGCCGCGTTCGTTCAGGTAGCCGACCTTGGTGGCCACCAGACAGCCCTCGCGCGGCAGCGTGTCGCCGAGCAGCCGCTCGGCCCGTCCCTCGCCGTAGATGTCGGCGCAGTCGAAGAAGCGCGTTCCGGCGGCCAGCGCAGTCCCGATCACCTCGCGGGACTCGCGCGTGGATATGGGGCCGTATGCGCGGCCACCCAATGCCCAGGTTCCCATCCCGATGGTCGCTCGCGTCACGCTCTCAGCCAAGTGGATGTCTGCCCCCGTGTCACGAGCGCCCCTCATCGGATCTGACATCTTGACGATCAACCCCGTAGCAATCCTTGTGGAGCGTAAGGGGGTTGCGTCTCGTCAGGATTGTGGGGGATGGCGTGCTGGCGTGACGGGCGCCGCACCATCGGTCAGGCGCTTCAAGGAGCCCGTACGTCGACGAGGTCCCGAACCAGTCGCTTCGGTCGACGGGGCGAGCCGCGCATGCGATCTGCGTAGCGATCGGCGCGCTGCTCACACTCGCATTGCGAGCCGTCCCTGTGTGGGTTTGACCCGTGACCTGCCGAATCCTCGTTCGAAGGAACAGGTACGTCGCTGCCGTGGACTCGCGAGGTCGTATGCGGTCAGAAGCTCCGAGCGTGTGCGGTTCGTGTGCGGAGAAGACTCTGAGCGGCTGGTAACAGCCTGCCGGCCGAAGCGGGGACGAGGGTCGTATCGCCCGCAGCGACGGGCGAATGGCGGTGTTCCAGCCTCCCCCAGCGTCCCCCAGATCCTTCGGTGATTTCTATCGGGGAGACAGGATTTGAACCTGCGACCGCCCGGCCCCCAGCCGGGTGCGCTACCAGACTGCGCCACTCCCCGTGGTGCTATGTGCCAGAGCGGGCGACGGGAATCGAACCCGCCCTAGAAGCTTGGAAGGCTTCTGTGCAACCACAACACTTCGCCCGCGAAGGCCGACGGCGCATGATACCCGGCCGGCGGGGGATCTTCGAGCGCCCCGCGCAGCGCCGAGCCGCGCCCCCGCCCCTCACGCCTCCGCGATCCGCCGCAGCAGCGCCAGCGCCCCGTGCAGCGCCTCGCGCTCCCCAGCGCTCAGCTCGCGCTCCAGCACCTCCCCCAGCCAGCCCTCGCGCCGCGCGCGCGTCTCGCGCAGCAACGCCCGGCCGGCCGGCGCCAGCTCGACGAACGCGCGGCGGCGGTCGTCGGGGTCGGGGCGGCGCGTCACGAAGCCGCCGTGCTCGAGGTCCCCGACCGTCTGCGCCATCGACTGCGGGCGCATCCGCTCCGCGGCGGCCAACTCGCTGACGCTCGCGGCCCCGTCCCGGTCGAGCCGTGCGAGCACCGTCATCTGCGCGACCGGCGGCCCGGGCTCGGCGCGCAGCCGGCGCACGACGCGCCCGACCGTCTCGCGCAGCTCGTGCGCCAGCTCGGCGGTCGGGACCTGCATGCGGGCGGCCATGACGACCACAGTCTAGAAGATCGACAGGGCACCTGTACAGGTTGCCTGTACACTCAAGGATAGATGGGATCGACCGCCTCCGACCGCTACAAGTGGATCGCGCTCTCCAACGCCACCCTCGCGGTCCTGCTCGCCACGCTCGACGGCTCGATCACGATCATCGCGATGCCGGACATCTTCCGCGGCATCCACCTCGATCCCCTGCTCCCGTCGAACTCCTTCTACCTGCTGTGGATGATCCTCGGCTACCTGATCGTCACGAGCGTCCTGATCGTCAGCCTCGGGCGCCTCGGCGACATGGTGGGCCGCGTGAAGATCTACAACCTCGGCTTCGTCATCTACACCGTCGCGTCGCTGCTGCTCGCGGTCGACCCGTTCAGCGGCCGCCCGGGCGCGACGTTCCTGATCGTCTTCCGCATCATGCAGGGCGTCGGCGGCGCCTGCCTGCTCGCGAACGCCGCCGCGATCATCACCGACGCGTTCCCCGCCCACCAGCGCGGGATGGCGCTGGGGATCAACAACATCGTCGGCGTCAGCGGCTTCTTCATCGGGCTCGTGCTCGGCGGGATCCTCGCGCCGATCGACTGGCGGCTCGTGTTCCTGATCTCGGTCCCCGTCGGCGTGTTCGGGACCGTCTGGGCCTACCTGCGCCTGCGCGAGCTGCACACCCCGCGCCCGGCCTCGATCGACTGGGCGGGCAATCTCACCTTCGCGCTCGGGCTGATCCTCGTGATGGTCGCGATCACGTACGGGATCCGGCCGGCCGGCGGCCACGCGACCGGCTGGACGAGCCCGCGCGTGCTCGGGCTGCTCGGCGCCGCCGCGGCGTCGCTCGTCGCGTTCGTCGCCGTCGAGCGCCGCGCGCGCGAGCCGATGTTCGACCTGTCGCTGTTCCGCATCCGCGCGTTCACGTTCGGGACCCTCTCGACGTTCCTGTCGGCGGTCGCGCGCGGCGGCCTGATGCTCATGCTCATCATCTGGCTGCAGGGGATCTGGCTGCCGCGCCACGGCTTCGACTTCAGCGACACGCCGCTGTGGGCGGGGATCTACATGCTCCCGATGACGATCGGGCTGCTGTGCGCCGGGCCGGTCTCCGGCTACCTGTCCGACCGCTTCGGCGCGCGCCCGTTCGCGACGAGCGGGATGCTGCTGAGCGCAGTCGGGTTCGGGCTGATGCTGCTGCTGCCGGTCGAGTTCGACTACATCCCGTTCGGCGCGGTGCTGCTGCTCATCGGCCTGTCGATGGGCCTGTTCGCCTCGCCCAACCGCGCGGCCGTGATGAACTCGCTGCCGGCCGGCTCGCGCGGCGTCGGCGGGGCGATGAACCAAACGTTCCAGAACTCCGCCCAGGTCCTCTCGATCGGGATCTTCTTCACGCTGATGATCGTGGGGCTCAGCTCGACGCTGCCGCACACGATGGTCGCGGGCCTGCAGGCGCACGGCGTGGGCGCGGCGGAAGCGCACCGCGTCGCCGGGCTGCCGCCGGTCTCGATCCTGTTCGCCGCGTTCCTCGGCTACAACCCCGTCCAGCACTTGCTCGGGGCGCACGCGCTGGCGGCCCTGCCGTCGGGCGGCGCGGCGGTGCTGACCGGCCGCACGTTCTTCCCCCAGCTGATCTCCGGGCCTTTTCGCGACGGCCTGCACGCGGCGTTCGCGTTCGCGATCGTCGCGTGCCTGATCGCCGCCGCCGCGTCGCTCGCGCGCGGCGGGCGGATGGTGCACGAGGACGAGGCGCCGGTGCGCGTGCGGCTGGGGACCCGGGAGCTGGAGCAGCAGCGCGCCGGTTGAGGCTAACCCGCCGGCCGCCGCGCCTCGGTCGGCACCTGCCCCTGCGCGTCGGCGAGCGTCGGCGGCGGCCAGGGGCCGAACCAGTTGTCGCGGGCGCCGTCGAGCGTGACGACCTGGCCGCTGAGCGCACGGCCGAGCGGGGAGGCGAGCAGGGCGACGAGCCAGGCGTGCTCGAGCGGACGGCCGAGGCGCTGGAGCGGGACCGTGCGCGCGGCGCCGGCGCGCACGACGTCGGGGTACTTGTCGAGCGCGTCGGTCTCGAAGTGGCCGGCGGCGACCGCGCTGACCGCGATCCCGTCGGCCGCCCACGCGCGCGCCCACGCGCGCGTCAGCGCCTCGACCGCGGCGCGCGCGGCGCTCGAGTGCGTCATCCCCGGCAGACCGTGGTGGGGCGAGAGCGTGACATTGACGATCGTGCCGCGGCCGGCCGGCCGCATCGCGCGCTCGACGGCCAGCTCGGTCATCCGCACCGTCCCGCCGACGTTGAGCCGGTGGACCGCCTGCCAGCCCTTCAGCGCGATCGCCTCCGCCGGCACGAAGTACTGCCCGCCCGCGTTGTTGACGAGCACGTCGAGGCGGCCGTGGCGCTCCAGGGCGGCGCCGACGATCGCCTCCGCCCCCTCGTCGGAGCGGATGTCGCCGACGACCGTCGAGGCGGCCGGCCCGATCCCCGCCGCGGCCGCGTCGAGCACCTCCGCGCGGCGCCCCGCGAGCACGACCCGCGCGCCGCATGCCGCCAGCTCGGCCGCCGCCGCGCGGCCCAGGCCCGTGCCGCCGCCGGTGACCAGCGCGACCTGGCCGTCGAGCAGGCCGGGGGCGAAGATCTCCGAGGGGCCGACGGGCACGACGCCATCGTATGTGGCGGACGAGCTGCGCGGGCCGCGCGGCGTGCAGCGAGCTCAGCGCGCCAGTGTCAGGCGCCGGCGCGCACGCCGTCGCACGCCTCGGGGGCGGCCGTGCGCGCCGTCAAGCGCCGGCGACCGGCTCGGGCCACGCGAACGCCGCGCTCGCCGCGGGGCGCAGCGTGAAGCGCACGCGCGTGCCGCGCGGCGCGACCGGCTCCAGCCAGATGCGCCCGCCGTGGGCCTCGACGATCGCGCGTGCGACCGCCAGCCCGAGGCCTGCGCCGTCCCCCGAGCGCGCGGCCGCGTCGGAGCCGCCGCGGTAGAACGGCTCGAACACGCGCTCGCGCTCCTCCGGCGCGACGCCGGCGCCGTCGTCGGCGACCTCGACCTCCACCGCGCCGCCGGCCACCGCCGCCCCGGCGCGCGCGCGCACGACGACACTGCCGTCCGCGGGCGTGTGGCGGATCGCGTTGACGATCAGGTTGAACAGGACGCGCTGGAGCTTCTCGGCGTTCGCCTCCGCCAGCACGCCGCCGGACGGCAGCTCGGCGCGCACCGCGACCCCGCGCGCCGCGGCCTGGGCGCGCAGCGCCGAGACCGTCTCGCTCACCAGCTCCCCCACCTCGATCTCGTGCACCGACCAGGCGATCTCGCCGGCCTCCAGGCGCGAGAGCTCGAAGAGGTCGTCGATCAGCACGCTCAGCGCGCGTACGTGGGTGCGCATCTCGCGCAGGTAGCGCTCGCGCGTCTCGCCCGTCGCGACGCCGTCCTCGATCGACTCGACCAGCAGTCGCAGCGACGCGAGCGGCGTGCGCAGGTCGTGCGAGACGGCCGCGACCAGCTCCCGCCGCGCGCGGTCGGCCGCGTCGCGCGCCCGCTCCTCCTCCCCCAGCCGCGCGATCATCGCGTTCGCCTCGGCCGCCAGCTCGGCCAGCTCGTCGCGCCCGCCGGCGCGCACGCGCACGTCGCGCGCGCCGTCGCCGACCGCCCGCAGCCCGTCGCGCAGCGCTTCGACGTCGCGCAGCGCCCCGCGCGCGAGCAGCTGGAAGCCGCGCACCGCGACGACGCCGCCGACCGCCGTCATCGCCGAGACGACGAGCGCGTCGTGGTGAGAGACGAACATCTCCTCGGCCGCCAGCCACACCGCGATCAGCACCGCGCCGACCGCGAGCGCCACCCCGACCACGAACTGGCGTGAGAGCCCGCCGAGGGCGGCGCGGCGCGCCGCCGCCAGGTGCGCGCCCGTCAGCGCGACCGCCGAGACGGCCGCGACGAGCAGGAACGTGACCCACGCCGCATGCCAGCCGTAGGGGACGCCGACGGCCGCAGCCCCGGCGAGGCAGGCGGCGAGCGCGAGCGCGAGCGAGCGGATCACGCCGCCGGCCCCTCGGGCGCGCGGTCGCCGTCCGCGCCGCCCGCGCGGCTGCGCTCCGGCGGGACCCGCTCCCCAGCGTCGGCGCCACCGCCGCCCGGCGAGGCCAGCCGCGCCGTGGCGTCGGCGTCGGCGCGGGCCGGCGCGAACCGGTACCCGATCCCCCACACGGTCTCGACGAAGCGCGGCTGCGCGGGATCAGGCTCGAGCTTCGCGCGCAGCCGGCGCACGTGGACCGTGACGGTGCTCGTGTCGGTGAAGAACGCGTGGCCCCAGACGGCCTCCATCAGCTGGTCGCGCGTGAAGACACGGCCCGGACGCCGCGCGAGGAACAGCAGCAGGTCGAACTCGCGCTGCGTCAACCCGACCTCCGCGCCGGCGAGCGTCACGCGCCGCGCGCCCGGCTCGATCCGCAGCGGGCCGTGCTCGAGCGGCGGCGCGGCGGCGTCCCCCTCCGCGCTGGCGGCGTCGCCGGAGCGCGGCGTCGCGCGCCGCAGCACCGCGTCGACGCGCGCGACCAGCTCGGCCGGCGAGAACGGCTTGACGACGTAGTCGTCGGCGCCGCGCCGCAGCCCGGTGAGGCGATCGGACTCCTCCGCGCGCGCGGTCAGCAGGATCACCGGCACCGGCTCCCCCGGCTGTTCGTGCAGCCGCCGCATGACCTCGATGCCGTCCAACCCCGGGAGCATCACGTCGAGCACGACGAGGTCGGGGCGGCGCTCGCGCGCGGCCGCCAGCGCGCCGGGGCCGTCGAACGCCTCGCGCGCCTCGTAGCCGGCGCGCGCGATGTAGCGGGCGACGATCTCGACGATCGTCGGCTCGTCATCGACGACGAGCACGCTGCGGGGCTCGGCAGCGGCCTCAGCCGAAGGTGAACGCATACCCGGTCACCCCGGAGTCGGGCAGCAGCTGCAGGCGGTGGACCTCGTCGGCCTTGAGCGACACGAGCGAGTACAGCCGCTGCGAGGAGACGGACACGACCCCATTGTGGACGTCCGCGCCGGCGTCGGCGGCCGGCAGCGGCCTGCCGTCGAGCAGCACCCGCATGTGGCGCGTGGCGCCCGGCGAGCCGAGCACGAGGTAGACGTGCTGGGCGCCGAACGTCACCAGCAGCCGCGCGCCGGCGCCGGCCGTCGCGTGGTCGGAGCCGACGTCCCAATGGCCGCCGTAGGCGAGCTCGTCCTGGGGCGGCGCCGGCGCCGTGCCGAAGTCGTGCGGGCCGGGCAGGATCGAGCCGTTGACGAAGCGGTCGGCGCGCTCGGCGCCCAGGTACGACTCCGGCGTCGAGACGCCCGCGGAGGGCTGCAGCCCGTGCGCGCCGCTCAGCCGCGCGCCGACGTGGCGCCCGGCTTGCGCGAGCAGCTGACGGATCACCTGCTCCTTCTCGCCGTACTTGCCCTCGCCCGCGTCGGCGAACCGCGCGTGCCCGTGCGCGTCGACGAAGTACTCGGCCGGCCAGAACTCGTTGCCGTACGCGTTCCAGGTCGCCATCTCGTTGTCCTGCACGACCGGGTAGCGGATCCCCTCGCGAGCGATCGCCGCCCGCACGTTGCCGGCGTCCTTCTCGAACGGGAACTCGGGCGTATGGACGCCGACGATCGTCAGCCCGTCGGCGCGGTAGCGACGGTCCCAACCCTCCAGGTACGGCAGCGTGCGCAGGCAGTTGACGCAGCTGTAGGTCCAGAAGTCGACGAGCACGACGCGACCGCGCAGCGAGCGCAGCGACAGCGGCCGGCCGCCGGGCGTGTTGAACCAGCGCTGCGTGCCGGTGAAGTCGGGCGGGACCCCGTAGTCGTGCAGCTTGACGTGCGGCGGCGCGGCCGGGTGGGCGCCGCCGGCGGCCAGCTCGGGGCTGCCGCTCGCGAGCGCCGCGCCGCCGATCCCGTGCGGCTTGCCGCGCAGACCGGCGAGCGCGTCGCGGGCCGCCTGCGTGCCCTCCAGCCCGGACGTCGGACGGATCAGGAACGACGGCAGGCTGCTGCGTGCCAGCGTGCTCTCGAAGCGCAGGTCCCAGTCGTTGAGCATCGCGATCGCGACGAGCACCATCACGGCGCCCATCGCCATCTGCACGCGGCCGCTGCGGCGCGCGAGCGGCGCCGTGAGGCGCCGCCCGCCGAGCATCAGCGCGTACAGCACGACGCCGGAGCCGATCGCGTAGCAGAGCGCGATCGCCAGCCGCCCGGCCGAGAACGACTCCGACGCCGAGACGACGATCACGCCGGACAGGATCGGCCCCGCGCAGGGCGCGTAGACGAGCCCGAGGCTCGCGCCGACGAGCGTGCCGGACCAGAAGCCGTCGCCATCGCCGCCGGCGACGCCGGCGCGCCCGGCGAAGCGGCTCAGCCACGCCTCCACGCGCGCACCGAGCGCCGGCACGAGCAGCGCACCGCCGAACGCCAGCAGCACGACGATCGCGACCGTGCGCAGCAGGTCGTTCGGGAGGCCGAGCGCGGAGATCACGTACACGAGCGCGACGGTCGCGAACGTGAACGACGCGACGAGCCCGGCGACGACGCCCAGCGGGCGGCGGCGCCCGCCGGTCGCCCCCGCGGACAGCGCGATCGGCAGCACCGGCAGCACGCACGGCGACAGCGCCACGCCGGCACCGGCCAGCAGTCCGAAGAGCATCAGCAGCAGCATCCGAAGACGAGGATGCCAGCGGGGGCTTACGAGTTCCTGAAATCGTCGCTCATGACTCGATCCGCACCGGCGTGCCGAGCGGCAGCACGCGCGCGAGCCGCTCGATCGCGGCGTTGCGCAGGCGGATGCAGCCATGACTGACGTCGCGGCCGATCGCGGCCGGGTCGTTCGTGCCGTGGATTCCGACCTGGCCGGGGCCGCCGCCGAAGCTCGTCAGCACCGGGGAGTAGACGGACAGGCCGAACGCCCATGGGCCGTAGAGGCCGTGCGGATCGGGCTGGCGCAGCAGCCCGGTGACGTAGGCGAGGCCGCGCGGCGTCGGCGTCGCGGCGCGGCCGACGCCGATCGGGACGCGCAGCACGACGCGTCCGGCGCGCCGCAGCGTGAGGCGGCGGGCGCGCAGCGCGACCGTCAGCGCGTACGGATCGGCGCGCAGCGCGGCGTCGCGCGCGCGGATCCAGCCCCGCGCGCCGTTCGGCCGCACGGGCAGCAGCACGCGCAGCCAGCCGCGGCGCCGGGCGCGCACGAGCAGGACGAGCGGGGCGTCGCCGGCACGCCGCAGGACGCGCGCCGGCCGGCGCGCGCCCGGATGCGCGTAGATCGCGACCGCACGCCCGCGGACGTTCGCGACGACGTTCCAGCCGCGCGGCACGCGCGCCGGCGCCCGCGCGGCTCGCCCGGGGGCGACGGCGAGCGCGGACGACGCACCGGCGACCGCACGCGGCGGGCCGCCGCCGAGCGGGCTCAGCAGCGACCCGGCGACGAGCCCGCCGGCCAGCAGCGCGCAAGCACTCAGCGCAACCGCGAGCCGGCGGGCGAGCCGGGTCATCCCGTCATGTGCGCGGCGCTCATCGCGGCGCCGTGCATCGCCGCGCCCTGCGACTTCATCGCCGCGCCCGAGGCGTGCGACTTCATCTTCGCGCTCGACGAGCCGGCGCCGAGCGCGATCCCGCCGCCGATCCCGCCGGCCAGCAGCCCGACCGCCGCGGCGAACGCCGCGATCCGCTTCCCACGCATGAGTCGTCTCCCTCTTCGATGGTGCCAGAGAGGACCGACGCTACGCGGCAAAAGTGACGAAACGAGAAACTACGCGCGCCGGAACTGCGCGATCGCGATCAGCAGCATGACGACGCCCGTCACGACCACGATCGCGACCTCCAGAGCGACCGGGACGTGCCAGCTCCACCACGTCAGCGGCGGCAGCAGCCGCTCGCGCGCCGCGGCGCTGATGTCGAGCTGCGAGAAGACCGCGCGGCGGATCGGGTCGACCGCGTACGTGATCGGGTCCAGCCGGTTGAGCACCTCCAGCCAGCCGGGCAAGCCGCTGACCGGGAACAGCGCGCCCGACAGGAACAGCAGCGGCATCATCAGCATCTGCATCAGCGCCATGAACGCCTGCATCTGCGTGATGCGCGCCGCCGCCATCACGCCGAAGGCGGTGATCATGAACGCGAGCAGCAGCTGCAGCGCGAGCACCTCGAGCACCATCACGACCACGTAGGGGACGTGCACGAGCGGCGCGAGCGCGAGCACGAGCAGCCCCTGCAGCCCGGCGACGGTCGCGCCGCCGAGGCACTTGCCGAGCACGATCGAGCTGCGGCTGACCGGCGCGACGAGCATCTCGCGCAGGAACCCGTACTCGCGGTCCCACACGATCGACGCGGCCGAGAACATCGCGGTGAACAGCACCGCCATCGCGAGCACGCCGGGGAAGATGAACGTGCGCAGGTCGACGCCCTCGGTCCCGCTCGACGCCAGCCGCGACAGCCCGCCGCCGAGCACGAACAGGAACAGCGCCGGCTGCACGAGCGCGGTGACGATCCGCAGCCGGTCGCGCGAGAAGCGGATCAGCTCGCGCTGCCAGACGACCTTGACCGCGCGCGCCTCGCCGCGCAGCCCGCCGGCCGGCACGCGCACCTTGGCGGGGGCGGGCGCGGCGGCGGGCCTGGTGGTCGTGGTCGCCATCGGGTTCGAATCTAGCTCACTACCGGCCGCGCATCATCGCCGCGAACGGGTCGTGGCGCTCGGCCTCGGCGTCGCGGATCGTGGTGCCGGTGTAGGACATGAAGACGTCGTCGAGCGACGGCCGCGCGACCGACACGCCGCGGATCGGCACGCCCAGCTCGGCGAACAGCCGCGGCACGAACGCCTCGCCCCCAACCACCGCCACCGTCACGCGCCCCTCCGCGATCGTCGCCTCCAGCCCGAACCGCTCGCGCAGCGCCTCGATCGCCGCCTGCGGGTCGTCGACCTCGAGCTGCACGCGGTCCTTCCCCACGCTCTGTTTGAGCGCCTCGGGCGTGTCGAGCGCGATCAGGCTGCCCTGGTCCATGATCGCGATCCGGTCGCAGTGCTCGGCCTCGTCCATGTAGTGGGTCGTGAGGAAGATCGTGATCTCCTCCGTGGCGCGCAGCTCCTCGATGTAGCGCCAGATCGAGCTGCGCGTCTGCGGGTCGAGCCCGACCGTAGGCTCGTCGAGGAACAGCACGCGCGGCGAGTGCATCAGCCCGCGCGCGATCTCCAGCCGCCGCCGCATCCCGCCGGAGTAGGTCGAGACGAGCGACTCGCGCCGCTCCCACAGGCCGACCATCTCGAGCACCTGGCGCATGCGATCGGGCACGAGCGCGCGCGGCATCCCGTACAGCTCGGCGTGGAAGCGGAGGTTCTGCGCGGCCGTGAGGTAGGCGTCGAGCGTCTGGTCCTGGAAGACGAGCCCGATGTTGCGCCGCACCTCGGCGCGCTCGCGCGCGACGTCGTGGCCGGCGACGAACGCGCTGCCGCCGTCGGGCACGAGCAGCGTGCACAGCATCGAGATCGTCGTCGACTTGCCGGCGCCGTTGGGGCCGAGGAAGCCGAACGTCTCGCCGGGCGAGACGTCGAAGTCGATCCCGCGCACCGCCTCGACCTCGCCGAAGCGCTTGACCAGCCCACGCACCGAGACGGCCGCGTCGGGGGCGCCGTCGGCGACGGCTGGGAGCGTCTGCGCGCCAGCGGAGGACATGGCTCCATGATGGCAGCCCGCGCGCAGAGCGGTTCACCAGCGACGGGCGTCCCGGCGGCCGAAGCCGCCGGGACCCCCGATTCCCTGCCTCTGACGAAGAGCCAGTGAGGGATTCGAGCGCCGATCCGCCAAGCCGGGATGCCACGCGTGAGGGGGAGTCCGCGTGACGTGGCTGGCCCCCGGCGCCCGTGGGCCGACTATAACCGCAAAACCACTTACGAGTGGAAGTTTCCCGGCTTTCGCGGGTGGTCTGAAGCCTGTCGCTGGTGGATCGTGCCGCGGGGATGCTCGTAGCTCCAAACCAGCTCGTGGCCTTCGGCCGCACGATACGCAAGGAGCGGCGGGACCGGGAGCTGTCGCAGGAGGCGCTCGCGGGCCTCGCGGGGCTGAGCCCGAAGCACGTCGGCGAGATCGAGCTGGCCAAGAAGGACCCCCGCCTGACGACCGTGCTCAAGCTCGTGGAGGCGCTCGAGCTGCGGCCGGCTGAGCTGTTCGCGAAGTACGAGGAGCGCGTCGCCCGATGAGCGCGGTCGCGCACCAGTCGCTTGCACGGACAGAGATGGGATGCGAACATATGTTCGTGTCATCCCCTTCTCCCGAGCTGCTGGCGCTCGCGCAGACGATCCGCCGGCTGCGCCGCGCACGCGAGCTGTCGCAGGAGGCGATGGCGGCGATGGCGGGCGTCAACCCCAAGCACCTGAGCGAGATCGAGCGGGCCAACAAGGACCCGCGCGCGACGACCGTGATCCGCCTCGCCGACGCGCTCGGAATGACCCCGGCCGAGCTCTACGCGCAGACCGAAGCGACCCCGGGCGGCGACAGGGGAAAATCCGCACCGGATTCAGGTACAGGCCCCGATGGCGGGCGGCCGGCGCAGTCGTAGGCTGCGCTGCATGACCACGATCACCGCCACAGGCACCTCCACCGGCCCAGGCGCCTCCACCACAGCAGGCACGTTCTCCCCCGGCACCTACCTGACCGACGGCATCAGCCTCTACGGCGTGGTCGGCCAGCTGCGGCAGGCCCCGTCGCTGCGGCTCGTCGAGGACTGCAGGACGCTGGACGTGCTCATCATGAGCGTGGACGAGTTGGTCGCCGCAGACTTGGAGCCGGTCTTCAGCATTTGAGCAGTTGCGTGGTTCGCATGGTGGGTCCTCATGGTTGGGTCTGGCCCCGGGGCGTTGGTGAGCCGCCCCGGCGCCGGTCGCCGTTCAGCCCCGGGTCGGTCGCCGTCCCCTCACCGAGGCTGGTCGCCGTTCAGCCCCGACGTCAGACGAATTCGCGCGCCGCTAGAGTCGCGGGCGTGTCCGCGCCGCCCGAGACCGGGGTCGCGATCCGCGCCGCCGACGCCGCGCGCGACGCGGCCGCCTGCGCGCGCATCTACGCGCCCTACGTGAGCGACACCGCCGTCTCGTTCGAGGAGGCCGCGCCAGACGCGGACGAGATGGCCGCGCGGATCGCGCGCATCGGCGCCGCCTACCCCTGGCTCCTCGCCGAGCGCGACGGCGCGGTCGCCGGCTTCGCCTACGCCTCGCCGCACCGCGAGCGCGCGTCGTACCGCTGGGCCGCCGACGTGACCGTCTACCTCGACCCCGCCCACCACCGCCGCGGGATCGGCCGCGTGCTCTACGAGGAGCTGTTCGCGCTCTTGCGCGCGCAGGGCGTCCACGTCGCGGTCGCCGGCATCACGCTGCCGAATCAGGCGAGCGTCGGCCTGCACGAGGCGCTCGGCTTCGAGCTGGTCGGGGTCTACCGCGGGATCGGCTACAAGCTCGGCGCGTGGCGCGACGTCGGCTGGTGGCAGCTGCGACTGCTGCCCGCCGACGGCGCGCCCGCGGAGCTGCGCGCACCCGCTATGGATTCGCGGTGAGGCTCACGTCGAACGCGCACGCGCCCGGGTTCGCGAGATCGACGCGAAAGCCGGTCTGGATGTCGCTGTCGAGGCTCGGCAGCGGCGTCACGCTGACCTGGTAAGAAGCCGGGAAGGTGACGTGGAGCTTGCCCGCGTCGAGCGTGCCGCTGCCGACGGTCGGCTGGACCGGGACCTGCAGCTGGAAGGCTGCGCCGATGCCGGAGCCGACCTGGCAGACGTCGTGGACGTCGAGCGTGCTCGTGTCCTCGTGGAAGGCGATGTCACGCGTCCAGCTGCGGACGTCGCTCGCGTGCTCCGCGTAGGCGTTCGTGAGGTCGGCGTGGACGGACACCGTGTCGCCGGTCGCGACCGGCGCGGACATCGTCGAGGTCGAGCCGAGGTCCTGGAAGATCGCGGGCGGCGGCGCGGTCGGCGGCGTGCCTGGCGGCGGCAGGCGGTAGAAGCGCACGACGTTGTTGGCGCCCGGCCCGAGGTCGCCGTTGAAGCCGCCGCCCTCCAGCCCGCTGTTGGACCAGATCGTCGCGGGCGCCGCAAGCCAGGTGTTGCGGTAGAAGGTGAAGCCGCCCTGGTCCATGTGGTTGTGCGCCTGGTCGTAGGGGCCGGCGGTGAACTGCAGCCAGCTCGCGCTCGTGCTCCAGGAGCTGCGCGCGAACAGCTCGCCGACGCCGGGGGCGCTGTAGAAGAGATCGGTCGGCGCCAGTTGCGGCTCGGTCGCCGGCGGGTTGAGCAGCGCGTAACGGGTCTTGAAGCTCTGCGTCAGCGTCAGCGGGACGGTGCCCGTGATCTGGTGCAGCCACCACTCCCCGCGCTGCGCCTCGGGCGAGCTGGGATCGGCCATGATCGCCTCGCGCATCAGGTTCGCGTGGTAGTCGAACAGCAGCGGCTCGGAGACGCGCGACTGGTCGCCGAGCGGCGCGAAGAAGTTCATCGTCGGGACGGTCGCGTGCAGCCAGTAGCTGGCCGACTGGCGCGCGTGGTCGCGGACCACCGGCAGGTCCTCGCCGGTCGAGGAGCGCCACATGCGCGCGTCCTCCCACAGCAGCCGCTGCGAGGCGCCGTAGCCCGACCCCTCGCGGCTGCCGCCGCCGGCGATCTGCGCGTAGTAGTGCTCGATCAGCGGGAACTTCTGCGTCTGCAGGAAGTTGACCCAGTCCATGTTGCGCGTCGCGAGCGCCCACAGCTCGGTCGCCTGCAGGAAGCTGAAGAAGTAATTGTCGCCGGGGTCGTTGATCGACCAGCCGCTCCACGCGTACGCGCCCGCAGCCGCGTTGCCCCAGGTCGCCGTCAGCGGGTTCCAGATGTTCGCGACGACCTGGTCGCCGAACTTCTGCCAGCGGTCGCGCTGGTCCTGGGTGAGCCGGTTGTAGGCGTAGTCGTAGGTGAGCGCCAGCTCCTCGATGATGCCGCCGGCGTTGAGGTAGTCGTCGTGGCTGACGAACGGGGTGTCCGGGGGGTCGGCCGTGAGCGTGGCGTTCTCGCTCTGGACCATCGCGTCGACGCGGTGGATCGCGTCGTCGATGTAACGGTCGTCGCTCTCGCCCGTCAGGAACCAGTAGACGACCGCGTCGGCGGAGGTGTACTCGCCGTCGGGGTTGTCGTCGATCACCGCGCGGTCGACCCAGTCCTTGAACTTGGCGAAGATCTGGGTGCCCTGGTCGGCCTGCTGGTAGTGGGTGTAGTCGGCGAGCGAGATCGCCGGCGTGCCGAGCGGCGGCAGCGTGATCTGCGCCGGCGTGTAGCCGGGGAACGCTGGCGGCGCGGCGTTCTCGTCGCACGGCGAGCCGGGGACCGGCGGCCCGGTCGGCGGCTGCTGGGTCGAGAGGTCGCAGGCTCCGCCGCCGCCTCCGCCCCCGCCGCCACCGCCGCCGCCTCCGCCCCCGCGTGGGCCCTCGCTGCCGGCGACCTCGTCGACGTAGAGGTGGAGGTCGTCGAGCGTGGCGTGGATCGACACGCCGTTGGTGGAGTTGGGCGAGTCCCGCAGCTCGAAGGTGACGCTGCCGAGACGCTTGCCGTCCGGATGGGCGGCGTCCGTGGTGTCCTGGGTCTTGAGGACGGGAACGACTACGCCGCTGCCGTCCGATTGGACCGTCTGGCAGACGTCGACATTGTCGGGGTCGTCCTCGTAGTAGATGACCGCGCAGACCTTGAGATCAGCCTCGTTCTGCGTCGGTGCGTCGACGCGCACGTTGCCCTGGAGCGTCACCAGCTTCCCGATCGGCCCTTCGTGGAAATGCCAGTCGCTGCCGCAGTCCATGCGACCGTAGGGATTGACGGTCAGGGCGAGGCTCCGAGCGCCGTCGAGCGCGTTCGTGGTCGTCGTGGCCGAGCCGTCGCTGCCGTCGGCGGAGAACGCCGTGAAGCACACGGGGTCGCCCGCGTTCTCGAACGTGTTGTTCGGGACCTCGTCGACGCGCGCGTAGGTCGGGCCGGGCGGGTAGGGGTCGGTGCTGGTGCCGGCCCCGCTTCCCGTACCGGTGCCGGTTCCGGTCGTCGTGCCGCCGCCCGCGCCCGAGCCCGCGCCGGTCGTCGTGCCGCCGCCGGTCCCGCCGCCTGGCGCCGGACCCGGCTTCGGCGCCGGCTTCGGGAGCGGCTTGGGCTTCGGCTTCGGCTTGACCGCCACGCACACCTTGCGCCGCACCACCCGGCGGTGCCCGTGGAGCCGCACGACCCGCCGCACGACGTGACAGACCAGCTTCGGCTTGGGCTTGACCGGCACGCACACCTTGCGCTTGACGATCCGGTGATGGACCCGTGTGCGCACGACGTTGCAGACGACCTTCGGCTTCGGCTTCGCCGCGCGCACGACCGTCGTGCCCGCGACGACGCGCGGCGCGAGCGACAGCGCCGAGCTGGCGACGGGCAGGGCAGCCGCGGCGAGCCCGGCGATCAGCAGGCAGCAGAGCAGCAGGCGTGCGCGCATCATGGACCTCATCCCTGGCCGAAGGTGCCGAACTTGTCGAGCGGGCTGGCGTTGCCGGCGCCGACGGCGCCGACGTCGTTGCACGCGACGCCCTGGGCGCACTGACCGCCGCTCGGGTCGCCCTTGTCGACGTACGCGGGCGACGTCGGCGTGTAGCGCTCGCGATAGTGCGCGAGGATCGCGCTGACCGGCAGCGTGCGGTTCCAGACGGCGACCTTGTCCATGTCGAAGTTCGTCGTCGGCAGCGGGCCGGCGAACAGCGGGTTCGAGCTCGCGCCGCCGTTGACGTCGGTGCCGGGCGCGAGCAGCCCGAGGTAGTTCGTCAGCTGGTCGTCGAAGAAGCCGTTGTAGCCGGCGTCGATCGTCCCGCCGCGCACGTCGACCGTCGCGTTCGTCCACGACGGCCAGCCGAGGAACGCGTTGGACTTCAGCGTCGTGTGCCCGGCCTCCCACTGGATCGCCGACGCCGCCGTCGGGCTGGTGAGGCCGTCGAACGTGTTGTTCTCGATGCGGTCGTCGACGTCGTAGATGCCGTCGATCCCGCCCTGGTCGTCGTTGCCGCCGATGAAGATGTTGTGGTGGATGTAGGCGCTCGAGCCGGGGCCGCCGGGCACCATCAGCTGGTGGCCGCCCTCGGTCACGAGGTTGTAGGCGAACTCGCCGTTGATCCCGCGCACCGGCCACGAGCTGTCCATCAGGACGTTGTGCAGGACGCTGATCGGCGTCGCGTCGCCGAGCTCGAGCAGCTGGCCCTGGCTCCAGCCGTCGTAGTAGACGTGGTTGATGAAGTTGCCCTCGATCAGGAAGTGGTCGGACAGCACGAGCTCGACCGCCGCCCGCGGGCCGATGAAGACGTTGCTGTCGGCGTCGCTCGCGCCCCCGATCGTCCAGTGGCTCGCGTGCTCGAAGTGGACGGGCGCGGCGGCGACGTTGTTGCCCGCGAACGTCTTCGGCGCCGTCGAGCTGCCGTCGATCGAGAGCGAGGGATAGGTGACGGTCCCCTCCGGCGGGTCGCCGGCGTTCTCGCCCGGCTCCTGCCCGATCGGCATGCGGTTGTTGGAGCGGAAGGTGTTGCCGCGGATCGACGCGGTCGCCGAGCCGTCGAGGTGCAGGTCGACCGACGTGCTCGAGTCGAACGTCGAGTCCTGGATCGTGACGCCGCCGGTGGTGGCGAAGTCGATCGCCGCCGACGTCGGGTCCGTGTTGGAGCCGAGGTCGTAGACGTCGACGTCCTTGAGCGTGAGCTGGCCGGTCGTGCCGTTCGCGCCGGTCGTGACGATGCGGTGGCCGTTGCCGTTGAGCCGGATGCGCCCGTTCGGGGCGCCGACGAGGCTGAACGACTCGCCCGGCCCGACGGTCACGTCACTGGTGAGGTTCACCGTCTGCGCGTACGCGGGCGGATCGACGACGTTGATCGTGACGTGCGGGCTGTCGATCGTCGCGGCGGGGTTGGCGTACGTCGCGCGCACCCACACCTCGTGCGGGCCGGGCGCGAGGTTCAGGGGCTGCGTGGGCGTCGGCACGAACGTCGTGAAGACGTGGTAGTCGGCGACCGAGCCGTCGACCGGGTCGCCGACCGGCTGGCCGTCGATGAAGAACTGCACCGACTGCGCGTTCATCCCGCGCCCGCCGACGGGGAAGTTGGTGTCGACGTTCGGGTCGTGGCCGATGCCGACGAGGCGCAGGCTCTGCGCGTCGGCGGTGAACGTCTCGCCGTCGGTCGGCGCGACCATCGCGGCGTAGCGGCCCTCGGGGGCGCCGAGCGCGCCGGGATTGCCCTGGCCGCCGCCACCGCCGCCACCGCCGGAGCCGCCGCCCCCGCCTCCGCCAGTTCCCCCGCCCCCGGTTCCGCCGCTCCCCGGCACCTGCGCGACCCACAGGTGCGCGTCGTCGAGCGTCGCGTCGATCGACGCGTTCGGCGTGCCCGGGTTGTCGACGAGCTGGAAGTCGACGCTGGCCACGCGCCTGCCCTGCGGGTTGTCGACATCGGTCGTGTCCTGCGTCTTGGAGACGTGCACCACGCCGCTGCCGTTCGCGTGCACCGTCTGGCACGCCTGAGCCGGGTCCGAGACGTTCAGGTAGTAGACGACCGCGCACACCAGCAGGTCGGCGGTGCCGTCGGTCGGCGCGTTGACGCGCACGTCGCCCTCGACCGTCACCGCCTTGGCGATCGGGCCCTGGTCGCCGTAGCCGGTGGTGCAGTCGACGTGCCCGTAGGGCGTCAGCGTCATGTGCAGGCTTTGCGCGCCGTCGCCCGGAATCGGATCGGTCGCGCTCACGTCCACGGTGCCGTAGGAGGCGGTGAAGCAGCCGACCGGGTTGTCGGCCCCCTCGAAGCCGGCGTTCGAGATCAGATCCGCGCAGGCGTCCGTCGGGTCGATGTCGCCCGGGCATGTGACCGTCCCGGTCCCCGTGCCGGTGCCGGTTCCCGTGCCCGTCGCCGTCGTCGTCCCGCCGCCCGTACCGGTGGTCGTCCCGCCGCCCGTACCGGTGGGCGTCCCGCCGCCGGAGCCGGTGCCGGTCGTCGTGCCGCTGGTCGTGCCGCCGCCTGTCGTACCGCCCGACCCGCCGCCGCCCGGCGCGGGCACCGGAACCGGCCCCGGCTTCGGAGCAGGCTTGGGCTTCGGCTTGGGCTTGACCGGCACGCACACCCGCCGCCGCACCACCCGCCGATGCCCGTGCACGCGCACCACGCGCCGTACGTCGCGACAGACGACCTTCGGCTTCGGCTTGACCGGCGCACACACCCTGCTCTTGACGAGCTTCCCGTGCACCCGCTTGCGCACGACGCGGCACACGATCTTCGCCTTGCGCGCCGGCGCCGGCTTGCGCACGGCGGCCGCGCCGGTCACCGCACGCGGCGCCAGCGAGATCCCCGCGCTCGCGCCCGGCGACACAGCGGCCAGGCTCACCGCGAGGGCGAGACAGAGAAGGGCCCGCACCTGCACCGCTTGCACCGTGAGCAACCCCTGCGTCGTTGGACTTCCGCGCTGGTCCCGGGCGCAGCTGATCGGCAGCTTAGACGTATGACGTCTGTGCGCCAGTCTGACGTTAGACGGATGTTTGATTGCGCGGAAGGCCCGGGCAGCCCATGACTTACGGTCTCCGCGATGCTCGAACTGCTGCGATGGCGGTAAAGGCCTGCTTGAACGGCGGGCGCGGGCGCAACGAGCACTCAGCGGGCGTCGGTGCCGGACACGACGTGCGCGTCGGCCTTGAAGACGTTCTCGTGCTGCCGGGCGGCGCCGCCGCGGCATCCAACGCCGAGCTCGTCGTCGCCGCCGTCGAGCTGATTGGAGGGCCGGAGTAGACGCGGACCATGTGGAGCTGTGGGGACAGAAAAGCTTCGGCGTCGCGAAAGCGGATCTTGTACAAACCGATTCAAGAGTTGTACAATGACCGTCATGGCGAGCATGAACATGAGTGCAGCGCGCCAGAGGCTGCCGCAGGCTGTGGAGCTCGCGCATTCTGAGGCAGTCTTCCTGGAGCGGTACGGGCGGCGTGCGGCGGTGCTGCTCAGCCCTGAGCGCTATGACGAGCTGATGGAAGCGCTCGAGGAGGCTGAAGACGTCGCGGCGTTCGACGCGGCAATGGCCGAGGAGGCTCCCAACATCCCGTGGGACCAGGCCAAGGCCGACCTCGGCTGGACGTGACGTATCGGATCGAGCTGCGTCCGGCAGCTGTCCGTGCCCTGAAGAAGCTCGACCCGCCGGTCGCCCGGCGCATCCAGGGCGCGATCGCGCTGCTTGCCGAGAACCCCCGGCCGCCGGCGTCGCGGCCGCTGCGGGGACGGCCCGGCCTCCGCGTCCGCGTGGGCGACTACCGCATCATCCACACGGTCGAGGACGACGTCCTGCTCGTGGTCGTCGTGACGCTCGGCCATCGACGCGACGACTACGACCGCTGACGCACGCGAGCGGGGGACCCAGGAATCGAACCTGGCGTTGCGGTTTTGGAGACCGCCGTGTTACCGATACACCAGTCCCCCGGAAGGGGCGCTCATTGTAGGCGCCGCCGGGCGGAGGCGCGCGCGGGGGATGCGGCGCCGGGGAGGTGCGGGCGGAGGGATTCGAACCCCCAGTGGCCTCTACCTGGCCACCGGCTCCTAAGGCCGGCGTGTCTACCGTTTCACCACACCCGCGAGTGCACCGTAGCGCAGCGCGGGATTGTAGGGTTCGTGGGAGATGGAGGAGGGCTACGTCATCGAGCGGCCCAATCGGGCCAAGGCGTCGTCGCGGACGACGCGCGCGATCGTCGTCTTCCTGCTGCTGCTGTCCGCCGCGCTGATGCTGATCGTGATACTCGGCGGCTGGTCGGCGCTGCAGAGCGGCCAGGTCCTCCAGCTCGCGATCGTCGTCATCTATCTCGTGATGGCCTACTACGTCTCGCGCTGGAACCGCGGGCCGCTGCCGGTCGCCGCGGCGATCGCGATCATCCTCGGGATCTTCGCCGCTGTCGCCGCGCCCGGCTGGTTCGACCGCGACAAGACCGGCTTCGCGACGCCCGACAGCGTCTTCGGCGGCACCGGCTTCGAGTCCGCCACGCTCGGCGTCGTCACGATCCTCATCATCCCCGTGCAGCTGCTGCTGATCGGCTTCGCGCTGCAGGCCTTCCGCCAGGACTGGCACGTCGAGGTCGAGCGGCCGGTCGGCGTGCAGGCGCACGGCGCGGGCGCCGCCGCCGGCACGAGCAGACCCGTCGGCACGCGCAGCCGCCGCGCGCGGGCGTAACGCACCGCGCCTACGGCACCAGCACGAGCTTGCAACGCGCGCCGCTCCGCTGGCGCTCCCATGCCCGCTCGACGTCCGCGAGCGGGATCCGCTCGACGTCGACCCGGATCCGCCCGGCGGCGGCGTGCTCGGCCATCGCGCCGTACGCCTCGCGGCGCACCTCGTCGGGCGCGAGGAAGTTCGTGTGACCGCGGATGTCGGCGACGCGCCCACGCACGAGCCGCGACGGGACCGCCGCCTGCGCGCCCGCCGACTGCCCGATCTGGATCAGCCGGCCGCCGACGCCCAGCGCCCCCAGCGCGCCGACGGCGGGCACGCCCCACAGCGGGTCGATCGCGACGTCGACGTCGCCCGCGGCCACCTCGCGCAACGCGTCCGTCAGCTCCTCCGCATCCGGATCGCCCGGCAGCTGCACCGTCGCATCGGCGCCCAGCGCCCGCGCGCGCTCGAGCCCGGCCGCGTCGCGACCCGCCGCGACGACCCGCCCCGCGCCCAGCAGCTTCGCTCCCTGCACGGCGATCTGGCCGACGACGCCGGTCGCGCCCAGCACCAGCACCGTCTCCCCCGCCGCCAGCTCGGCTCGCCATGTCAGCGCCAGCCATGCCGCCAGGCCGGCGACGCCGAGCGCGACCGCAAGTCCGTCGTCGATCCCGTCGGGGACGTCCATCAGCGAGCCGGCGTCGACGAGCGCACGCTGCGCCATCGATCCGGAGGGCGGGATCGGGCGGTCGAAGTAGACGCGACGCCCGCCGGCGCCCTCCACGACGCCCACCCCCTCCTGCCCGGCGACCGACGGCAGCGGCGGCTTGCCGGCGTAGAAGGTGCCGGCGGCCTTCGCGACGTCGACCGGGTTCAGCCCGGCCGCCGCCACCTCGACGACGACCTGCCCCTCCGTCGCCTCGGGCTCGGGGAGCTCGCCATAGACCGGCGTGCCGTACTCGTGCAGGATCGCGGCGTGCACGCGCGCAACGCTACCCGCTCGCGCGCCGGGGGAAGCCCATGCGGCGGGCGGGAGTCGAACCCGCACGTCCTCTCGGACAGTCGCTTTTGAGGCGACCGCGTCTGCCGTTCCGCCACCGCCGCGTGTGCGGGGATGAGTGTACGGCGGCGCGGCGGGTATCGTCGGCGGTGACGGTCGTTCCGACAACCGAACGCAAGGGGGGAGCCGAGATGGCCGAGCCGATTCAGGGACGCAGCCGGGAGCTGATCGACGCGCCCAACTTCTGCTTCGTCGCGACGCTGCGCGCGGACGGCACGCCGCACGTCGTGCCGGTGTGGGTCGACGCCGATGACGGCCACATCCTGCTCAACAGCGCCCGTGGCCGTACCTGGCCGCGCAACGCCGAGCGCGATCCGCGCGTGACGCTGACGGTCCAGAATCTGCAAAACCCCTACGAGTACACGACCGTCCGCGGCCGCGTGGTCGACGTCAGCGAGGACGGCGCCGACGCGCACATCGACAAGCTCGCCAAGAAGTACCTCGACAAGGACACCTACCCGTTCCGCGCACCCGGCGAGCAGCGCATCATCGTCAAGGTCGAGCCCGAGGAGGTCAAGAACTGGGGCGGTTGAGCACGAGCGCGAGCGACTGCGCGCGCGCCGTGGCGGGCATCAGTCACGCCTGCGCGAGCGGCGGGCGGCGGTCGGCCCACGGCCGCGCCGCCTCGATTTGCGCCGCGAGCGACAGCAGCGTCGCCTCGTCGCGCGGACGCCCGACGAGCTGGACCGCCAGCGGGACGCCCGCGTCGGTGAAGCCGAGCGGCACGGCGGCGGCCGGCTGGCCGGTCACGTTCCACGTCGGCGTGTAGGGCGTGAAGCGCGCGACGCCGTTGAACGTCCACAGCGCGCCGCGGTTGACGTAGCGGCCGATCGGCAGCGGGAGCCGGGCGAGCGCGGGCGTCAGCAGCACGTCGTGGTCGGCGAACACGCGGCCGAGGCGGGCGGTCGCGGCCGGCTCGTGCGCGAGCACGCGTTCGAGGATCCGGTCGGGGATCAGCCGCCCGAGTCGCGCCATCCCCCGCGTGCGCGGCTCGAGCCGCTCGGGGTGCGGCATCGCCGCCGCCTCGTCGGAGATCCCGCGCAGGTAGCGCGGGACGATGTCGGTGACGATCGCCCCGTACGCCGGCTTGACCGGCTCGACCGTGTGCCCGAGCGAGCGCAGCAGCGCGACCGCCTCCTCGAACGCCCGGCGCGGCTCGGGCTTGACGGGCACGAGCTGGGGATTGCGCATGCTGTAGCCGATCCGCAGCGTGCCCGGCTCGCGCGCGGCCGCCTCGGCGAACGACGGTTCGTGCTCGGCCCGGTCGACCACGACGTCCATCCACAGCGCCGTGTCGCGCACGCTGCGCGTGACGCAGCCGATCGTCGCGAGGCCGTGCCAGCCGATCTCGTACGGCGCGCTCGGCACGCGCCCGCGCTGGGGCTTGAGCCCGAACAGGCCGCAGCAGGCGGCGGGGATGCGGATCGAGCCCGCGCCGTCGCTCGCCAGCGCGGCGGACACAAGGCCGGCGGCGACGGCCGCGGCGCTGCCGCCGCTCGAGCCGCCGGGCGAGCGGTCGAGGTCCCACGGGTTGCGCGTGATCCCGAACGTCTGCGTCTCGGTGAAAGGGAACATCAGCAGCTCGGGCGCGTTCGTCTTGCCGAGCACGATCGCGCCGGCGGCGCGCAGTCGGCGCACGACCTCGGCGTCGGCGGCGGCCGGGACGTCGTTGGCGGCGGTGCCCTGCGCGGTCACCTCGCCGGCGATGTCGACGTCGTCCTTGACGAGGACCGGCACGCCGAGCAGCGGGCGCTGCTCGTCGCCGGCGCCGAGCCGGGCCGCCGCCTGGTCGGCCTCGGTCAGCGCGCGCTCGGCGTAGAGCTCCTTGACGGCGTTGAGCTGCGGGTCGATCCGCTGGATCCGCTCGACGCACAGCTCGACGAGCTCGCGCGGCGTCACCTCTCCGGCGCGGACGAGCTCGGCCTGCTTCGCGAGGCCGGCGAATGCGAGGTCGGTGGCGGCGGTGGCGCTCATCGGCGCGCCCAGCATAGCCGCGGCGGTCGAGGCGTGCTGGCCGTCCAGCCAAGGCGCTGCCCGGCGGGCCGCGTCGGCGCCGGCCGCCGCGCGAGAGCGCTCAGCCCAGCACCGGCATCAGCGCCGACGCCGGGCGCGCCGCGAGCCCGCGCGGCTCGGCGAGGCGCTCCAGCATGACGGCGGTGTCGGCGAACGCGACGCCGGTCAGGTGCTGCTCGCGCGCGGCCGCCTCGGCGACGACCTCCCGCACGGCCGCCGCGTAGCCCTCCGCGTCGCCGTGCACGAGCGCGCCGAGCGCGCGGGCGACGCGCGCGAACGCCTCGTCGCCGTCGCGCATCCGCTCGATCGCGCGCAGCGCGACGTCGTCGTCGCCCTGCGCGACCGCCGCGATCGCGAGCGCGTAGCAGGACGCCGGCGTGTCGCAGTCGTCGGCCAGCGCGCGGCGCACGTACGCCGCGTCGTGACCGCCGTCGCCGCTCAGGATCGAGCACTTCAGCAGCCCGATCAGCCGCCCGAACGAGCGCGGCCCGGCCGCCTCCCACGCCGCCCGGTAGCCGTCGGCCGCGGCCCGGAACAGCGTCCGCGAGCGCGCCGCGTCCCCTCGCAGCAGCGCCTGCTGCGCCGCCCCCTCGATCCGGATCGCCTCTGCGAGCCGCTCCGCCTTCTCGCCCATCGCCCCGACCGTAGCGCGCCGGGAGCGCGCAGGACAACAGATGTATGTGGCAGTAGGGATCATCGACGGCAGCCCCGACGACTCGCGCTCGGTCGACGACGTCGTCTACGGACGCCCGTGAGATTCATCGACACCTCCTTCTGGATCGCGCTCGCGTCCACGCGCGACGACCGGCACGCGGAGGCGCGGTCGCTCGCTTCGGCGAACCACGGGTCGCTGCTGACGAGTAACCACGTCGTCGGGGAGACCTGGACCTTCGTCCGGCGCCGCTACGGCCACGCGAGCGCAGTCGCCTGCATCCGCACGTTGCGAGGGATTCCGGTGCTCACGATCCATCACGTCGACGAGACGCTGGAAGACGACGCGCGGCGCTGGTTGCAGCGGCACGACGAGCGCGACTACTCGTTCGTCGACGCGACGAGCTTCGCGCTGATGCGCCGCCGCCGCCTGCGCGAGGCGCTCGCGTTCGACGACGACTTCAGCGCCGCCGGCTTCGTCGAGGTGCGGTCGTAGCGCTCAGGCGGGCGGCCCGTCCGCCGGGCGCGGCCGCTCGCCGGACCACAGCGCGCCCGGCCCCGGCAGCGGCTCGGTCGGCGGGTCGGGGCGCAGCGGCGGCTCGGGCGGGAGCGGGCGGCGGGGGCGCAGGCCGAGCGCGATACCGGCCGCCCCAAGCAGCACGAGCGCGAGCGGCCAGAACCAGAGGCTCGCGCCGGTCGCCGACGGGATCCCGACGAACGCGGCCCACAGCACGAGCACGAGCGAGCCGACGTAGGCCGGTCCGCGCTCGCGGTCGACCGCGGCGTAGGCGACAAGCCCGAGCCCGGCCGCCAGCAGCACGAGCTTCCAGCCCGCTCCCGGCACGCCGAGCGGGATCCCGAACGCGCCGATCGCCGTGAACGGCGGCCCCAGATAGCGCACGAGCGCCCCCGCGTACGTCACCGCCAGCAGCGCGATCGCCAAGCCCGCCGCGTCGATCAGGTAGACCGACTCGCGCCGGCGCCGCTCGCGCTGGTGCAGCGCGCCGAGCACGAGCCCGGACGCGAGCGCCAGCAGCAGCCAGCGGAACGTCGTCGGCCCGTGCGGATGGAACACCCAGTCGGCGAACGCGAGCACGAGCACGACGCCCGCGAGCGCCGCGATCAACGCGCAGATCGCGCTGCGGCGCGCGTGCGCGACCCAGGCGCTCACGCCGACGACGATCGCGAAGATCCAGGTGACCGTCCCGGCCGAGGTCAGCGGGCGGTCCACACCGAGCACCTGCGCGAGCCGCAGCAGCGCCACGAACCCGAGTGCGAGGCCCGTCAGCAGCAGCACCGTCTGGTACGGCCGCGGCCGCTCGCCCTCCGGCGGCGCGAGCACGCCCATCCCCAGCACGAGCGCGCACGCGAGCCCGCTCAGCACGAGGAAGACCCCGGTCCCCCACGTCGCGTCGAGCCGCGCGTTCATCACGAGCACGCCGAGCGCGAGCGGCAGCGCGCCCGCGGCGATCAGGTCGCCGCGGTGGGGATGCGGCGTGAGGGCGCGCAGCAGCGGGTCCGCGCGCTGTCGCAGGTCGGCCGGCCCTGCCATGACCGGGGAAATCTAGCGCGGACTGCGGGCGGGCCCGTACCATCGTGCGCGTGAGCAGCGAGGGACCTGCCGAGAGCGCCGGCGCGCCGGCGCTGCGCGCCTCCGACGCCGAGCGCGAGCGGACCGCGACGCTCCTGCGCGACCACGCCGGGGCGGGACGGCTGACGCCCGAGGAGCTGTCCGACCGCCTCGACGTCGCCTACGCGGCGCGCACCGTCGCCGAGCTCGACGCGCTGCTCGTCGACCTGCCGCCGGCCGCCGAGCCGGCGACGGCTGGCCGCTCTCCCGAGCACGACCGCGCCCGCCGGCGCGTGCTGCACGCGATCGGCGTGCTCGTACTCGCCAACCTGCTGTGCATCGGGATCTGGCTCGCGAGCGGGACCGAGGGCTCGTTCTGGCCCGGCTGGGTCCTGCTCGTCAGCGGGATACGGCTCGCGTTCCTCGCATGGGGCGAGCTCGGCCCGGCCGGGGCCCACCGCGACGAGGCGCAGCTCGGCCGCGGCGGCGCGCGGCGGCTCGAGCGCGAGCGCCAGCGCGAGGAGCTGCGCTCGCAGCTGCGCGACGAGCGCGCGCTGCGGCGCTCGCGGCGCCACCGGTGAACTAGCCTGCGGGCCACGACCACCACCCCTGCGGAGGCCCGAGATGCCGCTTGTCGAGACCGAGGACCGCGGCGCGGTCCGCCACCTGATCCTCAACCGGCCCGAGAAGCGCAACGCGATGCACGGCGAGCTGGTGCTCGCGATCGGCGCCGCGTTGAAGGACGCGGCGAACGACCCGGAGGTGCGCTGCGTCGTCGTGCGCGGCGCCGGCGCGATGTTCTCCTCGGGGATGGACTTCGGCGCGCTCGGCGCGGTCGCGCAGGCGCCGCAGCACCTGCGCGCGTTCCGCGCCGAGTGCCTGGAGGCGTGGAACCGCGCGGAGGAGATGACGAAGCCGGTGATCTGCCAGATCCACGGCGGCTGCATCGGCGGTGCGATGGAGCTGGCGCTGGCGTGCGACCTGCGCACGATGGCCGACGACGCGCTGATCGGGATGCCGGAGACGCGCGTCGGCCTGATCCCCGACGTCGGCGGCTCGTCGCGCCTGCCCGCGGTCGTCGGGCTGGGCCGCGCGAAGGAGCTGATCATGACCGGCAAGCTGATCGGCGCGGCCGAGGCCGAGCGGATCGGGCTCGTCAACCGGATCGCGCCCGCCGAGGAGCTGGAGGCCGCGACGCAGGCGCTGGTCGACGAGCTGCTGGCGTGCGCGCCGGTCGCGGTCGGCCTCGCCAAGCGGGTCATGGACACGGCCGCCAAGCCCGCGCTCGCCGCGACGCTCGAGCAGGAGGTCGCCGCCCAGCAGCTCTGCGCCCAGACCGACGACTTCGCCGAGGGCGCCGCGGCGCTGAGCGAGAAGCGGCTGCCGCAGTTCGCGGGGCGGTGAGGCGAATTCCTGCACATGCTACTGTATGAGCATGTTGACGCATCGCCTCCAGATCCTGCTCGACGACGAGCGCCACGATCGGATCGCGGCCGCCGCGAAGCAGCGCGGCGTGTCGGTGGCCACGGTCGTCCGAGAGGCGATCGACCGCGGGCTTCCGGCCGCGGAGCATCGCCGTCGCAGCGCGTTGCGTCACCTGCTCGACGCTCCCGACATGCCCGCCCCGGATGTCGCCGAGCTGCGTGCGGAGCTCGACGCGCTTCGCGGCCGGCGCGGATGATCGTCCTCGACACGACCGTCCTCGTGTACGCGAAGGGGTCCGATCACCCGCTTCGCGACCCATGCCGCGAGCTGCTCGCCGCGATCGCCGACGGGGGCGTCGAGGCGACGACAACCGTCGAGGTGATCCAGGAGTTCGTGCATGTGCGCTCCCGGCGCCGAGGGCGCGCCGACGGAGCCGCGCTCGGACGCGACTACGCGGAGCTGCTCTCCCCTCTCCTTCCCGTCACTCGGGACGACCTCGACCATGGTCTCGCGCTGTACGAGCGATCGGAGCGGCTGGGCGCGTTCGACGCGGTGCTGGCGGCCGCTGCGGCCGACGCCGGAGCGCGCGCCCTCGTCTCCGCCGACGCGGGCTTCGCAGAGCAGACCGGCGTCGCGCACGTCGCGCCCGACGCCGCAGGCGTCGCCGGCCTGATCGCCGGCTGACGCCCGTCCATATACTCGCCGGCCGTGACCTCCCCCGTGACGATCGTCGGCGCGACCGGCGACCTCGGCTTCGGCCTCGCGCTGCGGCTTGCGCGCGCGGGCGTGGAGGTCGTGATCGGGTCGCGCGACGCGGAGCGGGCGGCCGAGGCGGCGGCGCGCGTGCGGGCGGCGGTGCCGGACGCGCGCGTGAGCGGGCTCGCGAACCCGGAGGCGGCGGCCGCAGCCGAGGTCGTCGTGCTGAGCGTGCCGTTCGCGAGCCAGGCCGCGACGCTGAAGTCGATCAGGGACTCGCTGCGCGACGGGGCGCTGCTGGTCGACGTGACGGTCCCGCTCGCGACCGCGGTCGGCGGGCGCCCGACGCGGACGGTCGCCGTCTGGCAGGGCTCGGCGGCGCAGCAGGCGGCGGAGCTGGCGCCCGCCGGCGTGCGGGTCGTCTCCGCGCTGCACACCGTCAGCGCCGCCCACCTCGCCGACCTCGACCACGTCTTCGACGAGGACGCGCTGATCTGCGGCGACGACGCCGACGCCAAGGCGCAGGTGGCGGAGCTGATCGGCCTGATCCCCGGCCTGCGGCCGGTCGACTGCGGCAAGCTCGAGCTGGCGCGCCTGACCGAGCAGCTGACGCCGCTGCTGATCTCGATCAACGTGCGCCACAAGGTCAGCGCCGGGATCCGGATCGCCGGCCTGCCCGACGCCGGCTGATGAGCGCGCCGGTCGTCGTGCTCGCCGGCGGCACCGGCGGCGCAAAGCTCGCGCGCGGGATGGCGGACGTCGTCGATCCCGGCGAGCTGACGGTGATCGCGAACACCGCCGACGACGTCGAGGTCTACGGCGCGCACGTCTCCCCCGATCCCGACCTCGTCGCGTTCTGGCTCGCCGACCGCATCGACGCGCGCGGCTGGGGGCTGGCCGGCGACACGTTCCACGTCATGGACGGCCTGCGCGAGCTCGGCGCCGACGTCTGGTTCAACCTCGGCGACCGCGACCTCGCGATCGGGATCGAGCGCGCGCGGCGGCTCGCGGAGGGCGCGCGGCTGACGGACGCGATCGGCGAGCTGTGCCGCGCGCTCGGGATCAGCGCGCGCGTGCTGCCGATGTGCGACGAGCCGGTCCGCACGCGCGTGCGCGCCCACGACCGCTGGCAGCCGTTCCAGCAGTTCATGATCCTCGGCCGCGGCGAGGGGCCGGTGCAGGACGTCGCGTTCGACGGGATCGAGGCGGCGTGCCCGGCGCCCGCGGCGCTCGACGCGCTCGCGCGCGCCCGCGCGATCGTGATCGGCCCCTCGAACCCGGTCGTCTCGATCGGCCCGATCCTCGCCGTGCCGGGGATGCGCGACGCGTTGCGCGCCGCGCCCGCGCCGGTCGTCGCGGTCAGCCCGATCGTCGGCGGCGCGGTGCTCAAGGGCCCGACCGCCGCGTTCATGGACTGGGCCGGGCAGCCGGTCAGCGCGGCCGGCGTCGCGGCGCTCTACGGCCACCTGCTCGACGGGATCGTCGCCGACGAGGACGTGCCGGGCGAGCTGCCGGTCGAGCGCGCCGACCTCCTGATGGCCGACGCCGAAGGCCGGCGCCGGCTCGCGGCCGAAGCGCTCGCGTTCGCCGAGCGGCTGAACGGCTGAACGGCTGAACGGCTGAGCGCATCGCACCGCCCCCGGTCGTGGCGGCCGACATGCTCGCATTCGCCGAGCGCCTGCGCGGCTGACTGCCCGGCGGCGCAGCGGACGTGACGAGGCGATCGGCGTGGCTGGCAAGGACGCAGCCGGTGTGGCGTACTCAGTACGCCACACCGGCGAGGACACCGCCAGCCGCGCCGAGCGCCCGTCACGTACGCTGCGCGCGTGCAGACGCTCGCGATCCTCCCGGTCAAGCGCTTCACCCACGCCAAGGGGCGGCTCGAAGGCGCGCTCGCGGGCGGCTCGCGGCGCGCGCTTGCGGAGGCGATGATGGCCGACGTGTTGACCGCGCTGCGGCGCGTCGAGGCGATCGACGCGGTGCTGGTCGTGACGGCCGACCCGACGGCGCAGCGGATCGCCGAGGGCGACGGCCTGCTGACGCTGCCCGACCTTGCCGAGAGCGGCCAGACGCAGGCCGTCTCGCGCGGCGTCGCCTACGCGCGCGAGCTCGGTGCCGCGCAGGTGCTGTGCATCGCCGGCGACTGCCCGCTGCTCGATCCGACCGAGCTTGACGGGCTGCTCGGCCGCCCGCGCACCGCCGCCCGCTACGCCGTGATCGTGCCCGACCGCCACGGCGCCGGCACGAACGCGCTGCTGCTGTGCCCACCGGACGCGCTGCAGCCGGCGTTCGGGCCGAGCAGCTTCGCGCGCCACCGCGAGCTGGCCGACGCGGCGGGGGTCGCGGTCGAGGTCGCCGAGCTCGACTCGCTCGGGCTCGACGTCGACACGCCCGACGACCTCGCCGAGCTGCAGTCGCGCCTCTCCGCCCGCCGCGGCGGCGCCGCGCACACGCGCGGGACGCTGACGCAGATGGTGCGCACCGGCAGCATCGCCGACGCGAGCTGATGACGGGAGCGCAGCCGCAGACGCCCGCCGCGCGGGGCGGGCCCAGGGGGCGCGCGAGCTGATGACGGGAGCGCAGCCGCGGACGCCCGCCGCGTGCGCCGCGCGTACACGGAGCGGCGCGTGCTGAGCGCGCTCGCGCTCGACGGCCTCCCCGAGGTCGCGGCGGGCGACGACCTCGCGGCACTGGTCGTCGCCACGCTGCCCGCGGGCGAGGCGCTGCGCGACGGCGACGCGCTCGTCGTCGCGCACAAGGTCGTCTCGAAGGCCGAGGGGCGCGTGCGCGCGCTGGCGGCGATCGAGCCGGGCATGCGGGCACAAGAGCTGGCCGCTGCGCACGGCAAGGACCCCCGCCAGGTGCAGGCGATCCTCGACGAGACGCAGGAGCTGCTGCGGGCGCAGCGCGGCGTGCTGATCTGCGTCACGCGCCACGGCTTCGTGTGCGCGAACGCGGGCGTGGACGCGTCCAACGCGGTCCCCGGCACCCTCGTCCTGCTGCCCGCCGACCCCGACGCCTCGGCGCGCGCGCTGCGCGCACGCCTGCGCGAGCTGACCGGCGTCGCGCCCGCGGTCGTGATCGCCGACTCGTTCGGGCGCGCGTGGCGCCACGGCCAGGTCGACGTGGCGATCGGCTGCGCCGGCCTGACGCCGCTCGACGACTGGCGCGGCCGCCGCGACGCCGCGGAGCGCGAGCTCCACGCGACGTGGATCGCCGTCGCCGATCAGGTCGCCGCGGCCGCCGACCTCGCGCGCGGCGGCAAGGACGCAGGCCGGCCGGTCGTGCTGGTCCGCGGCATCGAGGGGCATGTGACGGTGGCGGACGGGCCGGGCGCGCGGGCGCTCGTGCGGCCGGCGCAGGAGGATCTGTTCCGATGACGCATCGCGAACTCTGCGGATCTGCTGGTCTCCTGGACCAGTAAATCCGCGGAGTTCCGGCCATGCCGCTGATAGCGTGGCCGCGATGGATCCCGCCGCCGCCCGCTTCCCCGCCGTCGTCGCCGGCGACGGGCACTACGAGTCCTTCTACCTGAAGGCCGGCGACGCGGCGGGCCGGCGGGCGCTGTGGCTGCGCTACACGGTCCACAAGCGCCCGGGCGGGCAGCCGGTCGGCTCGCTGTGGGCGACGCTGTTCGACGAGCGCGGACCCCAGGCCGCGAAGCGCACGCTGACGCCCGACCAGCTCGCCGCCGGCGACGGCGACTGGCTGCGGATCGGCGACGCGCGCATCGGGCCCGACGGAGCGCGCGGGGAGATCCCCGCGCTGGGCGCGTCATGGGAGCTGACGTTCGCCGGCGGCGAGCCGCCGTTTCCCTACCTCCCCCACCCGCGCATGTACACCACCAAGCTGCCGCGCACGAAGGCGCTGAGCCTGCGGCCCGCGATCGCGGTCAGCGGCACGGTCACGATCGGCGAGCGCACGGCGCAGCTCGACGCGTGGCCCGGGATGATCGGCCACAACTGGGGAGCGGAGCACGCCGAGCGCTGGATCTGGCTGCACGGGACGGCGTTCGCCGAGCAGCCGGAGGCGTGGATCGACGCGACGCTCGGACGGCTCAAGCTCGGCCCCTGGACGACGCCGTGGGTCGGCAACGGCTGCCTGACGCTCGACGGCGTGCGCCACCGCCTCGGCGGGATCGGCAAGGCGCGCGCGACGCACGTCGCCGAGACGCCGGAGCGGCTGACCTTCGCGCTCCCCGGCGACGGGATCGTCGTGCGCGGCGAGATCGCCGCGCCGCGGCAGGCGATCGTCGGCTGGGTCTACAGCGACCCGGCCGGGCCGCAGCACCACACCGCGCACTGCGCGATCGCCGACATGACGCTCACGGTCGAGCGCCCCGGCCAGCCGCCCCGCATGCTCACGGTCCAGGGCGGCGCGACGTACGAGCTCGGGATGCGCGAGCGCGACCACGGCATCCCGATCCAGCCGTTCCCGGATCCGTAGGCGCGGGCCGACGAGCACGCGAGCGACGGCGAGAACCGCGGGGCGGGCGAGCGATGGCGGGGGCGCCGCCGCGGCGGCTCACTCGGGCGCGCGCGCCGACACGATCCACGTCGACGCGGGCGCGCTGACGACGCCGTCGTCGCCCGCGAACTCCGCGACCGCCTCGCGCAGCGCGGCGGCGATCTGCGGGCGCAGCCGCTCGGCTTCCTCGCCGGCCAGCCGCAGCACCTCACCGGCCGGGCCGAGCGCCATCAGCAGCCCGACCGCCTCGTCGAGGTCGTCCCCCATCGCGATCTCGATGTCGCAGCGGCGCAGCGTGACCTGCTCGAAGCCGGCGTGCAGCAGGATGTCGGTCGTCGTGTCGGCGTCGCCCATCGAGAACGGGCCGGGCCCGCAGGTCGGCTCGTCGGAGTCCTCGTCCTCGGTGACGAACTGCTCGACGACCTCCTCGGCGCGCGACAGCCACGGGTTCTCCGACTTGCGCCGCCACACGACCGAGCACAGCCGCCCCCCGGGCTCCAGCGCCGCGCGCACGTTGCGCAGCGCGACGACCGGGTTGGCGAAGAACATCGTGCCCATGCGCGAGAAGGCGTAGTCGAAGCGCTCCTCGAACGTCGTCGCCTGCACGTCGCCGACGGTGAAGCGCACGTTGCCCAGGCCGGCCTCCTGCGCCTCCTCGCGCGCCGTCTCGATGAAGCGCGCGGCCGCGTCGATCCCGAGCACCGAGCCCTTCGGCCCGACGAGCCCGGCGATCCGCTGCGAGGTGTCGCCGAAGCCGCAGCCGATGTCGAGCACGCGATTCCCCGGCCGCGGCGGCTGCCAGCTCAGCGCGGCCTCGCCGTGGGCGCCGAGCCCGGTCGTGACGATGTGGCGGAACGCGACGAAGCGGTCGTAGAGGACGCCGTTCCAGGCCTCGATCGCCTCGTCGTTGGACGTGACCGCGTGGGGCGCACCCATGCGCCCGATGCTAGAGCGCCGACGCGCCCGGACGCAAGCGCCGCCTACGACGCTGGCGCGCCGGCGGTCCCCATCGCGTGGAAGCCGCCGTCGACGTGGACGATCTCGCCGCTGATCGCGCGCGACCAGTCCGACAGCAGGAAGCAGACCGTCTGCGCGACCGGCTCGGGGTCGGTCACGTCCCAGCCGAGCGGGGCCTGGCGGCCCCACGCGTCGGCCAGCTGCTCGAAGCCGGGGATGCCGCCCGCGGCGACCGTCTTCAGCGGGCCGGCGGACACGAGGTTGACGCGGATCCCCTGCGGGCCGAGGTCGCGCGCGAGGTAGCGCGCGACCGCCTCCAGCCCCGCCTTCGCGACACCCATCCAGTCGTAGATCGGCCACGCGACGCGCGCGTCGAAGTCGAGCCCGACGATCGCGCCGCCGGTCCCCATCAGCGGCGCGAGCGCGGCCGCCAGCTCCTTGAGCGACACCGCGCTCGTCTGGAACGCGGCCAGCGCGCTCTCCGGCGGGGCACTCAGGAAGCGGCCGCCCAGCGCGTCCTCGGGCGCGAACGCGACCGCGTGCACGACCCCGTCGACGCCGCCCCAGCGCGTGCGCAGCTCCTGCACGAGCGCCGGATAGTCCTCCGCGCGGTTGACGTCGAGCTCCAGCACGTCGGGCGGCTGCGGCAGCCGCTGGGCGGCGCGTTCGGTCAGCCGCCGCGCGCGCCCGAAGCTCGTCAGCAGGACCTCCGCACCGGCCTGCTGCAGCTGCGCGGCGGTCGCGAACGCGATCGAGTCCTTCGTGATCACGCCCGTCACGAGGACGCGCTTGCCGGCGAGGCTCACGACACGACGCTCCCGCGTCCGCGCGAGCCGCCGACCGAGCCGCGCAGCCGGCGGCGGCTCACGCGATGCCCGCCGGCGCCCGGCGGTCGTCGATCGCCTCCAGCGCCCAGCGCAGCCGCCCGCGCGTCTCGCAGGGCTCGATCACCTCGTCGACGAAGCCGGCCGCAGCGGCCACGTGCGCACCGAGGTGCTCGTCGGCGTAGGCGGCGGCGAGCCGCGCGCGCTCGGCCTCCGGGTCGTCAGCCGCCGCCAGCTCGCGGCGATGGATGACCCCGACGGCAGGCTGCGCGCCCATCACGCCGATCTCCGCGCCCGGCCACGCGAACACGAGGTCGGCGCCGAGGTCCTTCGAGTTCATCGTGATGTACGCGCCGCCGTAGGACTTGCGCAGGATCACCGTGATGCGCGGCACGGTCGCGGCCGCGAACGCGCGCACGAGCGTCGCGCCGAAGCGGATCACGCCCGCCTGCTCCTGGCGCGTGCCGGGCATGAAGCCGGGCGTGTCGACGAGCACCACCAACGGGAGCCCGTACGCGTCGCAGGTCGACACGAAGCGCGCGCCCTTCTGCGAGGAGGCCGCGTCGAGCACCCCGCCGAGGAAGCGCGGCTGGTTGGCGACCACGCCGACCGGCCGCCCGTCGATGCGCGCGAAGCCGCACACGATCGAGCGCGCCCAGCGCGGCGCGACCTCCAGCAACGATCCGGCGTCGACGATCCCGGCGATCGCGTCGCGCACGTCGTAGACCTGGCGCGGGTCGCCGGGCACGACCGCGCCCGGGTCCGCCAGCTCCGGCTCGAGCGCGAGCGTGCGCGGCAGGCCGGCGTCGGCGTGCGACGGCAGGTAGGACAGCAGCGTGCGCGCGAGCCCGGCGGCGGCGCGGTCGTCTGAGACGACGAGGTCGCAAACGCCGTTGCGCTCGTGCACGCGGTGGCCGCCCAGCTCGGCGGCGCCGACGTCCTCGCCCATCACGTCGCGCACGACCGCCGGCCCGGTCAGGAACATCGCCGCCTCCTGCGTCATCACGACGAAGTCGGTCAGCGCCGGCGAGTAGCAGCCGCCGCCGGCGCTCAGCCCGCCGATGATCGAGATCTGCGGCACCACCCCCGACAGCGCGACGTTGCGGCGGAAGATCCGGCCATAGCCGCCGAGCGCCGCGATCCCCTCCTGCATGCGCGCGCCGCCGGACTCGATGAAGCCGACGACCGGCACGCGCGAGCGGCCCGCGAGCGCGAGCACGCGGTCGATCGTGTCGGCGTGCGCAGCGCCGAGCGAGCCGCCGAGGAACGAGACGTCCTGCGCGTAGCAGGCGACCGGGCGCCCGTCGACGCGGCCGAGGCCGCCGACGACGCCGTCGCCGGCGCGGGCGCGCGCGCCGAGCCGCGTCGAGACGACCGCGGAGCGGATCGGCTCCAGCGAGCCGGCGTCGCACAGCAGCTCGAGGCGCTCGCGCGGCGAGAGGCGCTCCGACTCCACGCGCGTGGCGTCCAGGACGCTCATGGGTTACCTCCGCGGGGCATCCAGCCCCGCGTTGTCGGTGCGGGAGCGCGAGCTCCGCGAGCGGGCGTCCCGCCGCCCGTGAACGGCAGGGCTCCGCCCTGCCTCCAGGCACAGGACGACGTTGTGGCCGCCGAACCCGAACGAGTTCGACAGCGCGATCGGCGCGCCGTCGCGCGGCTCCAGTGCTCGCGAGACCATGGGCACGTAGTCGAGGTCCAGTTCCGGATCGGGCTCCTCCAACCCGACGGTCGGCGGCACGACGCGCTCGCGCAGCGCCAGCACGGTCGCGATCGCCTCGACCGCGCCGGCCGCGCCGAGCAGGTGCCCGGTCGCCGACTTCGTCGAGGAGACCGGCACCGTCGCGGCGTGCTCGCCGAGCGCGAGCTTGATCGCGCGCGTCTCGGCCGCGTCGTTGAGCGGCGTCGAGGTGCCGTGCGCGTTGACGTAGTCGACGTCGGCGGCGGTCAGCCCCGCGTCCGCGAGCGCGCCGGCGATCGCGTCGGCGGCGTGGCGCCCCTCGGCCTCCGGCGCGGTCAGGTGGAAGGCGTCCGAGGTCGAGGCGTAGCCGCGCACCTCGCCGAGCACCTCGGCCCCCCGTGCCGCGGCCCGCTCGGCGTCCTCCAGCACGAGCAGCCCCGCGCCCTCGCCCATCACGAAGCCGTCGCGGCGCGCGTCGAAGGGCCGCGAGACGCCCGTCGGCGACAGCGCGCCCATCGCCGCGAACGACGCGCGCGCGAGCGGCGTCAAGGTCGCCTCGGCGCCGCCGGCGACGACCGCGTCGGCGTCGCCGGCCTGGATCATCCGCGTCGCCGCGCCGATCGCGTGCGCGCCGGCCGCGCACGCCGAGCCGACCGAGTAGGCGTGCCCGCGCAGTCCGTGGCGCATCGCGACCGCGGCCGCGCCCGCGTTGACCATGAACAGCGGGACCGACAGCGGCGACACGGCCTTCCCGCCCTTCTCGCGCAGCACGTCGTGCTGGCCCTCGAGCGACTCCAGCCCGCCGATCCCGGTCGCCAGCACGCAGCCGACCCGCTCCGGCGCGTACGGCAGCTCGCCGTCGCCCGTCCAGCCGGCCTGCGCGAGCGCCTCGTCGCTGGCGACCATCGCGAGCTGCGCGAAGCGGTCCGAGCGGCGCGCCTCCTTGACCGACAGATGGTCGGTCGCGGCGAACTCGCGGCAGGCGCCCTCGCCGTCGGCGATGCCGCACTCGCCGGCGCTCCAGCGCCGCTGCAGCTCGCCGGCGCCGACCCCGAGCGGGGTGACGGCGCCGACCCCGGTGATGACCACGCGACGACGGGACATGGCTAGCGCGCGCGCGCCACCACGAGGTCGATCGCGTCGCCGACGGTCTTCAGCGCCTTCATGTCATCGCCCTTGAGCTCGACGCCGTACTCGTCCTCGACGATCTGCGCCAGCTCGACGAGGTCGAGCGAGTCGATGTCGAGCTGCTCGAACGTCGCCTCGCGCGTGACCTGGTCGACGTCGGGGCCGAAGCTCGACAGCGCCTCGACGATGCGCGACTCGACGGCTTCCGGGGTGGTGGTGGACATATGCTGGTCGCTCCTGTCTTCGCTTGGGGGATTGGGGATCGGTGGGCTTCAGGTCAGGCGGACATGCCGCCGTCGACGGTCAGGACCGCGCCCGTGACGTAGCTCGCCGCGTCGGAGACGAGGAAGCGCGCGCACGCGGCGACCTCCTCGGGCGTGCCGGCCCGCCGGGCCGGCACCGCGGACAGCAGGTCGCCGCCGAGGTCCGCCGTCATGTCGGTCGCGATCAGCCCGGGGGCGACCGCGTTGACGGTGATGCCGCGGCGCGCGACCTCGGCCGCGACCGTCTTGGTCATCGCGATCACGCCGGCCTTCGAGGCGGCGTAGTTCGCTTGCCCCGGGTTGGCGCGGATCCCGACGACCGAAGCGACGTTGACGATCCGCCCGAAGCGCTCGCGCAGCATCGGCGGGATCGCGCGGCGCGTCGCGCGGAAGGCGGCTGTCAGGTTCGTGTCGAGCACGAGGTCCCAGTCGGCGTCGGTGATCTGCGGCGAGAGGCCGTCGGCGCGCACGCCGGCGTTGTTGACGAGCGCGAGCACCGGCCCGAAGCGCTGCTCCAGCGCGGAGAAGTGCGCGTCGGCGCGCTCGCGGTCGATCACGTCGCCGCCGAGCGCGAGCGCCTGCCCGCCGACGGCCTCGATCTCGGACACGACGGCCGCGGCGGCCTCGTGCGAGGCGTTGTAGCCAATCCCGACCGGCCAGCCGTCAGCTGCGAGCGCACGCGCGATCGCCGCGCCGATCCCGCGCGAGGCGCCGGTCACGAACGCGCAGCCCTCGCGCGTGCGCGGGTAGAGCGGCGTGGGAGCCGCCGCGGCGGTCAGCGCGTCAGGCATCGCCGCGCCCCCATTCGACGACCGCGGCACCCCACGTGAAGCCGCCGCCGAACGCGCTCAGCAGCACGCGCGCGCCGTCGTGCAGCCGCCCGTCGGCCTGCGCGACGTCGAGCGCGTAGGGCAGCGTCGCCGCCGACATGTTGCCGATCCGCTCGATGCAGTCGACGACGCGCGCCTCGTCGAGCCCCAGCCGCTCGGCGACGGCCCGGAGGATCCGGCCGTTGGCCTGGTGGTAGACGAACAGGTCGATCTCGCCGAGGCTCATCCCGGCCGCCGCGAGCGCCTCAAGGGTGGCCTCGCTCATGCGCGCGACCGCGTGCTTGAACGTCTCGTGGCCGTCCATCTCGATCGTCGCGCCCGGCTCGCGGCGCAGGCGCAGGGCCTCCGGCGCGGAGGCGTCGGAGCGCAGCAGGACCGGGCCGATCCGGCCCCGGCCGGGCGCGACCGCGCCGACGACCGCGGCGCCGGCGCCGTCGGCGAACAGCATCCCGGTCTGCTTGGAGTCGAGGTCGGTGACGCGGCTGAGGAAGTCGGCGCCGATCGCGAGCACATGGCGCGCGCGCCCGGACTCGACCTGCCCGACGGCGAGCGCGAAAGCGGACAGGAAGCCGTTGCAGGCGGCGTTGACGTCGACCGCCCCGGCGCGCTGCGCGCCGAGCGCGTGCGCGACCGTGGCGGCGGCGTTCGGCATCGGCTCGTCGGGCGTGAGCGTGCCGGCGATCACGAGGTCGAGCTGCGCCGGCTCGACGCCGGCGCGCTCCAGCGCGACGCGCGCGGCGGTGGCGGCGTGGTCGGCGAGGCGCTCGTCGGGCCGCGCGTGGCGGCGCTCGCGGATGCCGGTGCGCGTGTGGATCCAGTCGTCGGTCTTGCCGATCCGCTCGGCGACCTCGGCGTTCGGAACGACGGTGCCGGGCAGGCTCGCGCCGACGCCCCAGATCGCGGCCCCTTGCAGCGTGCGCGCGGCCGCACGTCCCGGCGCGACCGAGTCCGCCCGCGCGGCAACGGCCTCGTCGGCGTCGACTGCCGGCGCGCTCGCAGCCTCCGGCGCCAGCAGCTCCTCAGGCATCGATCGGCTCCAGCTGCTCGGCCGCGAACGTCTCGGCGCCCGGCAGCGTGCGCTTCACGAGGCCGCTCAGTACGCGGCCCGGGCCGGTCTCGGCGTAGCGCTCGATCCCGCGCGCGCGCAGCGCCAGCAGCGTCTCGCGCCAGCGCACCGGCTGCGTCAGCGCGTCCGCGAGCCGCGCGCGCACGTCGTCGAACGGGTGCGTCGTGATCGAGCTGATGACCGGCACACGCGGCTCGCGCACCTCGACCGCGGCCAGCGCCGCTTCCAGCTCCGGCCGCGCGCCCGCCATCGCCGGCGAGTGGAACGCGCCGGTGACGGGCAGCGGCAGCGCGCGCAGCCCGTGCGCGGACGCGGCCTCCGCGGCCGCGTCGAACGCGTCGCGTGACCCCGACAGCACGACCTGGTTGGGCGCGTTGTCGTTGGCGACCGTCAACCCCGCGCCCGCGGCGATCTCCCCCGCGCGCTCGGCCGCGCCCGCGCCGACGAGCGCGAGCATCGAGCCGCCGCCGGAGCGTTCGCCCGACTCCTGCATCAGCCGCCCGCGCGTCGCCACGAGCCCCAGCCCGTCCCGCTCCGACAGCGCGCCGGCCGCGACGAGCGCGCCGACCTCGCCGAGGGAGTGGCCCGCGAACACGGCGGCATCGACGCCCGCCTCGCACAGTCGCTCCCAGCCGACGAGCGACGCGCAGTAGATCGCCGGCTGCGCAAAGCGCGTGCCGTCCTCGACGCGCGCGAACGGGTCCTCGCCGACGACCTCCGCGGCGAGCGCGAGCAGGTCGGGGCGATGGCGCGCGACGTCGTCGCGCATCTCGGCCGTCTGACTCCCCTGTCCCGGGAACAGCACGGCGGTTGGCGGTGCGGGCTCGGTCACCGCGGTCATGTTCGCCGCGTGGGCGCGGCCACCGCGGGGCTCCCGCCGGACCACCCCCCGGATGGGGGGGGAGCAAGGGACCCGAGGGGGGCGAGCTGACCGCGGCGGCATCCCGCCGGCGCCGTCAGCTATCCCAGCAGGCCGATCCGCTGGGCGCGCTGCACCGCCTCGGCGCGGTTGCGCGCCTTGAGCTTGCGGTACAGCGCGCTCGTGTGCTCCTTGACGGTGTGCGGCGAGAGGTAGAGCTGGGCGGCGATCTCGCGGTTGGTCGAGCCGCCGGCGATCAGCGAGAGCACCTCGCGTTCGCGCTCGGACAGCAGGTTCGCCGGCTGCTCGGCCTGCGGCGGGAACATCGTCATCCCGAGCCCGACCATCCGCACCGCCATCGCGACGTCGTGCGCGCCCCAGTCCTTGGAGACGAAGCCCGACGCGCCGGCCGCCTTCGCCGCCTGCGGCGAGATCCGCCCCGCGCCCGAGATCAGCAGCACGCGCGACTCCGGCGACGTCGCGCGGATCGACTCGCAGATGTCGACGCCCGACTCGCCGCCGATGAACAGGTCGACGAGCGCGACATGCGGGCGGTAACGGCGCGTCAGCTCGAGCGCCTCGCTGGCGTTGCGCGCCGCCACGCAGCGCTCGACCCACGGCTGCTCGCCGAGCAGCTGGCGAAAGCCCCAGTGCACGACGTCGTGGTC
>Ga0207693_10000135_pt1 | contig 67093 bp, 68 predicted proteins | sample LARL81metaG_FD_184347 | JGI IMG/M metagenome (GOLD analysis project Ga0207693, IMG submission 184347) | Corn, switchgrass and miscanthus rhizosphere microbial communities from Kellogg Biological Station, Michigan, USA - LAR L8-1 metaG... | ecosystem: Host-associated > Plants > Roots >... | reverse complement strand
TATACCCGCGCCCGCCGCGTCGATGTTCGCGTGGGCGCCTGTGCCCGAACAATATCGCGAACGCGGCTCGATGGAGTTCGCCAAGCAGCTGCTCATTCACGCCAAGGTCGCGGTTTCACCCGGCATTGGCTTTGGCGAATACGGCGAAGGCTTCGTTCGCGTTGCGCTGGTGGAAAATGAGCACCGCATTCGTCAGGCGGCGCGCAACGTCAAGAAATTCCTGTCGCTGCGCGTCAACGAGCCCGACGTTCTGGAAGCAGCGAAGTGACAACACCGCTTCGCATAGCAATCGCGGGTCTCGGGACGGTCGGCGGTGATGTCGTCAAAGCCTTGCATCAGCGGGGCGGCGAGCTCTCGCGGCGGGCCGGACGAAAGCTCGAAATTGTCGCTGTTTCGGCACGCGAACGCGGCAAGGCGCGCACGGGTGATGTTTCCAGCATTGCCTGGGAGCCGGATGCAGTTGCCCTGGCGAAGACCAAGGCAGATGTCGTCGTCGAACTAATCGGCGGCGAGAACGGCGTGGCGCGCGCTACGGTCGAGGCGGCGCTGCAAGCCGACAAGCATGTCGTGACGGCGAACAAGGCGTTGCTCGCGCGGCATGGCGCGCGGCTTGCGCTTTTGGCGGAAGAGAAAAGCTTGGCGCTCAAGTTTGAGGCCGCAATCGCCGGCGGGATTCCGATCGTCAAGGCGCTGCGCGAGAGTTTGATCGCGCATGGCGTCATCGCCGTGCGGGGAATTCTGAACGGCACATGCAATTACATTCTTACGAACATGGAAGCGACGGGACGTCCCTTTGCCGAGGTACTTCGCGATGCGCAATCGCTGGGTTATGCCGAAGCCGATCCGTCGCTCGATGTCGGCGGTGGCGATACGGCCCACAAGCTGGCCTTGCTCTCGAGTCTTGCGTTTGGCACGAAGCCCGATCTCAATCACATGACCGTCGAGGGCATCGAACACATCACGCCGGACGATATTCGTTTCGCCCGGGAGTTCGGATTTCGCATCAAGCTTCTGGGCATTGCGCGCCGCGTGGGTGAGGGCATCGATCAACGGGTGCAGCCGGCGATGGTGCGCGCGAGCACCCCGCTCGCCGATGTCGATGGCGCGTTCAATGCGGTACTTGCGGACGCGGGAGAGGCGGGACCGTACTTCTTCGAAGGCCGCGGCGCGGGCGCCGCGCCCACGGCATCCGCAGTGATTTCCGACATCGTCGACATCGCACGCGGTGCCATCGGTCCGGCATTTGGTGTCCCGGCACGCGATCTGAAGACCCTGGAGCCGGCGCAGGCGGGAGAAGCGTCGTCAGCGTTCTATCTCAGATTCGAAGTGCTTGACCTTCCCGGAGTCCTAGCGGAGATCGCCGGACATCTCGCCCAGGCGCGCGTTTCCATCGAAAGCATGATCCAACGCGGCCGCGCTCACGGTGAGCCGGTTTCAATCGTCATGATAACGCACGATACTGCGCAAATGGCCGTCGAGCGCGCCTTGAAGGTGATCGCCACCTCGGACAAGGTTCGCGCGCGCCCGCGCATGATTCCCATGGAGGCCGCTTGAGTGGCCAATCGAAACGGAGACGGCATGATTAGCAGGCCATTGGATCGCGCTTTTGCACTGGAGGCGGTGCGCGTGACCGAAGCTGCGGCCATTGCTGCGTCCGTGCAAATCGGCCGTGGTGATGAACATGCAGCCGATCTTGCCGCCGTCGAGGCGATGCGTTCGGCGTTCAACTCTTTGCCGATTTCCGGCACGGTCGTGATCGGGGAGGGTGAGCGCGACGAAGCGCCGATGCTCTATATCGGCGAGAAGGTGGGTTCTGGCGGGCTTGCCATCGATATCGCGCTCGATCCGCTGGAAGGGACCACCCTTACCGCCAAGGCATTGCCGAACGCACTGGCCGTAATGGCGATGGCCGAGCCCGGCACGCTGCTCAACGCGCCGGACACTTATATGGACAAGATCGCCATCGGTGGCGGCTATCCCGATGGCATCATCGATCTCGACGCCGATCCAAAGGACAACATTCTCGCGTTGGCGAAAGCAAAAGGCGTCAAGCCGCGCGAGATCACCGCGTGCATCATGGATCGCCCGCGCCATGAGAAACTCATCGCGGCGGTGCGCGAAGTCGGTGCGGCAGTACGATTGATCACCGACGGCGACGTCGCCGGCGTGATCGCGACCAGCGATCCGGATACGGGCATCGACATCTACATTGGAATCGGCGGCGCTCCGGAAGGTGTGCTCGCGGCTGCGGCGTTGCGCTGCGTCGGCGGGCAGATCCAGACGCGGCTGGTATTTCGCAACGACGACGAACGCGCACGCGCCGCCAAGTGGGGTATCACGGATCTGAAACGCAAATATTCGCTGACGGACATGGCATCCGGCGACGTCGTTTTCGCAGCCACTGGCGTGACGGATGGTTCGATGCTGCAAGGCGTTCACATGAACGGCAAATTCATCATGACCGAAAGCGTCGTCATGCGCTCAGCAACCAGAACCGTGCGCTGGATCAAGGCGCGCCATGAGCGTTCGCGCCACCTCAAGGATGAGCGTTGAACTGAACTCTACTTCGTCTACCGCGGCATTTGGCGTCGCACGCTCGCTGTCGGGCCGCCACTGGCGGCTGCTTTCGGCTGACACGAGCGCGGTCCAGTCGCTTTCGAATGCCATCGGTGTTTCGCAAGCGCTGGCGCGTCTCTTGCTGGCGCGCGGAGTGACACCCGACACGGCGGCGACCTACCTCAGTCCGACGCTGAAGCAGCTATTACCGGAGCCGTTAAGCCTCAAGGACATGGACAAGGCGGTCGCGCGTGCGCAAACCGCCGTCGAACGCGGCGAACAAATCGCGATCTTTGGTGATTATGACGTGGACGGCTCAACGTCCGCCGCGCTGCTGAGCGAATTTCTCTCCGCCGTCGGCGCGCCGACACGGATTTACATACCGGACAGAATGACCGAGGGCTACGGTCCCAACGAAAGAGCACTCCTCCAACTCCAGGCCGACGGCGTATCGCTTGTCATCACGGTGGACTGCGGGGCTGGTGCCGTCGCGCCGTTGCAGGCTTCGCGAGCGGCGGGCCTCGACATCGTCGTGTTGGATCATCACGCAGTCGACATCGCGCCGCCGGCTATCGCGCATGTGAATCCCAATCAGCCTGGCGACGCATCCGGTTTGGGACATGTATGCGCGGCGGGTATCACGTTTCTGTTCGTCGTGGCGCTCAATCGCGCCTTGCGCGAGAGCGGCTGGTATCGAACCAAGAATATCGCCGAACCAGACCTCTTTTCCTTTGTTGACCTGGTCGGTCTGGCCACCATTTGCGACGTCGTGCCACTCATTGGTCTCAATCGCGCCTTTGTCCGCGCCGGGCTCTCCCGACTGGCCAAATTAGACCGGCCTGGTTTGGCAGCCCTTGCCGCCGTCGCGCAAGTCGCCGCGCCATTCACGCCCTACCATCTGGGATTCATATTCGGTCCGCGTATCAATGCAGGCGGGCGCGTCGGACGCGGTGGACTTGGTGTCGATCTGCTTTCGACAAGAGTCGAAGCCGACGCGCACCGGTTTGCCCTGAAACTCGATACCCATAATCGCGAACGACAGGCGATCGAAAAGCTCATACTCGAGGAAGCGATTGCGCTGGCGGGTACTCAGGCGAATTCGCCTTTTCTCTTCCTAGCTGGCGAAGGATGGCACGCCGGCGTGGTCGGCATCGTCGCCGGCCGGTTGAAAGACCGTTTTGCCAAGCCGTCATTCGTGGCCGGTTTCGAAGGCGGAATTGGCCGCGGTTCGGCCCGCTCCGTCGCAGGCATCGACATCGGCGCCGCGGTGCGCATGGCGCGCGAAAAAAAGTTGATCGAGAGCGGTGGCGGCCATGCGATGGCCGCGGGCTTCACACTGCGTCCCGAGCAAAGCGAACCCTTTCGCGCCTTTCTCGCCGACATATTTGCCAAATCGAGCGCTGAGCTTGCCGCAGCGAGCGCGGTTACGATCGACACTGTCGTATCGCCGGCCGGTGCAACGGTCGCTCTGGTCGAGGAATTTGCGCGGGCCGGACCGTTCGGTGCGGGAAATTCCGAGCCGCTTGTCGCCCTCGCCGATGTACAAATCAGATTCGCGGACATCGTTGGCAAAGATCACATCCGCCTTCGCCTCGGTGGCGCGGATGGTGCGACGCTCGACGCCATTGCGTTTCGCACGGTCGGCACAGAACTCGGCAAAGGCTTGCTCGCGGCGCGCGGTCGTCTCGTTCACGCCGTCGGACGGCTCCGCGCCGACGAGTGGAACGGCAGAAAACGCGTGCAACTGCAGCTCGAAGACGCGGCCTTGGCCGGCGCGTGAACTCTTGCTGGCACTCGCTCTGCAAAGGGTTGCAAAGCGGCGATTCCGCCTTTATAGCCCGGCGCGGCAGGCGCCCTTCGTCTATCGGTTAGGACTCAAGATTTTCATTCTTGCAAGAGGGGTTCGACTCCCCTAGGGCGCGCCACTTTCAAGCAACTCTTGCGTTCTAGCGCGCGTGCCTACATCGGAATGGGCATCGTTTCGCAGACTTCGATCGAGCCGCCAAACTTTACGTGCGGATGGCCCTCGGTAAGAGCCACTGCCTCGTCGAGGCTCGCAGCGTTGACGAGGGAATATCCGCCGACCCGAACTTGCGGATGCGCGCCCACGGATTTTTGCGGCCCGATGGGCGCCCCGCCGTCCACGATTTTGTCGCCCATCTTTCCGAAGTATGTCATCCACGCCTGCATCTGGGCTTTGCCTTCGTCCGGCGATTTGGATGGGTTGCCGCCGAAATAGAGATAGAGAAACTTCTTCATCGCGACCTCCGGTCCAGTTCTCGTCCAAGCTAACACCATTGACGCGCCGATGTCTGTGACGGAACTGCGAATTCCGCCGGGTATTGATTTCGCAGGCGGTTTTGTCCGAGATACCAGCGAGTGTGCCAAAGTCTTCCACGCGTCGCGGCGCGGTTCAAAAAACCGGTTGTCATGAACATAGCCAAGTCACAAAACGATCAGGGAGCGCTCGAACTCGCATCACTTCTGCGCGCCTCGCGGCGGAGTGTGGTATTCAGCGGTGCCGGAATTTCCACGGAGTCCGGCATTCCGGACTTTCGTTCGCCGGGCGGCATCTGGACCAAGATGATGCCGATCAATTTCGACGAGTTTGTCGCCTCGGCCGAGGCACGTCGAGAAAGCTGGCGCCGCCGCTTCGAGATGGAAGGCACCTGGAACACGGTGAAACCGAATGACGGTCACAACGCCGTGGCTGAACTGGTGCGACGCGGAACGGTCACGCATGTCATCACCCAGAACATCGACAATTTGCACCAGGACTCCGGCGTGCCCGCAGAGCAGGTGATCGAACTTCACGGCAATACGCGCTATGCCAAATGTCTGGACTGCGGACAACGCATGGAGATCGTCGATATCCGCACGCATTTCACGGCCCACGGCGAACCGCCCGATTGCCCAGCCTGCGACGGCATCGTGAAGACGGCGACCATCTCGTTCGGTCAGGCCATGCCGGAACTGGAGATGGAACGCGCAAGACGCGCCACGCTCGCCTGCGACCTTTTTGTCGTGCTCGGCTCGTCGCTCGTTGTCTATCCTGCTGCCGGCTTTCCCTTGCTCGCAAAGCAGAACGGCGCACGACTCGTCATCCTCAATCGTGAGCCGACGGAGCAAGAACCCTATGCCGATCTCGCCTTGCATGGCGAAATTGGCCCCACAATGCGTGCGGCTGTTAACGCACTGTAGCGGCTTTTGTCGTAGCGCTGCGTGCGGCTAGTATGAATGCCGGATTCGAAACTTTCAGGAGTATTGCTTTGCGCCGTTTTGATGAAGAAGACGAAGACGAGAAGGAAGACAAGAAGGCTCCGGACCCGCAATCCACGCCGGTGATGAATGCGCTGTTCAAGGCGCGCACCGTTCTGATTTTCGGCGAAGTCGACATGAAGATGGCCGAGCGAGTCACCGCGCAACTCCTGGCTTACGCTGCCGAAGGCAATGGCGACATCAAGGTCGTCATCAACTCGCCGGGCGGGCATGTGGAGTCCGGCGATACCATTCACGACATGATCCGCTACGTCGGACCGCGCGTGAAAATGATCGGAACCGGTTGGGTTGCCAGCGCCGGCGCGCACATCTTTCTCGGCGCAACGAAAGAAAATCGAGTTTGCCTGCCGTTCACGCGTTTTCTCCTGCACCAACCGCTCGGCGGCGTGCGTGGTCAAGCGTCCGACATCTCGATCGAAGCGGAAGAAATCCTCAAGATGCGCGAACGTCTCAACCGCGAGATCGCGCGTGAGACGGGCCAACCGTATGAGCGCGTCGAACAAGATACCGAACGCAACTTCTGGATGGGCGCTGAGGAGGCCAAGGCCTACGGCTTGGTCAGCCGGATAGTTCAGAGCGCGAGCGAAGTGTGAGCACAGCGGCGCGCGCGCCATGGTGGCGTGGCGCGGCGATCTATCAGGTCTATCTGCGCAGTTTCTGCGACAGCAATGGCGACGGGCAGGGCGACTTTGCCGGCCTTCTGACGAAGCTCGACTACATCCAGAGACTCGGCGTCGATGCGCTCTGGCTTTCGCCGATTCACCCCTCGCCCAATCGCGACTGGGGCTACGACGTCGCCGACTATGAAGGTGTACATCCCGATTACGGAACGCTGGCCGAGTTCGACGCATTGCTCCAGGCGGCGCATGCGCGCGGACTGCGCGTCATTCTCGACGAGGTCCTGTGTCACACGTCAGATGAGCACGCCTGGTTCCGCGCCAGCATGGATGCGGCGAGCGATAAAAGGGACTGGTATGTCTGGGCCGATCCTAGGGACGACGGCACGGTTCCCAATAACTGGTTGTCTGTTTTCGGCGGCCCGGCCTGGGCCTATCAGCCCGCTCGCCGGCAGTACTATCACCACAAGTTCCTGCGCCAGCAGCCAAAGCTGAATTGGACAAATCCCGCTGCGCGCAAGGCGGCACTAGACGTTCTTGACCTGTGGCTGCAGCGCGGTGTCGACGGCTTTCGTCTGGACGTCGCGAACGCCTATCTGCATGACGCAACGCTTGCGGACAATCCGGCCATTCCCGCGTCACAGCGAACAGCCCTGCATTGGTCGCATGCGGCCAACATGCAACGCCATCTGCACGACTCCAACCTCGAGGCGAACCGCGCCGAACTCGACCTGATCCGTCGAACCGTCGAAAAAATTGACGATCGCTTTGTGTTTGGCGAGTTCTCCGAAGAGTTCGAGCGCTCGGGTGCCTACCTTCCACCCGACAAAGGACTCCATGCGGGCTATACGTTCGCACTGCTGGTGGCGAGCCGGCTGGCGCCCAACTACATTCGCAAGCATTTCGACGGTCTCGCCCAGCATCCCGGGCACTGGCCGTGCATCGCGTTTTCGAACCATGATGTACCTCGCACGGTGACGCGCTTCGGCGCACCGCCCGAAGGTGATCCGGCGCTTGCCAAATTGATGTTCGCGCTGCTGTGCTCACTGCGCGGCACGACGCTCATCTATCAAGGTGAAGAACTGGGTCTGCCCGAGGTCGAGCTGCGCCGGGAACAGCTGCGCGATCCGGTCGGCGATCTCTACTATCCGATCGCAAAAGGCCGCGACGGCTGTCGCACGCCGATGCCTTGGGATGCACAAAGGCCCAATTTCGGGTTCACGACCGGCACGCCGTGGCTACCGCTCGGTCCGACGCACAAGGCCCTCGCCGTTTCGGAACAGGAAGACGATCCGGACTCGGTATTGAGTTACGCGCGCCGCATGCTGGCGGCCCGCCGCCGGCACGCGCCGCTGCGGCTGGGCGTAATTGGGTTCGTCGATGCGGAAACGCCGGTCTTGGCATTTACGCGTTCGTATGAAAGCCAAACTATCTTATGTGTTTTCAACATGAGCCGACGTGCCGTCCGCTTCAAGCACCCCGACATCGCAGGTGCACCCCTGTTGGACTTCGGTTGTGGTCTGGTGTCACACACCGGCGCGTCGCTCGAGCTCGGCGCGTTCGCTGCCGGTTTCTTAGGGCAATAGCGTATCGAGCGCTGACAGAATGGCTTCAATCGGCAGCAAGACGCAACGATGCCGATTTCTGTGATCGATTACTCCGTCGAACGCGCGATAGGCGTCAAACGGCGCCTTCGGCACGTCCGCACCTGCCAACATTTCTCCAACGGCCTTGTGCAGTTCGGCCACCTCTTGCCTAGTCAAGCCCGCAATCTCACCGCCCAAAATCGCGGCGGACGCCTGGGTCAAGACGCAAGCTTTGGTGTCGTGGGCAATGGCGCTGATGCGACCTTCGTCGATTGCCACGTCGACCGTCACCTTGTCGCCACACGCCGGGTTGAAGGCTGTCGCGGTGGCGCAAGGTACCGCGAGCCGCCCCGCGCCGGTGGCATCGGCGGCGAGACGCAGCAGGGCGGGTTTGTAGAGGGGATCACTCATCGCGCCTGATAGTCGGCCAGCATCTGGGGCGTGTCGATATCGATCAGCGGCGCGTCATCGTCGGCCTCGACCTCACAGACCAACTCGGCGTTCTGGGCGATCAGGTGCCGTGCGCCTACGTCGCCTTCCAGCGCCATGATTTCCTCGAAAAAGCGTCTGGCCCAGAGCACGGGATTGCCCCTCTTGCCGTGACGGGTCGCGACGCAAATGGCGCGACCCTCCGACGGATCGAAGGCCGCGATCAGCCGGTCCAGCAGCGAAGCTGAGACGTCCGGCATGTCGCCCAGGAGGATGAGAGCGCCGTCGAAACCGTCGGGAACCTGTCCCAGGCCGCACTTCAACGACGTGCTCAAACCGTTTGAATAGTCACGATTCTCCACGAAGAGGGGAGTGAGAGGAGCCAGCGCGCGGCGGACATCGTCGGGTCGGTGGCCAGTGACAACAATCGTCATTTCAGCGGCGCTCGACAGCGCGGCCTCGACGGCGTGGCGGACCATCGGTTTGCCCAAGACCGGCGCCAGCAACTTGTTGGAACCCATCCTCGAGGAGAGTCCCGCAGCGAGCACAATGGCCGCGACGCGCGGCAGGCGCGGTGCCTCGACCGGTCGCTCGTCGCGAGGTTGCGGCCGGGTCGGGATCTCGCTCAAAAGTCCTCCGACACCCAGCGACGTGAGCTCCCGGGCGCCAACGGGCAAGTCCGCTAGGAGACGCCACAACACATAGTCGAAGCCGTTGAGTTTCGGCGACCGCGCGCAGCTGGGAAGTCCGACGATCGGCGACGTGCCCTTGTGTCCGATCAGCAGCAGGTTGCCGGGGTCCACGGGCATGCCGAAGTGTTCGACGATGCCACCTGCGCGCTCGATGGCCGCCGGAATGATGTCGCGACGATCGGTGATCGCGCTGGCCCCGAAGATGAGCACGGGATCCGACCCGGCAGCGACCGCTTGCGCGATCGCGTCGGCCAACGCGTCCACTTCGTGCGGGACACGCCGTTCAAACGCGATGGCTGAACCAAGCGGTTTCAGTCGGCCGTCCAGGGCCGTTCGGTTCTTGTCCAGCATCGACGGTTTGCTATCGGGCAGAAACGTCGAGATGAGCGCCGCCGACTTGGGCTTGAACGCGGCCAGTCCGACCGCAGCGCCCCGTTGCGACGACAGGCCCTCGGCATCCTCGACTGCCGATCTCGGCGACGCAAACGGAATGATCTTGATGGTCGCAAGCATCTGTCCTTTGGCCACGCGCGCAAATGGCGAGACGGTCGCCAGCGTGACGGATTCGTGAATTGCGTTCAGCGCGTTCACCGTGTCGCTCGCGATGGCAGCGACGCCGTCAGCGCTGGCATAGAGGTTCACCCGACCGGTGAATGCCGCGCCGATACGCACGCCCGAGCCGGCGCAGCCCGCGGCGATGCGGGCGGCGGCCAGATCCTCGGGAACATCATCTGCTTCCAACCGCGCGACGATCACGGACGACACGCCGGCGCGCTCGAGCGCGCCGACGTCTGCGTCTGAAAGGACGCGACCCTTCTTGAAACGCGCCTCGCCGGCACGCACGCCATGGGCCAGAATGGCTCCACTGGCTTTTGAGAGGGAAACTGCCGCGAATTGCATGCCGCGAGTTTAGGCGGTCGTGCCCTCGCGCGGCAAACGCAGCGTGGCGCACAGGCCGCCTTCGGGGCGGTTCTCCAACACCACGCCGCCGCCGTGGCCTTGGGCAATTGCCCGCACCAAGGTGAGGCCCAGCCCCGTGCCGCCCGTATCGGCATTGCGCGAGCTTTCAAGCCGTACAAACGGCTCGAATACGCGACTTTTGTCGACGTCGGAGATTCCGGGTCCATCGTCGGATACCATGATCTCGTAGGCAGATTGAGACTCGGCGATTTTCACCTCGGCGCGCCCGCCATAAGCGACCGCGTTTTCCACCAGGTTTCGGATCGCGCGGCGGATCTCATCGGGACGGCAGGCCAACGGCGCTGGATCGTGTCCGATCCAAGTGACGGGTTCGCCCATGTCGTCGAGATCGGCGCACAGACTCTCGACCAGCGCGGAGAGGTCAATGTTTCTCTTGGTCTCGCCGCCAGCGCCCTTCGCGGCAGACAAGACGGATTCCGTGAGTGCTTGAAGCTCGTTGAGATTGGCCGCAAGACGCTCGCGCAAGTCAGGATCTTCGACGAATTCCAGATTGATGCGCATGGCCGTCAGCGGCGTGCGCAGATCGTGGCCGACAGCAGAGAGCAATTGCCGCTGGCTCTGCATGGTCCGCGTCACGCGATCGGTCATGGCGTTGAAGGCCATGGCGGCATTGCGCACGTCGTCCGGTCCTTCTTCCGGAACCGCTGGCGCCGTGCCACCGCGTGCGGCGACCGAGGCCGCCAGTGCCAATGCCGATAGGGGCTTTGCGACACGGCTTGCGATATAGGCGGAAGCGGCGGAAGCGGCGATGATCGCCATGACCGCGGCGACGATGACTTCGATCGGCCAGCCCGGTGCCGACGGACGGAAGAACGTTGCCACGAGCTCGCTTCCCCGCACGACCGGTACAGTGAACTGGACCGCGTTGGTTGGAGGGCGCGGAGCGCGGCCCCTGCCACTCTCCGGCGGCTGCATGATGGTCAAATGCACGCTGACGGGAAGCGTTGATTTCTCGGGTGGTAACACCGCCCGTAGCCGCGCAGCCAGCTTCTCTTCCGCCTCCGACATCCGCGTCGCTGGCAGCTTGCCGCTACGCAGCGAGAACGTCCAAAACCCCGTGCTCATCGCGGTGGCGGCCTGGGCTCTGGCGCGGTACGGAATTGCCGCGAGGAGCGTCGCAGTCGACGCCGCACGCTCGATAATCCGCTCGGTCAACTCGCTCTCGGAAAGCCGTTCGTTGCCGAGTTCAAACCAGGCCGCCACCGCAAGATTTGAGATGAGCACGGCCGCCGCCGTGACTGCGATCAACTGTACGCCCAGCGTGCGCGGCCAAAGCTTCATCGCGTTTCGGGGTCCAGTGCAAAGATGTAGCCGCCGCCCCATACGGTCTTTATGTAGCGCGGGTTCTTAGGGTCGGGCTCGATCTTCTTGCGAAGCCGGCTGACATGGTTGTCGATGGAACGGTCGAACAGATCGGCGTCGCGTCCCTTGGTGAGATCAAGCAGCTGATTGCGCGTAAGAGCGATCCGTGGCCGCTCGAGCAAGGCCGTGAGCAGGCGAAATTCGCCGCTCGAAAGAGGTAGAGCAACGTCGTTGACACCGATCAGCTCGCGCTGCCCGGTGTCGAGAACCCAATCGCCAAAGCGGATTCGTTCGGCTTGCGGCGGCTTTTGGCGTGGCGGAAGCGCCTGCGTCCGACGCAACACAGCTGCTACGCGCGCGATCAGCTCGCGTGGTGAAAAGGGCTTTGGGATGTAATCGTCTGCGCCCATTTCCAATCCGATGATGCGATCGACTTCTTCGCCGCGCGCGGTGAGAAGGATCACGGGGATCTGGGATGTCTCGCGGATCGAGCGGCAAAGACTGAGACCGTCTTCGCCCGGCATCATGATGTCGAGCACGACGAGATCGATCGCCGACCCTTTCATGACTTTTCGCGCGGACGCGGCGTCAGCGGCTGTCGTGGCCCGATAGCCGTGTTCACGCAGATAACGCGCGAGGGGCTCGCGAATGTCGCGTGCGTCTTCGACGACCAGCAAATGCGGCTTGGCTTCGTCTTTCGTCATGGCGGCGCAAATCTGAGACGTTTGGCAAACATCTGCAAACATCGAATTGGTGCAAAGTTTACGTGGTTCTCACTGCCGTACAGTTTGATACGATCACGTTTTGTTCTGCGATAGTTTCGACACGCAGCTGATGTCTCCTCTCCTCATAGGATTGGGGAGATCACTCGATGAAGAACAGCACCAAGGTCGCGCTGCTATCGGGCGTCGCAGCGTTGTTGGGCGGGACAGGGCTTGCCGTTGCGCAGATGGACGGTCCACCGCCGCCAGACGGACCGATGCAGGGTCTTGTGCACCGTGACCGTTTGACCGACCGGTTGCTGGAGGAGTTTGACACAAATCATGATGGCAAGATCACGCATGCCGAATTCAACAACACCCTCGGTACTCGCTTCGCTGCCGCCACACGTGGTGCAAAACAGATGTCCGCCGATCAGTTCCTAGCAATGCACCAAGCAGACTTTGTGAAGCACACCACCGAAATGTTCCATCGCGCGGACTGGAACGGCGACGGCCGCCTGACGCTGGAGGAATTTGCAGCACCCCAGCGCGCCCACTTCGAAATGATGGATCGCTCCGGTTCTGGCGTAGTTTCCTGCAGCCCTGCCGAGCACGCAAATTTCCAGCCGGGTGGATCGACGCGAAGCGACAAGGGGCGAACCGGATTTGGCGGCGGCGGGCGTGGGTTTGGCGGCTTCGGTCGCGCGCGATTTTGCAGTGAGGCGGATCTTTCGCGCGATGGACGCGTGACGCGCGCGGAATTCGACACGGTCACGGCTAAGCAATTCTCCGTCGCCACGAACGGCGCGGCCACGATGACCATGGCGCAATTCACGGCAGAGGAAGGCGCGCGCTATCGCGACATCAATGTCAAGATGTTCAAGCGTCTGGACACCAATGGCGATGGCAGGTTGTCTCTCGCGGAATTTGCCGCGCCGCCAGAAAAAATGTTCGATCGGCTGGACCGCAACCATGACGGGGTAATCACACCCGACGAGATGAAGCCGCGTTTCTCTCGTCGCGGCGACTCATCGGGGCGGGGCGGCGATCGCCGTTCACGCTCGAACGACGACAATTAGGCAGGGCTGACGCCCCGCTTGCTGCCTCGCAGGGTCTGCGTAATTTCGGCGAGGATGGAAACCGCGATCTCCGCTGGTGAGCGGGCGCCAATGTCGAGTCCGATCGGACCGTGGATTCGCGCCAGGTCGGCCTGCGAAAAGCCTTCCGCCTTCAAACGCTCAAGCCGTCCGGCATGTGTTTTTTTTGAGCCCAAGGCTCCAATGTAGAAGCAGTTCGACTTGAGCGCGGCGATCAGGCCGGGATCATCGAGCTTCGGATCGTGGGTTAGGGCGACCGCCGCGCTGCGAGGTCCGAGCGGCTCTTTGGCGAACGCTTCATCGGCCCAATCGTGGCTCAACCTTATTCCCGGAAATCGCGCGGCGGTCGCGAACGCGGTGCGCGGATCGATGATGCGCACACCGAACCCCGCGAGCGACGCCATCGTCGCCAATGGCTGCGCGACATGCACCGCGCCGATGATTGCGAGATCCAGCGGGGGATTGAACACGGCGAGAAACCAGCTTTGGCCCTCCACATGCGCCGGTCCGCTGGTGTCGGCACGTGCGGCACCCGCCGCAGCTTCGCCAAGCGCCGAAGCGTCTGTTGCCGGATCGATCAGCCGGTCCTCGCCGCTCGCGAGATTGGTCGCGCGCACGATCGCGCGACCCGCGCGGCGCGCTTCGTTGATCCGGACGAGGGTTTCCCGCTTCAAAGCACCGGTTCGACGAAAACTTCGATGCGGCCACCGCAGGCGAGGCCGACAGACCACGCTGTCTCGTCGCTGACGCCGAATTCGAGCATGCGCACTTTGTGATCTTCCATTGCAGCCTGCGCCGCCTCGATCACGGAGCCTTCGATGCAGCCGCCGGATACTGAACCGACGAAGGCGCCGTCGTCGCGTACCGCGATCTGGCTTCCCGCCTGACGCGGCGCCGAACCCCAGGTCTTGACGACAGTGCCGAGCGCAACCTTTCGGCCGGCCCCGATCCATTGCGCGGCCGTGCCGAGAACGTCGGTTTCGCTAACGGCGGTCATGCCGCATCCGCGACTGCGCGCTTTGCCATCACGCCTACAAGGTGCGCGCGATATTCGGCGGAGCCGTGAATGTCGGAATTGAGACCGTCGGCGTCAATTGCAATGCCTGAAATGGCGTCGGGCGAAAAGTTTTTATTCAGTGCTGTTTCCATTTCTGGCACGCGAAAAACGCAAGGTCCCGCGCCGGTCACCGCGACGCGCACGCCGGACTTCGTCTTGGCCACGAAGACTCCGGCCATCGCGTAACGCGACGCCGGATTCGGGAATTTCTTGTACGACGCTTTCTGTGGAATAGGGAACGACACTTCGGTCACGATTTCGCCGTCCTGCAGCGCGGTTGTGAACATTCCTGTAAAGAATTCGCCGGCCGCGATGCTGCGTCGGCTGGTCTTGATTGTCGCGCCGAGAGCCAGAACGGCAGCAGGATAATCGGCGGCGGGATCGTTGTTGGCCACCGAACCGCCGAGCGTACCTTTGTGCCGCACGGCTGGATCCCCGATGATCGAGGCGAGATAGGCGAGCGCGGGAATCGTCCGTGTCACATCGGTCGACGTGGCGACTTCGAAATGCGTCGTACCCGCGCCGATCACGACTGCATCGTTTGCGACGCGAATGTAGGAGAGTTCCCGCAGGCCCGAAATGTCGATCAGGTCCGACGGATTTGCGAGCCGCATTTTCATCGCGGCAATGAGCGTCTGCCCGCCCGCCAACAGCTTCGCGTCGGGAGAACCTTTCAACAAGGCTTCGGCGTCCGCGACCGACTTCGCACGCTTGTACTTGAACGGGTAGGTGATCATCGGCCGGCTCCAGCCATGCGCTTGGCCGCGTCTTCGATTGAGGAGACTATGTTGTGATAGCCCGTACAGCGGCAGATGTTGCCCTCGAGTTCGTGACGAATCGTTTCCCGGTCGAGGTTCGGTTTGCGGCGGATCATGTCGACTGCCGTCATGATCATTCCCGGCGTGCAGAAGCCGCACTGGAGACCGTGATTGTCGCGGAAGGCTTCCTGCACCGGATGCAACTTGCCGTCTTTGGCGAGGCCCTCGATCGTCAGGACCTGGGCGCCTTCGGCCTGAACGGCAAACATGCTGCACGATTTGACAGCCTTGCCATCAACATGGACAACACAGGCGCCGCACTGGCTCGTGTCACAGCCGATATGCGTACCCGTCAGGCGCAATTGCTCGCGCAGGAAATAAACGAGCAGGGTGCGGTCTTCCGTTTCGGCTGAAACCGGCTTTCCGTTCACCGTCATAGACACAACGGCCATATGGACTTCCTCAGATGTAAATTGTGAACGGAAAGTTTCGGCGTCCAGAGCCGCCGCGTCAAGCGCTGCTATAGTAGCCGCCCGGAAGGGAGAATTTCATGCCTTTTATCGCCGTGCACATTGCCAGGGGCCGCCCGCTTGAAAAGCGTCGTCGCCTCGCGGCGGCCATTACCGACCTTGTAACCGATATTCTTGAACTGGAACGCAGCGCCACGCAGGTTCTGATCCACGAGCATGACAAGGACAATTGGGCGATCGGCGGGGAGCTCATGAGCGATCGCCAGAGTTCGTCAGTCTCGCTGCTTCCTGATTTGGACGCCTTGTTCAAAAAACCGTCCGCGAAAGCGACGACGAAGCCTGCCGCTAGAGTTTCACGCCAAAAAGCACCAGCAAAATCACGATCACGGCGATAAGTGCTCCCACCCAGGCCGCCGGGTGCAGACCAGAGCGGGTTTCGGACCTCGACGCCGTGACATTCGTCGCTGCCGGTTCGACCTCGGGATCGGGTGTGAGCGTGGGTGCTTCGAGTGCCGCAGCGAAGCGCTTGAAGAAATCGTCGGCGATCTGCTTCGCCGCGCCGTCGATAAGTCGCTGGCCGATTTGTGCGAGTTTGCCGCCGACGGAAGCCCTGGCCGAATAGGTCAACACTGTACCAGCGCCGTCGGCGGTTAGGACCACTTCAGCGTCACCCTTGGCAAAGCCTGCAACCCCGCCTTGTCCTTCGCCACTCAACCTGCAGCGGTTCGGCGGCGCGAGTTCGGACAAAGTGACTTTGCCTTTGAAGGTCGCGCTCAGCGGGCCGATCTTCAGTCGCGCGGTTGCAACGAATTCGGTCGGACTCAACTTGTCCAGCTGTTCGCAACCCGGAATGCAGACACGAAGGATCGCCGCGTCATTGAGGCCTTCCCAGACTTTCTGTGGTGGCGCGTCGATCGCGTAGCGACCTGTGAAATCCATGGAATCGATCTCCGGTTGAGTGTCCTGTGAAGCCCTATAGCGGCCCGCGGCCATCCCTCAAATAGGGGGGTATCGGCTGTCGCCGGGCTCATGACAGATTCCGAGTGGGCGAAGTGGGATGGACGTCGCTCTTGGGTTGGGGATTCGGCTGGTCATGAGTGTGCGCGCAACAACTTCGTCAGATGCAGAGGAAGTCGCCGTTGAAGTAATCGGCATGGTGAAGTGGTTTGACCTGAACAAGGGCTACGGCTTCATCAAACCGACCAGTGGCGCGGAAGGCGACATTCTTCTGCACCAGACTTGCGTGCGCCAATCCGGATTCAAGGCCGCGTATGAAGGTGCGAGCGTCGTCTGTGAGGTGGTCCTTGGACCGCGGGGACTGCAAGCGCGTCGTCTGATCTCCCTCGACAATTCCACGGCGCAATCCAGTTCACTTCCCGCCGCGAGGAAGGAGCGATTTGCCGCCGACCCGACCGGTGTCGCCTTCGATGCGGTCGTAAAGTGGTTCAACCGCGGCAAGGGCTATGGCTTTGTGTCGCGGGGACCAAACACTCCCGATATTTTCGTCCATATGGAAACACTCAGGCGTTACGGGATCCGCGAGCTGCGACAGGGCCAGCGTGTACGGGTTCGCACGGGCGACGGTCCGAAGGGGGAGCTTGCGGCGGAAGTCGTACTCGTCGATCCTTAGTCAGAAACCCAGTGGACTTGCCAATGTCAGACGTCGCGGCGCGGTTCCGGGCGTTCCAACTTGAAGTACCGCATTGGGTCGATCTGCTTGCACAGATTCCGGCTCGCCATGTTCGGCGGCACGATACCATTCACCCGGCGTTTCACGGCTGTATCGACTGGCATTCAGCCTGCCACGCAACTTGGGCGCTCCTGGCGCATCGCGCGATCACCGGCGATGCGCGGTACGAGGCCGTTGTCGACACCATTCTGATGCCGGCCAAGCTCGCGGCCGAAGCAGCAGACCTTGCCGCCCGCCCGCAGTTTGAAATGCCATATGGCCGGGCGTGGCTTTTGCGCCTAGCGCTGGAAGATCGCCAAGTGACAGGTTCTACGCGCCTACACCTTCTGGCACGCGCCGTCGCCGACTCGCTGATGGCTCACTTTGGCATGCGCGCGGTCGATCCGTTCGCGCGGGAATACGCAAATCCATGCTGGGCACTGATCAACATCTTGGACTATGCCGCTGTCGAGGGCCGGGCCGATTTGACCACTTTCGTGCAAGAGGTGGTCGAACGAATGATGCCGTCACTCGATCTACTACCTGCCGCGCAGCAAGAGGAAAGCTGGCCCGACTTCATGGCCGTCACACCGATGTTCTGCGAACTTGCCGTACGCTCGGGTGCCATTTCAATCGCCAGGCTGCAAGACAAAGTCGGCTCGCGCCTGCGTCAGTTGCGACCAATTTTGAATCCTCAGAAAGCCCATCACTACGCGTTGAACTTCAGCCGCGGCTGGGCACTTCTTGCACTCGCGCAGGCGGGAGGGGGAGACGACTTGCGCGCGCTTGCGCTCGATCATATCGAGACGAACCTGTATCGGCCCAGTTGGTGGCGCGGCGACTATCGCGCGGTCGCGCATTGGGTTCCCCAGTTCGGAATCTTTGCCTTGCAGCGCGCTGTGCGGCAGGTGCCGGAAGCCTGAGGGGAGTCTTGGTGAAACGTTTCTTGACGTCGACCGTATGGTTTGTTTTCGCGATGTCCGCTTGCGCGGATAGGGCGTCGGCATTGCCCGTCATCCACGTGACGATCGACACACGATCCGGGTCGCGGCCATTCACCGTGGAGGTGGCCTCGGATTTCGAATCGCAGCGACACGGCTTGATGAATCGACGAGAGCTTGCCCCGGATCGCGGTATGCTGTTCGACTTTCACAATGACGCAAGTTTGTCGTTCTGGATGAAAGATACGTATGTGCCGCTCGACATGCTTTTTATCCGCTCCGACGGCACGATTTCGAGCATTGCGCGCAATGCCGTGCCACTGTCGACCACGCCCATCCGCTCGGCCGAGCCGGTTCGCGCGGTGCTCGAGATCAATGGGGGCAAGGCCGGCGAACTTGGAATCGCCGCAGGCGACCGGGTGCACGCGGCGATATTTCACAATGAACGCTGAATCCGCAGAAAGGTGGTTCTTGCCGGTCGCCGCCATGACGTGTATCTGACCCCCGCCGGACGGGGCGTAGCGCAGTCTGGTAGCGCATCTGCTTTGGGAGCAGAGGGTCGCGTGTTCAAATCACGCCGCCCCGACCACGGCCGAGCCGAGAGGCAAGTCTGAAGTCTTGGCGCAGGCGTAAGGAGAACGACATGCGTGCGCGCATCTACCAGCCGTCGCGAACAGCCATGCAGTCCGGCAAGGCGCGTTCAAAGCTTTGGGTATTGGAGTACGAACCCGAGCGTGCGCGGCAGATTGATCCGTTGATGGGCTGGACCAGCTCGACGGACATGCTCCAACAGGTACAGCTCGAATTCGACACGGCGGAGGAAGCCGTTGCCTATGCGACGAAGCAAGGTATCCCATTCCAGGTTTTCGAACCGGCGAGACCGGCGCCAAAGACGAAAGCCTACGCCGACAATTTCCGCTTCGACCGCAAGACACCGTGGAGCCATTAGCGGCCTCGTGACAAAGTAGCGGCAGAGTCGCGCGACCGACCCCGTAGCTCAACTGGATAGAGCACCTGCCTTCTAAGCAGGATGTTGCGTGTTCGAGTCACGCCGGGGTCGCCACTTTGCCTTGGACGCGACTATCGGCCCTCGAACTTCGGTTCGCGCTTGGCGAAGAACGCGGATACGCCTTCACGCACGTCCTGGCTCGGGTTCGCGATCATCACGGAGAGCGCCGCATCGTCCAGCGAATTTTCGAGCGACGAATCCAATCCTTTGCGCATCATGTTCTTTGCCAGACGAACGGCGAGCGGTGCGCGTTTGGCGACGGCGCGCGCGAATGCGAGCGTGCGTTCGGCGAGTTCGGCGGCCGGCACGACTTCCGTGACAAGCCCGAGACGATGGGCTTCAGCGGCGGAATAGACTTCATTCAGCAAAGTCATCTTGAGTGCGCGGTCCAGACCCATCGCCCGCGGGAAGAGCCAGGCGCCGCCTTCGTCGGGAAGCAAACCGAATTTTCCCGATGTGTCGCCGAGCTTCGCGTTGTCGGCGGCGATGCGAAAGTCGCACGCGCAGGCGAGCGCCAGTCCACCGGCGACAGCCGGTCCGTTGATCATTGCGATGACGGGCTTGTCCATGCGGTGCAATGCGGTGATCACGCGATGCATGCCGACGCGCATTTCCTGGCCGTGTCCCATCTGCTTGGTGCGATAGACCGGTCGTTCCGTCTCGCTGCCGCCGCCGCTCACATCGCCGCCCGAGCAAAAGCCGCGTCCCGCCCCCGTGATGATGAGGCAGCGCAGCGCATCGTCCTCGGTATATTGGTGCAGCGCGGTGACGATCTCGTCGCACATAGGATTGGTGTAGGCGTTCATATGCTTGGGACGATTCAGCGTGACCCGGGCGATGGACGGCTCAATCGTCTCGCTCAGGATGGTGCGATAAGTTTCCGCCATGGAAGTCTCCCGTCGCGCTTGATGCCGCGTGCAAATATGCAAACATGGGCGAAGGCTGGCTGCAACAGAGAGCGTCGTTCAAATACGCTTGGTGGAGGACAAAATGAGCGAATATCCAGACATTCTCTATTCGGTGAAGGATCGCATCGCGACGATCACGCTCAACCGGCCGGATCGGCTCAATGCCTATACGGATCGGCTCGCCACCAGCCTCAAGCGCGCCTTCGCCGACGCGGCCCAGGACAAGGACGTGCGCGTCATTGTCATCACGGGCGCCGGGCGCGGATTCTGCGCTGGCGCCGATATGAATGTGCTTCAAGGCATTCAGACTTCGGGTCAACGCGAGGCACGGCCCCCGGCGGATACAGATCTCTCACCTCGCTTCACATCCGGTTATGGCCCCAACCTTGACGAAGATTTCGGCGACATGAAGCGGTTCGCCTACTTCATGCGGACGAAGAAGCCGATCATCGCGGCAATCAACGGACCGGCGGCGGGCATTGGGTTGATCATGGCGCTCTATGCCGACATGCGGTTCATGTCGGACAAGGCGGTTCTGACGACTGCGTTCGCGCAACGCGGGTTGATCGCGGAGCACGGCATATCCTGGCTGCTGCCGCGGCTGGTCGGTCCCGCCAATGCGCTCGATCTGCTGCTTTCGTCGCGCCGAATCTCGGCAAGCGAGGCCAAGGAGATGGGCCTCGTCAACAAGGTATTCGAAGCCGAAACCTTCATCGACAATGTCATGGCCTATGCGCATCTGCTGGCGGAAACCGTGTCGCCACGTTCCATGGCGGTGATGAAGGCGCAAGTGTGGAAATCCTATTTCCAGGACTTTGGCGAAGCGCTCGTCACCGCAGACGCCGAAATGCCGCCGAGCTTCAAGTGGCCGGATTTCAAGGAAGGAGTCGAGCACTACCTGCAAAAGCGCGCGCCCAAATTTGCCGATATCTGAGCGGTGCCGAAACGCGGGATTGACCTTGCCGCCCTCAAGTCTAAAAGCCCAGCCCGGCGGGATCGCATAGGGTATCGAGCGTCATGAGAATTGTCGGCGGAAAGTGGTCCAACTGGTCGGGCGGGGTCGTCTGCAAGCCCAAGGAAATTGTCGCACCAAAAGATGAAGTCGCGTTGGCTGCCGCTGTGCGCCAGGGCAAGACGCCCGTGCGCACGCCTGGCACCGGGCATTCATTCACGCCGCTCAATGCCACCGACGGCACGCTGATCGACCTTTCGGCGTTTTCCGGTTTGAAGAAATTCGATGCCGAAAGAAATGTAGCCACGTTCGGGGCGGCGACTCGACTGTGGGAAATCGGGCCCCTCCTGCACCCTCTGGGGCGTGCGCTTAAGAACATGGGTGACATAGACCGCCAGACCTTGGGCGGCGTGGTCGGGACCGGTACGCATGGCACAGGCGTCACACTTGGCAGTCTTTCGTCTCAGGTCGCAAGCTTTCGCCTGCTGCTTGCGAGCGGCGAAATCCTGCACTGTTCGCCTGCCGAGAATCCCGAACTGTTCGCCGCTGGCCGCACCTCGATCGGCTCGCTCGGCGTGATGATCGACATCGCCATGCACGTGCGTCCGGCGTTCAAGCTGGCTGAGCGGAATTTCCTGCTGCCCATCGGCGAGTTGTGGGAAAAGCTCGATGGCTTCGTGAGGGACAATCGGCATTTCGAATTCTTTTGGTTTCCCTACTCCGATGTCGCCGTTTGCAAGACGCTGAATGAATCCGCCGAGTCCGCCCCAGAGCCGCGGTCGGCAGACGCCATGCGCGACCGAGGCGAAAAGGGCGGAGCGGATGCGCGCATCTTCTCAACCATCAATGAATTGTTGCCATTCGCGCCATTCGCGTTGCGTGCAGCGCACCGGATGTTTTCCGGTTCGATGTCTGCTGCCGGCCGTGTGCGCTGGAGTCATGAGATATTCCCAAGTCCACGAACCGTCCGATTCAACGAAATGGAGTATGCGGTCCCGTTCGAAAAGGGTCCCGAGACGGTACGCAAGATCGCCGCGGAAGTCCGCAAGCGCCGGATCAATACCGGCTTTCCGATCGAGTACCGTACGGTTGCGCCCGATGATGTCTGGCTCAGTCCTTTCTACGAGCGGCAAAGCGCCACGATCGCCGTGCACCAGTATTTTCGAGTCAATACTTCGCGACTGTTCGACATGTGCGAGAGTATCTTTCGCAGCGTCGAAGGACGGCCGCATTGGGGCAAGCGTCACACGCGCACGCGCGAAGAGTTCGAGGAGCTCTATCCCAGGTTTGGGGACTTCCAGGCGCTTCGGCAAAAGGTGGATCCGAACGGAAAGTTTCTCAATCCCCACCTGCGCACGATCTTCGAGTAGTGCCTTCTACTGTTTTGATTCGAGCTTGGCCTGGCGGAAAAAGCAGGTCGGCGCACCTGTGTGACAGGCCGGTCCGATCTGATCGACCTTCAAAAGCAAGACATCACCGTCGCAATCGATCCACGCTTCGACCAGCCGTTGCGTGTGACCCGACTCTTCACCCTTGCGCCACACCTTCTTGCGCGAACGTGACCAGTAGTTGACCTGGCCGGTGGCAAGCGTTTGTTCCAGCGTGCTTCGATTCATCCAGGCGAACATGAGAATTTCGCCCGTTTGCACTCGCTGCGCGATTACCGGAACAAGTCCGTCGTCGCCGAATGCAACTTGCGCGACAAATTCCTGGTGCAAAAGAGTCTCGCTCATGAGGCTTCCCTCAGCCGATCAAATCCCGCCGCTAGATCGGCAATCAAATCACCGGCGTCTTCGAGTCCGGCATGAATGCGGATGACCGGGCCTTCTGCTTTGAACTTTGTGGCGGATCGATGGATGTCGGACGGAACCGCGAGGCTCTCATAGCCGCCCCAGGAGAAGCCAAGTCCGAAATGTGCGAGACCGTTCAGCATCGCAGCGACGGCTTTGTGGGGTACCGATTTCAGGACAACTCCGAAGAGGCCGCTCGCGCCAAGAAAATCTCGCTTCCAGAGAGCATGACCTAGGTCTGTCTCCAGGGCGGGGTATAGCACGCGAGAGACTTCTGGCCGTGATTGCAGCCAATGCGCCAGCGCAAGTGCCGTCTCCTGGTGTCGCTTCAAGCGCACGGCGAGCGTGCGCATGCCGCGCAGCGCAAGAAAGCAGTCATCGCCGCTCACATAGAGACCGCTGTACTTGTGATAGTCGAAGAGCCGCCCCGCATGACTTTCATTGGCTGCAACGTAGCCCATCATCACATCGGCGTGGCCACCGATATATTTGGTCACGGCCTGAATCGAAAGATCTGCGCCGCACGCCAGCGCAGGGTAGAAGAGTGGCGTCGCCCAGGTATTGTCGAGTAGCACCGACACGCCGCGCGCATGCGCTGCCTCGGCGATTGCCGGCACATCCTGAACTTCGAAGGTCAGCGAACCGGGACTCTCACAGAATACGGCCTTGGTGTTGGGCCGAAGCAGCGAGTCGATGCCCGATCCGATCAGCGGGTCGTAATAGGTGGTCTCAATTCCGAAACGCTTCAGAGTCTTGTCGCAGAAAGCGCGCGACGGCGCGTAACAACTGTCAGTCATCAGTACGTGGTCGCCAGCTGTGCATACGGCCAACAGAGCGGTGGCCACGGCATTCAATCCGGAAGGCACCAGCACTGTCTTGGCCGCGCCTTCCAACGCGGTTATCACTTCTTCGAGACTTTCAACGGTCGGCGTACCGCTTCGCCCATAGGTGTACGGCCGATCGCGCGCCTCGAGCGAGGCAACGTCGGGATAGAGAATGGTCGACGCGCGATACACCGGCGTATTCACGACGCCGAAGTGTTCCTTGCTTTTGCGCCCAACGCTGGTGAGGCGAGTTTCAGGTCGATCTTCGTGGTCGGCCACGCGATATGCTCCCAACACTCCAGGCCCGGAGTTTCGCGCAATCAACTATCGCGCTTGTCCTCTCTCTGCAATGCGCAGCTTTTCGCGGCTTTCTGGATACGCGGGCTCCTGCTACGGTCGGGTGTGATCAGCCGGGCGGGAATATGGTCGAGATGAGCGATACATCACTGACCCAACCCAGCCCGGTCGCGGAGAGTTATCACGAACTACACCGCGCACTCGGCCCTGTCAGCCTCATCATGATGGGTATCGGCTCGATCATCGGGGCCGGCATCTTCGTGATTGCGGGGACGGCCGCCGCCGAACACGCGGGCCCCGCCGTCATCATCTCATTCGTCATCGCCGCGTTCGGCTGCCTGTTCGCGGGACTGTGTTACGCAGAATTCGCCTCGATGATCCCGGAATCCGGCAGCGCCTATACCTACGCCTATGCCACGATGGGCCGCACAATGGCGTGGTTCATCGGCTGGAACATGGTGCTGGAGTATTTGTTTTCCGCCTCGACCGTTGCCGTTGGCTGGTCGGGTTACTTTGTGAGTTTCCTCAAAGGGCTGGGTTTCACCTATCCGGCAGCTTGGGCGAATGCCCCAGTATCAGGGACCAACTTCAATGCCATTCATTTGAGCGGCGCGATCATCAATCTTCCAGCCGTTATGCTGGTGATAGGACTGACGGCACTGCTCGTCATCGGCGTTAGCGAATCCGCGCGTCTGAACGCGCTCATGGTGATGATCAAGACCGCGATCGTCGTTCTTGTGATCGTGCTTGGCGCGCCGTTCATCCAATCCTCGAACCTTCACCCGTTCATTCCGCCCAACACCGGCGGCTTCGGGAAATTCGGCATAAGCGGAATATTCGCCGCGTCAGGCATGATTTTCTTCGCCTATATCGGCTTTGAATCGGTGTCGGCCGCCGCGCTGGAGGCGAAAAATCCGCGGCGCGATCTGCCGATCGGCATTCTGGGCTCGCTCGCCATCTGCACGGCCCTCTATATCGGCATGGCGCTGGTGCTGACGGGCATCACGGACTGGCGAAAGCTCGACGTGGCCAACCCGGTCTCGTTCGCGATCAGCGCCATTCCGTCCCTCGGCTGGCTGGCGCGCTGGATCGATATTGGCGCGATGGTCGGCCTGGCGTCTGTCGTATTCGTTTCGCTCTACGGGCAGTCGCGCATTTTCTATTCCATGGCGCGCGACGGGTTCTTGCCGCCGGCGTTCTCAAAAGTGCATGCACGATTTCGCACGCCCCATCGCGGCACGCTCATTGTCGGATTCTTCGGCGCGCTGCTTGCGGCCGCCTTTCCGCTCGACCTTCTGGCCGAACTCGTCTCCGTCGGAACGCTGCTTGCCTTTGTCACGGTCTGCGCCGGGATTATGATTCTCCGCGTGACTACACCGAAAGCTAAACGCACGTTCCGCACGCCCTTCGTCTGGTTCGTGGCGCCCGCCGGCGTAGTGACGTGCGTGGCGATGCTCGCGAGCCTTTTCCAATCGTCGCCCGACACGGCGAGTCGGCTCATACTTTGGACTGTAGTGGGCTTCCTAATCTACTTTTTCTACGGCATCCGCCACGCCGCGCCGTCCAAGTGGAAAGTCGCGAACGAGGAGTGACGGCAATCACTGCGCCGGGTGACGGGCGGCGTCCGTGTCCCCGGCAGGCGTTGGGATAATCTGCTGTTCGCCCTCCAGGATCGAACGCAATGGCCGATCGAACGCCCACGTCACGACCGCTGCAAGCAGGCCGAGCGCCGCGCACAGAAGGAAGAAACTCACCTTGTCCATCGTGCTGAAGAACGTGCCGATATAGCCCTCGAGCAGATTGCCGGTGAAGCTGGTGATGAACCACAGGCCCATCATCGCGGAAAGAATTTGTGCCGGCGCAACACGGGCAACAAGCGCCAGTCCGATCGGCGACAAATAAAGCTCGCCGAGCGTGATGACCGTGAAAAAAGCAAAGAGCCAGAGCCAGCTCGCATGCCCCGTGGGACCGGTCAGATAAGCGGCAGCCGCCATCACCACGTAAGACAGCGCCAAAAGGAAATTGCCGAGCGCCATTTTTATGACCGTGCGCGGTTCTTTTCCGCGTTGCGCCTGACGACCCCAGAACCAGACGATGAGCGGCGTGAACGCGAATATCATGAACGGATTGAACGACTGAAACCACGTCACGTCGATCTGCCAGTCGATGATGCCCGGAATGAGGCGGCGATCGGTGAAGTTTGCGGCCCACAGATTGATGGTATTGCCTTGCTGCTCGTATGTCGCCCAAAACAGCGTGGTGGGAACGCAGAGCAGGATCAGCGCGATCACGGCTTTCCAGTCCGACGATGTGAGGGGCTTCTTTATCTCGGTGGCGGATTTCAGACGTGCGATGCGATCATCGGGCAGTGTGCGCAATGCGAAAACATAGATGAGCTGGCCGATCACCATCCCAATCCCGGCGGCGAAAAATCCCCACTTCCAATCGACGCGCTCGCCGAGCGTTCCGCACACCAGCGGCGAGAAGAAGGCGCCGACATTGATGCCAACATAAAAAATTGAGTAGGCGCGGTCTATGCGGCTGTCGCCTGGCTTGTACAGATTGCCGACTTGAGTCGAAATGTTCGGTTTGAAGAAGCCGTTACCGACGATGAGCAGCAGCAGACCAACGAAAAGCAGGCTCGGCGACATGAGGGTGAATTCGGCGATCGCCATCGTGATGCCGCCGACGATCACGCTTCGCCGCTGACCGAGCCAACGGTCGGCAACGATGCCGCCGAAGAACGGCGTGAGATAGACGAAGCCGGTGTAAAAGCCATAAATCAGCGAAGCGAACTGCGGCTGATACGTCTCGTGCAGCACAGCACCGGTGTCGAGTTGGCCGAACAGCGACTGCAGAATGGTATGCAAGGTATGATAGCCGAGGACATCCTCGAAGTTGCCCGGAGCAAACAGAAATTTCGTGAGATAGAGAACCAGCAGGGCACGCATTCCGTAGTACGAAAAGCGTTCCCACATCTCGGTCGTGAACAGCCAGGTGAGGCCGCGGGGATGGCCGAACAAGGTTTTTTCCGGTGCGGTGTCGATGATTGCCATGCCAACAACTCCACGAGTGATGGCGGCAGTTTGCCGAAGGAATGCGGTTACGGCAATTCGATGTAACGATCTTCCCTGCTGTAAGCCACGAAACCTAGGCGCTGGTAGAGGGGCAGGGCGCGCGGATGATCGAGGGTGCACGTATTGACCAACAGCTTCGTGATCGGATGGGACCAGGCATTTGCGATCGCGTGATAGAGAAAGAAATAACCGAGTCGTTTTCCAACCGCTTCGGGCATCAATCCGAAATAGGCCAATTGCGCGATGCCGGCTTCGCGCATGTCGAGTTCGGCAAAACCGGCGGGGTTGCCATCCGAATACAGAACATAAAGTTCCTCCTTCGGATCCTGAATGATCGCCGCCAGCGCATCGTCGGACAATTTGCGCCGGTCGACCCAGAAATACGCATCGCCGACGGTGTTGTAGAGATAGCGATAGTAGTGCACCGGCGGATTTTGGGCGCGCAGGATGGCGACTTTGCCGCGCGGAGTCGGCGGCGGCAAGGCAGAGGGCTTTGCCGTCATCTCGAGGAACGTGACGACCATCGGAATTCGGCGTTTGTCGTTGTTCGTCATGTCAACCTGTTTCGATCGGAGCGTCGCTCGCACCCCATTCCGACCATGAGCCATCGTAGAGCGAAACGTCCCTCGCGCCGACTATTGCAAGCGCCAGCATCTCGGTGGCCGCGGTGATGCCGGAACCGCAAGTCGTGACAATTGGTTTCTGCAGATCGACGTGGTGGGCGGCAAACACTTTTATGAGATCATCGCGAGAACGAAACGTTCCGTCCGGGTTCGTCAATTCCGTATAGGGAACGTTCAGGCTTCGCGGAATGTGACCGCCTCGTGTGCCGGCTCGCGGTTCGGGCTCGGCCCCCAGAAATCGTCCACTGCCACGCGCATCGACGACCTGATATTTGTTCGTTCGGAGATTTTCCGTCATTTGGGAAATGTCCTTCAGCAGCGCATGATTGGGACGCGCCGTGAAGTGCCGGGCAAAGGGTGTTGCGCTCATATCCTCGACCGGGCGTCCTTCGCTGCGCCATTTCGGTAATCCACCGTCGAGAACGACGACGTCGGAGTGACCCATGGCGCGAAGCATCCACCAGGCTCGTGGCGACGAATAGACCCCGGCGCTGTCGTAGACGACTATCAGATTGCCGTCGCCGAGCCCGAGCTTACGCATGCGGCTGGCGAATTTCGTCGCTGGCGCAAGCATGTGCGGCAGGGGACTGGTTTCATCCGACAGATCGTCGATGTCGAAGAAGACAGCACGCGGAATGTGCGCCGCCGCGTATTCCGCGCGCGGGTCGCGCTTGGCCTGTGGCAAGTACCAAGACGCATCCGCCACGCGCACATCGGGTGCGTTGATGCGGCCGGCGAGCCACTCCGTCGAGACGAGAGGAGATTCGACGCTCATTCTTCGAATGGTACCGTGATGGGCCTTTGGCCGGCGACCAGCCAGTTTGGTACTGGCAGTCCCTTCGACCTCAAGAAATCCGGATTGAACAACTTACTCTGATAGCGCGTGCCGTAGTCGCCAAGCACGGTCACGATCGTGTGGCCTTTGCCCATTTCCTTCGCCATGCGGATGGCGCCGGCGATATTGATGCCCGACGAACCGCCCATGCAAAGTCCCTCATGCTCGAGCAGATCGAAAATGATCGGCAATGCCTCTTCGTCGGAAATTTCGTAAGCGTCGTCGATCGGCGCGCCTTCGAGATTCGCGGTCACGCGTCCCTGTCCGATGCCCTCAGTGATAGACGTGCCGTGGGCGTGCAGTTCGCCGGTTTTCACCCAGGAGTAGATCGAAGCGCCCAGCGGATCAGCTGCGGCGATGCGAACTCTGGCGCGATGCTCCTTGAGCGCGATGCCGACCCCGGCAAGCGTGCCGCCGGTCCCCACGGAGCAGGTGAATCCGTCGATGCGGCCATTGGTCTGGCGCCAGATTTCCTGGCCGGTACCTTCGATGTGGGCTTGGCGATTGGCGACGTTGTCGAACTGGTTGGCCCAGATCGCGCCGTGAGCTTCCGTTTTCGCCAGCTGTTCGGCGATCCGGCCCGACACTTTCACATAGTTGTTCGGGTTTTTGTATGGAACTGCGGGAACTTCGATGAGATTTGCGCCGAGAAGCCTGAGGGCATCCTTCTTCTCCTCGCTTTGCGTATCGGGAATCACGATGACAGTGCGATAGCCCAACGCATTGCCCACCACAGCAAGGCCGATACCAGTGTTGCCGGCGGTGCCTTCTACGATGATGCCGCCCGGCTGCAGCTGCCCGCGGCGAACGGCATCGCGGATGATGTAGAGGGCTGCACGGTCCTTGACGGACTGGCCCGGATTCATGAACTCGGCCTTACCGAGAATTTCGCAGCCGGTGAGATCGCTGGCACGATTGAGACGGATCAGGGGAGTGTTGCCGATCGCGTCAACTACGTCTTTCTTGATGTCCATCTGCCGATAGCACTGGGGGGCCAAACGAACCTAATCGCCGGCATTGCGCGCATCAAGTCGGCAGTCTCCCGAAGCACCCCGACGCAACGCTTCTCGGAGCTTCAGGCCGCGACGCGTTCGACCTCCGTCGGATCGCTTAGCGCGTAGCCCTGTGCCCACACCGTCTTGATGTAGGCGTTGGCATCGATTTCACTGCCAAGTTTCTTGCGCAATTTGCAAATAAACACGTCGACAATCTTTCCGTTCGGCACATCCATGCCGCCATAGAGCTGATTGAGAATGATTTCTTTCGACAGGGTCATACCCTTGCGCTGCGAAAGCAGCTCGAGGATTTCATATTCTTTCGTCGTCAGATCGATTGCCACGCCATTGGCCGACACCATCTTGGCGTCGAGATCCACGACAATCTTTCCAATTTGAATGACAGAACTGGTGGCTGACCGTGCGCGGCGCACGACAGCGCGGACGCGCGCAATGAGCTCGTCTCGGTGAAAGGGCTTGGTGAGATAGTCGTCAGCGCCGGTCTTGAGCGCGCACACCTTGATGTCCGGGTTGACCGTACCCGACAGCACGAGTACCGGCGTGTGGACATCGCCATCGCGAAGCTCGCGCAGAATGTCGATGCCCGTCATATCGGGCAGTTGCAGGTCCAGAACGATCAAGTCGTACAGATTTTGCCTGGCAAGCGTGAGACCGCACTCACCGGTATCCGCCGCTGTGACGTCATAGCGCTCGAGCGCGAACATCTGCTGGATGCTTCTTGAGACGAGCGCCTCATCCTCGATGAGTAAGATTCGCATTGAAATTCCTCCCGCGACTTGAATTCGAACCAATTCCCCGGGCTACTCTGCCGATGACAACCGACAGCAGGTATCGGGGATATTCCCTAGATCTACCAAAAGCTCAGACAGGGACGGCGTGGTCTCTTAAGTGTTTCTGCGTAGACCAAACTCGCTGCAGACGCTGCTCTAGGCTGCATCGAGCGCCGCCTCTAGGTGCAAGGACTCAAAACGCATGAGATCGGTCAAATCCCTGAAGGTAACAAGCGTTGCGCCGTTCGGAAGACGTGTGGGAGTTAGGTGGAGTTCGCGGCCGTCCGCACGGGTCAGATAGCCCCAATCGCCGTACGACTCGGGATCCTCCGATGCGATTGCCGCAGACACGATATCCCAAATGCCGTCATGACCGGATTTTTGCGTCCAGCGCTGCGCAATGTTCGTGAAGTGAGGCTCGGTGGCCAATTCCGCGGCGCTCAGGTTCCACAATTGCGCGAACGCTTGGTTCGCGTGGCCGAGCCGCCCATCCGGATCGAACACAGCGACGGCATCGTCGATCGTGTCAAGCGTCGCTTGTTGTACTGCAGCCAATGCAACGTTGGCCGCCGTCAATCCGAGCATTTCGCTGATGTCTTCATAGGTGATGATAAAGCCGCCGTGGTGAGGCTCGGATGCGACACGCAGGCTCGGTCCATTCGGTATGTGCCAAGAATCCTCAAAGCGGCCGCCAGCCTTGAACCGTTCGAGATTGTGCTTTTTCCAGGCGGCGAAGTCGCGTTGCTCGGGCAAAAGGCGCAACTCGCGCAGGCGATCGAGGATGTCGCTGAGGCTGGGACGTGTATCGAGCCAGTCCTGTGGAAAGCCCCACAGGCGCGCGTATCGCGTATTGTGGCTGGCCAGTCGCTGATCCGCATCGAAAACTGCGATTGCAATTGTGAGCTTATCGAGGATTTCTTGGGATACGTCGGTGGAATTTATGCCACGATCCGATACTTGAAGGCTGCGAACCGGAACCTTGCATTCGGTGTTCGCGTTCGTCGTGCTGAGAAAGGCTGCCATTTTTTTGCTACCCACCAATGTTGCTATGCGTTCGCCGCGTCTGGGACGTAGCTTGGTTAAATCCGACTCACTAGCCGGGGAATTCCCCTAAGCAGATTCGCGTGGTGTGTAGCCGGGTTAACTACATAGTGTCCCATCATCCGAGAACCGGCAGCGCGACTACCGAAATCTACCTAGTCAAGTACAGCTCGCATGGGGGCATTGGCTGTTTCGAGACGCTGTGCGTGCAGCTGCTCAAACCGTTCTCGAGCGGGTCGACTCGCGCTCAGTTTCAGTGACCATTCACGCGCGCGCAGCCTTCGGCAATCTTGGCCAGCAGCTCGCTCTCTTCAAACGGCTTGACAAGTACCGCGCAGTTGCGTGCGAGGAGCACACGTCGCTTCAGATGTGCCCCATTGCCCGTCATGATGATCACAGGGGTATTGACGCCGCGCGATCGCAGCAGCTCAAGCAGTTCAACACCCGTCATATGCGGCATATGAATGTCGACGAGCAGACAATCGGCGGCTCCCGTCGGCGGACTGTTGAGATACTCGATCGCTGAGGAAAAGGCCCGGATCTGAAATCCGAGAGTCTCGAGCAGCAGGGACGTCGAATCGCGAATGCCTTCATCGTCTTCGACGATGTGTATGCAAAGCTTTTGCTTGGACGCCACGGAAGCCCACAAGAACCAGAGTATATTTGTAGGCATCGTAGGCAGCGCGGCGGGTGCAAAAAATACGTAGAACTGCGTATCACTCACCGCTCATTGCGGGGGCAGGCTAGTGATTCGAATGATCGCCAGATGGACGAGCAGCATCTGAAGGACGGAAGAGGCGGGCCAAGTACCGACCTTGCCGGCGAACACGCACGGAGACATGTGGATGGAGTTTTGGACCGGCGGCCGCCTAGATGCGGCAAAATTGTCGTGGAAAAGAATGGCTCCCCGGGCCGGATTCGAACCAGCGACCAACCGGTTAACAGCCGGTTGCTCTACCGCTGAGCTACCGAGGACCACGACGTGGACGCGGTGTCTAGCCTGTCTTTTTGGCGCTGGCTAGACAAATGTCAGAGGCCAAAAACTCAGTGTTCACAAGGCCAAAAGAAAGAGAGGCCGGGGGTTAGCCCGGCCCCAAGGTGTTGGGTAATGGTGGGGTGTCTTCAAGGGAAGACGAGGCGAGGGTGGGCCACTAAGGTTAACAATATCTTAATTGCAGGGAATTCGGCGGAGGTGGAGGCCACGCCCGGAATTGAACCGGGGTTCGCGGATTTGCAGTCCGCTGCGTCACCACTCCGCCACGTGGCCTCACTAGAACTTCGGGGCAAAGGCCCGGATCCGGCGGCAGGCGCGGGCTATATCAGATGCATGCGCCAACCCACAACAAGGCGTGACAGGCTGCGCGTTGTCAGCCAGAAGGGCTGGCCCCTATAAGCCTGCACCCCCAACGGTCCCAACTGCTATGTCCGACTACTCCGTCCAGCGCTTCAATATGGTCGAGACGCAAGTCAGGACCAACGACGTTACCGACACGCGCATCCACGCCGCCATGAATGCGGTAGCGCGCGAACGCTTCGTTCCAACGGCCAAACGCGCAATCGCTTATGCGGATTTGCCCATCGAAGTCGCACACGGCAGGTATCTTTCCGATCCGCGTACATTCGCAAAATTGCTGCAACTCGCGGGCGTACGCTCCGGCGATTCCGTGCTCGACGTAGCGTGCGCGACTGGCTATTCGACCGCCGTTATCGCCAGACTTGCGAAACGGGTCACGGCACTGGAGCAGGATGCCGATTTGGTGCGGATGGCGTCAGAACTCGTGCGGGCAAGCGGCGCCATGAATGCAACCGTCGTGCAAGGGGGCCTTACAGAAGGCTGCTCGCAGCGCGCGCCGTTCGACGTAATCTTCATCAACGGCGCAATCGAGACCGTTCCGCAGACGCTTCTTGGCCAATTGGCAGAGGGCGGCCGGCTTGCTGCTGTGCGCCATGGTTCACCAGGGCGCGCCCAGCTCTACGTGCGTGAAAAGGGCAAGGTTGGGTGCCGGGAAGACTTCGATTCGGCCACGCCGCTGCTAGCGGGATTTCGTAAGACTGTTGGATTCGTCTTCTGAAGTCCCCATGTCTGGGGTGAAGTTGGGGAAAATCCATGAAACTGACGTTCCGTCTTGCCGCTCTCTCTGTGTTCGCGCTGGTGTTGGTCGTGCCGGTGGCGGCGGCACATCGAAAGCCCGGCCGCGTGGCCCAGGCGTCACCCGCCCTGCCGACCCACCTTGCACTGACTCCTGCGCCGGCCGGCAGACCTAGCCTGACGCTTTATGAGGCGCTTGCCGTCGCATACGAAACGAATCCGCAACTTGCCGCGCAACAAGCATCCCTGCGCGCTACCGACGAGGGAGTTGCCATCGCCAATGGTGCCTGGCGGCCGACGATCTCTGCCGGCGGCACCTATGGCTACCAGCAGTTCTACTTCACGCCGGTAACGGTTCCTGGCTTCGGCACATTTTCAACGATATCGGCACACCCGCTTCAGGGCGCGATCACGGTGAGCCAACCAATCTTTCGCGGGGGGCGAACGATCGCGGAGATCGGTCGCGCCAAGGCACTGGTCCGATCGGCGCGAGCTCAACTTCTCGCGGCTGAACAAACCGTCCTACTCAGTGCAGCTACCTCCTACATGGATGTCGTGCGCGATACCGCAATCCTCGATTTGCGACAGCACAATGTCGAACTGCTGAAAAAACAGGCGGAGGCGACGCGCGCCCAGTTCAATGCCGGAGCACTTACACGCACCGACGTCGCCCAATCCGAGGCACGGCTTGCAGGTGCGCAATCCGATTTCACCGCCGCGCAAAGTCAGCTCGAAATCAGCCGCGCCAACTTCATGCAAGCCATCGGCCGTGCGCCTGAGACACTCGAAGCGGAGCCTCCCTTGCCGCCCGCCATGCCGACGGGCGTGGATGACTCGATAACGCTCGCGCTCAAGCAAAATCCGTCGATCGTTTCCGCGCGCGAAAACGAGGTCGCCGCGGACTACTCGGTGGATGACGCGGTCGGGGCGATGCTGCCGACTTTGTCCGTACAAGGACAATATGGCTATTCGCAAGGTTCGTTGATCACGCCGACCGGCAATACGTCCATCGGGGGAAATACCAGCCATGCGTTGACGCTTACCGGCCAGCTCAACATCCCGATCTACCAAGCAGGCGTGGAGGAGGCGACGGTACGACAAGCCAAGGAACTCCACGCCCAGGCGCAACTCAACGTCCAGGTCTCCGATCTGCAGGTTCGCCAGGCCGTGGCGGCGGCCTGGGCTCAATTCGAGGCAGCGCAAGCCTCGATTACTTCGAACGAAGCCGCCGAACGCGCCAACGAGATCGCCTTCGAAGGGGTCTCCAAGGAGCAGCAGGTCGGGGGCCGCACGATTCTCGATGTCCTCAATGCCGAGCAAGAGCTGCTGAACGCGGCGGTCGCTCTCGTCAGCGCCAAGCGCAATGCGGAAGTGGCCGCATTTCAGGTACTGGCGGCCGACGGTTCGCTAACGGCCAAGAACCTCGGCCTGAAGGTCAAATTCTATGATCCGATCGAGCATTACGACGATGACGCGGCGCGCTGGATTGGTCTCGGCGATTAGAAGTTCCGGGGTCCGTTAACTTCTTTTTTGCCTTCTATCGGCCACTGTCCTAGGGTCATGCGGCATTCTGAGCCGTGAGAATTTTGGAGCTCCGTCATGGCGTCAAGCCCGCAGCATGAACCGACGATGGAGGAGATTCTCGCCTCCATCCGCAAGATCATCTCCGAGGATTCAACCGAGACTACAACGCCGGCGACAGCAGCCCCTGCGCCGGCCGAATCCGACGTGCTCGAACTCACGCAGGAAATGCCGGCTGATCCGATGCCACAACGTGCCGCTGTATCGTCGAAGCCAGAAAACGAAGTGCCAACGCATACGATGGAGGAGCCGGTCGTGGCTGCTGATGCACCCGCCGTCGATGACGGCATTTTCTCGGACAAGACTCGCAAAGCGCTCGACGATACGTTTTCGAACATTCCGAACGCGATACCCGAAGCGCCGGTCGAGCCGCGGCGCACCGCAACGCGCTCCGGCGCGACGGAGGGAAGCTCGGTGGAGGCGGTGTTCGAGCGCGCGGTAACCAATGCCGTCGATCCCCTGCTGCATGATTGGATGGACAAGAACAAGACGGATCTGCTCACGGCGGTGAAGCCATTGATCCGCGAGTGGATGGATGAGCATTTCCCAGCTTTGCTCGAAGGCGCGGTACGCAATGAAGTCGAACGCGTCGTAAAAGCGCGCGGCAACAAGCGCTGATCCTGTCCTGAATGGTCCGGATCGCTCCGGACCCTCCTCTTGACGCAACGGTCCGGACTTGACCGGATCCTTCCGGCTCACCAAAACCGGCGTTCAAGAGGTCATCATGCTGGACAAGACGTTCAACCCCAAGGAAGTCGAAGGGCGCATATATGCGCAATGGGAAGCGTCTGGCGCCTTTCGCGCGGGACGTAAGCCCGGCGCCGAGCCGTTCTGCATCATGATCCCGCCGCCCAACATCACCGGGCGACTCCATATCGGCCATGCTCTCAACAATACTTTGCAGGACGTGCTCGCGCGCTTCGAGCGCATGCGGGGAAAGGACGTGCTCTGGCAAGTCGGAACCGATCATGCGGGCATTGCTACGCAGCTGATCGTCGAGCGACAGCTCGCCGAACGTCAGCAGAGCCGCATCGCGATGGGACGCGAGAAATTCGTCGAGGCGATCTGGAAGTGGAAGGACGAGTCCGGCGGCGCAATCATCCAGCAACTTCGCCGCCTGGGCGCTTCGGCTGACTGGTCGCGCGAGCGCTTCACGATGGACGAGGGACTGTCGCGCGCAGTTCTCAAGACATTCGTCGAGCTGCATCGCGCAGGGCTGATCTACAAGGATACCCGCCTGGTGAACTGGGATCCGCGGCTGCAAACCGCGGTGAGCGATCTCGAAGTTGAAAACATCGAAGTCAAGGGCAGGCTTTGGTACATCAACTATCCGATCGAAAACGAGCCCGGGCGGTTCATCACCGTCGCGACCACGCGACCGGAGACGATGCTGGGCGACACGGCCGTGGCGGTTCATCCAGACGACCCACGTTACAAGAGTCTGATCGGCAAGCGCGTGATGCTACCGCTCGCCCATCGTCCCATTCCGATCGTGGCTGATGAACACTGCGATCCAGAGAAAGGCACCGGCGCAGTCAAGATCACACCCGGACACGATTTTGACGATTTCGAAGTCGGCAAGCGGCATAACCTGCCGCTGATCAACATTCTCAACAAGGATGGGACATTGAATGAGAACGTTCCCGAGGCGTATCGCGGCCAGACGCGTGAAGCGGCGCGCGAGTCAATCGTCGCCGACCTCGATGCGCTCGAACTGATCGATCGCGTCGAATCCATTACACATGCCGTCCCACACGACGAAAAAACCAAGACAGTAGTGCTCGAACCGTTCATGACGGAGCAGTGGTATCTCGATGTCGGACCGTTAGCGAAAAATGCCATCGCGGCGGTCGAAGACGGTCGCACCAAATTCGTGCCGCAGAATTGGGCCGGTGTTTACTTCAACTGGATGCGCAACATCCATCCCTGGTGCATTTCGCGGCAATTGTGGTGGGGACACCAGATTCCCGCCTGGTACGACGAAGAAGGAGAGGTCTTTGTCGCCGAGTCCGAGGCGGAGGCGAAGAAGCTTGCGGGCGGCAAGAAGTTGCGCCGCGACACCGACGTTCTCGACACCTGGTTTTCGTCCGCACTGTGGCCGCTCTCGACGCTCGGCTGGCCCGACGAGACGCCCGAACTGCAGCGCTTTTATCCGACGTCCGTTCTTGTCACGGGCTTCGACATCATCTTCTTTTGGGTCGCGCGCATGCTGATGATGGGCTTGTGGTTCCGCGACGAAGTACCGTTCAAGACGGTCTTCATCCACACCCGTGTCCTCGACGAGAAGGGCACGAAGATGTCGAAGACGAAGGGCAATGTCGTCGATCCTCTCGATCTCATCGACGAGTATGGCGCCGACGCACTGCGCTTTACTCTGGCGCTGGCCGCCGGACAGAGCCGCGATATGCGGATCGGTCCCACGCGCGTCGAGGTCAACCGCAACTTCGCGACCAAACTGTGGAACGCTGCGCGCTTTTGCGAAATGAACGAGTGCGTCGCATCGGTGGACTTCACTCCCACCGCGGTGAAACTCGCGGTGAATCGGTGGGTCGTCGCCGAGCTCACCAGCGCCAGCGAGCTCGTCAAGTCGAACGTGATTGATCTGCGCTTCAACGACGCGGCTGCGGCTGCCTATCACTTCGTCTACGACATCTTCTGCGACTGGTACCTGGAGATCGCCAAGCCGATCTTTGCCGGCAGCGACGAAGCGTCGAAGGCCGAAACGCGGGCGACGGCGGCGTGGGCGCGCGACAATCTGCTTGCGATGTTGCATCCATTCATGCCGTTCATAACCGAGGAGCTTTGGGCGCGCACCGCGCCGTCCGATGGACGGCCGAGCCTGCTGATTGAAGCGTCCTGGCCGGCAATAACCGCGCCTGTTTCATTCGAAACAGCCCAAAAAGAACTCGAGTGGGTGATCGAACTCGTCAAGGGTGTTCGCTCCATTCGCGCCGAAATGAATGTGCCACCATCCGCGAAAATAGACCTGCTTCTCACGCACGCGAGTGTGGAGTCGAGACAACGACTCGATCGACACAAGGACGTGATCGTGCAACTCGCGCGACTGGCGCGGGCTTCAACCGCGGACGTTCTTTCGAAAGGCTCAGCCCAGTTCGTGCTCGGCGAGGCGACCGTCGGACTGCCCCTCGGCGACGTCATTAACTTGTCGAAGGAGCGCGCGCGGTTGGAAAAAGACCTCAAGAGGGCGCGCGACGAAATCGCTCGCTTCGACGCGAAATTGTCCAACGAGCAATTCGTCTCGCGTGCGCCGGAAGATGTGCTCGCCGAACAGCGCGAGAAGCGCGAAGAAGCCACAGCACTTGCGGCGCGGCTTCAGGAAGCTATTGCGCGGCTCGCCTAATTTTATGGACTAAAAATTTGGTCCTGCTCTTGTGTACAAGGAATATGATCCTATATTGTCTGGTGTGAGGAGCGCCGCATGCTCTGAGCAGAAAAGTGCAAGAAATCGACGAACAATTATGTTGCCGAAGAACGGAGCTAGAAGCAGCAAATGACCAAATTCGATAAGTCCGAGCTTCCGTCGCGCCACGTCACTGAGGGTCCCGAGCGCGCGCCGCACCGTTCCTACTACTACGCGATGGGCCTGACGGAGGCCGAGATCCATCAGCCGTTCGTCGGAGTCGTCTCCTGCTGGAATGAGGCGGCGCCTTGCAACATCGCGCTCATGCGCCAAGCGCAGGCCGCTAAGAAGGGCGTGAAAGAGGCGGGCGGCACGCCGCGCGAATTCTGCACGATCACCGTCACCGACGGCATCGCGATGGGCCATGAGGGCATGAAATCATCGCTCGTCTCGCGCGAGGTGATTGCGGACTCTGTCGAGCTCACCATGCGCGGCCACTGCTACGACGCCCTCGTCGGAATCGCCGGCTGCGACAAGTCACTTCCCGGAATCATGATGTCGATGCTGCGGTTGAACGTGCCGAGTGTCTTTCTCTATGGCGGCTCGATCATGCCGGGCAGGGTGAAGGGCAGGGACGTAACCGTGGTCGACATCTTCGAAGGTGTCGGCCAGTTCGCTGCCGGCAAGATGCCGGCATGCGATCTCGAAGAGTTGGAGCGTCACGCTTGTCCCGGCGCGGGCGCCTGCGGCGGACAGTTCACCGCCAATACGATGGCCTGCGTCGCGGAGGCGATTGGACTGGCTTTGCCATACTCCTCCGGACCGCCAGCGGTCATCCTTGAGCGTGACGACTTCGCATTGAAGGCAGGACAGGCCGCAATGGATCTGCTGGCGAAGAAAATCCGGCCACGCGACATCGCCACGCGCAAAGCGTTCGAAAACGCGGCGATGGTCGTAGCGGCGACAGGTGGCTCAACCAATGCGGCGTTGCACCTGCCGGCAATGGCGAACGAAGCGGGGATCAAGTTCGATCTTTTCGACGTCGCCGAAATATTCCGCAAGACACCCTATCTCGCCTCGCTCAAACCGGGCGGGCAGTTCGTCGCGAAGGACATGTGGGAAGCCGGCGGCGTACCGATGTTGATGCGCGCGCTGCTCGACGGCGGATACCTGCACGGCGATTGCATGACTGTTACGGGCAAGACGGTCACGGAAAACTTGAAGGACGTAAAATTCAATCCTGATCAGAAGGTGATGCGCGACACGAAGAACCCACTTGCGCCAACGGGCGGCGTGGTCGGCCTCAAGGGCAATCTGGCGCCCGAAGGCGCGATCGTGAAGGTCGCGGGATTGAAACACACGCACCACCGTGGACCCGCGCGTGTATTCGATTGCGAGGAAGACGCCTTCGCGGCGGTGCAGCGGCATGCGTACAAGGAGGGCGAAGTCATTGTCATCCGCTATGAGGGCCCAAGAGGCGGTCCCGGCATGCGCGAGATGCTGTCGACCACGGCGGCGCTGTATGGACAAGGTGTAGAGAACATCGCGCTCGTCACCGATGGCCGTTTCTCAGGTGCAACACGCGGACTGTGCGTTGGTCATGTCGGACCTGAGGCGATGGACGGTGGGCCTATTGGTCTCCTCCAAGATGGAGACATCATCGTCATCGATGCCGACAAGAGCACAATCGACGTCGAACTCTCCGCAGCCGACCTGGTCGAGCGAAAGAAGGCGTGGAAGCCGAAAACGCCGTCGTTTCGGACGGGCGCCCTCGCGCGGTATGCGCGAAATGTCGGACCGGCTCGGGCAGGGGCCGTCACGACATTGGGTGCGAGCGACGAAGTGCGCTGCTATGCGGACATTTAGCCGAAGATCGGTCTCTCCTGGCCGAACCAGAGTGGCGAGCGAGGCAGATCGATGAATTTGCGCTCGTCTTCGAGCAATTCGAGACCGGCAGCCTGGCGCTCAGGCGTCGGATTTGCCAGGGCATCGTCGATCGAGTCCCACCAGAGCTCGGCGACACCGTCATACATCTCTGGACCCTGACGTGAATTGCGGATCGCGTCGTTTGCGTCATGCGTCAGCGAATGCATCTGCACGTAACGGCGAATGCGCAAAGTTTCACGATGCTTCGCGACCAATGGCGCGTGATTTTCGAACCAGTATTTCTGAAACGCCGCACGGCTAAGACTCGGCAAGCGATGCAGACAAAAGGTGAGCTTGATCATCTGTTGGAATCTCCTCCTATTCGCCTCCGCCGGTGGGCGGTGAGGGCGGCCGGGCAGGCGTACGGGCGTCTTGAACAGTTTGCATCAGCCGCAACACGTTTCCACTCCAGATCTTTTGCAGATCTTCGATCTTGTATCCCTCTTGCAAGAGGCGCGCGGTAATCTTCCAGTTGCTCGCGCAGTCTTCCATTCCGGTCACGCCCCCGCCGCCGTCCCAATCAGCTCCCACGCCGACGTGATCCGATCCCACCAGTTTTAGGGCATGAAGCATGTGCGCCATGTAGTCATCGAACGTGGCACGGGGCACCGGATACTTCCGGTTCAATTCCCGCATTTGGCTTGCGGCGCTCGCGATAGCTTTGGTGGCGTCGACGGGCGAGAGTGTCGGAAGACCACGCAAGGCCGCAAAGATCGCAGCCTCCTGCTTATCGCGTTCAGGGTTGGAGGGAACGGTGACGAGATAGGCATTGAATGAATTGATCTGAATTACGCCTCCCGAACTGGCGAGCTTCTTAAGCCGATCATCGTCGATGTTGCGTGGGTGGTCATGGACCGACCTGCAGCCCGAATGCGAGAGAATAATCGGAACTTTCGACTGAGCGAGCATTTGATCGAAGACATCGTCGGACGAGTGCGACGCGTCCAGGATGATCCCAAGCTCGTTCGCCAGCGCAACGAAGTCATGGCCCATGGGGCTCAGGCCATTCCATGTCTTGCCCTTCGGATCGGTTGCGGAATCGCCAAGCTGATTGTTGGCGAAATGAACCGGGCCGGCCATCCGAACCCCCAACGCATAGAAACTGCGTAACAACGTCACGTCGTTCGCGAGGGGGTAAGAATTCTCGATGCTCTGAAAGACGATCCGTTTTCCCTTGGCGGCAATGCGCGGCGCGTCCGTCGGCGCAAACGCAAGCTCGAAATGGGACGAATTGCGCGCGACCATTTCACGGATCTTGGCGGCTCGCACCAACGCGGCATCGCGGGCGGCCATCATGCCTTCAGGAGTCAACGGTCCTTGCGGCGTGTAGATCGCGAAAAAACCTCCATCCAAGCCGCCATCGACCATGCGCGGATAGTCGACCTGGGAAAAGTCGGCGTCGACGCTGTGGCGTTGCATCATGTCCCAACCCGGGCGCGCGAAGCTGAGCGGCGTATCGAGGTGGGTGTCGAGGCAGAGCAGATGTTCGTGGATTGTCCTTGCCTGCGTGTTCTTTGGCGGTCGCGACTTGGCGAGGGTAGGCGACGACGCGAGCGCGGCGCTGGTGGCGAGAAACAGTCTGCGCGAAATCATGAACGGACCCGGTGTGAATGGCATACCATCCAAGCCTCCTAAGTGTGCTGGCACAAGTCCCAGCCGTGCAGAAGGGATTGCGGGTCTGGACCACACAAGCGGCAGCGTGATAGCCGTGGTTCCGGCGAGCCGCAGCAACGAAATCGTGGATGGGTGGCTGAGTGGTTGAAAGCACCGGTCTTGAAAACCGGCGGGCCCGCAAGGGTCCCGTGGGTTCGAATCCCACCCCATCCGCCAGGCGATAACGCCAGTCCCTCATTGACTGAGAGTTCGACTTTAGCGCCGACGGCAAAAAAAGCGGCGCCCGCAGGCGCCGCAGATGCAGTCGATTTTCGTGAACGTCCGCGAACGTTTGCTATTTGCCGCCCGTCGCCTTCATCGCGTGATGATGGTGATGGTGGCGGTGATGATGCATCCGACCATGATGCACGACCGGCGGCGGCAAGTGGTCCAGCCGATCGTTTGCATTCTGCGCAGCCGCCGCGGCTGCATGGGCCGAACTTTCGGCGGCGTCCGCTGCACTCTGTGCTCTTTGCGCAGCCGACATGGCTGAAGCAGCGTCCGCCTTTGCGGAATCCGCTGTCGCCTGTGCGTGTTCAACGGATTCCTTGGTGGCACAGCCGCTGAGAAGCAGACCCGCCCCAAACAATGCGATCAACGGAGCCTTCGACAATATATGATGCATTTCAGCATTCCTCCCTGAATGCGATCGCAAGGGAGAAGGCAACACAGGGTGGCCGAATTCCTTTTGATCAATCGCTCACAAAGATAAAAGTTAAAACGATTTGTCGGCGTCTACAAGGACCGCATCAACGCCCGCGCTACGTTTCGCTCTAATTGTGATTGTGCGCGTAGGTTCGCCGTCGCGTCACGACTTATCGTCGCGCGCATCGCGTCGCTCACCGCTCTGCTTTCGTGTTGAAGGCATCAGCAGCGTGGGTAGCTTGAAGAGATCCCGACCGAACTGATCCGCCCACCGCACTAAGCGAACGGCCCACTCATCCGCTTGCGGTGACGTCGGCTCGGCAACGTTGACCGAATGCAAGTCTGCCGCATCGCGCGCGGCTTCGTTTTGACGCTCCTTCATGCATAGCGCGGTCTGCAGGACGCCGGCCGCAACGTCGCGCCGGATCAGGGCCTGTGTAGACAGGATGTCCCGACGGACGGCATCCAGTTCAACGAGTTCGCGCGAAATATGTTCCATACGGTGGAACCCGGCGCTCAGGCGCGCCACGGTGAGCCAGATCGGCTCGGATTCAGACCTTTCCGGCAGATTAACTACTGTGTTCACAGGCGTCGGCCTCGTTTGGGAGCCCGACGCTACGAGAGTTTGGCTAATGCGCAGTAAACGCCGGCGGCAGCGAGTACGGCGGCCGAAACGCAGTTTCCATCAGATTTTTCCCAGCCCGCAAAGCGGGTTAGATGGCGGTTAGCCGGTCCCGCCCCGCAGAAATTGCTTGCCTCGTCTCACGCCCCCTATGCGCGGGAATACGGCATTCGCGACGAAAGCTACGCGGCGTGCGCCAGGCGGACATCGAACACACAATCGATGTTGATGATCGGCAATATCCCGAGCGCCAGCTCCGCCGATCCCAATTGCAGACAGCGACGACAAAGTTGTGACATCATCGAACACGCGCAGCATCGCGGGCACTTGTTTTTGCCTGCTGCGCGCGCGCTGAATTGGCGAACATTGTGACAATCAAACGCATCGATTAGCCTGACATCTGTCCCAAAGTTTGATTCGGCCGGATGATTCAGACAGCTCGCTCCATCGCTGCCGTCACGGCTCTTGCTGCGCTTTCGGCAGGCTGTGCAAGCCGTCCGGAAGACAACAACGTCACCGTCCCTCCCAATGCCGGGGTCTACAAAGTTGGCGCACCGTATCAAATCGGAGATACTTGGTATTACCCAAGCGAACAGCCCGACTATGACGAGACCGGCATCGCGTCGTGGTACGGCCCCACCTTCTACGGCCATGCGACGGCAAACGGCGAGCGCTTCGACGCAGGCGCATTGACGGCCGCGCACCGCACTCTACCGATGCCGGTCAATGTGCGCGTCACCAACCTTGATAACGGCAGGTCGTTGATCGTTCGGGTGAACGATCGTGGGCCGTTTGCCAAGGGTCGCATAATCGATCTATCGGAACGCGCGGCGACACTGCTCGGCTACAAAGCGCAGGGCACCGCCCGTGTCCGCGTAACCTTCGTGAGCCGCGCCGACCTGAAAGGCGGTGCTCCACCCGAAAACGAAGCATCGCCGGAAGTTGCTTCCGCAGTCCGGTCCGTGCCAACCGACAGAGTTGCTTCGAGCGACCTCGAGCCCGTTCCCGGCGCAGCCGTCGCACCACCCGTGCAGGCGCCTCAGCTGCCGACTCCTCCGGTTCGCTCCGCGGATTTGGCCGCTGCGACACAACCAACCGGAATCGTCACGACGGTGCCCGTGCCGGCGGTGACGCATCTGTATGTCCAGGCGGGAGCATTCAGCTCATATTCGAACGCTCTTCGCCTGCAAACGAAGCTACGAGGCGCAGTGCAGATCTCGACGGTCGTGCAAAACGGCCAAAAACTCTATCGCCTTCGCGCCGGTCCGTTTGACGAACTGGGCGACGCCGATCAGGCGTTGGCCCGGCTATCAGGTCTTGGTAGTAACGACGCCAGAATCGTCGTCGACCAGTAAGCCGCGGCCAAGAGGAGCCACAATTCATGTTTCATCGCCGCATGGGCGTCGCAATTGTCCTCTTCGCTTGTCTGGCAACAGCCCCGGCGCTGGCAGAAATCGCAACCACGGCCAAGCACGGCCTCTTGATGGACGCGCAATCGGGCCAAGTGCTTTGGCAAAAGGATGCCGAGACGCCGATGCCGCCGGCATCGATGAGCAAGCTCATGACGCTAGAGCTCCTGTTCCAGCGCCTGAAAGATGGTCGCGTCAAACTCAACGACACATTCCCGGTCTCCGAACGCGCCTGGCGCGAACGTGCCGGCTCTGAATGCTTCGTCAATATTGGCGACCGAATGACGGTCGAAAGTCTCATTCAATGCATCATCATCGTGTCTGGGAATGACTCCACCATCGTGGTGGCCGAGGCACTTGGCGGCACAGTGGACGGCTTCGTCACCATGATGAACGCGCGGGCAAAGGAGCTCGGCCTCAAGCAATCCCATTTCGTCAATCCCGACGGGCTCGATGTGCCGGCGGGACAGATGATGTCGGCGCTCGATCTCGCCAAACTCGCGCGGCATATCATCTATACCTATCCCAACCTCTACCATTATTTCGGTGAGAAGGATTTCGTGTGGAGCAACATCCACCAGCCCAATCGCAATCCGCTTTTGTTCAACACCACCGGCGCCGACGGCTTGAAGACCGGCCACATCGAAGCATCGGGCTACGGTTTGGTTGGTTCGGCCACACGCAACGGTCAACGCATCATCGTCGTTCTGAACGGTCTGGCGTCCGAAAAAGATCGCGCCGATGAAGGCGCACGTTTGATTGAGACTGGGTTTCGCGAGTTCCGCAGCTACCAATTGTTCAAGCCCGGCGACAAACTCGGCGATGCCGATGTCTACGGTGGCAGCGACAAGACAGTGCCGCTGATGGTGAAAGAGCCGGTCAGCATCACTCTGCAAGTGGACTCGCGCCCCGGCATGAGAGTTGCTGTGCACTACGACAGTCCGCTCCTCGCGCCGATCGCGCAGGGACAGCGGGTGGGAAGCGTGGTCGTCACCGCGCCTGATTTTCCAGGCATGTCCGTTCCGGTCTATGCCGCGGCCGAAGTGCCGCGTGTCGGCATGTTCGGTCGCATGCTTCTTGGCCTTCGTGCTGTGTTCGGCAGCAACAAGTGAAGTCGTCGCCGCGCTTTATCACCCTTGAAGGAGGGGAGGGGGCGGGAAAGTCGACGCAGGTAAAGCGTCTTGCCGCGGCGCTGAAACGTCGCGGCATCGACTGCATCACTACGCGCGAGCCGGGCGGCGCGCCAGGGGCGGAGGAAATCCGCAATCTCATCGTTCATGGTGAGCCGGGGCGCTGGAACGCCTTGACGGAGACGATGCTGATATACGCGGCGCGCGCCGATCACGTCGCGCGCACCATCAAACCCGCACTGGCCAATAAGAAGTGGGTCATCTGCGACCGATTTGCCGATTCCACCTTTGCATACCAGGGCGCCGGGCGCGGCCTGGCGCGCGAAACGATCCGGCGGCTGAATGCGATCGTACTTCAAGACTTCCGCCCTGATCTCACCTTGATTTTAGACCTCCCCGTGGACGTCGGACTGGCGCGGACGACGACACGGCGGCGCGGCGCGGCGCGGTTCGAGAAATTCGATGTCGCGTTTCATGACCGATTGCGCCAGGCCTTCCTCGCCATCGCCCGCCGCGATCGCAGCCGTTGCGCCGTTATCGATGCGACTGCGGATGCTGCGACTGTCGCCGCTGACATATGGCAAGTGGTGGCCAAACGGTTCAAGCTCTGACGATGGCCAAGCGAACGCGCGGCGAAGACGCCCCGGAAACCGATCGCCTCGAAGGTTTTGCGCACCCACGTGAAACCACGCGACTGGTCGGACAGGACGCAGCGCTTGAGCGCGTATCGCGTGCGATCCGCGGCGGACGCCCGGCGCAGGCTTGGTTGATTACCGGACCGCCAGGCGTGGGCAAGGCGACACTTGCTTATCGCATGGCGCGTTATCTTTTGACCTTTGGCGCGACCGACAAGGGACTGGCCGATCTCTCCGTGCCCAGTGCGGTAGCGGTTCGCGTGACGGCGGGTTCACACCCTGGCCTCCTTGTTCTCAAGCGCGGGCTTAATCCCGACACCGGCAAGCTGATGAACGTGCTCTCCGTCGACGTCGTGCGTCGTCTTGCCGGTTTTTTCGGCATGACGTCAGGTGCAGGCGGCTGGCGCGTTGCGATTATCGATAGCGCCGATGATATGAACGACAATGCGGCCAACGCACTGCTCAAGATGCTCGAGGAACCGCCGTCGCGCGCCATGGTGATCGTGCTCAGCAACCTGCCTGGCCGGCTGCTGCCGACCATACGATCGCGCTGTCAGAGGATCGACCTGCGGCCGCTCGCCGTCGATGTCATCCTCACGGAGCTCGCCTTGCTCCTCCCCGACACGGATGTCGATATGCGCGGCACTCTTGCGCGCCTCTCCGGCGGATCGCTTGGCACGGCTCTGCAATTGGCGGACGGCGACGGGCTCGCGCTCGCCCACATGGCGGACACACTGATCGAGAATGCTGCGTCGCCCGATATCGCCGCCATTTTGGCGCTGGGCGACAGGATCAGCCGCATCACCGACGGCCTCGACAGATTCGCAACGTTCCTGATGCAAGCCCTCGTCAACCGCATTCGCGCGCGCGCCCTTGCCGACGCGCGCAACCTCGATCTTTGGGTCGAGTGTCTAAATCAACTCGAAGCGAGCTTCCGCCGCTCCTCGGCGCTGTACCTCGAACCGCGCCAGACGCTAGTGAGCGCCACGCGCGCGCTTTCACGGACCGCGCGCCGCGCGGGAGTGCTTTGATGCTTGTCGACTCGCATTGTCATCTCGACTTTCCCGAGTTTGCCCCTGAGCTTGCTGCCGTGGTCAAGCGCGCGCACGACGCGGGTGTTGGCATCTGCGTCAGCATTGGTACGCGCATGGACGGCTTTGCACGCGTGCGCGAAATCGCCGAGCGCTTTGAAAATGTCTGGTGTTCGGTCGGCGTCCATCCGCATGAGGCGGAAAAGGAATTGCTCGCAGATCCATCGTTCCTGATCGAAGCCGCGCGCCACCCCAAAGTGGTCGGAATCGGCGAGACCGGCCTCGACTATTACTACGAGCATAGTCCGCGCGCCCAGCAGATCGAAAACTTTCGCACCCACATCACTGCCGCGCGCGCGACCGGTCTTCCGGTAATCGTACATACGCGCGACGCAGACAATGAAACCATCGACATTCTGCGCGACGAAATGAGGAAGTCGCCGTTCACAGGCCTCATACACTGCTTCACCGGCACCCGGCGATTGGCTGAGGCGGCGGTCGAACTCGGCCTCTACATTTCCGCGTCGGGCATTGCGACGTTCAAGAAGTCGGACGAATTGCGCAGCGTCCTGAAAGACGTGCCGCTCGATCGCTTGCTGGTCGAAACCGATGCGCCATATCTCGCGCCCATGCCCAACCGCGGCAAGCGCAACGAACCGGCCTTCGTCACCTACACCGCAGCGGCGCTCGCCGCAGTCAAAGGTGTAAGCGCAAAGGAGCTCGAAGACGCGACGACCGCGAATTTCCTCCGACTGTTCACAAAAGTCGTTCCACCGACATGAGCGATGAGCTTGAGGTGACGATCCTGGGCTGCGGCTCGTCTGGCGGCGTGCCTCGCATCGGTGGACCGGGCGGGGCAGGGTTTTGGGGCGCGTGCGATCCTGCCAATCCGAAAAACCGCCGCCGCCGTTGCTCCATGCTTGTGCGACGCAGATCAGGCGCCGGCAGCACGTGTTTACTCGTCGACACGTCGCCCGACATGCGCGAACAGCTGATCGATGCGCGAATCTCCGCGCTCGATGCGGTACTCATAACCCACGACCATGCCGACCAACTCCACGGGCTGGACGATCTGCGCATGATCGCCATGCACATGCGCCGCCGCGTCGACGTGTACAGCGACGCGGCGAACTTCGCCGGAATCATGGCGCGCTTCGGCTATTGCTTCGTGCAACCCGCAGGTAGCGACTATCCTCCCATCCTGAATGCGCGCCAGATTCCCGAGCCGTTCGAAACGTTCACACTCGGCGGAGCGGGCGGCGATATTCCCGTCCTCGCCTTTTCCATGGGGCACGGCAAAATCGAATCGCTCGGCTACCGCTTTGGTCCCATCGCCTACTCAAGTGACGTCGACCGTCTCGAAGACGCAGCCTTCGCAGCCCTCGCGGGCGTCGAGTGCTGGATCGTGGACGCGCTGCGCTATACGCCCCATCCGAGTCATGCCCATGTGGCGCGAACGCTCGAGTGGATTGCACGCGTCAAGCCGAGCCGCGCAATCCTGACCAACCTGCACGTCGACCTGGACTATGAAACATTGCGCCGCGAACTCCCGCCCGGGGTCGAACCTGCCTATGACGGCATGACGATCACGCTAGGTCTGTAACGACGCAATTGTGGGGATTTAGCGTAATTGGTGATTTGACCGACTCGGTTCAAGTCGCGCCTGGAATTTTCTTCAAGATTTACGAAGGAAAAATCTGGGCGGGCTGTGAGACCGAGTGCCGGTCCACCGGACCATCCGCCGCCTGGCCATGTCCAATGCGTAACCTTCGCGCAATGTTATCCGTCGCACTGGGTGTAAAGCTGCATTTGTTACAGCGTAAGACAAATCGAGGAGGGGATTTCATGGTCAAACTCTTTGCTGTCGCGTTCGTCGTGGCCATTGTCAGCGTCGCCGGCTTCTCGCCCGCCGAAGCAAGGGGCGGATGCGGACTTGGGCGGCACCATGGACCGCTAGGTTTTTGCGTCGACAACGTAGCGGGGCCCGTGGTTGTCGCACCGAGAGGCGCCGTAGTCGTTGCTCCGGTGGGACGCGTATGTCCGTTCGGCTGGCACCTCGGCCCGTACGGCCATTGCCGGCGCAACTAGCGTATCGCCGAATTATACTACGCGATCACCGGTTCGGCTTTCCGAATGCCAAGCGCTGAATGACAGCGGTTGAGCGAGACCTGTTGGCCCATCGGGACGCTTCTCGTCGCCACTGTATTTCCCATAATATTACTTATACGAAATAGATCGGGCGGCGAGAGGCCGAACAATCGAGACTTCTCGCATCGTCGCACTGGCGCCTGCCCGATCGGACGTGTAACTCAGCCGCCCCATGACAGACGTCAAACCATCCCGCGACATCGCCGGCCTCATTGCGATCATGCGCCGCCTGCGCGCGCCTGAAGGTGGTTGCCCCTGGGACCGTGAACAGACCTTTGCAAGCATCGCTCCCTACACCATCGAGGAAGCCTATGAGGTTGCGGGAGCTATCGAGGAACAGGACTGGAGCGGCCTGAAAGAGGAACTGGGCGACCTGCTGCTTCAAACCGTCTATCACGCGCGCATGGCGGAAGAAGCCGGGCTGTTCGCGTTCGACGATGTCGTCGAGGCGATCACGACGAAAATGATTGCGCGGCACCCGCATGTCTTCGGCGGCGCTGAAGAGGTTGCGGACGCACACGCGCAAACCCTCGCCTGGGACGATCACAAAAGGCGCGAACGGGCCGCCAAGCCTCAGTCAGGAGGACTGCTCGACGATATCCCCTTGGCTTTGCCTGCGCTGTTGCGCGCCGAAAAGCTTCAGAAGCGGCTCGCAAGCGTTGGTTTCGACTGGGATTCCGCCGAACGCGTGCTTGAGAAGGTGAGTGAGGAAGCGGCCGAGATCGTCGCCGCCAAAAAAAAGGGAGCTCCCCAGGGCGAGCTCGAAGGCGAGATCGGCGACCTGCTCTTCGTCATCGCCAATCTCGCGCGGCACCTGAAGGTCGACCCTGAGGCGGCGCTCCGCACGACCAACGCGAAAGTGAAGCGCCGCTGGGCCTGGATCGAGACGGCGTTGCGATCTCAGGGCCGTACCGCCTCCCAAGCGAGCTTGGAAGAGATGGAAGAGCTATGGCTGGAGGCGAAGACAAAGGTCTGAGAATATTTCCTACCTTGCCCACAGCGTCTCAGCTCCCTGCTCTAGCCGGCTGTTTTGGTTAGGACATCGCTTTTGAAGCGGCTGGAAAATCGACCTACGTCTTGTGGATCGATCGCGAGGGTCAGCTCAACGCCCTTTGCTTTATAGGCTCGCTTCAAAACCTGCGCGTGGCGATAGACCCATGCGAGGCCCTCGCCATCAGAGTGTGCCAAGGTCAGGCGATAATGGATGTTGGCACCCGTCAACTCGCTCTCCAGCCGAACTTGAAGCGCATCCAGCCCGTCCCCTGTCACGGCTGAAATCGCGACTGCCCCTCCAGGCCGCGCGTTGGCCGCGAGCAGACCGGCACGCACGTCGGGCGACAGCAAGTCGATCTTGTTGAGGATCTCCACAAGTGGCCGGTCGCTCCCTGCTTCGATTCCGAGTTCGTGCAGCACTTTCAGCACATCGACTTTCTGCGCCGCGCTCTCGGCATGCGACGCGTCGCGGACATGGGCGATGACGTCGGCCTCGAGAACCTCCTCCAACGTCGCGCGGAAGGCGGCGACGAGTTCCACCGGCAAGTCGGCAATGAAGCCGACCGTGTCGGAGACGATGATTTTCGTCCCCTTCGGCAATTTGAGTCCGCGCATGGTCGGATCCAGGGTCGCAAACAGCAAATCCTTCGCCATCACGTCGGAAGCCGTGAGCTTGTTGAACAGGGTCGATTTGCCGGCGTTGGTGTAACCGACAAGCGCGACCACTGGGAACGGCACGCGTTTGCGGGCCTGGCGCTGAAGTCCGCGCGTGCGTTTGACGCCCTCAAGCTCGCCGCGAATCTTGGCGATGCGTTCGCCGATCAGGCGGCGGTCGGTTTCGATCTGAGTTTCGCCGGGACCGCCGAGAAAGCCGAAGCCGCCACGCTGGCGTTCCAAGTGGGTCCAACTGCGCACGAGGCGGCTGCGCTGGTAGGTGAGATGCGCGAGCTCGACTTGGAGGCGCCCTTCCCGCGTGCGGGCGCGTTCGCCGAAGATTTCCAAGATGAGCGCTGTGCGGTCGAGCACCTTTGCACTCCAGGCTTTTTCCAGATTGCGCTGCTGCACCGGCGAAAGCTGCGCGTTGACGATCACGACTTCGGGCTCGAAGGCGCGCACATCGCCTGCGATCTCGTCGACTTTGCCGCTGCCGATCAACGTCGCAGGAGTCGGACGAACGAGCGGCACGATCCTGCTGGCAACGATCTTAAGGCCGATTGCGGCAGTAAGGCCCACGGCCTCCGCAAGTCGCGCATCGGCATCGCGATCAGCGCGTGCACCCGCCGCGCGCGCCTTCGGCTCGACGTGAATGACGATCGCGCCGCGCACGTCGTCGTGATGGCCGGCGGTGCGGCTCAGACGGTTTCGGATGCGGCCGGCGCTTCGTCCTGGAGCTGGATCGGCCCCAGCGGCATGACGGTCGAGATCGCGTGCTTGTAGACGAGCTGTGCCTGCCCGTCCCGGCGTAGAAGAACGCAAAAGTTGTCGAACCACGTGATATTCCCCTGAAGCTTGACGCCATTCACGAGAAAGATCGTGACGGCGGATTTGCTTTTTCGGACTGCGTTGAGAAACGTGTCTTGCAGATTTTGTTGTTTTTCGCTCATCGGGGAGTCCCGCTTTTGTGCCTCGCGCCCCTGCGAAGCACTAAACCCAGCATAGTCTGCATTGCTGCGGTTGCGAAAGGGCCTAACGCGTGCGTTCTGACGCAAGAGCGGCAGAGCGACGTGCGTAAAGTTGCTGCACCCGCCGGGTGACTGGACCAGGGCTTCCATCGCCAATCGTTTTGCCGTCGATGACTGTCACCGGAATGATCCCGGATGCGGACGAGATGAACGCTTCGCGTGCCTTGATCGCCTCAGCGGGGGTGAATTGCTGCTCGGAAACTGCGAGTTGTGCTTCTGCCGCCGCTTCCAGAATGACGCGGCGCGTCACCCCCGGCAGGATGGCGTGCGTCAGTTGGCGCGTCGTCAGTCGACCAGCGGGCGTAACGATCCACGCGTTCGTCGAAGTGCCTTCGGTAACGAAGCCCTCTTCGTCCACCAGCCATGCTTCGTAGGCTCCGGCTTTGCGAGCGGCGGTCTTGGCCAGAAGGTTGGAGAGCAGCTGCGTCGTTTTGATGTCGCACCGCGCCCAGCGTTCGTCAGACTGCGTAATGACCTTGATGCCCTCGTCCCTGCGTCGCTCTAGCGCCGCATTGTCCAAAGTACGCGCGGTCATGATGAGCGTCGGCCGCAGCGGCGTCGCTGGTATCGGATGATCGCGGCGTGCGGCGCCGCGGGTGACTTGCAGATAAAGAAGGCCCGTGTCGACACGATTGCGCCGCACCAGTTCGCGCATAACGAGCCGCAGCGCACGACGTTCGAGCGGCATCGCCATCGTGATTTCACCGAGCGAGCGCGAGAGCCGATCGAGATGCTCCTCCTCGTCCATGAGACATCCGCCGACGATGCCGCAGACCTCGTACACCGCGTCGCCAAATTGCAGGCCTCTGTCTTCGACGTGAACAGCCGCGCGATTGTGCGCCAGGTAGCGACCGTCGACATAGGCGATGCGGCCGGCCGGCGGGCGGGCCTCCCAACCATGCAAGCTCACGCGTTGAAGCCCTGCTCGCGGCCGTTAGGACCGACGCCCAGCGATTTCAGCTTGCGGTGGAGCGCCGAACGCTCCATGCCGATGAACGCCGCCGTGCGCGAAATATTTCCGCCAAAACGATTAATCTGCGCCATCAGATAATCACGCTCGAAGATCTCGCGTGCCTCGCGCAATGGCAGAGAAATCACGAGGTCGCCGCGCCCTGCTCCGCCCCACGGCGCGCTAGAGCCGAGGTCCGAAGGCAACAGATCGGCCGATATGGCTTGCTGTGCGTCGTCGGTCGAAAGAATCAGCAAGCGTTCGACGATGTTGCGCAATTGGCGGACGTTGCCCGGCCAGCCATGGGCTTGCAGCACCGCCATTGCATCGTCGCCGACGTCGCGCACCGCGAGCCCCGAAGTCGCCGAAAGACGAGTCATGAAGTGAGAGACCAGGAGCGGAATATCGTCGCGACGTTCGGATAATGAAGGTATGCGTACAGGTACGACGTTCAGTCGATGGTAGAGGTCCTCGCGGAACGTGCCTGCAGCGATATCGGCTCGCAGGTCGCGTGTCGTTGAACAGATCACCCGTGCATCCACCTGCACCCGCGTCGAGCCGCCCACACGCGTAAATGTCTGATCGACCATGACTCGCAGGATCTTGCCTTGAGTCTCCAGCGGCATATCGGCAACCTCGTCCAGATAGAGCGTGCCGTTATGGGCGAGTTCGAAGAGTCCGGTCTTGCGCGGCCCGTCGCCATCTTCGACTCCAAAGAGTTCGCTTTCGATGCGCGAGGGCTCCATGGTGGCGCAATTGATCGCCACAAATGCGTTTCCAGCGCGACGCGAGCGGGCGTGGATGAGGCGGGCCGCAACTTCCTTCCCGGACCCTGACGGCCCGGTGATGAAAACGCGGCTGTTGGTCGGCGCGATTTTGTCGATCGCTTGGCGCAATTGGGAGATTGCCGACGAGCTGCCCACCAGCTCGGAATCATCGCCCGCCTTCAGCTTGAGCTCCTGGACTTCGCGGCGCAGCCGCGCGGCCTCAAGCGCGCGGCCGACGACATGGATGAGCCGATCCGCCTTGAACGGCTTTTCGATGAAGTCGTAAGCCCCTTTTTTGATCGAGGCGACGGCCGTTTCAATGCTGCCGTGACCTGAGATCATCACGACCGGCAAGTCCGTCTGCTCACGCTTCAAGGCATCGAGCACTTGGATGCCGTCGAGCTTGCTCCCCTGCAACCAGATATCGAGAACGACGAGTTGCGGCCGTCGCTGTCTAACCTGGTTGAGAGCGCCGTCGCTGTCGCCTGCAACACGCGTGCCGTAACCTTCGTCGCGAAGAATCCCGGCGATCAGATCGCGGATATCTTCTTCGTCGTCGACGATCAGGATTTCAGACGCGATCTGCAACCCGTGTTTGCTCATCCCCAGGTCCTTTTTCCTTTATCTTCTTTTGTCGCGTTGGAAACGTTAGAACTATTTCGGCGCCTTGCTTGGCGTCGCCGGCATCGTGCAGGGCTATGTCACCGCCATGGTCTTCCATCACTTTTCGCACGATCGCGAGGCCGAGGCCGGTGCCCTTCGCACGCGTGGTGACATAGGGCTCGGTCAGGCGGTCGCGCTGTTCGTGCGGCAAGCCGACGCCATTGTCGGTGACGCGAAACTTCACCGCGCTTTCACTCGCTTCGAGCGCGATCGTGATGCGGCCCGGAGTGACGTCGCCCTTTGCGATGCGCGCCGCGATTGCCTCGCCGCCATTCTTCAGCACGTTGGTCAGTGCCTGTGCAACAAGGCGCCCATCGCATTCGAGATGGACCGGCTCCTTGGGAACGCGACTCTCGAACGTGATCTGCGGATGGGCGACGCGCTGCAGGAAGACCGCCTGCTGGATGATTTCCTGCGCATTTTCCCGGCGCATGACTGGTGCCGGCATGCGCGCGAAAGACGAGAATTCGTCGACCATGCGCCCGATATCGGCGACCTGGCGGACGATTGTGTCGGTGCATTGCGCAAAGACTTCGGGATCGGTGGTGATCTCGCCGGAATATTTGCGTTGCAGCCGCTCTGCTGAAAGTTGGATCGGCGTCAACGGATTTTTGATTTCGTGCGCGATGCGCCGCGCAATATCCGCCCAGGCGGCCGTACGCTGCGCGGAAACGAGATCGGTGATGTCGTCGAAGGTAGCGACGAATCCACTGCCATCCGCGCCGCGCTCGCTCGACACCTGCACGCTGAGTGTCCGGGGTGTCGTGCCGCGTTTCATGGTCACCTCGCCGCTCGAACGCGCTATGGGCTCGGAGATCGCACGGCGGATGAGTGCCGCCAACTCCGGAACCGCCTCGGCATATTGGCGGCCCTCGATCTCTTGGGGCGCAGAATTGAGCAAGCGCGCCGCCGCGCGATTCACGATCGTAATGACACCTTCGCTGTCGAGGCCGATGACGCCGGCGCTCACACCGGCAAGGACGGCTTCCGTAAAGCGCCGTCGCTCATCGTTTTGGCGGTTTGCAGAGATGAGTGCGCTGCGTTGGGCATCGAGCTGACCCGTCATGCGGTTAAAGGCGCGACCCAGCAGTCCGACTTCGTCGTCGCCGCGTTCGACTTCGACCTGCGCCTTGAGATCGCCTTCCGATACGCGCTCCGCCGCGCCGATCAGGCTTGAAATCGGTCGCACGAGACGGTTAGCGGCCCATAGGCCAAGCCAGATCGCGGTGAGTAGGATGACAAGCGAAACGACAATGTAGAGGGCTGCGAAGATTAGCTGCACTTGCGAGCGGCTCTGATTGAGACGGTCGTATTCGCTCACGGCTGCCTTGGTGCGGTGATAGTAACCGAAGACCTTCGGATCGACATGTCGTACGACGAGCAAGTAGGCATCCTTCAAGAACGGCAGATAGATCAGCGCATGGATGTAACCGGTGTCGGGATCGCCATCGACCACGATCCGTCCGGCACGCGCGTCTGCGATATCAGCGGCGCTCGGCTTGAGAGCGGTCGAATAGGCGAGCTTGGCGCTCTTGGCGAGTTCGCTGCCGCGTGAGTCGATCAGGAACGAACCGGCGAGACCGCGGTCGGTGGTCATGATCGCGATTTTTTCCATCATCGTGGAGATGCGCACCTGCTTGTTCTCGTCGAACAAGGTGCGGTCGTGTTCGATGCCAGTTTCGATCTCACCGGCGTCGTAGAGAATGTGGCGACCCTGCTCGATCATGTACTGCCGCGCCACGCCGACCGCGTTGTCGAGTGCGGTTTGGACCCGCGCGGAAAACCACGCTTCGATGCCGAGATTGAGCGTGACCGTCGCAAAGATGGCGACGAGAATCGCGGGAACGACAGCGATCACGCTGAACATCGCAACGAGCCGCACATGAAGCTTGGCGCCAGCGAGACCTGACCGTCTGGCGCGCCACAGGCGTACCAAGCGCCAAGCAATCAACCCGCCCAGAGCTACACCGAGCATCAAATTGATCAGCAAGAGCGTGACGAGATTTTCGGGCGTGGGATTGTAAGGCACGAGCCCCGTGACCATGGCGTACGTCACCATGGCGAAGAGAAGCGCAAGCACGCCGACGCCGAAGGCGAGCAGCGACGGGCGCGATACAACCCTCACCCAATCCAGCAAGCCGGCGCCCGGCGCCTCAACTGCGTTTGTCGTGGCCATCAATGTCCGTTGGCAGAACGCGCTAAATTCTTTTGCGAGTTCAACAATCCGCGCCAGTGTAGCGAAGACACAGCCTGTTGCAAGAAAGCAGCGGACTATTTCAACAACAACTTTAAGGAATTAGGGCTGATCGGTCCGTAGTCCCTTGATCACCTCGAGGCCGAGATCCCTGATCTTCTTGCGCAGCGTGTTCCGGTTGAGCCCTAGGAGATGCGCGGCGCGAATCTGGTTTCCCCGCGTCGCGCCCAAACAAATCGAGAGCAACGGGCGCTCGATCTCGCGCAAGATGCGGTCATAGAGGCCCGGAGGCGGGAGCTTGTCGCCCTGCGCCAGAAAATAGGTGGTCAGGTGACGCTCCACAGCTTCGCTGAGCGATGCCGCTTCGTCGCCGACATCCGTGTCGCTGAGGCGCATTGGCTCCTTCAGTTCGGCGGAAATGGCGCTTGAGGGAATTGTTTCACCCGAGTGGAGAACTGCGAGGCGGCGGATCAGATTCTCCAACTCGCGCACATTGCCTGGCCAACGATAGTGCTTGAGGAGATCGAGCGCCTCACTGTCGAGGTGCTTTGCGGGCAGTCCCTCCTCCTCTGCCCGGCGCAAAAAATGTCGGACGAGATCTGGAACGTCTTCGGCGCGTTCTCGCAACGGCGGTAAGCGCATCGGCACGACATTGAGGCGGTAATATAGGTCCTCGCGAAACAGCCCCTGTTGAATGAGTTGCCGCAGATCGCGGTTCGTGGCCGCTATAATACGCACGTCCGTTTTGATCGGCACGCGTCCACCGACCGTCGTGTATTCACCCTGCTGCAATACGCGTAGCAAGCGCGTTTGTGCTTCCAACGGCATGTCGCCGATTTCATCGAGGAACAGCGTCCCACCTTCGGCCTGCTCAAAGCGCCCTACTCCGCGGTTGGTGGCGCCAGTGAAGGCTCCGCGTTCGTGACCGAACAGCTCGCTTTCGACCAGCTCTTTGGGGATGGCCGCCATGTTGACCGCGACGAAGGTGCCATGCCGGCGCCGGCCATAATCATGCAATGCACGCGCCACAAGCTCCTTTCCCGTGCCGCTTTCGCCGGTGATGATCACGGTGAGATCCGTTTGAGTCAGTCTCGCAATGACACGATAGATCTCCTGCATGGCCGGCGAGCGACCGATGAGCGGCAACCGGTCATCGCTAGCGCCCCGCTCCGCCGTTTCTCGTTTGACATTTGGCTGTTCCAGCGCGCGCTGCACGACCGACGTCAATTCCTTTAGATCGAAAGGCTTGGGCAGATAGTCGAAAGCGCCGCGTTCGGCAGCCGTGATCGCGGTCAAAATCGTGTTCTGAGCGCTCATGACGACGACCGGAAGCTCGGGCCGAATTTTCCGGATACGCGGAATGAGGTCGAAACCATTTTCGTCCGGTAACACGACGTCAGTGATCACGAGATTGCCATCGCCAGCCGCGACCCAACGCCAGAGGCCCGCAGCCGTGCCAGTCGTGCGGACGTCGTAGCCGGCGCGGCCGAGTGCTTGGTTGAGTACGGTGCGGATTGCCGTGTCGTCGTCGCAGATCAGGATCGTTCCAGCGGGCATGTCAGTGTCCCTCGCTCGTATCGGCCGCCTTCGGCAGTAGGATCCGGAAAATCGTCCGGCGCGGGATGGAGTCGCATTCAATGACGCCGCCATGATCGCCAACGATTTTGGCGACGAGTGCCAGTCCGAGCCCTGAGCCTCGCGGTTTGGTCGTCACGAACGGATCGAAGATATGCGGCACCAGGTCGGCCGGCACGCCCGAACCATTGTCGCGCACGGTAACTTCGAGCGGCAAACTGAGGCGCCCGCCTGCCACGGCCGCGCCGAAGCGCACGCCTGGCCGATATCCCGTCGTCAACGTGATCTCGCCACCTGATTCAGGCAACGCATCGGCCGCGTTACGCACAAGGTTCATGAAAACCTGAATGAGCTGGTCGCGGTCGCCAAGCACCGACGGCAATGAAGGATCAAAACTTTCGAGGATAGGAACGCCTTTTGCGAAGCTTGATTGAGCGACCTTCCGGACGCGATCGAGTACTTCGTGAATGTTGACCGGCGCGCGCGGAATGGTACGCGTGTCGCCGAACGACTCCATGCGATCGATTAGAGCGCGAATGCGGTCTGCCTCATCGCAGATCAACTGGGTCAGCGCCTTGTCGTTTTCGGTGACGGATTGCTCGATCAACTGCGCAGCACCGCGAATGCCGGCCAGCGGATTCTTGATTTCATGCGCCAACACTGCCGCCATGCCGTGCATCGAGCGAACCGCGCCACGATGCAAGAGTTGGCGGTCGATACGCTGCGCGAGAGTGCGTTCCTGCAGCAGAACGACGATCGCGCCTTCAGGCTCTGGCAGCGGTGTCGCGATCACGTCAGCCACACGTTCGCCAAGTCTCGGCGTGGTCAAATCGACGTTGCGCTCGCTGACTGAAGCGTTCCGCTCGCGCGCCTGCGCCACGAGCTGCAGCAAAGGACTGCCGAATGGCACAAGATCGGCGAGAGTCTGGCGCAGGAGGAATCCGGCGCCACTGTCGAAGAACTGTTCGGCGGCAGGATTCACGAATGCGATCTGCTGTTCCGGACCGACGACCAGCAGCGGCATGGGTAGCGCGCCCGCGATGAAGCCGACAGAGGCGCTGTCAGTGACGAGGTTGGCCGAGTCCATTTCGAATACTGCCTATTAGATAGGCATACTACGTACATGGACATATTATAGGCAATGAATTTATCGCGCCGCGACGTCGCAACAGCTTTGGTCGCCTCGGCCTACTTTTGTGGTACCCAATTCACCCTGCACAGGAGAAGGCAATGTCTGGCGTAGCGGTCCTTGTCGTCGCTGCCGGAAAGGGCGAGCGGGCTGGCGGCACCGTCGCCAAGCAATATGCCCCCCTGCTCGGCAAGCCGATTTTGCGTTGGACGCTCGAAACGTTTTTGCGTCATTCCCGCGTCGCGGCACTCCAGGTCGCAATCGGGCCGGAACATGAAGAACTCTACCGAGCATCCGTTGCCGGCCTCACGTTACTGCCACCTATTGTCGGCGGCGCGACGCGACAGGAATCCGTGCGACGTGGACTCGAAGCTCTTGCGACTGCCTTGCCCGATATCGTGCTCATTCACGACGCTGCGCGACCGTTGGTAACTCAGCGTCTGATCGACGATGTCATCATCGCTCTCGAAGGCGGTGCCGATTGCGCCGTTCCGCTGCTTGCGGTCGCCGACACGCTGAAGCGCAACGATGCAGGAAAGTGGACGACGGTTTCGCGTGACGGATTGCATCGCGCTCAGACACCGCAGGCCTTCCGCTTCACAAAAATTCTGCGCGCCCACCGCCACTATTTCGATCAAGACGTCACCGACGACATGGCACTCGCCGAGCTGGCGGGACTGCACATCGCGACTGTGTCCGGCGAAGAGTTCAACATGAAAGTCACGACTCCCGACGACTTCGCGCTTGCCGAAGCACATCTGCGCGCGCGACTGGGCGAGAGCCGCGTCGGCATGGGCTATGACGTGCATCGTTTCCAGGCGGGCGATCATATCTGGCTCTGCGGTATCAAGGTGCCGCACGATCACGCGCTCGAAGGACACTCCGATGCCGATGCGGGACTGCATGCCCTCACCGACGCCATTCTCGGCGCCATCGGTGAAGGCGATATCGGCCTTCACTTCCCCCCTAGCGACGAGCGCTGGCGCGGCGCGGCGTCGTGGAAATTTCTCGACCACGCGGCAAGCTTGGTTCGCGACAAGGACGGCATAATCAGCCATTGCGACGTCACAATTGTTTGCGAACGGCCGAAAGTCGCGCCATACCGCGAGGCGATGCGCGCGCGGATCGCCGAAATCCTGCAGCTCGACCTCTCGCGCGTGAGCGTGAAGGCGACAACGACGGAAGGGCTCGGCTTTGAGGGCAAGCGCGAAGGTCTCGCCGCTCAAGCCGTGGCGACCGTGCGGCTACCGTGAAAGTCATCCTACTCAAACCAGGTGATGAAGAGCTGCTGGCGCGCGCGGAAGCGGCCTTCAATTCAAATGTTCCCACGCGTACGCGTTGCAGTATGCTGCTACGCGAGCCGTCCTACGTCATGGCCGTGGCGATGACGGACAACAACGACATCATGGGTCGCGTCTACGGCAACGTGCTCCACCGTTACGAAGCGACCGATCTGCTGCTCTACGAAGTCGACGTGCTGGAGGCTCATCAACGAAAGGGTGTCGGACGCGCGATGCTCGATTATCTCAGATCTCTTTGCACCCGACGCGGATACGGCGAAATGTGGGTGCTCACCGAGCCCGACAATGAAGCAGGCAATGCCCTTTACAAGTCGGCGGGCGGCAAGCTCGAGAATTCACCTACGAACATGTACGTCTTCACGCTTACGCGGTCATGATAGTTACCATTCTCTCCACTTTTTTCGGCGTCGGCTTCGTACGCATAGCTCCCGGGACAGTCGCAAGTTTCGCTGCCTTGCCCCTCGCCTGGCTGATTACGTGGAAGTTCGGCGTCACGGCACTGTGCGTCGCAAGCCTCGGAACTTACGTGCTTGGCGTGTGGTCGTGTGGCCAATACGCCGTTCGCAGGGGCATTGCAGATCCGTCTGAATGTGTCATCGATGAAGTCGCCGGACAGTGGTTTGCCTGTGCCGTCGCGCCACTTTCGCTCATTGGGTTCGCGATAGCATTCGTGCTGTTCCGTTTTTTCGACATCACCAAGCTCTGGCCCGTGTCGCTCGGCGAGCGGCTGCCAGGCGGCCTTGGCATCATGACGGATGACATGATCGCCGGAACGCTTGCTGGCGTGATCATTGCGGCGCTGCGTCTACAGGGCCTAATCTAAGGCACCCAGCCACACAGGTCGCGCAATGTTCCCCTCTCCGCTACTCCGTCTTGCCGAAGTCGTACTCGCCGACGCACGCATCGCACGCTTGCGCATCGCGACGGCGGAAAGTTGCACTGGCGGGCTCATCGGCGGACTGTTGACGGAAATTCCTGGCTCGTCTGACGTCTTCGATCGCGGCTTCATCGTCTACACCAACCGCTCCAAGCAGGATCTGTTGGGGATACCCGGCGATCTGGTCGCCGACATGGGCGAAGTGTCGGAAGCCGTCGCGCGCATGATGGCCGAAGGCGCAATCGAGAATTCCAACGCGCAACTGGCCGTCGCAGTGACGGGCATCGCCGGTCCGGGCGGGGGCACGACGATGAAGCCGGTCGGTCTCGTCCATGTCGCGGCTGCCCGTGAGGGCCGCTCGATCCTGCATGAGGCGCATCGCTTCGGCGACATCGGCCGCACGGAAGTGCGCCTGAAGACGTGCGAGGCCGCGCTAACCCTGCTTCACCGCTTGATCTGAGAGTGCTTTCGCGCGCGCTTCGAAAGCATCCGCCATCTTCACATAGACTTTTCCGAAGGCCGCGCCGGCGACAGCGTTCAGCACCCGATTGCGAAATTCGTAGACCAGCGAGAATGCGACTTCACAACCCTGGGAGAGCGGCGTAAAGCGCCAATGATTTTCCAGCTGCTTGAATGGACCCGATGTCTGCGCCACGTCGATGGTGCTCGATGCTGCATCGAGGATCACGCGGCTGGTATACTTTTCGCGCAGCGCGCCATAACCCACAGCCATCTCCGCGATGAGCACGTCGCGAGTCTTAACGCGCTCGCGCGACAGAACACGTAACGCGACGCACCAAGGAAGGAACTTCGGGTATTGCTCGACGTCGGCCACTACCCGGAACATCAGATCGGCGCTGTAGGGGACGGTGCGGATTTCCGAATGCGACGTCACGGGCGCTGCTTGGCCAACCTTGCCGCCCTGAGCGCCGCAAAGTCGCTATCGGCATGGTAGGAGCTTCGCGTCAGCGGCGTTGCCGACACCATCATGAAACCTTTCGCGCGCGCAGTGGCTTCGAGCGCTTTGAATTCATCCGGCGTCCAGAAACGGTCAACGGGCGCGTGCTTGCGCGTCGGCTGCAAGTACTGGCCGATGGTAAGAAAATCGACGCCTGCGACGCGCAGATCATCCATCACCTGCATGACTTCCTCGCGGCTCTCACCCAGACCGACCATCAGACCCGACTTGGTGAAGCCCGCCGGCGCCAGTTCCTTTGCACGCTGCAGAAGACGCAATGAAGCAAAGTATCGCGCGCCGGGCCGAATCGTCAGATAGAGCCGCGGAACAGTTTCAAGGTTGTGGTTGAACACATCGGGGCTCGCAGCCATCACGACCTCGATAGCGCCAGCCTTGCGCAGAAAATCCGGCGTTAGAATCTCTACTGTCGTCGCCGGGCTCGACGCGTGGATTGCTGCTACCGTCTTTGCGAAATGTTCGGCGCCGCCGTCCGCAAGATCGTCCCGATCGACCGAAGTGATGACGACGTGCTCGAGGCCGAGTTTGGCGACTGCCATGCCAACGTTCGAAGGCTCGTGCGGATCAAGTGCGCCGGGCAGACCCGTCTTCACATTGCAGAATGCACAAGCGCGCGTGCAGGTGTCGCCCATGATCATCATCGTGGCGTGGCGACGGCTCCAACATTCTCCGATATTGGGACAGGCCGCCTCTTCGCAAACGGTGTGCAGATTGTGCTCGCGGACAATCGCTCTAGTCGCCAAATATTCCCGCGATCCCGGCGCCCTGACACGAATCCACTCGGGTTTGCGCAGCACAGCGGAGTCGGGACGGTTCGCCTTTTCCGGATGGCGCAGTGGCGGATTGAGACGGTCGATCAAATCAGTCATCTAGTCCTGATATAGTCAGTCTGACCCGTGAAATCACCGGGGAATGAACCATTGGCGCGCTACTGCGTTGCCAGAGGAGTAAGGGAGATGGACATGGCCGCAACGAAAGCGCGCAGGAACCCCACAAAAACAGCGTCGCACGGAGCGGTTCGCAGGGCGCGATCGTCACTGCTTGCTGATTTTCCCATGCGAACCGCGTTCGTCGTGGCCGGCGTTATCGGGCTCGCGGCGTTGGGTATAGCCCTTTTAGGACCACGGCGTTTCCGCGATGAGATCGTCAGGCCAATCGGCGCGCTCGCCTATGAGCCGCTGGCCGCCGCAGTCGCTCCTCAGGCGGATCGTGCTTGGGCGGAAACACGCGCCTGGCGTGACCGTGTCAGACGCATTCTCGAGTCGATTAATACGGCTGAAGTACGCGATCAGGTGGCCTCGCGCCTGTCGGATTGGATCGAGCGTTTCCGCGGCTGAGCTAGGAAGATAGTCAACGCGCTGGACCTGGTCCGTGTGAAGACGGCAAAATTCCGCTGTTCGGGGTGACCAAACCGGATGCGCCAATTTCGGATGCGCGTCCGATAAGAACGCTGGGTGGAAATGTGACCGTCGCGAGTATCGCCGCCGCATCGGGCGAAGAAACGATTCCGTTCGACATAACCCGGTCGCAGCAGCCCGTGTTTCGCGCACTGGTCGAGGCGCGTTCGCGCTTTGGGCCCAATCGCGCAGCGCTGGTCGACGGTGACGAACGCGTCCTGAGCTATGAGGACATCGTTCGCGCCGCGCTGGCGCTTGGCCATGCATTGAAACGCGGCACGAAATCCGGCGAGTCCGTCGGTATCATGCTGCCGACGGGAGCGGCATCGATCATCGCGTTTTTCGCGGTTTCGGCATACGGGCGCGTGCCGGCTATGCTGAACTTCACGAGCGGCGCAGCGGGAGTGCGCAGCGCGATCAAGACCGCCAAGATCAAACGCGTCGTGACCGCGCATCGCTTTGTCGAACTTGGCAAGTTCGAGAGTTTGATTGCTGAAGTCGGCGAGGACTGCGAGCTCGTCTATCTCGAAGACGTGCGCGAGAACCTGTCCCTCCTCGACAAGGCGTTTGCCGCGGTCGGAACGATCGTTCCGGGGCTGGTGACGGCAAATGCGGTCGGCGCAAAGCCGGCCGTGATCCTCTTCACATCTGGCACCGAAGGCGAACCCAAAGGCGTTGCGCTTTCTCATGTCAATCTGTTGTCGAACGTCGAGCAGGTCCGCGCCCACATCGCGCTTTACGAGACCGATATTCTGTTCAATCCGCTCCCGACCTTTCACTGTTTCGGACTCACGGTCGGATCGCTGATGCCGCTTCTTCTCGGCATCAAGGTCATCTGCCATCCGACCCCGCTGCAACCGCGCGAGATCGTGCGCCGCATCCGGGAAACAAAAGCGACCATACTGCTCTCGACCGATACGTTCATTTCGCAATATGCGCGCGCCGGCGAACCGGGCGATCTCAACTCGCTGCGACTTGCGGTCTGCGGTGCGGAGCGCCTGCGCGACGAGACACGCGCCCTGCTCCGCCGGAAGTATTCGATCGAACTGCTCGAAGGCTATGGCGTGACCGAGGCTGCGCCAGTGATTTCGGCCAACCAGCTCGGCGCCAATCGCTCGGGCACGGTCGGACGGCTGATGCGCCACATTGAGGCGCGTCTCGATCCCGTCGAAGGCATCGCCAATGCCGGCCAGCTTTTCGTCAAGGGTCCGAACGTGATGCTCGGCTACATCAAGCCGGAGCGGCCCGGCGAGATTCAGCCACCCGAAGGCGGTTGGCATGACACCGGCGATGTCGTTTCGATCGACGCTGACGGCTACATCGCTATCAAAGGGCGGCTCAAGCGCTTCGCCAAGATCGGCGGCGAGACCGTTTCGCTTGCCGTGGTCGAGAGCATCGCGTCGGCATTGTGGCCGGACTATTTCCACGCCTCCGTCGCCCTGCCCGACGGTCGCAAGGGCGAACAGATCGTTCTCGTCACCACCAAGCCGGACGCCGACCGGCATGAACTTGTCGGCTGGGCGCACAATCATGGCGTTTCGGAGCTCGCCGTGCCGCGACGGATCATTCACGTCGAAGACGTTCCGGTGCTCGGCACGGGCAAGACCGACTATGTCCAGGTGCAGAAGATCGTCGAAGCCGAAGTGCAACCGGCCGCCAACCAATCGACTGGATAGTCAGAACTCCGCCTCGAGCTCTTCGACCGCGTCAGGCTCGGCCTTCGCGGCCTCGATCCATTCGAGCATGTCGGGAAGATTGAGGATCGTGTCGCAATAATCCGTACACAGACGATCTAGCTTCACGTGGTAGGTGATGAAGCGCGTACACACCGGTGCATACATCACGTCGGCGAGTGTCGGCTTGTCCCCGAAGAGATAGGGACCGTCATAGCGCTTCAGGCATTCGCGCCAGATCGCAACGACACGGTCGATGTCGAGTTGAGCGCCGGCCCAGATCTTGAAATTGGGATAGTCCGCCTTGAGATTCATCGGCAGCGCCGAGCGCAGATTGGCGAAGCCGGAATGCATCTCGCCGGCGACCGCGCGGCAATGCGTGCGAACCGCGAGATCCTTCGGCAAGATGCCAGCCTTGGGATGGCTTTCGTGCAGATATTCCGCGATGGCGAGCGTGTCCCACACCTTGATGTCGCCATCGGTGAGACACGGCACGAGGAACGACGGTGAGAGCAGCAACAGCTCGGCGCGCGCGCCCGGATCATCGTTCGGCAATAGCTTTTCGCGGAAATCGAGTCCCGCCATGCGGCATAAGAGCCAGCCGCGCAGTGACCACGATGAGTAGTTTTTGCTCGAAATCGTCAGGAGTGCTTTGCTCATGGCAGACGATTCTTCCGCTAAGGATGATTCAATTATTTCGCACTGCAGCATGAAATGCACTAGTATTTTTCGCTGTCAGGACGTGAAATCGGACAAATATTGCCGCGGCGCACAAGTTCCGATTCGTGCGCCTCTAGGGGGCGTGTATCTAGCGTGATGTTGTACGACGCCTACCAGGCACAGTCCGATCTGCTTGCGCCTTGGCGCGCCTGGGCGGGACTGACAAGCGCGCTCTACCGCGAGACGTATGCCGGTCCGCGCGCCAATTACCTGTTCAAGGGCATTGCTGCCGCCGCGGAGATCATCAACCGCGCACATCTCATACATGAGCGACCCGCATTTGCGATCGACACCATCGAGATCGCGGGCGTGAGCATTCCGGTCAAAGAAGAACGAGTTTTTGAAACCCCTTTCGCGACGCTTCTGCGCTTCAAAAAGGAGATCCGTACCGAGCAGCCGCGCGTGCTAATCGTCGCGCCGATGGCGGGTCATTTTCCGACTCTGCTTCGCCAAACAGTGAAAACCATGCTCGCTGAACATGACGTCTACATCACCGATTGGAAGAGCGCGCGTGATGTTCCGCTGAACGCCGGCAAATTCGGAATCGATGAGTACATCGAGCACACGATCTGGTTCTTCGAAAAGCTCGGCGCGGGCACACATGTCGTGGCGGTTTGCCAACCCTGTGCGGCGCTGCTTGCGACCGTCGCCGTGATGGCGCAGAGCAATCATCCTTGCCAGCCGCGCAGC